>Ga0209717_1000033_pt1 | contig 169790 bp, 137 predicted proteins | sample AD_UKC048_MetaG_FD_184418 | JGI IMG/M metagenome (GOLD analysis project Ga0209717, IMG submission 184418) | Active sludge microbial communities of municipal wastewater-treating anaerobic digesters from USA - AD_UKC048_MetaG (SPAdes) (version 2) | ecosystem: Engineered > Bioreactor > Anaerobic... | reverse complement strand
CGCCGTGCATGGCCTCTACCTCTACTCCTGTTTTGTAAATGGTATGCACTTCGATTTCGATACTAATTTCCAACTCGTTTATAGTATATCGAACCGCCGTAAATTCAACGGGAATGGGATGGCAATCTGGAATCATATCGCTGGTGCGTTTTACGGCGAAGAGTCCGGCGGTTTTGGCCATTTCGAAAACATCTCCTTTTGGAACAGTTTTATTGACAATAGCGTCAATAGTTTCTTTTTTACTGACTTTTACAATGGCTTGCGCTTTGGCAATGCGAAGTGTGCTTGATTTGAATGTTATATTGACCATTTGAAGTTTGTTGTTTGTGGTTTAGGGTTTATTGTTTAAAGTGATTGATATTATTTTATTATTGACATTGTCATTGACATTGTCATTGATATTGATATTGACATTGCCATTGCCATTGCTAAGATTGGTTTTCTTTCCAAACAAATGAATCATCTTCGAAAATTTCTTTTCCCCAGATGGGTGTCATTGCTTTTATTTGTTCTACAATATCTTCACAAGCTTCAAAAGCTACTTTGCGGTGTTTGGATGAAACAAAGACAAACAGGCATATTTCACCCGCTTTTACCACTCCAAGGCTGTGATAAATGTGCATACAGACTAAATTATATTTAGCAAACGCTGCTTCTCTGATTTCGTGAAAAAGTTCGTCCGCCATTTCCTGATAGGCTTCGTAGTTTATTGCAACTACAGTTTTTCCTTCTATTTCATCGCTTCGAACTTGGCCTAAAAAAATATCGTGTGCTCCAATATCGGTTTTTGTGCTGTGTTTGGCTATGCTATTGGCAATAAATTCGGGAGTTATTGCCCCATTGACAAATACGTTGTGCTTTTTTTTCTCTTTCATTTTGAATGTTTTTAATTTATATTTTTCCAAGCCTCAATGCCTCCTTTTAAACTAAAGACTTGACAATTAGAAAGTTTTTCTTTTAATAATTGTACCGCTTTTGCACTTCGTTGACCCGATTTACAATACACTACAATTTTATTTTTCGCCGTAATAGTCGAAAGTGTTTTTTCTAATTCAGACAATGGAATGTGTATAAATGGAAACTCATCCACAAATGGCAATTCTCCTTTTTCGCGGACATCAATAATTGTGATTGTTTCTTGCTTTCGAACAGTATCAAATTCTTCGATTGAAATCGTTTCGACATCAAAATTGGCATTGCAAAACCATTCGTAATTAAAGGTTAAAAACTCAGTCTTATTTTTTGGAAAATCACTGTTTGTATTTTCATTTGCAGCAATTTCAAAATCGTAAAATGTATTTTCCAAAGCATTATAAGAAAGTATTTTATTGGCTAATGATTTTCCAATTCCAGTAATAATTTTCAGTGCCTCGGTGGCTTGCATAGTTCCAATAATTCCTGGAATTACTCCTAAAACACCAACATCATTGCAGGAAATCGCAGAATCTAAATTGGGTGGTTTTGGAAATAAATCACGATAATTGGTTTTGATATTGGTTTCAAAGTCTCTATAATTAAAAACTCCTATTTGACCTTCAAAACGCAAAACTGCTCCGTAAATCAAGGGTCTGTTTAGAATAATACAAGCATCGTTTATAAGATAGCGAGTGGCGAAATTATCGGAACCGTCAATTATTACATCGTAATTTTCTAGAATTTCAAGTGCATTTTTATTGGTAATTTGAAAATTGTAAGTTTCAATTTTAATATCAGGATTGAGTGCTTTTATTTTTCCAGCGGCAGTTGTTGCTTTGGGTTTGCCAATGTCATCCAAATTATAAAGAATTTGACGTTGCAAATTTGATAATTCAACCACATCAAAATCGACAACACCAATCGTTCCCACACCAGCAGCCGCGAGGTATTGCAAAGCAGGACAGCCCAAACCACCTGCGCCAATTACCAACAATTTTGCTTGTGCAATTTTGTCCTGACCAAGTTGTCCAATTTCTTTGAGTTGAATTTGTCTTTGGTATCTGTTATTATCTAAATTCATTTTATTAAATTTTATCCTCCTGAAAATGGAGGTAATAAAGCTATCGTATCCTTGTCATTGATTGTTGTATTCTCTTGGATTACTTTTTTATTTACCGCTATTGAATATTTCATTTTAACCAAAGAAGGAAACTTTTCCTCTAATTTTTTTATCAGAGAATTTGTATCCTTTACTTCTGAAATTTTCCACGCCGATTTGCCCGTAATCTCAGCAATTTGTCCAAATGCTAGAAGGTTTATTTCCATTTTAAATTCGGTTTAATGCTTTGTTAAGATCTTCCTTAGTATTGATGTTTTTGAAAAAAGAGGCTGCAAAGATTTCGTTGTTTTCAACCGCTATGGTTTTCAATTTGAAATGTAAAACCATATCCTGTAATTTGATTTTATTTTGTTCAATAAGTTGCAACCATTTTTTTTCACAATCAGTAGAATATACCCCAAATAATGGTTCAATTTTCCCTTTATTTTCTAATAAAATAATTTGTGATTCATTGATATTATTGACAACAAATGCAATTGCTTCTTTCGTTACAAAAGGCATATCACAACTCACAATAAAATTCAAAGTGGCATTCGAATGATGTAAAGCGGTGTAAATTCCGCCCGCAGGACCAATGTCTTTTATCAAATCGGGAATCACTTCCAAACCCAATTTTTCGTAATCTGGATTATTAGAAACGATAACCAAATTATCAAAAAGAGGCTGCATTAGCTCGATCACATACTGAATCATTGGTTTTCCTTCAAAGAGCAGCAAACCTTTATCAGCGCCCATTCGGGAACTTTTGCCGCCAGCCAAAATATAGCCGTTTGTGTTTTTAATTTTACTGTCCACAATAAATTACTCTAAATCGTTTTACATATTTGTTCCTTAAACTCTTCGAAAGCAGCGTTCAATTTGATGTAACAAGCAATCAACTTCTCGCCTTCTTCGGTAACAACAGTACCACCTCCACTGGAACCACCCGTGTTTTTTATAACCAGAGGAGCGTCTGAAATGGCATTCATTTTTTTGATCATTTCCCAAGCGTGCCGATAAGAAATTTGCATTTCAGTTGCAGCTGCTTTGATAGAACCGGTTTCCCTGATTTTTTCGAGCAATACTTTTTTACCCATTCCCATCAAATGTCCTTTGTTATTTTCTATCGAAAGATGCCCTTTGATTATTAAATTTTTCATATGTAGATATTTATTGTTTTTTATTGGTCATATGTAATTCGCATATATCTTCATCGGTGTTTGCATCGCATTTCCGTTATGCTCATTTCATAGTTGTTTAATTTATAAAATCATTCTCACATTGACCAAATCGCCATTTTTGAAATTTTCTTTTTCTTCATCAAATTCGATTAGACAATCCGCTACTGCAAAAGAATTTAGTTTATAACTTTCCTGATTGTTCAAAACCGTCACTGCATTTTCTCCCATTTTCCCTTTTAAAAAGAAAGTCAATCCCGCTTTTTTATTAAAATCCTCTTCCAATGGAAATGCCATTTTCTTGAAATATTCTTTCTGTGTAAAACTGCCAATCGCCTGAACTACATATTCATAAAAACAACTCATTACCGCAGCAGGATTTCCCGGCAACGCAAATACCAAGGTCTGATTGTGAAGCCCAAAATAAAAGGGTTTGCCTGGTTTTTGTTTGATTTTGTGAAATATTTTTTGAACTCCACATTTTTCTAAAGAAGCAGGAACCAAATCATAATCTCCCACCGAAACTCCACCCGTAAGAATCAGAATATCGGAAGTTAATTGATTGGAAATGGCTTTTTGGATTTCTTCTTCGACATCATCGACCACTTCTACCGAAACAGGATTTATGCCTATTTGTTGTAAGGCAGCAATTAAACCAATTGAATTGGATTCGAAAATTTTTCCTTCTGAGATTTCATCATTTGCCCCTGCAAGTTCTTTGCCTGTTACGATAATACTAATCGTTGGTTTTGAAAAAACAGTCACTTTGTTGATTCCAATTCCTGCTAAAAAAGAAATGGCAACTGGAGATAATAATTGTCCTTTTTGCAATGCCAATTCCCCTTTTTGCGTCTGTGAACCTTGAGGACGAACATTGGCTCCTGTGACCAATGCAATATCCTGAATTTGAATCAAATTTCCTTCTCTAGTGATTTTTTCCTGCATCACAACCGTATCTGTTCCTGGAGGAATCGGAGCTCCTGTATATATCCTTACCGCTTCATTCGATTGTACTATTTTGTCTGAATAATTTCCGGTTTGAATTTCTCCAATAACCGTTAAATTGCTTTTTTTGTCCCAATTTTCAAAGGAAAAAGCGTAGCCATCCATAGCCGATTGATGGAACGGAGGCGTGTCTATTACTGCATAAATAGGCTCGGCCAAAATGCTTCCGTTGGCTTCAAGCAAGGTTAAATTATTTACTCTTAAAGAACAGCAATTTTCGTCGATTAGCTGTTTGGCTTCTTTTACATTTATCATAATTATATTTATTTTCGATATGCCAAAAAAGGAATAACGGTATTCAAAAAAAAGGGTTATCCTCCTATATTTATCATACTTCTATTGTCGATTTTTGTCGCATCAATTTTTTTATAATCGCCTTGAAATTGTCCGCCCAATGCTTCCGCTTTGCTTGCTACACATTGTTTTATTATTGGAACAATATCTTCTGAATTTCGAAGTGCAGTCAAGATATCGGCTTCGCCTTTTGAAAATAAACAATTTTTCATTTTGCCATCGGCGGTGAGTCGCATTCGGTTACAATTGCCACAAAACGGAGCGCTCATCGTACTGATTACAGCAAAAGTGCCTTCGTGACCAAAGGGTTTGAATTTTTTGGCGGTTTCATTCAAGCCATCTTTCATTCGGATGAAACTGTATTTTGTGGCAGCCACATCCAAAATTTCCTGATAACTAAACACTTTCTGAGTGTTCCATTGGTTTCTATCAAAAGGCATAAACTCAATAAAACGAACGTGAACAGGTTGTTTTTTCGTCCATTCGATAAAATCAAGTATTTCCGAATCATTAAAATCCCGCATTACGACGGTATTAATTTTCACGTGAAAACCTTCATTGATGAGTTCCTGGATGTTGTTCCAAACTTTTTCGAAAACATTGCGTTTGGTAATGGCAAAAAACTGGTCTTTATCCAATGTGTCAAGACTTATATTAATTGACTTTATTCCAGCTTTTTTAAAAACGTCAATAAAATCATTGGTTCGCAAACCGTTTGTAGTCAAAGTGAGTTCTATTGGATATTTAGAAAGTGCCAATAAAATTTCTTTCACATCTTTCCTGACCAAAGGTTCTCCTCCAGTAAGACGAATTTTTTTTACCCCCATTTTCACAAATTCCCGAGCAATAGCATCAATTTCATCGACAGTCATCAAACGAGAATGAGGCATAAAAGAAGTGTTTTCGTCCGGAATGCAATACTGACATCTGAAATTGCACACATCGGTCAGTGAAATCCGAAGGTAATCGTGTGCTCTTCCAAAATTATCTTTTAACATGATTTATTATTTTTCTGATTCTTGCCCATTTAATTAGGCTTTTCAAGATTTGTATGTGAACTATTTCGAATCCAAATTTAAGCTTTTATATTTAAATTCATTGTGACTTATGATACAATTTCAGGAATTCTTACTGATTTTGAATCAAATTATCATAAAAGAAATATTTGTTTAAATTATTTCATTATTGCAAAATAGATTATCAAAAAAATACCACGAATTAAATAAACTCAATTCCATAAAATCATTTTATTTCAAAATTAATTTATGGACATTTATTCAATTCGTGGTAAAAACAAATAAATAAAAACTACTAATTCAACCAATCTTACTATTTAAAACTAAGTTTTCCTTGATAATCCCAATCAGCATAAGCACCTTTATAGTTTTTAACGTTTTTGAAGCCTAAAACATTGGTCATATAGGTATAAAGTGTAGCTCCTTTTATCCCTGTTTTGCAGTAAAGCAAGTATGTTTTTTCGGGAGATAATTCAATTCCAGCCAATTTTTTAAATTCTTCAGGAGAAATAAAGTCATTCGTTCCCGTTTTAACGATGCTTTCATAGGGAATGTTAATCGCTCCTTTTATGTGTCCGTTACTATAGGTACTTTTTTCATTTCTCACACCATTGAATTCGTCTGGTGTTCGGGCATCAATGATTATTACATTCGGATTTCCTATTACAGATTCAACATAAGCTGCGTCGGCATTGATTTCGGGAACTACATTCACAGTAAAGGTTTTAGCTTTTATTGTTGGCACTTCAGAAGTCAATTTTATACGTGCATCTCTGAAAGCATTCATTTCTTTGTGCAAAACTTTCACGTCTTTGGCTCCTAAATATTTAAAAATCCAATATACTAAAGTTGCATATTTTTGAGTTCCTTCGTCATAAACTACAATAGAATCATCATTAGAAACGCCTTTATTACCAAGGATTTTAGCCACATCTTCTAGCGGTAACATGGTTCCGTCAATTTTTGGGTCTTTTTCGTTTAGAATGGCATAAGGAATATTGATGGCTCCTTCGATATGGGCTTGAGCATATAATTTGTCTTTGCTAGCATCTACAATAACCAAATTTGGTTTTTCTTTTTGCAAAGCGATAAAATCTTTGGCAGTGATAAGGTCTTGGGCAAACGCGTTGCTTATACATAAAATAATTATCAATAAGGAACTGAATAATTTTGTTGCATTCATGGTATTCTTTTTTTGAGGTTAAAGAAAGTGTGAGTACTATATTTCACAATACTCACACCTATAATATTAGAGTTATTTAATTACAATTTGCATTTGAATTTGCAAAACATCTTGGTATGGAGTTCCATAAGGAATGGCAGCATCGGCATAATTGTATTGATAGTTTATTTGCAATCTGGTCCATTCGTTGAAGAAATAATTTATCCCCGTAGTCCATCTAATAGCGGTATTACCACTAATATTATTATCGGGATCGTAAGTTTCATATTTCAAAACAGGTTCCAATTTCCATTTTGTTTTGTATAAAGCAGTAATATAATATCCACTTCTATCAACAGAACCTTCTAGCGTAGTTACTTCACCACCACAACCACCGCCTGTAGTATAAGAACCTTCATCAGTTCCTTGAATATATTCGCCTTGTAAAGTGAAATTTTTGTATTTTATTAGAGCATCAAATCCCAATCTAGTTCTACAATCTGGTTTTGTAGCTGTAGTAGAAACAGGAGTAAATTTCCCTGTTTGATAGCTACCTCCAAAAGTGATGTATTTGCTTGGAGTAAAAGTTAATCTAGAAATATAAGTCATATAATTATCGCTTAAAGGTTTGTATTCGATATCATCACCAATTACATCTCTACCTTCGCCATTCATTATTGCAAATTGGTAACCGATTACGTCTTTTACACCTTCGCTCATTTTTATTTTATCGCCAGTTCCTCCTAAGATAGTGATTCCCATATCACGGATAGGTCCAGCCAATTCATTTACGACCATAGAACGATCTATGGTATATAATTTATGACAGCCTTGCACTTGCTCTGCACCAAAAGGAGATTTGAATTGACCAACGGCTGCTTTGAAATAATTGCCATAACGATCATAAGAAACATAAGCATCGCAAATTCCAAATCCAGCAGCAGGAGCAAATTCCATAATAAAGTAATACGAAAAATCATAAGGAATATTTCCCATCACACCAAGTCTAGCTCGGTTAAAAAAGTAGCCATTCGTATCTAAACTCGAAGTTCTATCGCCATTTACACCCGTATAAGTGTGCTCGTATTGTGGCTGAATAAAGCCCCATAATTTGATGCCATCGCCTTCTCCAGGACTTTCGCAACCTTGTGAATAACTCATTTGAAATGCAAATATGATTGCCAAGAATAGTATTGTTTTAATTGATCTCATAATAGTATATTTATTTTAGATGTAATTTTATGAAGACTAAGTTCAATATGTATTACATTTTTTGGGTTTGATTAATTGATTAAATGGTTTGAAAATTAAATTGGACCTACATAGGTTCCATCTGTTTTATAATAACCAAAATTGTTATTCCAAGCACTTAAATCTCCTTGCCAAGTTGATTTTCTAATAGCAACCGAACCGTTTTTCATGTTATCCCAAATAATTCCATTGGCTCCAAAACTTAAACTCTTGGCATTGTCAAATCCTACCACATTCAGCCATGCAGAAGTAATAGAAGAGGTTTGTCCAGTGTAACAATAGGTAACAAAAGTGTTTGCTGCAGGATTAAATTTGTTTAATCCATCAATATTCAATCCGTCGGCCACATCGATTCTGTAGGCACTGGTGATATGACCATAGGTATCCCAGTCGGCTTGTCCCCATTTGTTATTGATGAAATAATTGGTCGGATTTGCCAAAACATCGGTTTTAGAAACTGTCCAAGCAGTATTGGCCAAAGCAATAGCGATACGAGCTTGAAGGATTTCGGCTCCTGTAGTTTTGCCTGTGGTTAAAACTGGGGATTTAAATGAAGAAACTGTAGCGGGTGCTCCAGTTGTAACCCAATTCGCGTGATTCAATTGAGCGACATTTGAAGTCCATTTTGATTGAAAAGCTGAATGCCAACCCGCCATTCCCCATTTGAGAACGTGTGAAGTATAACCACTTAATCTTAAAAAAGCTACGGCACGTGCAGCAGTCTGTCCGGTGTAACACACCACCAAAATAGGTTTTGTGCCTGCATTAGGCGCAGCGGTTAAGATATTGGCTAAAGGAACATTTACTGCATTTTTAATATGACCATTGTCAAAATCAACTGCCGAACGAATGTCCATTACATAATAATCTGGTACAGAATAATCGGTAACATTTACATTTATTGTATTGGCAGCTTTTACCCAAGTGGCATCAACTACATTGGCAAAATCCTTTCCAGTATCTTTCATATACTTAGTCAAAATAGCATATTCATCGACACTAGCTTCTTCATATTCTCTACAACTTGTAGCTACAAATAGAGGTATGATTACCGCTATCATCAAAATTGAAATTCTTTGTTTCATGATTCTTAGAAATTAATTTAATTGTTAATAAACTATTGGTTAATTTGGTCATTGTGTAAAATAGATGTACTTTACTGACACAAATTTCCGAAATATTAAAAAGTATTACTGTCTAAGGCTGTTGTTATAAAACAGTTTTTTATCTTATATTTATCAATTCAAAAGTTGATATATATCAACTTTAAATGTGTATTTTTGTAGTATAAAATAGTAGAAATATGTTATTAGATTGCTTAAGAGATATTAAACATAATCATGCGTTTAACTTATTGGATGAATCAGATAAAGCCATTTTAAATAAAAATAAAAAGACTCTTTTCTACAAAAAAAACGACATTATTCTCAAACAAGGTACCGTTGCCAATAGTATTGTGTTTAGTAAAACCGGTTTTTTTAAATTGGGAATGGAAGGCAATCAAAAAAATGTCATCTTGATTCTTAAAGGCAACCAAACTTTTTTAGGGTTATCAAGTTTGTTTTGTGAAGAAAATATTTATTTATATACCGTTACCGCAACTGAAGATTGTGAAGTGGACATTTATGATAATGCGTCATTCAAAGAAGTACTCGCAAAAAATGTAGCATTTTCCAATGAAATCATCAAATTTTTAAATCATAATTCCTCTCGTATTTTTAAACGTTTTATGAATATGATGGAAAAAAATTCAAGAGGTAAAGTGGCTTTTATGTTGGTTTGTTTGGCCAATAGTGTCTATTCAAATAATGAATATACGATGTCCCTTAGCCGACAAGATATGGCTGATTTTTTAGGCATTTCAATGGAAAATGTGATACGAATACTAAAAGAGTTGGAAAATGACGGCTTAATCGAAGTCAATGGCAAGTCCTTCAAATTAATCAATATCGAAAGTTTGCTTAAAGTGGGTGAATTTGGTTAATATTTTATGGAATAACACACTCCTTTTTCTTGGTCCTCAACATCTTTACATAATTTCCATCGGTGAGGCGTTTTAAAAATTTGTTGTCTTTTTCGTGGCAATGAATACAAGCTCCCACTTCTAGCATTTTCTTTTGTTCCTTCAAATCCAATGGAGAAAAATAATCGTGTGAGGAATAGGTCGTTTTAACATTCAAATCTTTCATAAATCCTATCCAAGCATCTTGTGGCAAGCCGTCTTGTGGGGAATTAGCATAATAAGAAGTAAATTTCCAATAAGCAGATTTTGCTTTAACAACATAATTTAATGTTCCTTTCCCAAACCCCAATGCTTGGGAATTGATATGGCAGGAAGCACAATTCCGAACCGTTTTCGTAGTCGTGTGGGCTGCATTTGGAGCATACCATCTTACAAACTTTTCGTCTTTTCCGCTTTTGTTTCCTTTGAAATTAGATTTATCCAAGGTCATTATCATTCCTGGAATGGCTGGGACAAACTCTTTGGATTTTCCAATTTTCTTTACTCCAATTGTGGGTGGTGCAAAACCAAATTCTGCAACATGTTCTATCCAGCGACCTTGGGTTTTATCGGCATTGATAACTCTTGGATCATAATCGGTGTGGCAACCAATGCAAGTCGGCGCCCAAGCCGTATGACACATACTGCAAGACACTTTTTGATGCACGGCATCGCGTTTGCAAGAGGGTTTTATCGCAAGTTCTTTTTTGCTAATTTTCGAAACTAAAAAAGCATTTCCTTTGGCATCTCTGTAGGTGTTTACTAATGGAATGGAACCTTTTTGGGTAACCAAAAAACTATTTGTCGAATGCTTATAGCCTCTTAAAGCATAATCAAAGGCAGAAATGTAATCCATTTGCATTGGTTTGGATTGGATTGGTTTTCCTTGAGTATGACAATCGGCACAACTTATTTTTATGGCATCGGCTTCGTGTTTATAGGATTTACCATCGCCCATTATTTCTTGCGAAACGTGACAATCAATGCAAAGCATTCCCGATTGGTGATGGACATCGGGAGTTGTTTTTTCGAACACTCTTCCGTCCATTAAAAGCCGATGGTTTTTGCTGTTTTTCACTTCTTGTGGTTTGAGCAAAGTTTCGCTCCAGCCTTCATAATTGGTGGCAATTCGTCCCGAACGGCTGTGGCAACCAAAACATTTGGTGTTATCGACATTGAGGTTAATTTGCGGGTGAATCTGGTCTTTTATATTGGGTTTTGTTCCCTTTTCATAATTCAAATGGCAGGCCAAACATCCTCCGCCACGCGATAGTTCATCCACAGCTGCATAATGCGTTTTTTCTTTTCCTAAATGACAAGTAGCACATTTGTTTTTGAGGTGCATATCGGCCGCAGTTTGTCCTAAATGTGTGATATGAAATAATGAATCACTAGGTTTTAATTCGTCGAAAAGAGTTTTATCCACGCTGATAATCCCCGAATTGGTGGTCATCAACGATTTTTGAATGCGGTTTAATTCTTTGGAATGACAATTGGCAGTGGCACAAGTTTGGGAAGCATTTTGAAGATTTCCGGGAATCAGAACCATTCCTTTATGGGCTTCGTTTTTATCTTTAGAGTGAATGTTTCCCAAATGACAGGAAGCACAACCAATAGTTTTGGGATCGTGATACGGACTAAAACCCGTCATTTCGCTATGGCAAGAGATACAAGATTCTTTGTCATTGATAACACGATACTCATTATCTGATTGCTTACAACTAATTAGCTGCAAAGCAATTAAAAACAATATACCTACAAAGAATGTTTTATTTGGAATCAAAATAGAGTTGGATATATTTCAAAAATAGTCAATAAATCGCAATCTATTTACCATTTGAAAGTTTACAATCAACAACCTTCGTCACTTGCAGCTTCGGGTTTAACGGGTTTCACTGTAACTTTAGGTTTAGAAATGGTTGGTTTGGCAACAGTCGTATTTACTTTACTACTCGATTTATTGGCATCTGAAATAAATTTTGCAAAATCAACCACGGCAGTTTCATCATTGAATTGGGTTGGATTGGCTGCAATTTCGTTCCAATTTCCCGCTTTCAAATCATCGTATCCAACGGCTAAATAACTAACGTTTTCGATACCCATTTGTTTCAAAATCATAAAAGGCACATTCGCTTCAGAAGCTGAACCACCATACAATATCGCTTTTTTATTTGTTTCTTTCAGAGCCAGAAAAAAGTCCATATTTGAATCATCCATTAGATTGACTTTATAAATATTTTTGGCTTCGGGCAAATGTCCTTTGGCAAAATCAAATTGACTTCGCACATCAACCAAAATAATGGATTTATCTTTATCTAAAATGGCTTTGGCAACCGTTTGAGGCGAAACCTGAGAACTGGCGACTTTGATTTCGGCTAACTCTTTATTTAATGGAGTTTTAAAAGTATATTTATCCGTTTTTAAAAATATAAAACTAAGAACCAACACAATAAGTGCCGCAATTACTCCAAAGATAATCCAATTGGTTTTGGTGAATTCTGAAATATCATTTATAGGTTTTGTATCCATTTTGATTGGGTTAATTTTGTTAATTTCGCTTCAATTTATTGAAAATATTTTCCTGCTAACACCCTTCGTCTCCGCCTTCTGCTTTTTTGGGAACAACCACTTTTGGAGCCGCTTTTACCGCTGGTTTTATAACGGGTTTTACTCCTGTTGCAATAGTACTGCTTTGCACATTCTCTCCACCTTTAGGAATAAATTCATCGGGATTGGGCAATCCTAAATGCGCACCAACCGCTTTGCGATAACTATAAATTTCGAAAGCTTCTTTTGGATCTGTTTCCAAAGGTTTTGGAGGATTCAAATACAATTGGTAGAATTGATTCAGTCCGCCATTTAATACTTTCAAGTTTTTGATTCCTGCTCTTCGCAATATCATCCAAACTTGGTCAGGAACAATCGTGCCATTGGAAAACAAAACCACATTATAAGCTTCTGAATCAAAAACGGCTTGATTTTCCTCGGTTAGTATTTTTTCATACGGAATATTAATGGCTCCCGGAAGCGTGAATTTCCCATACTGAACAGCATCTCTTAAATCCACCAAAAGATACGATGGATCTTGACCAATAATTACTTTGGCCAACTCATCGGGTTGAATAAACCGATTGTCATTGACCGATTCCAACAACAAATTATTGGGTGTAACTCCAGTATATTTGGCCGATTTCAAGCTTTTATGATTTCTTTTGGTATCAATAGAATTGCTTTTGTCGGGCAAAAAAGCCAAGACAAGAGATAATACAATTGGAACTATGGCTAAAAATATATATCGTTTTTTCATTTTTAAATTAGATATGAAATAGGAAACCGTACTATTAAATTAATATTCCACACTTTTGATGCGTTTTTGAATTAGCATTACTGCATAAAAGGCAACTATGGCAATTATCGAAATGCCAACCGTAAACCAATACGGATTAATATTGAAAAACTCCGGCACAGTCACATCTCCCAAATTACTTGAATTGTAAAAATTTTCGAATAAGGGAAACATTTCAGAGAATACAAATACGCCGAGAATTATCCCGCCAAAAAACATAAAGCCGTCTAATTTTCCAATTCCGATGGCGGTTATGCAAGTTCCCGGACAAAATCCGCCAGTTACAAAACCCAATCCCATAATGAGACCGCCCACAACAATTGGCCAAACTCTAGCTGGCAAACCGTCTAAAGCTGCCATATCTATCCATCCGAAATAATCCATAAACAACAATCCGATGGATGCTGTGATTGCAGCCGTGAAAAACACCCGCAAAACGGCAAAATCGTATCCGTAAAAAACGCCTACCAATTTTCGGGAAGAAGAAAATCCGGATGATTCCAAAACGAATCCAAAGGCCATTCCCGTGATGATGGCAATAATATTATTCCATTGATCTGATAGTATTTCTGGTATTAAAGGTCCCATAAGTTTTAAATTAGAGGTTAGAAGTTGGAAGTTGGATGATTAATTAAAGCCATAATTTTCTAAAGAAATAGGCAAATAGAAAAGCGCCTCCAAAAATGGAAAGCATCGCTATGTAACCTCCTAAAGACAATACTGTCATTCCGCTCAAGGCCGCTCCGCTGGTGCACCCTTTGGCAAATTGCGCTCCAAAACCAAATAAAGCACCGCCCAATAAAGCAAACCACAAACGCTTTCTGGCAGTGATTTTTGGAGAATGTTGCACTCTGAAAAAGACTCTACCCGATAACGAGCCCGAAATAAAAGCGCCTGCAACAACCCCAATTACCTCAAAAACCAACCAATTGCTAATAGGAACTTTCCCTCCTAAAAACTGATCGGCATAATAGGCATTATTTTCTGCGTGGGTTGGCGCCACGGTGTGAACGGTTTGCGTCACAATGGCTTTGGCGGCTCCCGAAGCTCCCAATCCTCTTCCGGTAAGAAAGAAAGTCATTATCAGTATGAGTCCTAAAAGAAATCCGCCGAGATAAGGATTCCAATAAGTGTGTTGTTTATCTGATTTTATATCCATCATTTTAAACTTTAAAAATTAATAAAGAATACGTGTTATTTGTCCTGCTTCGACCATCAAAACCCTGAAAATTAATCCGCTTACAATAATTAATATCGCTGGCACAACCACAGGAACTTTATAGCCCATCAGTTCGAAAACCTCTAAAACCAAAGGTAATAGTAAACCTAAAGCCACGAAGAATCCAAAAAACAAGGTCGTCAAGTCACCTCCTACCAATATTTTCACGGCTTCGACCTGCATTTCGTTTCCTGCGTAATAACCCATAATCAAGTGGATGATTAAACCCAATTCGATAACGATTAACAACACATCAATTTTGCTAAATAAATGCCTTTCGTGTGCTGATTTGGCAAACAAAATAATAGTGGCTGCCGCTGTCGAAAGTCCAGAAACCAAGAATAATGGCCCCAAAATAGCGTTGTTCCAAAGCGGACGAGCATTAAAAGCGGAAAGCAAAATACCTGTGTAAATTCCCAAAATAATAGTCAATGGAATCAAGGCCAGAGCCATTTGTTTTTTGTATTTCACACAAAAATCTTCCACCTTGAATAAAAAAGGAAGTTTAGTGTAATCCAGTTTTGGAAACAACTTTCTCAAATCGGAAAAAACCCAAAGAATAGAAAGTGGCGTTACTATCAACAAAACCCAAGCTCCCCAAGACATCGGCGATTCCAAGCGAATTGTGGTGTAGAGTTTCCAAGAATACAAAGGATTTCCCAAATCGATAATCAGTGCCAACAAACCAATTGCCAAAGCAAAAGGTACAATTAGTGGAGCCCATTTTGAGGTACCTTTGAGTTCTTCGTCTTTATTTAAAAGATGGGTAAAGGCCGAAAACAAGAGTATTCCTGCCGATAATCCTCCCAAAAACAAATACAAGGAGATGGGGAATTCCCAGATGGATAAATGGGGATCGATGTGAGGAATGTTTCTTCCGCTAATGAAAATTTCTTCTTTCATTTTGTATTAGTTATAATCAAAGACGAATCTTTGGATTTAAATTAAATAATAAACATTTGGTGAGGTTCCCGCTTCTTTGTCCAAGACTTTGTATTTCCTTTCGGCTAATAACTGAGCGACTTTGCTATTGGAATCATCCAAATCGCCAAAATACATACAGTTTGTGGGACAAACCGAAACGCAAGCAGGATCTTGTCCTTTTTTCACTCGGTGAACACAGAACGTACATTTATCAACCACTCCCAAATCGGGATGGCGGTATCGGGCATCGTAAGGACAGGATTCGATACAAGCTCCACATCCAATACACAAATCTCTATCGACCAAAACGATTCCGCCCTCGATAATATGGCTGGCTTCGGTAGGGCAAGTTCTCACGCAAGGCGCGTTGTCGCAATGATTACAGCGTTCCGACCTTAATTCTATATCCACTTCGGGATAGGTTCCTGTAACCGATTCGGTAACCCAATCCCTGCAATATCCCGTTGGAACATCATTTTCTGTTTGACAAGCCACTACACAGTCGCTACATCCTACGCATTTGAGCGTATCTATGACCATTACATATCTCATCTTAGACCGTTTCTTTAGGGTTTTCCGTTAAAATTGTTACAAAATTTCCTCTCATTCCGGTTCCTCCCATCAAGGGATCGACCATCAATTTGGTAATCATCTCGGTATCGTTGACGCCTTTTCCGTAGGAACGCTTCATATCGGGATTTTTTTGTCCAAATCCGTGTACCATATAAACCGAATCCCAACGAATACGTTCCGTAAGTCTCACTTTTATTGGAAATGAAGAAACTACCTCATCTTGATTTTTTAACCAAACGGGTTGACCTGATTTGAGATTCCAAATCTTTCCGACTTTTGGATTGACCCATAACGTATTTTCGCTCCTCAAATCATTCAAATTGGGACTGTTCACTGTTTTGCTAAAAGTGTGCATCGGTGCGCGACCATAATTCAATCGGAAATAATCTTTGGGAGGCTGTTCGTGGGCAGTGTAAACTGGCATTGGATCGAGACCAACCTCTTTTAGTTTTTGGGAATACAATTCAATTTTACCGGAATCGGTTTTAAAAATATGGTCTGCCCCGTCTTCTATATACAATGTTTTTCCAGATCTTGGAAGATTTTTTACTCCAATGTGCTTCATTTCTTCCAATGAAGTTCCCATTTGTTTGAATTGCCAATCCAAAATATCGGTATAATCGTTGAATTTATAATAGTCCCCTAAACCCAGTTTTAATCCTATTTGTTTGCCAATCCACCATCCCGGTTTGGATTCCCATCGTGGCGCGGCGGCTGGCATTCTCAAAGCGATAGAAGGCGTTCTGGAATCCGAATTTCGAAGGTCGTCATATCGTTCCAAATAAGAACACTCGGGCAAAACCACATCGGCATAACCCGTAATTTCTACTGGATAAATATCAATTACTACCAAAAACTCCAAGGCTTCGATAGCTTTCATCATCAAGTTTTTCTCTGTTGGAACAGATTGTGTCAAATTCGTTCCTGCCACCATCCAAGCTTTTACTTTATGCGGTGTGTCTTCGCCAGGAATCGAAGCCCGAATCACTTCATTGGTCACACCTTGATTCGCAAAAGGCAAATTGACATTCAAATCTTTGGCTTTCCAAGCAGGTTCTGGATATTCAGGATGCGGGAATTTTGGAACTGCCGCTTTTTCATTAAAGTAAAAACCACCTCGGCGTCCCCAAGTTCCTAGAAGTGCATTTAGAATTCCAATGGCACGAGTACGTTGAGTGTCATCACCATACCAAGTGGAATGTCTTCCAGGATGAATCAAGGTTGCTGGAGCTGCTTTTGCCATTTCACGAGCCGAGTCCCGAATCATTTTGGGAGTCAAATCGGTGATGCTATACGCCCACTCTGGAGTAAATTGACGAACGTGTTCTTTTATTTCGTCAAAACCCGTGGTGTATTTTGCCACATAGTCTTTATCGTATAAATCTTCGAAAATGATGACATTCATCCAAGCCAATAGCAAAGCCATATCGGTCGCAGGACGAATAGGCAACCAATATTTCGATTTGCTGGCAACTGTTGAAAGACGTGGATCAACCGTGATAATGGTTACACCTTTATCGATGGCTTCCGAGACTTCTTGCACCTGAGTATTGTGCATATTTTCGCCAATATGTGAACCTATAAAAACCAAACATTTAGAATCCCGCATATCAGTAGATTCAGGTGAACCACAACTTTCGCCAAAAGTGAGTTTTAAACCTTCGTCGCGAGGACCACGACATTGAGCAAAAGCGGGTTCGGCAACAGTATCTGAACCATAAGAACTAAAAAGATGTTCTAAATGACTGCCTATAGCACCGTGTTTTAAAAGGGCAAAACTTTCGGCTCCGTATTTGGATTTGATGTCATTCATTTTGCTAGCTACCAAAGAAATTGCTTCTTCCCAACTGGCTTCGCGAAACACTGATTTTTCTCCTTTTTTGGATACTCGAATCAGTGGCATTTTAAGTCTATCGTCATCGAAATGCATTCCCAGACCTCCTGTTCCTCGTGTGCAAAGTCTTCCTTTGCTATGGGTATCGATGTCGTTGCCGATAATTTTTTTAATCGTTCCGTTATCGTCAACATAAGTCCAACCTGCACATTTCCAAAAGCAAACATCACAATAGGTCGGATATCGTTTTAAATCAGGGCGGTCATAATTGAAATCTTCTTTATTCCCACCAAAAACATCAACTGAATAAAGTGAGCCTGCAACTGCCGCTGCTCCTGCTCCCCACATTGAAATTTTTATAAAATCTCTTCTGGATGAATTCATATTAAATCGTGTTAATTTGATGTTAAAAGTACTTTAAATGCAAGAAAGGAAAAGTAACAAATGTTACACAACTCGCTGTTTATGAAATTTTATTTAATAAAAAGTTAATGAGACAAGTTTTACAAAAAAGAGACGTTTTTGTCTTGTTTTATGATTTGACTGAAAGCATTAGAATTGCCAATATTTAATTCGATGATTTAAAGAACGTTAGTTTTAAAACAAAAAAAACTGCCTTAAAAAGACAGTTTAATTATTTTAAATTTGAAAAAAAAAAATTATGTACTACTCCCTCTTTGTTTTCTAAAAATCGGCTGCATAATAATTGACAAAACAATTGTCAACATCGCTCCAATGAAGTTGAGCCATAAATAACCCAATTTTTCTTCGCCACTTGGATAAATGTAAATGGCAAAATAATAAATTATAAATATGGTAATTTGGCTAATTACAGCACTGTAAAATACAGCTTTGGCTTGAACGAATTTGAGATAGAAACCAACAAGAAAAATCCCCAAAACAGTTCCATAAAAAATAGAGCCTACAATATTGACCAATTGAATCAAATTCTCAAAAAGCGTTCCAATACTAGCAAAAAGGATAGCAACTATTCCCCAAAACAAGGTGAAAAATTTGGTGACATTCACATAATGTTTTTCGGTTTTTTCTTCTTTAACATTTCGCTTATAAATATCGATAGCGGTGGTCGAAGCCAATGCGTTTAAACCCGAAGCCGTAGAAGACATAGCGGCTGAAATAATAACAGCCAGCAATAATCCAATCAGTCCTTTGGGTAAATAATGCAAAATAAAATGAAAGAAAACATAGTCTTTATCATTAGTTTCACTACGTTTATCGGCTTTTAGAATGATTTCTTTGGCATGATCTCTCAAATCTTTTTCTTTACTTGATATTGCAACTAATTCTTTTCGAAGTATCGGGTTGTCATAATCCTGATTGAGCTGGTCGATATACAATAGGTTAATCACTTTCTTATCTTCAGAAAGGGCTTCCAATTTTTTTTCTAAAATATGGTAATCTTCTTTGTATTTGGATTTCTCAATGGCAATTTTATTGTTTGGATTAAAATTCAGCGGCACAGGATTGAATTGGAAAAACACAAAAACCATAACTCCTGTAAGCAAAATAAAGAATTGCATAGGTACTTTTAGTAATCCATTCATAATTAAACCCATTTGGCTTTCACGAACTGATTTTCCTGACAAATAGCGTCCTACCTGCGATTGATCGGTTCCAAAATAAGCCAAAGCCAAGAAAAAACCACCTGTTATTCCGCTCCAAAAAGTATATTTTTCTTCTGGATTAAAGGAGAAATCAACAATATTCATTTTGTCATTTGCCCCTGCAATATGCAAAGCACTTGTGAAAGTCATATCGTTGGGCAAATAATTTAAAATCAAGAAAAACGTGATAAACATCCCCGACATAATGACAAACATTTGCTGCTTTTGGGTTACATTCACAGCTTTAGTTCCACCAGAAAAGGTATAAATTATTACTAGAACACCTATTGCAATATTCATTGCTGTCAAATTCCAACCCAATAATGCGGATAAAATTATTGCCGGTGCATAAATCGTCAATCCCGTTCCTAAGCCTCTTTGCACCAAAAAAAGAATGGCAGCAAGAGAACGGGTTTTTAAATCGAAACGTTTTTCGAGATATTCATAGGCTGTAAAGACCTTATATTTGTGGTATAACGGTATGAAAGTTACGCATATAACCACCATTGCAATGGGCAAACCAAAATAAAATTGCAAAAACCCCATTCCGTCGTGATAGGCTTGACCAGGTGTGGAAAGAAAAGTAATTGCACTGGCTTGAGTCGCCATAACCGAAAGTCCCACGGTGTACCAAGGGGTTTCGTTGTTTCCAAGAATATAATCTTCTACATTCTTACTTCCCTTCGTTTTCCAAACGCCGTAAATCACTATAAAAAGTAAGGTTACAACAAGTACAATCCAATCAAATAGTTGCATAGGCTAAGAATATAATTTCATTAATAAACAAAAAATCAAAATATAAACTGCATTAGCCACCAAAACCCAAGTGTAGCTTTTTTTCCAAGTTTTAACTTTTTTTGTTTCCATAATTTGAGTAGTTAAGGTTTGACTTTTTCAGCAGGAAGGGTCACTGGATTTTGCAATGAAATCATATTGGCTAATATTTTATATGCGCCAGAAACTCCTTCGGGTAATTCCCTAAAAAAACTTAAACCCGTGTAAATATAATATCCTTTTCCGTATGGAGCTATTAATAGCGCCCCGTCTTTAGGTGTTTCGCCTTTATCATTTGAAGATAAAATGGGTGTAAAGGCTTTATCAAAATTAGTAGGATAATACAAACCTTGTTCTTGTTTCCAACCTTGAAAATCTTTGGCGGTAATTTTATTTGGCGAATTCAAAACAGGATGGTTAGGGGCTAGAAAACGAACTTCAGCATTTTCCTCTGTAACTCGGTCCCTAGATATTTTTAAAGGAAACGGAGCTAAATTTTCGGTCACCAAATCATTGGCTGTATTGTATTGCACGAGCATCGTTTTTCCGTCTTTTACAAAATCAAAAAGAATATTTTGTTTGTTTGCCAAAGCTTGAACGGTATTATACGCACGAATTCCTGTCATAACTATATCAAAATTAGCCATTTTTGCGGGTGTTATTTCTTCAGGATTGAGCAAGGTCACTTTATATCCCATTTGCATTAAACTATTGGGAACTTCATCGCCAGCTCCCATAATGTATGCAATTCTTTCGTTATTGGTTTTCAAATCCATTCGGATGAACTTGGATTCAGAAGATTTTAATACTTGTTGTTTGGTAATATGATCAAAATCAATACTAATTTGCTCCTTATCATAGCGCTTTCCGTCAATGATAGCAACACTTTTAGCCACAGCTTCTTCTTGTAAATTGGGTGGTGTCACCTCAAAATAGAAGGTTTGCTCAAGACCTTTTTTGTCTAAATTAAACGGAATAGATTTGGGTTGAACAATCCAACTTTTCGGCAATTCGAGTTGTAAATCACCTTTTACAGCATCCTTTCCTGACTTGATTTTAACCCCAATATATTTCTTTTTAGTAGTTGTAAATAGTGAAACCTTATCAAGAATACAGGTCGTAACTTCGGGTACAACATCTAAATAATTGTACATTTCGCCCTTGACATCGTCATTGTATTTATAAACTACAGTGCGTTCAAAGGGAATTTCGATTTCGTTAATTTTAACATTAAAAACCACTTTCACATCCCGAATTACATCAGGAATTCCAATATTTTTCTGGTCGGAAACAGTATACATTCCTTCTGTTCCTTTATCTTTTAGCCAATAGGGTTGCGTGAAATCAATAGTAGAAGGCAACTGCAAATCGAGAGTGCTATTTTGTAAAATATTATTTTTAAGCACTTGATTTTGAATGGTATTTTTTTGATCAGGTAAAGTGGTTACACTGAGCAATTGTATTTCGATTGGGCTTCTGTTAATTGCTTCGAGTTTCAATTTCACAACACTCCCTGGAGTTGCTTCCTGATTTTGAGCAACAGCTTCAAGATACAATCCTGCACAAGCGGCAATGACGTTTTTTATTTCTTCTGATTTTAGATTTTTCCAATGATTTTCGTCCAAAGTTTGCATCATCGAATAGGCTTTCGCCAAATCTGGAATACTAGCTGAAGGGTTTTTGAAATCAAATTCGGCAACAATTTTTGAGATCAACTCGCCAATAGGTTTTCCGCCTTTTACTCGATTCCAAGAAGTGTCGATTCCATCAAAAATATTTGCTTTATTTTTGGGTAATTCCCCATTAATCAATTCTAAATATTCGGTTTCTTCTCCCCGACTTCCAGTACTACCAAAGCCTTGCGATTGATGACAACTGCGACTCAAAGCTGCAATTTCCTGATTGGATTTTCCCGTAGAAGCATAATAAACTCCGGTTTGCATCGAAATAAAATTGGTTTTATCGGCAGCGTCAAATTTTTCTTGACTTCCGTAAAACCACCAAGATGGATTAAAAAATTGGCGTTTGATTTGCCACGGTTTTACTAAATTTAATTGCTCTGGAAAAACCTTTGGATCATTAGCTTTATTAAAACTTTCGAAACTCAAAATAGCTGATGCCGAATGGTGACCGTGAGTATTTCCTGAAGTTTTATGGTCAAAACGATTGATAATAATATCGGGTTGAAATTTTCGAATAGCAAAAATCACATCTGAAAGTACTTTTTCTTTGTCCCAAATTTCTAAAGTTTCCTCAGGATTTTTAGAAAAACCAAAATCATTGGCACGAGTAAAAATTTGTTCTCCTCCATCTATTTTTCTGGCTTCAATTAATTCTTGGGTTCTAATAACCCCTAATAATTCACGAAGTTGTGGCCCTATTAAATTCTGTCCACCATCACCACGAGTTAATGACAAATAAGCAGTTCTTGCTTTAGTTTCATTAGACAAATAGGATATTAATCGAGTATTTTCATCGTCGGGATGTGCTGCAACATAAAGCACCGAGCCCAAGAAATTTAATTTCTGAATTTGATTGTAAATGGCTGCAGAGTTAGATTTTTGGGGTTGTTGTGCATTTGCAGATTGAAAGAAAAGAAGGAAAATAATAAGAGATGAAGTTAAAACTTTCTGCATTTTTATGAAATTTTATTGACGATAAGCCCAAATGTAGTAATTTAATGAAATTATAAATAAATTTTTTGTTTTCTTTAAGAAAATGATAGTAAATAGAATAAATCAAAAAAAATCTTCTTTTGTGAAAAACCGTAAAGAATACACTTTAATTATTTGTATGTTTGGACTTTACATTAAACGCCTATGAGGAAGTTTTATAAGATTGTATTTTTATTCGTTTTAGTAAATGCAAGTTGTGTTTTAAATGCTAAAAATAACAGCAATAACACTAATTTACTATTACCAACTGCATCAATATCTGGCTCAACGACCGTGTGCCAAAATGCAGCGCAACCTCAAATAACGTTTACTGGTTCAGGTGGGACTGCTCCTTATACTTTTACATACAACATCAATGGAGGTGCAACACAAACTGTTTCTACAACTGGAACGAGTAATACTGCGACAGTATCTGTTAACACTTCAAATGCTGGAACATTTGCTTATAATTTAGTGAGTGTGCACGATGCTACCTTACCTCTCACCGAAATTACTCAAACTGGTACAGCTACTGTGACTGTAGGTGCTCCACCAACTGTAAATTTCACATTTAATAACGATTCAACTTGTTCTGGAACAACGGTGCAATTTAATTCATCGGTTACAGGAACTACTGGAACAATTATTTATTCATGGAACTTTGGTGACGGTACTGCTTTGTCTAATTTGCAAAATCCAACGCATCAATTTATAGCTTTAGGATGTGGAACTTCAACATTTACAGTCGTTTTGACGGTTACTGTAAATGGTTGCACCGCCACAAGCACCCAAACGATTTCGGTGAAACAAAAACCAAATATCAGTTTTAGTGATTTGAATAATCCTAATCCATTTGACCCATTTAACAATTGCTCGAATGCAGCCTCTAATCCTGTATTTTCGATAAGTGTGGGGAATACTTCCATTTCTTCATCTTGTATAAGTTCTTATTCCATTGATTGGGGTGATGGCAGTCCAATTATACCAAATGCTACTTTTCCTGCGGCTCATACTTATAATATAGTAGGAGCCTATAATATGGTTATAACGGCGTTAGGAACAAATGGGTGTAGTAATTCTGTAACTTATGTAATTAAAAATATAACCAATCCTTCTGGCGGAATTGTAAGTCCTGGAAGTACCCAAAATTTATGCGCTCCAACAGCTCCTATAAATTTTACAATTTCAAGTTGGGGAACCAATTCGACTGGTACTGTTTACGATATTGACTACGGAGATGGTACACCTATCGTTCGTTTTACCCAAGCTATGTTAGAAAGTTCCATTTATTTTAATGCCTCAAATCCTGCTGCTTCACAAAATTATCCTATTCCACATATTTATTCCATATCCAATTGTCCAAGTCCGGAATTTACAACAGTTTTAACTGTTTCTAATGCTTGCGGAAATACTAGGAGTACGGTTTCGAATATCACCGTTTATTCAAAACCAGTTGCTAATTTTACTGCACCATCACTGGCCTGTTTGAATTCAAGTGTCCAATTTACCAATACCTCAACGGCTGGATATGGTCAGAACTGTATTCAAAACGCACTTTATCAATGGGATTTTGGGGATGGAACAACATCTTCATTAGTTAGTCCAACTCATACTTATACTACAGCAGGAACTTATACCATAACTTTAGTGGCTCAAGGATATTGCGGTTTTTCTCCTCCAGTTACAAGAACCATTTGTATTGAATCACCATTAACACCAGCATTTGCCTTAAATAATTCTGCAGGTTGCGCTCCATTAGCTGTTACAACCACAAATACTACTGATGAAACGAGTTCTTGCACTGCACCTACCTATTTATGGACAGTAACTTATGCCTCTGCAAATTGTGGGACAACAGCAACAATTTTAAGTCAGAATACTAAAAATGCTTCCTTCAATTTTACAATCCCGGGCATTTACACCATAAGACTAACGGCTACAAACTCTTGCGGAAGTTTCAATACCTCACAAACAGTTGAAGTTAAACAACCACCAACGGCAACAATAGCGGTTATTGCAAATAGTTGTGGAACGGCGGCTATAAATCCAACAGCTATCGTCAATAGTTGTGCGCCAGCATCGAGTACCTTAACGTATGCCTGGAATTTCCCCGGAGGAATACCCACAACCGCAAACACCGCAAATCCGGGAACAATTAATTACAGCACAACAGGCAATTATACCGTTTCATTAGTAGTTACAAACGAATGTGGGGCATCGGTTATGGCAAATCAAACTTTTTCGGTAAACAAAACGCCAACAATTACGAATACCGATTTAAGTCAAACAATTTGTTCTGGCACAACTTCTACGGCAGTTAATCTAACATCGGACGATGTACTAACCACTTTTAGCTGGACAGTTTCAGCAACTCCGGGAATTTCAGGTTTTGCAACGTCTGGAAGTGGAAGTACTATCCCTGCCAGAGTTATAACTACAACTAATGCAACAGCAGGAACAATAACTTATGTTGTAACCCCAAGGATAGGAACTTGTGTTGGAACTCTAGTCAATTTTGTAATCAATGTCAATCCTGCACCTAGTTTTACTACTCAACCTCAACCAAGTAGCGTTTGTCTGGGAGGAACAGCAACACAGTTAGTAGTGGCAATTAGCAGTACTACTGCCACACCAAGTTATCAATGGTATTCGAATACTACAAATTCGACATTAGGAAGCACTTTGATTGCTGGTGCAACCAATAGCACTTATGACCCACCAACAAATGCAGTAGGTACTTTGTATTATTATTGTGTGGTTACTTTAACTTCTGGAGGTTGTTCTAATTTAACTTCTTCTATTGTTGCGGTAACGGTTAGCGCAGCACCAACTATATCACAACCTTTGGCTTCACAAATTATATGTACCGGAGCTACAATTAGCAGTCCTTTGTCAGTTACAGCTTCTGGCGGAACAGGAACTGCAACCTATCAATGGTATTCGAATATTACTAATTCAAATTCAGGTGGAACGCTAATTACTGGAGCAACAAATTCGAATTATACTCCACCCGTTTATACCTTAGCAGCAAATTATTATTACTATGCTATAGTTAGTATCAGCGGTAGTGGTTGCGGAACAGTTACGAGTAATGTTTCTGAAGTTAGTGTTTTGAATTCGCCAACACTAACTACACAACCCATAGCCAATCAGGTTTTGTGTCAAAGAGAAATCCCTACTCAACTTGAAGTAGTGGGAAATGGAGGAAATGGAGCATTTTCGTACCAATGGTATAGTAATACAGCCAATAATTCAACTACTGGAACTGTAGTTTCAGGAGCAACAAATTCGACTTATTTGCCTTTAACCACAGCTCAAGGAACATTGTATTATTATGCTATTTTAACCCAAACTGGCGCTGGTTGTTCGGTGAAAAGTAATATTGCAACAGTACAAATAAGCACCTCACCAACAATTGGAACTCAACCTGTTTCCAGTACTATTTGTTTAGGAGCGACTCCTACAATCCTATCTTTTACAATCAATAACGGTGTTGGAACGCCAACCTATCAATGGTATTCCAATACAACAAATTTGAACTCTGGAGGCACTCTTTTGACAGGGCAAACCAACGCAACTTATGCACCTTCGGCAACGACTTTTGGAACAACCTATTATTATTGCGTGGTCACTTTTCCTTCATTATCTGGCGGTTGTGCTGTGGTAATCACTAATACTGCCGCTGTGATTGTAAATGACAAACCTAACATTGCTCCAGAAACTACCATAATTTGCAGTTCCAACCAATTTACAGTAACGCCAACGAATTCTGGAACGAATAATGTACCAACAGGAACTACTTATACTTGGACAAATCCAACCATTAGTCCGGCAGGAACCATAAATGGAGCAAGTGCCCAGACTATTGCACAAACAAATATCAGCCAAACATTAATAAACACTTCTGTAAATCCTTCGATTGTAACTTATAATGTTACTCCTATTACGGGAACTTGTCCAGGCGCAAGTTTTACGGTTACAGTAACTGTAAATCCTGCTATTAGTGCGAATGTAATCCTAAATGATAATACTTGTTTTGGAACCAATACGGCTTCTATTTCTACCAATATCAATGGAGGAATTCCTTTTTCATCGGGTGCTCCATACCTCATTTCTTGGACGGGACCAAGTGGATTCACTTCTTCGGCTACCAGCATTTCTAATTTACAACCCGGAAATTATGATTTGACGGTGACCGATAATGGAAATTGTCCTTTTTTCAATACCTATACCATTACTGAACCAACGGATATTGTTATTTCGGTAATAAACGAAAAAGATGTTAGCTGTTTTGGCACTAATGATGGTAGCATTGATATTGATGTACAAGGAGGAACAGGCAATTACACTTATACTTGGACAAGAAATGGTCTTCCTTTTGCTGCAACACAAGACATTTCTAATTTAAGTCCTGCTATCTATAAAGTATCTGTTAGAGATGCTAATAATTGCGGACCAAAAACCAGTTCTTTCACCATCACTGAACCACCGCTTTTGGTAGTTAGTTTGGTTAATAAAACGGATATTATTTGTTTTGGCGACGCAACAGGTGCTATAAACGTAAATGTCGTTGGCGGAACTTCACCTTATTCTTTTGCTTGGTCAGGGCCAAATGGATTCACAAGTTCCAATCAAAATTTGACTGCACTTTTTGCAGGAACATACAATTTGATTGTTACCGATTATCAATTGTGTACCAAAAATTTATCTGTAACACTAACCCAAACTCCAGAAATTATTATCACTGCAACCACCACGCCTATTGTTTGTTATGGTGACAATGATGCTTCTATTAACCTTGTGGTATCTGGTGGTGTTGCGCCTTATCAAATTTCTTGGAGTAATTTAGGAAGTAACACTTTTCAAAACAATCTTTCGGCTGGAGATTATCTAATAACCGTGACTGATGCCTTGAATTGCGTTAAAACATTAAACGTAAATATCCCCGAAGCCCCAATTTTTACCGTCAATCCTGTGGTGAAAAACATCACATGTTTTGGTGCTAAAAACGGAAGTATTACCCTAAATTTTGTAGGAGGTATTGCTCCGGTAACTTTGACTTGGAATGATGGAGCCGTTACTGGAACTACCCGAAATAATTTAGGCCCTGGATCTTATACCGTAACGATTATTGACAGTAAACCCTGTACAATTGTTAGAACGTTTACTATTTTAGAACCTCAATTATTAGTACTATCTGCAAATCTAACAAACGCTTTGGATTGTAATGATGCTAATACTGGCGCCATCAATCTTTTGGTTTCTGGTGGTTCTGCCCCTTTTACTTACAGTTGGTCCAATGGTGCAACAACCGAAGATTTAGTCAATATTCCCGCAGGTAATTATTTGGTTACCGTAACAGATGCCAATGGTTGTGTAAAACAAGCCCAATATAGCATCAACCGACCACCACCTATTGTGATTGCTGTTGATACTAAAACTGATTTTAATTGCGAAACCAAATACGTAAAACAAACTTTTGTAGCTAATGTTTCGGGTGGGGTTCCTCCTTATCAATTGGTTTGGTCCAGCGGAACGGTTAGTGGTGCCAATAATGAAATAATGAATACCAGTCAAAACGGAACGGTAATTCTAGATGTTAGGGATGCCATTGGATGTAAATCCAATTATACTTTCAATGTTGCCACTCCTACACTAGGTTCGCCTTCTTTTGATGTTAGTTCGTTTGCTTATACTAGCTTTGGAAATTATTCTATCAATGACCCTATTCAGTTTACCAATACAGCGACTGGAGATTTCATTAGCGTGGTTTGGGATTTTGGCGATGGCACTTTTTCTACAGATCTTAATCCTGTGCATACTTTCATCAATCCAAAAGAGTATGTGGTAACGCAAACCGTGACTTATCCTTTTGGCTGTGTCTATGTTGAAAAAATCACTCTTATTGTTGGAAAAGGCTATGTATTGGTTGTTCCCACTGCTTTTACACCCAACAATGATAGGTTCAATGACACTTTTAAACCCGTTACCAAGGCATTAAAAAATGTCAGATTAGATATTTACGACACTTGGGGATCGATGATTTATTCCGAATCAGGAGACGTTTTGCGCGGTTGGGATGGAAAAATAAAAGGCATTAATGCTGAAAATGGTAATTACTATTGTAAAGTGAGTGGAGAAACTTTTTATGGAACCATTGTCAATGAAAATCACCCTTTTGTATTAATAAAATAAGAACCCGAAAATGAAATTAAAACTTGTTTTATTCATACTACTGACCAGCTTCACTATTGTAGAAGTTAAGGCACAAGACCCTATTTTTACTCAATATTTTTTGGTCCCAGAATCCTTGAATCCTGCTTTTACGGGAACTTTGGTCACAGGATATACGGGTCTTATTCACCGATCGCAATGGCCAAATGAAAACAGAAGAATTGATACAGAATATATTTTTGTCAACAGCCCTATTGGTCGTGAAAGAGAAATGGGATTGGGTTTAACGATTTTAAACCAGCGCGAAGTTTTTACCAAATACAATTATACCCAAATCAACGGTGTGTATTCGTATAATGTAAATCTAAACAATGAATGGCGATTCCGATTGGGCATCGAAGCCGGATATGGACACAAAAACTTCAATTTCAGCAATCTTTTATTAGAAGACCAAATCAATCCCAATGACGGTTCTGTAGGTGGTGGAAGTGTCGATCCCAGTATTTTGAACTCTAATGATCAAATTGGTTTTTTTGATATTTCGTCAGGAATATTATTATACAGTGACAAAGCGTGGTTTGGCGCTTCATTGAAGCATTTGAACAAACCCAATATTGCATTTACCGACTACGCAGCTGTTCCATTAGAACTATTTTTGAGTGTTCATAGTGGGTATTCCTTGAGTTTGGATGACAGCCCGATGTCTTTTTTTCCAGATGATACAAATGTATTATTAACAGCCAATTATATGCGACAAGCCGAATACAATCGCCTGGATTTTGGAACTGCATTGGAATTAAAACCTTTTATTGTTGGAGTTCTCGCTGCCACTAATCCGGAAGGAAAAAGCAATAATAGTCATTTATTAACTTCCATAAATCTTTTCGGTTCTATACAATTGAATCGTTTTGTTTTTGGTTATTCATATGACATCAACACTTCGCAAATGGGTAATACACAGGGCGTGCATGAACTTTCATTGACTTGGCAAATAGGTCGTGAATGCGAAAGCTGTGCTAATTATTTGGTAAAACATCCTTGGGGTAGGAATTATTGATGCCATTAAATTAATCTGTAAACTCCATTTCTTCAGTTGGATATTTTAAAATTGTTATGCCAACTTGCAGCATCAAATTATTAGGATAGACAATTATTTCTCCTTTTCGGGTTTTCAAATACACATGGAAAGCTCCAATGTCTTCAATTTCGGCTTCGATTGGAAAATCTTTGTTGTGAATGAGAATATAATCCCCAATTTTATATGGAAAGGAAAAGAATAAGATAACTCCCGATGTGATGTTGCTTAAAATTGACCATTGCGCAAACATAGCCACTCCCACAACTGTTACAATAGAAGAAAGTGTGATAAAAATATCTTTAGTCTGAACTCCCCAAATAATAATTAAAGCAATTACAGCTAAAATATTGATCAGCAAATGAATGTATTTGAGCACTAATCGGGTTCTTTTTTCTATAGTTTGGCTTCTTTTGGCAAAACTTCTAACCAATTTTGAAACGATTATTCGTGATAAAACCACCAAGAATAGTAAAATTCCTGTTGCAACTAATTCTTTTGTAAAATCATTTAAGTAGTCCATAACCTCAATTTTAAGGCTAAAATACTCAAATATTTGTAAACTTTATTGGTTATAACTACCATTAAATTCGTATTAATTATATTTTTCATTTTTCTTAATCAAAAAAAAAGAGTTCCAAAACAGAAACTCTTTATGCTATAATAAAATCTACGAATAATTAATAACTTAATAGGGTACTTCGGTAGGTTTTGGATTAATTTGAGGTTTCTTTTTGAATCTCCATACAAAGGTTTTTGGTATATTATCACCCATTAAATAGCCCCAAGGCTCGGCAGACTCTATTCTATCGAAAACTATTTTTAAAATAGCCAATAATGGAATGGCCAAAAACATTCCCGCAATTCCTCCTAATTGGCCACCAACAATAATTCCAACTATTGAAACAAAAGCATTTATTTGCACTTTTGTGTTTATAATCAAAGGAACCAGAATATTATTATCAATAATTTGGACCACTACATTTACAATAATCACCCCCAAAATCAGTGATAAATCGGGTGTTCCTGTCAGAGATGCTAATATAGTTAAAACTCCAGCTACCAAAATTCCCAAATACGGTACGAGATTCAATATCCCAGTAATGATACCTAATAAGAGTGAGTATTTGACACCTATAAAATAAAGCCCAATACTCGTTAATACTGAAACTGCAATCATTTCGAAAATCAAACCCGAAATATAACTTTTGACAGAGCCTTTTATTTGAGTCAAGATTTCCTGTAGATTGGCGTGATATTCTTTTTTGAATAATTTTGCAAGGAACAGTATAAAATGGGTTCTATATATGAGTATTAGAAAAGTATATATGGGTATCAAAATCATATCCAAAATAGTATCCGTGACTGATATCAATGCGGTTCCAATAGTTTCTTTACTCTTTTGAACAGAGTCTTGGGTTACTTCTTCCATATATTTTCTTTGCTCCCACATACTAATATGCAAATTTGCCTTAATATATTTTTGCATATCAACAATAAAAAAATCAATGTTCTTTCTTATTGCTTCAAAATCATCAGCTATATCACTAATTTCATAAGATAAGAAAACGAAAATTCCTGTAATAAAGGACACAAAAAGGAGCACGGCTATTGATGAGGACAACACATTTGGAAACCTTAATTTAGAATTCAAAAAATTAACAATTGGCAATAGTAAAACGGCAAACAAAAAAGCCATTAAAATAGGAATCAATATACTATTCCCCATATAAAGTATATAGGTAACGCCTATTAAGCTAACCAACATAAAAGAAAGTCTGATATAAAAAGGAAATTTAATGGTGTTGTCCATATTTTTTGATGTCAAATTAAAACTAAAATCTCTTTTAATCATAAAATGATTAATCTACAAATATGAAATATATATGATTGCAAATTGTTACAACATTCAATCTTAATTTTATAAAATTACCACATTCAAACTTCTAAATTGGGATAACTATTTATTCTAAATTACTTAAATATTCATACACTTTATCGGTAGGCATTCCCATAACATTGGCATAGGAACCTTCAATTTTAGAAACCCCTACAAAACCAATCCATTCCTGGATGCCGTAAGCTCCCGCTTTGTCAAAGGGTTTGTAATTTTCGATATAATATCGAATGGCTTCGTCGCTCAATTCATTGAAAGTAACTTTAGTCAATTCCGACATTGTAGTTGTTTCGGTATTGGTTTTAAAACAAACCGATGTGATTACTTCATGAGTTGCATTAGACAATGATTTTAGAATTTCAAAAGCATCTTGTGCATCTTTTGGTTTACCCAAAGCTTTGTTATTGTGCCAAACAATGGTGTCGCTGGTAATCAGGATTTCGTTGTCGTTCAATTGGCCTTCAAAAGCACTGGCTTTCAATTCAGCTAGATAATTGGTGATTTCTTCGGCTTTTAATTCGGGTGGAAAAATTTCTTCGATTTCTTTCAAACGAATTTTAAAATTCAAGTCTAAATCTTTGAAAAATTGCTGGCGTCTTGGTGAACCCGAAGCCAAAATCAACTTGTATTTTTGTAATTTATTTTTAAGCATTGTATTTAATGTTTAGGCTTATGACCACAATAGAAAGTATTCCGAAAAACAGAATCCATTTTAAAACGGTACTCAAATGATGAAAATCCTGTGTTGTTTTGGCTGACCAAATTTTGATTGTAAAATAAAGTAAAGGTGCCAATGTAAAGACCAATCCGTATAATGTTCCATAGATCAATCCTGAAGAAAACAAGTTGGAATTGATGTAATTCAGTATTAAAATTACGGGAATAAAACTCAATCCAAAAACTAATTTCGTAGTTTTTACAATTCCCAAAACAATGGGTAAAGTATTCATTCCTTGATTTAAATCACCATTTACATCTTGCAAATCTTTGACAATTTCTCTTATAAAATTGATAATAAAAGCAAAAATGGCATAGTCCAAAAGAATACCGAAAAGTAATCCCATAACGGGTCTATTTTCCACATTAGTTATCGGAAATAAATCGAAAATCCCGATGATAATCACGCTAAACGAAAGCAACAAAGCCACTATAAAATTGCCAATGAGCAAACTTTGTTTCAAACTCGTGGCATAAAAATAAAGTGTAGCAGCAATCACAATAAAAATGGACGCAAAACTTGGTTTTTCGATAACATTAGCCAAATAAAAACCCATCGCCACCCCAATAACGGTGAAACCAATGTAAAGATTATACGCCTTGGTTTCCGAAATATACTTGCCAACAATCACATTTTCGGGTTTGTTTTCCAAATCGGTTTCCACATCAAAAATATTGTTGATAATGTAACCACCAGCTGCAATACAAACCGTTGCCAAAACCAAAATACCATATTGCCAGTCAGCCAAAGCCAACGGAATATTTTGCAATTCCAGAAAACCATACCTAAAAATAAGTTGCATCAACGCCAGCATTAATAGGTTTTGGTAACGGATGAGTTTTAGGTATTTCATTTTAGATTGCAGATTTTTTGATTTTAGATTTATTATTTCTTTAGTAAAAAGCGAATCACAGTTTCGGCCGCATACAAACCAAATAATCCTGGCATATAGCTGTTTGTTCCGTAAAAAGATTTCTTGAAATTGGAACCATCAGTCATTTTTAAGCTGGAATCATCTTGAATTTCAGACGAAAAAACGACTTTCAATTTGTCAATTTTAAATTCTTTCAAGCGACGACGAACGGTTTTTGCCAAAAAGCAATTTACCGTATTGTTAATGTCAGCGACCTTCACTTTCGAAGCTTCCATCTTGCCTCCTGCTCCCATCGAGGAAATAATTTTTACCCTTTTACGCTTGGCGGCAATAATTAAATTTAGTTTTGGTGTAATGCTGTCAATGCAATCCAAAACATAATCATATTCGGCAGAAACTAATTCGAAAGCCCTTTCTGGAGAAAGGAATTCCTCTACTCTAGTCAATTTCAATTCGGGATTGATATCCATTAATCGATCTCCAACAATAGTTACTTTGGGTTGCCCTACTGTCGAATGCAAAGCAGGCAATTGTCGGTTGATATTAGTAATATCGACAATATCACCATCTACAATGGTCATTTTTCCGACTCCGGCTCTTGCCAAAAATTCCGCGGCAAAAGAACCAACACCACCTAATCCTACTACCAAAACATTGGAGTTTCTTAATTTATCTAACCCTTCTGCTTTAAATAAGAGCTCGGCTCTTTCGGTCCATTCTTTCATTTTTGTTTTTGTTTGTTGTTTTTGGTTTATTGTTTGGAGTTCCTGAGATTGTGATTTTTTTTCAATTCGTTTCCTTAATAATTAATTCGTCACTTCGAGTGATTTTGAATCGTAATGCGACAGCTTTACGATTCAAAATTGTATCGAGAAGCTAATTTGATTAAGGTTCTCGATACATTTTATTAAAAAAAGCTATCGCATTTTTAATAAAACACTCGAACAGACGTGCTATTATTAATTATTCAAATTATAGAAAACAGTTTTATAATTTTTATTTACAATCTCCTGCAATTCCCTTAATTCTAGTCCTTTATATTTCGCTGCCAAAGCATACACAGCTCGAATTCCTTCTTCGACCATATCGGTTTCCAACAAGAATCTATCGTTTGGAATGCTTTTAAAAACTGACTCCAATTCGGGGATTCGCAATAAATTTTTACCAAACGAAACATAAAAACCATTGTCTATTAATTGCTTGGCAAGTTCCACTTTTTTGGAATAGCCGTGAACAATCATTGGAACGCTAATCTTCAATCTTTTTTTGATTTCGATGAGTTCCTGAAAAGCAGCAACGCAATGAATCACGACTGGTTTTTGGTGTTTTTCGGCCAAAGCCAATTGTCTTTCGAAAACGGATAGCTGCACCTCAAAAGGCGTTTCGCTGCGTTTATCCAATCCGCATTCTCCGAGAGCCAAACATTCTGGCAAAGCCAATTTTTCGTCCACAATTTTAAAATCACTTTCTAATCGATTTTCGTCAATGTATAATGGATGAATTCCGATGGAATAAAACGGAATCGAAGCGTCAAATTCTTGTGGATATTGATTGACCAATTCCAGCACATCTTGTTGGTTTGTAAACTGATGCGTATGTAGATTAAAGTATTTCATTAGTCATGGAATTTTTTAACACCTGCTTTAATTTCGATTTTCAAATCGTTTTCCAATGGCACTTTCGGACAAGAATATTTATGATTATAAGCACATAACGGATTGTAAGCCATATTAAAATCAATAACGATTGTGTCTGTCGTTGGTGTTTTCATATCGATATATTTCCCACCAATATAACTTTCTTTACCACAAGTTAAATCTGAAAAAGGCAAGAACAAATAATCTTTGTATTCCTCTTTTTTGGATAATTCAATGTTTTGGTAAATGTTCAATTGGAATGGTTTTCCATCAATTTCAAAATGAGCTTCACCGTATTTTACATACATTGGTTTTCTTGTAGTTGAAGTCTTCATTTCGAACGGCTTTTCATTCTCGGTTCTAACGAATTTTGCAGTGACAAAGAATTTTTCGTTTATGGGATAGAAATCTAATGTCTTGAAAACCGCCAAATCTTCTGCCATTAACGGACTTGTTTTGGCATCGGCATATTCGGTATTCAACTCTTTTTGAAATTTTTCGACAGCCGTAACATCAAATTTTTCTTGGGCAAAACCAAAACTGAATAGTGCTAAAAAAAGGAATGTTTGAATAGTTTTCATCTTATAAATTTTAGCAAAAATAGTTTAAAAGTTAGAAAGCCACAATGTTTATATTTTGAAGGAATTATTTTCAATAACGTGAATCCTAGCCCAGATAGCAGTGGAAATCCTTTTATTTTTTTGTCATTGCGAGCTTGTGAAGCAATGACAAAAAAATAAAAGATTGAAACGAATAGCTGGAAAAAGCTCCTAAAAATCTTTGTAGATTTGCAAACAAGAAATTTTCTTATGCTTAGAACGGGTCTTCGTAGTTACATCAACAATTTTAAAGGTTTCAGGCGTGAAGTTTGGATTCTGGCGATGATTACTTTTATCAATCGCGCGGGGACGATGGTTTTGCCTTTTTTGTCTAAATATTTGAAGGAAAATCTGCATTTTACTTACGGTGAAGTGGGCTGGATTATGGTGGCTTTTGGTCTGGGTTCTATGCTTGGCTCTTGGCTTGGCGGTAAATTGACCGATAAAATTGGGTTTTATAAAATAATGGTTTTTAGTCTTTTTACGAGCGGAATTCTGTTTTTTATCCTGCAATACATCACTAGTTTTTGGGGTTTATGTCTTGGAATGTTTGGTATCATGACGATTGCCGATATGTTTCGACCCGCAATGTTTGTGTCGTTGAGTGTGTATGCAAAACCCGAAAATAGAGTTCGAGCCTTATCGTTAGTACGTTTGGCGGTCAATCTTGGTTTTGCAGCAGGTCCAACCTTAGGCGGTTTGATTATTATAGGAATGGGGTATCAAGGTTTGTTTTGGGTAGATGGCAGTTCGTGTATTATTGCCATTCTGATTTTTGTTTTGATGGTTAAAGAGAAAAAAAGAATTCCACTAGCGGTTGGTGATAATCCCGAAACTATTATCAAAAAATCCGTTTATAAAGACAAACCGTTTTGGCTGCTTTTATTCACGATTTTTATTATAGTAATGGTGTTTTTTCAAATATTTACCACACTTCCGTTGTATCACAGTGAAAAATTTGGATTAACCGAGTTTCAAACTGGAATGCTTCTTTCCCTAAACGGATTACTTGTTTTCCTTTTTGAAATGCCAATTGTGAGTATTGTGGAGCGAAAAAATCTAAACAAAATTAAAATTATTGCGTACGGCGCTTTGTGTGTTTCCTTTGGATATCTTGTTCTACTCCTTGATTCTTGGATTCCTATTTTGGTTATAAGTATTATTTTACTGAGTTTTGGAGAAATTTTGGCCTTTCCATTTTCGAATGCTGTGGCACTCAACCGAGCACCAAAAGGGCAAGAAGGAGAATATATGGGGCTGTTTACGATGAGTTTTAGCCTAGCTCACATTGCTTGTTCTAAAACAGGATTGGATATCATAGCGCATTTTGGGTACCTCACCAATTGGATTTTTATGGGAACTTTAGGGATTTTGGCAGCTTTATGCTGCATTTGGCTGAATCGGATGCTGCTTGCAGAAAAAAGAATATCAGCCTAACTACCATTTATTTGTAGTCATCCTGAGCACAGAAGAAGGATAAACTTAAAATTTAGTTAAATAACTATAAAAATAGTTTGTTAACTAAAAATATAGTTGTATGTTTGTTTCAAGAAGGACAAAAACGATACAACTATGCAAAAACTCACCAACAAAGAAGAGGAAATTATGCAAATTTTATGGAAGCTAAAAAAGGCTTTTGTAAAAGAAGTTCTAGCCGAAATTACTGAAGAGCAACCCCATTACAACACCCTTTCGACGATTATTAGAAACCTGGAAGAAAAAGGTTTTGTGTCGCACAATGCTTTTGGAAACACCCATCAATACTTCCCTATTGTAAAAATGGAAGATTACAGAAAGCGGTTTATGAACACAGCAATTGATACTTATTTTGATAGTTCCTATAAAAATATGGTGTCCTTTTTTGCCAAAGAAGAAAAGATTTCAGCCGAAGAATTACGTGAGATTTTAGCGATGATCGAAAATAAATAATCCTATGGAAACGCTATTCATTTACCTCATCAAATCTAGTGGATTAATAGGAATGTTCTATTTGGCCTATATTATATTATTGCGAAAAGAAACTTTTTTCAACAGCAATCGTTGGTTTTTATTAGCGGGATTAATCACCTCGATAGTATTACCATTAGTTGTTTTTACAAAAACTATTTGGGTTGAACCAAGTCCAACTACTTTAGATTGGTCAAAAATACCGATGACACCAACTGTCGAAAATGAAGGTTTTGAAATCAATTGGTATCTGGTTTTTACTATTTTTTATTCAATCGGAATTCTGGCATTCTTGGTGAAATTCGCTTTTGATTTTTTTAGTCTTTCTAAAGTTCTCAAAGGTAAAACCATTCAACGTCAAGCCGATTTCAAGTTTATTGATGTAAATGAAAATGTTTCTCCTTTTTCCTATTTCAATTCCATTGTGTATAACTCATCACTCTACAGCGACACCGAATTGGAAAACATTTTGGAACACGAAAAAGTGCACAGCTCGCAAAATCATACGGTTGATGTATTGATTTCAAGACTATTTTGTGTTGTTTTTTGGTTCAATCCTTTGGTTTGGTTGTACAAAAACGCTATTTCACAAAATCTGGAATTTATCGCCGACAGCGAAGCTTCTAAAAACATATCCGACAAAAAAGCATATCAGTTGACGCTTTTAAAAATAACAACACAGGAAACTTGTGTTGCCATTACCAATCATTTTTATCAATCATTAATCAAAAAACGAATCGTTATGTTAAACAAAAATCAATCAAACAAAAGGAATTCTTGGAAGTATTTATTTGTACTTCCATTATTAGGTGCATTTGTATTTTTCTTTCAAGTGAAAGTTATTGCACAGGAGAAAGAATCGGAGCAAACTGCCGTGGAAAATTCAAAATCAGTTGAAAAATCAATAGATATCTACAAAATCAACAAGAATACCACCGATGCAGAATTAAAAGAAAAAGTTAACGCTTTAAAGGAAAAATATGATATAACACTTGCTTTTTCGGATATGGAAAGAAATTCAAAAAACGAATTGATTGCCATCAAAGCGGATTTAAACAAAGACAAAGAAATTTCAAAGAAAATGGCAACCAAAGGAACAGAAGCCATAAAAACATTTGGAATTATTATTACTAAGACTGATAATGGCAAACTAACCGTAGATTTTGGTACTGACGATGGCATAATCAACAATAAAACTAGTATTGTATCTACTAAAGAGTCTTTGCCAGCTGAAAAAGAAATTTTTGTCAACGGTTCAAAAGTGAGTCAAGAGGACTTAGACAAATTAGATCCGAATGAAATTGAAAGTATGGATGTAACAAAAAATTCCGGTAAAGGAACTATTAGAATTGTTACCAAAAATTTCTCTAAAACACTCAATGACAATGACATTTATATCAATGATGAAAAAGTAGATAAAAATGAACTCTTGCTATTAGATCAAAACACCATAACAAAAATGGATGTCAATAAAACTGGAAAAACAATTAAAATTACCACTAAAACAATCCATCAATCAGCGGATAATATTGATGTACCAACGCCTCCAACACCGCCGACACCGCCTGCCTTTAAATTTAAAACTCCAAAACCTCCCGTTTTTCCTAAAGCCCCAAAAGCTCCTAAAGGCGACCCAATAAATGGAGACAAAAAAGCTTGGAAAGAATATGAAAACAAAATGGAGGATTTCAATAAAAAAGTAGAAGCCATGGAGCCGCAAATGAAAGCCTTTGAAAAACAAATGGAAGAATTTGATAAACAAATGGAACCCTTTAATGCCGAAATGGAGGCTTTTGAAAAAAAAATGAAACTCTATGAGCAACAAATGGAAAAATACGAAGCTAAAATGAAAGCGGAAATAGGAAAATAACTTTTCAACTTAAACTCAAAAAGACGGTTCTATCAAGACCGTCTTTTTTATATCTTTGTAAAAAAATCAACCTATGTTTAAAATCCTAGCCCAAATAAACAAGCTAATTCTGCCGAGTTTTACTAAAAGTGGTCTGGATTTGGCCAAAGCCAAGAAATGGCAAATGGCAATCATTGGGTATCGTTATTATGTAACTACAAGAGCATTAGATTGTTGATTTTAGTTTGCAGTCCCGAAGGTTTCGGGAGAGATTTTAGATTTTAAAAAAATCGATATAATTTCGCATTTAGGTTTGCACGATTGCAAAAATTACCTATATTTGCACCCACAAAATAGGCCTTGTGGCGCAACTGAATAGCGCACTTGATTACGGCTCAAGAGGTTACTGGTTTGAATCCAGTCAAGGTCACAATCAAAAAGTCGATTTCTTAACGAAATCGACTTTTTTATGCATTTTCAACGCTGTTAATTTGCAAATAGTGGATCAAGTCGAAAATAGTGTGGTTTGTAAATCCTATAAGAGTATCAATAGTAGTATTCGGCTAAATCTTCAGGAGTTTCAACTAAAATAGCACTATATAAGCCTTAATAGCTTATAATTTCTAAATCATCTTTTAACCGTAACTATTTCTGTTTTAACATTCTTTAGACCAAGTGAACCTGCAGAAAGTTTAATTGTACCAGCATTTTTAGTGCTTCTAATTACAACAAGTGCTCGTCCGTGCCAAGCTTTACGAGAAGTTGCAAGATAAGGATCAACATCTTTAATATTTGCATTGTCCACACCAGCAATTACACCCGGGCCACTAATATCAAATTCTAACCTATTTTCAGCATTAGGCTGTAGAATTCCATCGTTATCTGTTACTTCAATTGTAACAAAAGACAAATCTTGCCCATCAGCCGATATTTCTCTGCGGTCAACAATTAGTTTAATTTTGGCTGCATCGCCCGAAGTTTTCAAAATAGTAGTTTCCACTTCTTTATTATCCAAAACTCCAACTGCTTTTAACTCACCACTGGTGTAGGGAACAGTATATGTTGCTTTGAATTCCTGTTCCTCTGTTGTAGATTGTTCACCTATCAGTTTTTGATTTAGAAAAAGTCGAACCTTAGGATATTTAGAATAAACTTCAACTTCCAATTGCTTTCCTTCGCAATCTGGCCATGTCCAACTTTCCCAAGTAGGCCAAACAGCCCAACTAGTTGTTTTTATTTTTCCTGAAGCGGGATTGGGTTCCCGAACGGCCATATACAATTTTTCATTTTCATTATAAAGCATGCTTCTATAATGTGAAATCGGTTTGCGCCATCCTGTAAGATCAATATCGCCACAATAGGCACCATGCCAAGGAAAAAATACTCCTTCCCAATGTTCACCTGGTTTATCATCTGGATAATACCAACGTCCAATGCTTGATTCGCCTAAATAATCCAGCGCAGTCCAAACAAAATCGCCCAGAATATAATTGTGACTTTGAACCATTTTCCAATTGGCAAAAGCATCTTTGGGAAAAGATTCGGTTTGGACAATAATTCTCGAAGGAACTCTCTCATGATCCGATGGAGCTCGGTGTAGCTGATAATTGTATCCACTAACATCGTGTACAGCCATTAATGGATCAAATATTTCCCAATCGCTGTCCCAAGTAGTCATCGCCGAAGTAACTGGTCGCGTAGGATCATTTTTGCGGATGCAATCAGCAAGCATTTTGGCTGTTTTTACTGCTTCGGGAGTTTTTCTTTCAATAATCTCGTTACCTGTACTCCACATAATAATAGAAGGATGGTTCCGGTCGCGTTGTAACATGGATTCAATATCGCGTTGCCACCACGCATCAAAGTACATTGCATAATCGTAATCATTTTTTCTTTCTTTCCATCCATCAAATGCTTCATCAATAACTAGCATTCCCAGTCTGTCGCAGGCATCCAAAAAAGCTTCAGAGGGAGGATTATGCGAAGTACGAATAGCATTAAACCCTGCTGATTTAAGAATTTCAACTCTTCGTCCTTCGGCACGGTCAAAAGCGGCTGCTCCTAGACAACCATTGTCGTGATGCACACAGCCTCCATTGATTTTTACCATTTCCCCATTGAGTTGAAATCCGTTTTCGGTGGTAAATTTTATAGAGCGAATTCCAAAGTTTGTTTTGATATCATCAATTGTTTTTTTATTCTTCTCAATACGAACTTCTGCCTGATATAAATTAGGAGTTTCGGGAGTCCACAGCAATGGGTTATCAACCTGAATGCTTTGTTCAACCTCTTTCTCACTATTAGCAGGAAGCTGTACCACCAATTGATTATCACCTGATTTTATGCTATTTTTATTCCAAAGTGTCGTTTTAAGACTAACATTTTGTGCTAATCCAGTCTCATTTTTTACCAACGTTTTTACTACAACAGTTGCTTTGTTAGTGGATACATTTGGGGTTGTAACCGTTGCTCCCCATTGAGCTACATGAATTGGATTGGTAACAACCATCTTCACATGGCGGTAAATGCCAGAACCACTATACCAGCGGCTATTCTTTTGCTTTGAATTGTCCACCCGAACAAAAAGAACGTTTTTGCCATTTAATTTCAAGAAGGGAGTTAGATCATAACTAAAAGCAGTATAGCCATAGGGATGAACACCGAGTGATTTTCCATTTATAAAGACCTCGGAATTCATATAAACACCTTCAAAATATATGGAAACAAGCTTATTCTTAAACGATGAAGGAAGCGTAAACGTTTTTCTATAGCAACCTACACCGGCAGAAAAAAATCCTCCATCGTTTCCCATTGGATTCTTCGAATCTACTGTTCCTTCAATACTCCAATCATGCGGTAAATCTAAGTTTCGCCATGTTGCATCATCATATTCTGGATTTTCGGCTCCATTTACATCTTGCAACGAGAATTTCCAATTTTCGTCGAAAGGTATTTCCCGTTGAGAAATTTTAGCATAAGACTGAGTAAAAAAACAGGTTATAACTGACAGTGTTATTATGAGATGTTTCATATTTATTTAGCTAGGCTTGCTTCAATAACAGCGTTATAGGCTGGTTTTGGATTCAATTGCCCATCAAACAAAAGAGCATCCTGTCCACGTCGCCAAGAACGGGTATCACTTAGACCCCAGAAGGTTACACGCTCAATTACATCTGTATGGCGCATAAAAATTTCGAATAGTTTTTTATATACTTCAGCTTGCTTTAAATAGTTCTCAGCCGGAATTTTTCTGTCACCCTGATTCACACCAAAAGCACCACTATTATCTCCCGTTGCAGTTACATCAAGTTCTGTAATAGAAACCTTTAGTCCTAGCGATGCGTAGTTTTCAATGGCTTTTTCAACGTCGGCAAGGTTCGTATCCAAATGCCAGTGTCCCTGAATTCCAACACCAGTGATAGGAGCACCTTCTTTAATGAGACGCTTAAGTAGCAACATTGAGCTAGCGTGTTTTCCATTGTTTTGAACCGCGCCTTGTTCAATGTTGTAGTCATTGTAATATAACTTAGCTTTAGGGTCAGCTTGATGTGCCCATTTAAATGCTTTTGTTATTACATCTGGTCCGACAACTTTATACCAACTAAAAGTTCGAAGACCTTCTGTCAAACCATTACCGCCATCAATGATGGATTCATTGAACACGTCCCAACCAATAATGCGCCCTTTGTATCGCCTTACTACGGTTTTAATATGTTTCTCCAAACGTTCTAGCGCTACTTTTCTGCTTGCCAGATCGCCTTTGATACTGCGTGCCCACATTTCATCCATGGAGGGACGAGGTGCATTTGGATCAAAACCTGCTCCTGGTCTTCTTGCTGGCTGAGGCTCAACTATCTTCGGGTTTACTGCCTGAAAAAACCATGCTGGAGTCTGTGAATGCCAACCTAAGGTATGACCCCATACTTTTAACCCATTTGTCTGACACCAATCAACCATTGCATCGGTTGTTTTGAAGTTATAAGTGTCTTCTGAAGGATGAATTGGCTGTGGTTTCATGCAATTTTCAGGAGTAACAATGTCGTACTGCGTTTTAATACTTGTCTGATAAGCATCATTATTCGATGTAAGGTCATCGGCACAGCCAATAAGAAATTTTCCAGCATATGCTTCTTTTAATGACCTCTGGGACAACGTATTGTCCTGGCCATATACAGATACTGTTAAAGTCTCAATCAGGATAAAACCTGCAATAAAAAATCTTTTCATCATAATATATTAAATTTAGTTTATTTTTTTACCTAATCATTAAACACAAGTATTTTATCAATAATCTTGTACCTTATATTTCACAAACTACTTGCTGTGATTTTCGTATTCCAAAGATAGACAAATCCGCTGTTGCAGGGGTTTGTCCATCAATAAGAGCTTCTATTCTTTCCCGCTACAGATTTCTTTTGCACCTAGCTCGTTTGTTGTGAGATCATTGTTCTTTGTTCATAGCAACTTATAAACTCCAATCACTACATAAGGCTCTTCACCTGGCTTTAACTCAGGCATTTTTAATGTTCCAATGAAAATAGCATGATTGAGATAGTCATATGGAGAATTTTTTGGTGCTTCTAAATAAAGAACAGATTTGCAATAGAAAGCTTTACTTTTTGCATCAGTGTGAATTAATGCCTTATTAACGACATGAATAACATGTCCATCATCAGTTTTTAGTAGATAACGGGCATTAAGTTCTGTATCGCCATCAGGACGAACCAATTGAGAGTCTTCGCCTCCAGGTAAAACTTCGCCTTTTATTTTGGGACCAGTAAATGTCCCTCCAGAAATTGGAATAACTCTTCTAACACCGCTTTTGCTTTCACCAACGTTTATTATATTGGCAATTTTAACTTTTGCCTCCCATATAAATTCAGTCTTGAAATCCTGATAAATAGTTCCATTATCAACAGATCTAGTACTTTGGGCACTCAACTTTTGTGAATATATAAATGAAAAAACAATTAAATTGAATATAAAAATCATTTTAGAAATTGAATTTTCTGCTTCAGAATGTCTGTTTATGGTTAGTTGCATTTTACTTGTTTATTTAGTATGTTAAAAACTTTATCTCTTGATATCTGATGTTTGTTCGTACTTATTTAATTCACTTTTGGCATTTCAGGATTGGTATGCATTTCTTTGTGAAATCAATTTATCAAAAATGTCAATCTTACTTATATTTCCTAACATAATAGAATTATTTTCTAGTTTTTTAGGTTCAAAGACTATTTTACTGTAATATTTATTTTTCCTACTTCTAATCCATTTGCAGCGGCTTCTAACATAATCGTTCCATTTTTTTTACCTTTTAAAGGACGTATAATAGCTAACGCTTGTCCATGATAAGTTTTACAAACTGAACTATTAAAACTCTCCATATCAGTTGGACATGCATTTCCAGAACCAGCTATTTCACCAACTCCCGATATTCTAAAAGTAAGAGGAATATTTGCATCAGGGATACTACTGCCCTGTGAATCTGTTATTTCAATCTTTACATATGACAAGTCATTGCGATCGGCCTTTATCGTTGTTCGATCGGCAGTTAGCTTTATTATAGCTGGAGTTCCTGTTGTTTTAAGTACTTTCGAAGCTATTTCTATTCCATTATTTAATGCAATAGCTTTTAAAGTACCTGCTTGGTAAGGAACTTTAAAATTTGCTGTAATTCCTGAACTATTGGCAATCGTTTGTTCTCCAATAATTTTACCATTAAGTTCAATCCTCACTGTTTGGCATTTAGTAAATACCCTAACATCCATAAGTTTATCTTCGTTTCCGTTCCAGTTCCAACTTGGAAATTCGTTGGGCCAACCCCAATAGCTGACAGTTTCTTTCATTCCATCTGGAATTGGTTCATGAACCATCATCTCGATTTTACTGTTATTCCATACTACATCTCTGTACAATAACTGTGGTTTCTTAAAACCGCATAAATCAATGTCTCCAGAAAATGAATTGAACCAAGGCCAAGGTTTTAAACCTACTCTCTGTGCATCTTTAAGACCATAGCTTGAACTTCCACAGCCGGTTTCGCCGAGATGATCCATTGCAGTCCAAACAAAATCGCCAATTACCCAAGGATTTTTTTCGACCTGTTGCCAGTAAGCATAGGAGTCTGCTGCATACGATTCAGTACCTACCATAATTCTTTCAGGAAATTCGACATGATCTGCTTCGTATTGTTTGTTCAAATAGTTATACCCTCCAACATCTAGATCTGCAAAAGCAGGTGCAGTCGTGGACCATTTCTGTCCATGATGATCCCAAAAATCACAAATTCCTTCAGTAACAGGACGGGAAGAATCGAGGGTGTGAACTTCTTTAACAAGCTCTTTTCTTATAGTAAAACCCAAAGGATCAGCACGTTCATTTAATTCATTTCCGATACTCCACAAAATAACCGAAGGATGGTTTCTATCACGGTAAATCATCGATTTTATATCTTTTTTCCACCAGTCTTTAAAATACAAGTGATAATCTTCAGGATTTTTAGCACGTTCCCACATATCGAAAGCCTCATCAATCACCAACACACCATTGCGGTCGCATGCATCTAGGAATTGCTTAGATGGCGGATTGTGACTAGTACGTATAGCATTAAAACCATACGCTTTCATAAGTTGCACTCGGCGTTCCTCGGCACGATCAATAGTTGCTGAACCTAAAAAACCATTGTCGTGGTGCATGCACCCCCCTTTTAGCAATACTTTTTTACCATTAAGTAGAAAACCAGTTTTTGCATTAAAGCTGATAGTCCGAATGCCAAAAGTTGTTGAAAAATTATCGGTTACAATGCCATTGGCAATAACCTGAACTTCGGCAGTATAAAGGTTAGGTTCTTCAACCGACCATAATTTTGACTTAGGAATTATAATATTTTGAATTATATCATCACTGCCTGGCGCTATTGTTTTCAATGGAGTCTCGTTTGTTTGCGCTATTTTACCATCAGGTCCTATAATCTTTATCAAAAGTTTCGTAGAAGCACTTTTACCTAAATTATTTTCAACTACTGACGAAATCTTTACAGTTGAATTGTTATCAGAAATACTTTCTGTAGAAATGAAAACGCCTTCTTGCGAAATGCTGACAGCCTTTTTCTGAATCAGCCAAACATGCCTGTAAATTCCAGAACCACTGTACCAACGAGAATTTCTGCCTTCGTTTTTCACTTTTACGGCAACAACATTCGGCTTTCCTGCCACATTAAGAAATTTGGTAATATCGTAATAAAAAGCAGTGTAACCATAAGGATGTGAACCTACTAATTTACCATTAACCCAAACATCACAATTCATATAAACACCATCGAAGTTGAGAATAGTGTTATTATACTTTTCCTTCGAATCCAAAGTAAATGTTTTACGATACCAAGCAGTTCCGCCTACAGTATATCCTGTAGCTGTAGTCCCAATGCTTTCCTTGGAAAACGGACCGACAATTTTGCCAGGTTCTTGCCCGGAAAGACTTTCGATACTCCAGTCGTGAGGCAAATCAATATCTCTCCACGATTTATCATTGAAAGAAGGTTTCCCTGCATCCTTTCTATCTCCAAGAAAAAATTTCCACCCATCATCGAATAATCCTTCGCTATGGACCGTTTGCGAATAAGCATGATTATAAATACTTAACAAAAGCAGAAGCAGAATTTGTTTTAGTAATTTCATGTAGGTATCCTGATTATTTAAATATATTCTAACTGAATATTTCATTGAATTACAATCTTTTTTTGGAAAATTACCCGTAACTTGCTAACTATATTTTTTTCTATAGAGAATGAAGCGAATAATCCTCCTTCCAATTGTAGCAGCACTACCGAGAGCAAATGCAGTCGAAGTAATAATGAATAGGTTTAGCGCAATCATTAAACTAAATTTTATTTTCATAATTAATTTAAATCAAAATAGTTGCCACACAAACCATAATTTGGCATTCAAACACTTATTTTTTAGGAACATTCAAAACAGCATCAAAAGCGAGTTTTGGTTTTTTGTTTCTATCAAATAATAACGGATAATTTGTCCTTTTATCAATGGGATAATCATTTTTCCAAGACATTCCGTCGTGTAATCCCCATACTGTAACACGATCTATTTTATCTCTTTTTTTATAAAAAATCTCAAATAATTGAGCGTATCTATCGGCCAGTGCTTTTTGTTGTGCTACTGGTAGCCCTTTTTGATAGGGATCTAAGAATGTTTTAAATTCTTCTAATTGAAACTGTGGATGTAACATTCCCGTACCTATAATCTGCCCTTCTTTGGTTAATGGCAATACATCTACATCTAACTCTGTAATCATAACTTTTACACCAAGGCTAGCAAAAGAATCTATTGCAGCTTCAATATATTCTGTTTTAGGATAATTGAGTCCCCAATGTCCTTGAATGCCAACACCATCAATTCTTATTTTTTCTTTTTGAAGCATTCTTATCAGACGCATAATTCCATCTCTTTTTTCTGGTCGCCAAACATTAAAATCATTGTAGTAAAGTTCTGTATTAGGTGCATATTCGCTAGCAAACTTAAAAGCGTTTTTAACTAATTCGTCTCCGCTTCCCACACTTTTTACCCAAGCCGTTGCACTTCTATAGGATCCATCATTATCAATTACTTCATTTACAACATCCCAAGCTTGAACTTTTCCAGCATATCTACCTGCAACTAATTTGATGTGTTCCCGCAAACGTTCAATTTGAACTTTAGGAGTATTTGGATTTCCTTTTTCATCTTGAAAAAACCAAGCAGGAGTTTGATTGTGCCAAACTAAAGTATGCCCTACAGTAAACAAATGGTTTTTTTGACCAAACGCAACAAACTCATCGGCCGGTTTAAAATTATAAACTCCAGGTTTTGGATATATAACCTCAGCTTTCATTACATTTTCGGGTGTAATGGAATTAAATTGTTCAAAAATGATTTTTTGTGAAACAGTGTCTTTTCCAGAAGAAACTTCTTCGTTAACAGCACAGCCTATTAAAAAAGCATCTTTATAAGCATCTTTTAATGGCATAGTTTTTTTACTTTCATTCGTTTTTGTAGTGCAACTTACTAAAGTTAAAATAGCTACAATTACACTTAAAAAGGACATTTTTTTTTTCATATTAATTTTAAAATTACAACCGATTGTGTAAATATATAAATATTATAGTTTACATTCAATAATCTATTCCTTTATTTATTTGGTGTTAAGCGATATAATCCCGCCCCGTGTTGCCCTATTTTACTGCTAAAACTGTTTTCAAAAGTTCCTAAATCCTTATGACTCCACAGGTCTTTAATCTTAACTTTTCCTTTTATCCCAATAGCCTCAAAATCAACTTTTACATCATTATTTTCAGGAAAATCGACTCCGCCTTTATCCACTAAAACACCAAAGATAACAGAACCTTTTTCTTGAGTAACAACAGCAGTTGCTGAAAAAGTATCATAACCTTCCGGCAATTCATATACGATAATGGATTCGGCGTGTGCTCCAATTCCCTCAACGGTTTTATCATCAACAATTAGAGGTTTATTGTCACAAGCTCTATTTACATGAACTTCGCCCCAACCAGAAGTAGCATTTATCCATTTTAAACTGGTCAACTTTAGATCGCCTTTTGGCCCGTGAAGCACAGGATCTACCCAAGCTATGTGATCCCAATCGGAACCATTGCCACCATCTTTCACAAATAGAACAAGTCTTTTTCCTTCTTTCACAGAAACCTCAACTTTTTGTGAGCTTCCTTTTCCCGCAATTACTGGACTAGCATAATCCGCATTATTGAAGTCAATATTTTCTCCTTTACTTTGTGCATTAAAAAATGCCACATATTTATCTTTACTATTCGGTACATCGGCTGTCCAAACAATCAGGTTATTATCTCGTGACAGTTGACGATTGTTTGTACTTTGTTGGTTTACTTTTAACATCTCTGGGTTAGTAAGCATTTCTTTTGTAAAGTCATCCAATTTAGTCATATCACCTCCAAAAATAAGAGGAGAACGTCCAATTGCCCACAGACTCATAAGCGTGTATTGCTCGTTTTTTGTGAAATTTGTAGTGCGGTTAAAATCAATAGTTCCTATAGGTAGCATATCTGCGTCAGGAAAATGACCACGACCTCTGAAAGGTGTCCAAACATCCATTCGTTCAAACATTGCTTTCAACAATCCCCATCTATCCCAAAAATCATCTGTAATGCGCCACATATTGGCATGATTCATCACATGTTCCCCTGCTTTAATAGGTGTTGCACCGGGCGACAAACTTAAAATAATAGGACGACCCGTTTTATCAATAGCATCACGTAATGCTTCAACTTCAGCCTTTTGAACATTGTCGTATGGTCGTGATATATCGTCACATTTTATAAAATCTACTCCCCAGTCGGCATACATTTGAACAATAGAATTATAATAAGCCTGACCTTCAGGCTTTGTAGCATCAACACCATACATATCGGGATTCCATGAACATATAGAGTTAGTCAATGCTATATCCTTAGCTCTAACAGTTGTACCTAAAATAGGAGTTTTTTTTTCAACAGCTTGTCTAGGAATTCCACGCATTATATGAATTCCAAATTTCAATCCTTTTGAATGCACATAATCAGCAAGAGTTTTAAAACCTTTTCCATTTACAGCAGATGGAAACTTTTTCAGTCCAGGAGTTAATCTCCCGTATTCATCCATAGTAAGTATGGCTTTTGGGTCGTATGAATGACCTTTAGATTCTGGTTCATACCATTGAATATCAACTGTAAGATATTCATAACCACTTGGTAAAAGATATTTTGCCATTGCATCTGCCTGGTCTTTGATTTGCTGTTCTGTTACAGTCGTTCCAAAGCAATCCCAACTATTCCAGCCAAGTGGTGGAGTTTTTGCCCAATTGTGATAATTTTTATTCGTCTGGGCAAAAATTAAGACAGTATTAATTAATCCAAATACAAGCAGTAAAATTTTATATTTTTTTAAGTTCATTTTTTTAAATTGTATTAGTCTATCTATTTTTTTTAAGTTTTTATTTGTGGCAAAAGGTAATTAAATTTCTATATTCTAATTTATTTTAAGCATCTCCTTTAAATCAGTCTTCAATAAATAATTTAAATCATACACAGGGCGCTCAATATCAAATGGAATAGGTCTTTTGCTGAACTGTTGAAAATAAAGTAAACAACCATCTTTCCATACTTGAGCATCTCGAGACTGACGGCGTAGTTTGCTCTGAACTTCTGAAAATCGCTGTTCATCAACATAGGGTTGCACTTTGTCCCAGGTTTTTTGAAACTGGCGCACTTCATTTAATCCCTTATCGTAGGTATAACAAAGTTCGTCCCAAAGAATATTTCCACTTTTCATTTTATAATCCCAAGGCAAATGATGAAACCATAATAAATAGGTTTCAGGGCAAGTAGCTGGATTCTCAAACTGGCTAATCAATGGCTCATGATATTGACTTACAGCCCTTGAACCTTTGGTAGTACGGTCGAAGCCAATGCCTAATGAATCAGCTTTATGGTAATAAGCAGCAGTCCAATCCGTACGAATGCCTTTGGGACCAAACCAAGGTCCAGGACCGTAATGAGTATTATTTAGCCCCGCAAAAATATGATGAAGTCCAAGTGGCATCGAATAATTTACAGCAGCCTCATGACTTTCTAACATCAATTGTTTTACCGGTTCTAAAAAGTTTTTTTGCCAATCAGAAACAGTAATTTTCTTTTCTTCATTAGGCGAAAAAGTGAGTTTTAGCCATTCCTCTGCTATTTTTTCACTTGTTATCTGATTATTCCAGGCCATCCGACCAAATGCATACCAATTTGACTGAGCAAAATGATGACCACACCAATTTGCATCCAAACCAATATTTGCGACACCTGCAATAGCTGTATATTTTTGTGGAAAAATACTTCCATCAGTAGTACGAGCAACGATGCTCCCGATACCTCCTTGATAAGTCTCACTTTTCAAGAATTCTTCCCACATACTAGCCAAATAAACCAATTGGGTTGAATGTCCAAGATATTCCTGAGTTATCTGCAATTCAGGCATTACAGAAGTCTTTTTTAATGCTCCGAAGAGTGGATTGAACGGTTCACGTGGTTGAAAATCAACAGGCCCATTTTTTACCTGAATAATTACATTGTTTCTAAACTGACCATCAAGTGGCATAAACTCGTTATATGCCTGACTTGCACGATCCTTACTATTGATTTCGTACACAAAAGCACGCCACATAATAATACCTCCGAAAGATTTAACTGCATCTGCCAACATATTAGCACCATCTGCATGACTACGACCAAAATCCTGAGGACCTGGCTCTCCTTCGCTATTGGCTTTTATTAAAAAGCCTCCAAAATCAGGTATGGTTTTGTAAATTTCTTTTGCTTTGTCTTTCCACCATTTTATTACTTCTGGATTTAACGGATCAGAGGTTTTTAATCCTCCTATTAATGTTGGTGATGAAAATTTAACCGAAAGATATGTTTTAATCCCATACGGACGCAGAACTTCGGAAATTGCCTTTACTTTCTGAAGGCATTCAGGAGTTAGCATTAGTTTTGAAGAATTAACGTTATTCAATACAGTACCATTAATTCCGATAGAGGCATTGGCACGCGCATATTCTTTCCATAATATTTTATCCTTATCCGTTACTGCATATCCCTTTTCTATATCGTGCCAAAATATTGACTTTCCTGCATATCCACGTTCAACGCTACCGTCTAGATTATCCCAATGGTTTAGAACCCTGCGTTCGTATGAAGGATTACTAATTTCATTCTGAATAGTTTGTCCTGTTTGTTGACGGCGCAAAAGTTCGAATACACCGTATAAAATTCCTAATTCAGTATTGGCTTGAACTTCATTCTCTGAAAGTTTGAAACCATCTCCCTGAATTGCTTTGTTTGTTTTTAGAGTTAAGACAAACTTTGCTCCGTTTTTTCCGCGCCAACCTTGCTTGAGTTCCTCCTTGGCAATGTTGAGAGTTGGGGAGTCTTTGGCACAAACAATATTTACCAATCCCGTACTTTTGGAACGAAGCCAGAGATGATGACCATCTTCGGCATGAAGATGGAATGTAGTTAATATTAAAATTAAAAAGATTATGTTATTTTTCATGTTTATATTTATTTGTTAACTTAAACAATTACACCCAATATAAAAACCTTTTGGAAGATTTGAAACATTAAACTGTGTGTTTCCTAAGAAAGTTCTTCTATTAGTTTTCTTGCATATCGAAAATTGCACAGAAAACTTGATTAGCATTAAAATCAATGTTAAGAACATCTCTAGTGGATTAGGATACAAAGCAAATATATTAAAAATGCCACAGTACACAATCGGTTGTGTGTTTATTTTTTTTTAAGAAAAAGGTCTTTTATTCACTAAATAAACTCCTCCTCCGCATCATCAATCTGTAAGTTGAGATAAACAGTCAGATATAGGAACCGATATTTAATACCAATGGAAATAACAGCAGTCCTATTTATATTTTTTTAAGAAAAAAAACTTCGAACTATACTTAAAATCCGGCAACTATAATATATAATAAAGCCTAAGATAATGCTTTATTCATAATTGCACCTTCTTTTCCTTACTGAGCAAAAGCCGATGTTGCAATAGCTATAATTGGGGTGATATTATTTTTCCACCTGTGACTCCAACTGTATTTCTGATAATCCGTAATTGCGTGAAGGGCAATACAATTTGATATTTTAATAAATGAAGTGAATACCAAAACTTAAATCCGTGAAAAATATAACATCTTTTTAAAATTATATAATGCTTGGATTACTCCAAAACAGGTTAGAAAATTCCAATAAAAAAAGTACACTTTTGTTTCTTGGTAACAATTTTTATCCCAAATAATTTCCAAAAAATGAGGCACAAAACGAACGATTCTTGGGAAAATCTTGCTTTTACCAAAATACAGATTTACATTGCAATATTGAAAAAATCAAAAAAAAAGATAACACCCAAGCCATATGGAATCTTGGGAGGTTTTGATTATAGAAAACTTTGACTTGACGGAAAAAAACTCCCAAAAATGGCATCAATCCGTGGGCGGTGGATTATGAATTAATAGGCTAAACGTAATTACAGGTAGAATTACCTATTTCAAAAGCATCGATGACCGAGCCAGAATTACCTTTGGTTTAGAGTATGGATTTTAGTGTTGTAAGTCTAACTTTACAGCAAATTGCTTTCAATTATTCAAACCTTTCATCAACAAAATCAAAATTTAGTTTTTTTTTAAACAAATGGCTTCTTTAAAAAATACTTCGTTATAAATGGTTTTAATATTGTTATGTCAAGGTAGCAAAAGAATAAAATCTTAAACTGAACTATGAGCTATTTTTGTTTAGATTTGTTTTTTAAGTTGGCACACACTATTTCACAATCTATTTATGAATCAATATTTCCTTGACATCGAATACAACAACCTCACTTATGGTGAAAAAGATGTCAATTTAAAGGAATTTGAATGCTGTACTTTCAATACTTGCGATTTCTCACAATGCAACTTTATTGGAGTCGTTTTTATCGATTGCACCTTTAACGATTGCATTTTTAGCGGTGCCAAAATCAATCACGTAGCACTGAGAAGCGTATTTTTTAATCGTTGCAAAATAGGAGAAGTCAATTTTGCGATGTGTGACAAACTGATTTTCGAAGTCCATTTTAAGGAATGTGTTTTAGATTTTTCCAAATTTTATACCCTAAAAATTAAAGGAACCACTTTTGTAGATTGTAGTATTATTGCTGTCGATTTTATGAGTGCCGATTTAACCGAGGCAGTTTTTGATAATTGCGATTTATACCGTTCGGAATTTATAAAAGCCAATGCCTGTAAAGTCAATTTCAAAACTAGTTATAATTACACTATCGACCCATCGAAAACAAAATTAAAAAAGGCCATTTTTTCGTTGACCGAAGTAAAAGGATTGCTCTACAAGCACGATATTATTGTGACTTAAAAAACGGCTTCGTAAACACTTAATTCACTGTACTTAAGCATTATAATTCAATAATTTATCTTTATTTTTCATCCAAAACTAAAATAATTTAGTACTTTTATTAGGTTGAAATTATTTCCCCCAATTTTTTTTTTATAAATGAAATTTTTCTTCCAAAAAATAGCATTTATATACTACACAAAATATGATATATATCATATATGGAGTAATTATTTATTTTGAAATTTGATACACTAATCTAATTTAAATCAGAGAGATATGGCAAATTTTGATATCAAACACATTAAAAATGTGGTTTTAGTTGGACACACCGGAAGCGGCAAGACGACCCTAATCGAGTCGATGTTATTTGAAGCAGGCTTAATTAATAGAAGAGGTTCCATCTTGGAGAAAAATACGGTCGCCGATTATTCGGATATTGAACACGAAAAAGGCAAATCTTTTTTTTCGAAATTAGTCAATACAAAATGGAGAGGGTTTAAAATAAATCTTTTAGACACTCCCGGATATGATGATTTTGCTGGGGAAATAATTGGTGCAATGCGAGTTGCCGATTGTGGTTTAATGCTTTTAAATTCTTCGATGGGTGTCGAAGTCGGAACCGATATCATTTGGGAATATGCCAACGATTATAAACTGCCTATTTTACTAGCCGTTAACCAATTGGATAATGAAAAATCGGACTTCGACAAAACCATACAAGAAGCCAAAGATCATTTTGGACAAAGCGTGGTTGTGGTTCAATATCCTCTGAATCAAGGTGCTGAATTTGATTCTATTGTAGATGTTTTGAATATGGTAATGTATAAATATCCTATAAATGGTGGAAAACCAGAAAAATTAGCTATTCCTGAAAGTGAAATCGAAAAAGCCAATCGTTTGCATCAAGAGCTTATCGAAACGATTGCTGGAAATGACGAAAACTTAATGGAATTGTATTTCGAAAAAGGAGAATTAAACGAAGATGAAATGAAATTAGGATTGCATCATTCTCTCATCAAACATGAAATTTTCCCAGTATTTTGTGCTTCGGCCAAGAAAAATATGGGAAGCGGACGAATTATGGGATTCATTGATAATGTGTGTCCATCGGCCTATGAAATGCCCAAACAAAAAACCATTGACGGAAAAGAAATTGAATGCAGCGAAAACGGTCCAACCGCCATATTTATTTACAAAAACCTCTCTGAGCCACATATTGGTGATTTAAGTTTCTTTAAAGTACTTTCGGGTAAAATAAAAGTAGGAGACGAATTAACCAACGAAAATACGGGTCAAATTGAACGCATCAACCAATTGTATGAAGTGGAAGGAAGCAAACGAACTGCCGTCAACGAATTGACCGCTGGAGATATTGGTGCTACGTTGAAATTGAAAGACACGCACATCAATAACACGCTTCACGAAAAAGGAAAACACATTGAAATTACTCCAATCGTGTTTCCAAATTCGACTTATTCTATTGCAGTTGAAGGCACAAAAAAGGGTGAAGAAGAAAAATTATCAATGGCTTTGCATCAATTAGTCGAAGAAGATCCAACCATTAGAATTGAAGTTTCGCCAGAACTCAATCAAACCATAATTCATTGTCATGGCGAATTGCATTTGGCTATTATTAAATGGAAATTAGAAAAACAATTCAAATTATCGGTAGAATTTCGCAGTCCAAAAATTCCGTATCGCGAAACCATTCAAAAAAGTGCCGAAATCACCTATCGTCACAAAAAACAATCGGGCGGTTCGGGACAATTTGCCGAAGTAGCAATGAAAATTGAACCTTGGTACGAAGGAATGGACGAACCCAAAGGCTATAATATTCGAGGAAAAGAAGAAATTAATTTGCCTTGGGGCGGAAAACTAATTTATTACAATTGCATCGTTGGTGGCGCTATTGACACTCGTTTTCATCCTTCGATTTTGAAAGGAATTATGGAAAAAATGACCAAAGGTCCACTAACAGGTTCTTATGTTAGAGATGTTCGTGTGATTTTATACGATGGCAAAATGCACCCAGTTGACAGTAATGATTTGGCTTTTAAAACGGCTGGAATGATGGCTTTCAAAGAAAACTTCGTCAAAGCCGATCCACAATTATTAGAGCCTTTTTATCACATCAAAATTCAAGCGCCTGAAGAATTAACGGGTGCAATTATGAGCAATATTCAAACGCACAGAGCGAATGTAGAAAGTATGGATGCTGAAGGACAATTTACGTTGATTACGGCTTTCCTCCCATTTGCAGAAATGCAGGAATTTGGCAGTGATTTACGCTCTTTAACTCAAGGTAGAGCAAGATTTACAGCCAAGTTCGATCACTACGAATCGGTTTCTTTTGATATGCAGAAAAAATTAGTTTCAGAATTTAAAAAAGAAGAAGAATTGGTTTAAACTCAATATTGATATTCAAAAAAAGTTCCGCAAAAATTGCGGAACTTTTTTATTTATTGTCAAATCTTAATTATTTACCGAATGACTTTGAAACCCCAACTCCAAAGGCAAAACTATCATAGGCATCCCATTTTACATCATACACTAGATTGACAATTAGTTCCCACTCTTTAGGTAATTCCAAAGAATATTCAGTACCAACTCTAGTTAAAAAAAGATTCTCTTCTTTCGAAAATTCGTACCCCATTCCTGCTTCAAAAGTAAAATGTTTGCCAGGTTTAAAACCTCCTACCAAAACACTCGCAATAGGTTCAGATCTTTCTAATTCTTTTTTCTCGCCCTCACTATTTGTGGATTCAACGATAAAATCTTCAAAAATTAAATCATTATGAATACCTACTTTCCATTTTGGACTGAAAACAAAATTATAATCGAATGCAAAAGAGGGAAAAGCAATCCACTCTGATTTACCCTCCCGAATACCATCCTTAATCATAGTATGACTCAGCAAACCACTGATGGAATGATAAGGTTTAAATTTCTCTGATTTATTTTCTGTTTCTTGGGAAAAAGAAGCAGTAATTACAGCAAACATAAAAATACAATAGATTTTTTTCATTTTTATTTATTAAAATTAAACATTTAAGTTACTTATTTCCTCTTTGTTTTATAAATTAAAGAGCTTTTGCCAACAAACCTTTCAGCCACAATCCAACCAACAAAGCAATTACTAATAAAATGGAAAACAAATAAAATATGGTAATTTCAGTCGTTAATTCCAACAATATTGGTCCCACAAATGCTGCGGCTGACCAAGCTGTTAAAGTATAACCCAAAACTTGTCCGTAATTTTCAGCTCCATAAATACTTTTTACAAAAGAAGGCATTGTAGCAAAACCAGCTCCATAACCCGCAATAACAATAAAAGTCAGAATTTGAAACCCTATCAAACTAGTTGAAAAACTTGGAATCAAAGCAAAACAAACTACGTTGATAGCAATAAAAAGCATAAAAGTAGCCCAACACCCAATTTTATCCGAAATACTAGACCAAAACAAACGACCCAATCCATTAAATAAACCAATAATAGCAACAAATAGTGTAGCTTGTGCTGCAGACATTCCTGCTACTTCTTCGCCCAAAACTGCCGCTTTGGAGATGATGGCAATTCCACCACAAACATTGAGAAACAACAACAACCAAAGTGCTATAAAACGTTTATCGGTTATGATTTCTTTTGGCGTCAAATCGACATGAGCGTGATGAACGGTGCTTGTAATTTCAGGATTGGACAAATACAAAGCGCTCAATAACATACAAATTCCATAGCCAACGGCGAGTGTTTCAAAGGCTCCTGACAAACCCATAGAAGCGATTAATGGGCCAATCAAAAAAGAAGCCAACAACGATCCTAAAGCAAAAGACATGATGATAATTCCTGAGGCCATTCCTGGTTTTTCTGGAAACCATTTGACAACCGTATAAACAGGAACTACGTAGCCAAACCCTAAACCAATGCCTTGCAAAACACCAAATGTTAAATAAAATAAGTAAATATTACCAACACTCACAGCATATGCAGTTCCTAATAATCCAATGGTTAAAAATAGTGTTGCAATTAATCCCGCTTTAGTCGGCCCTACTTTTTGTGCAAATTTACCCATAAAAGCAGCGGTTAATCCAAGAAAGCAAATAGCTAAACTAAAACCAGTTTTCGTGTCGTGAGCATCCCAATTTAATGCTGTAGTTAAAGGTTCGATCCATTTACTATAGGCATAAATAAACCCGATGGACAGTTGCATAACCATGCCTGCCAACACGATTAAATATTTATTCTTTTTCATTCTTCTAATTCTTATAGTCTTATTAACCTATCTGATGTAAATCGTTTTTATTATTATTTGCCGTCACTTCGAGTAATTTTTATTAGTATTGCGACAGCATTACTATTAAAAATTGTATCGAGAAGAAACAAATAGCAATTTTATTTTCAATTCCTTATTGTGTTTCAAAAGTTCTCGATACATTTTTTGTTCCGCTACTCTTCACAAAAAACACTCGAACTGACGATTAAAACAATATTGTTTTTATTTTATGCTAACATTATCCAAATACAAACTAAAAATTGCTTTCGCATTTTCTAACGCTTCGGTAGTTGGCGAAGGTGTTTCTCCAAGAGCATAATCCATATTCATCAACTCCCATTTGTGTTTTCCTAATTGGTGAAAAGGGATAATCTCCACTCTTTCGATGGTTTTATAGCCCGAAAAATGTTTCGCCCATTCGTGTAAATATTCTTCCTGATCGGTCCATCCCGGAACAAAAACATAACGCAACCACATTGGTTTACCTGTACTTTCGCGGTGTTCTGCAATTTTTAAAGTAGTGGCATTGTTCAAACTAGTGAGTTTTTTATGCCATTCGGGGTTGATGTGTTTTACATCCAATAGCAACAAATCTGTTCGGTCTAAGAGTTCTTTGGTATAATCGTCCAAAACTCGTCCATTCGAATCCAAACAGGTGTTGATTCCGTTTTCGTGCAAACGATCGAAAAAGTGAATTAATTTGGCTCTTTGCAACAAAGGTTCTCCACCAGAAACGGTTACTCCGCCTTGTTTTCCAAAATACGCTTTTTGTTTTACTGCTTTCGAAACCAGTTCATCAACAGTTACTAATGTTCCGCCGTGAATGTCTATCGAATCAGGATTTTGACAATACAAACATCGAAATTGACAGCCTTGAACAAATACCACCATCCGAATTCCAGGTCCATCGTGAGTACCAAATGTTTCTAATGAATGAATTCTCAATAAGTCAATTTCAGATTCGTTTAATAAATGGGTATCTTGTTCTGGGAAGTACATAGGTGTTTGTTATAAAATTAAATTCTATTTCTTTAAGTAAAAATTTAAAGAAATAGAATTTATAAAAATACATTATAATTTGAAATTACATAGTACTATGGAAAGTTCTGCTAATCACTTCCAATTGGTGCGCTTTTGACAATCTCACAAAATTAACTGCATAACCAGAAACACGAATAGTCAATTGCGGATAATTTTCTGGGTGATTGTAAGCATCTAACAAGGTTTCTTTGTTCAGCACATTCACATTCAAATGGTGAGCATTTCTTCCAAAATAAGCATCTAAAGTTGTAGTCAAGTTACTTACTTGCTCTTCTAAATTGTTTCCTAATGATTTTGGAACCATTGTGAAAGTATAAGAAATTCCATCTTGAGCATCGTTGTAATTCAATTTACTTACTGAGTTTAAAGAAGCAATCGCTCCATTTTCGTCTCTACCGTGCATTGGATTGGCTCCTGGTGCAAAAGATTCTCCAGCTTTACGTCCGTCAGGAGTGGCTCCAGTATTCGAACCGTACATTACATTTGAAGTAATAGTCAACAATGAAAGTGTTGGAGTCGAATTTTTATAGGTTTTGTGTTTTCTCAACTCATCAATAAATATCTTAGTGATTTCTTGTGCAATGCTATCAACTCTATCGTCGTCATTACCAAATTTTGGAAAATCACCTTCGATATTGAAATCGGTAGTCAATCCGTATTCGTTTCTAACAGGAGTTACTTTAGCATATTTAATAGCTGAAAGTGAATCGGCAATAATCGAAATTCCCGCAGCTCCATAAGCAATGTCAATTTTTGGATTACTATCAATTAACGCCATTTGAGCTCTTTCATAATAATATTTATCGTGCATATAATGAATGATATACATTGATTTTGCATACACACGAGCTACTTCGGCTAATGTTTTCTTGAATGATTTCATTACCGTATCATAATCTAAAACTTCGTCATCCATTTCAGAAATACCACTTACTACTTGAGCACCTTCGGCTTCTTCTCTACCACCATTTAATGACAAAAGAAGTGCTTTAGGCAAATTGGCACGAGCCCCGAAGTGTTGAATCGTTTTTCCAATTTCTTGGTACGAAACACAACAAGCAATTCCATAATCGTCAGATCCACGGTTGTCTCTCATCAAATCGTCATTTTCATATTGAAGTGATGAAGTGTCGATAGAAACTTGTGCACAAAAATCTTTGAAACCTTGTGGCAAACTTTCAGACCAAAGTATCGTTAAATTTGGTTCTGGTGAAGCTCCTAAATTATATAATGTTTGCAAGAAACGGAAAGAGGTTTTGGTCACTTTAGTTCTACCATCGTGCAATTGACCTCCGATAGCTTCGGTAACCCAAGTTGGATCTCCACCAAAAATGGCATCGTAAGCTCCTGGTCGAAGGTGACGCACCAAACGCAATTTCATTACAAATTGGTCAATATATTCTTGAGCTTGTTCTTCGTCAATGATTCCCGCTTCGATATCGTTTTGAATATAAACATCTAAAAACGAAGAAACATTTCCAAGAGACATAGCTGCTCCATCTTGTTCTTTTACAGCACTTAAATATCCTAAATAAGTAAACTGAACAGCTTCGTGAGCGCTAGTTGCAGGTTTTGAAATGTCAATTCCATAAGAAAGAGCCATTTTTTTCATGTCTTGCAAGGCTTTAATTTGCTCTGCAATTTCTTCACGCAAACGAACTTTAGCATCGCTCATTTCGCCAGACACTTTTTCTTTGTCTGATTTTTTTTCTGCAATCAAACGATCAATTCCATAAAGAGCTACTCTACGAAAATCGCCTATTATTCTACCTCTCGCATAATTATCAGGCAAACCTGTTAATACGTGTTTGGATCTAAAAGTTTTGATTTCTCCATCATAAGCATCAAAAACAGCTTGATTGTGATTTTTAGCATAATTAAAAATATCAATTACTCTGTCTGAAACTTTCAATCCTTTTTCGGCAACAGCTGATTCGACCAATTTGATTCCTCCATAAGGTTTCATCGCTCTTTTTAAAAGCATATCCGTTTGAAGTCCTACAATAGTTTCATTCTCTTTTTGAATATATCCTGGTTCAAATGAAGTAATATTTGAAATAACTTCGGTGTCAATGGCTAGACAACCATCATTTTCTCTTTCTTTCAAAAGTGATTCTTTACAAACATCCCAAAGTTGCATCGTTTTATAAGAAGGTCCTACAAGAAAACTGGCATCACCTTCATACGATTTAAGATTTTGCAATATAAAATCGTGTACATTAATACTCTCTTTCCAAACACCAACTTTAAATTCTAAATTTTTCACTAAATTTTCCATTATTTTTATCTCTTTATTTTTCTAAATTTTTTATCTTTTTTCTATGTTTAAATTTACGAAATATGTAAATAGAATATATATTTTACGATTTTTTTAGGAATACATCAATGATTTGTTTAAATTATAACATTTACAATAAATTTACAGCTACATAAATTTGTTATCCGAATAATTTATAAGTTTTTGAAGAAAAATTGTGAAAATTACGATAACGGTATAGTTTTTTTTATTTTTTGTTTTTGATTCAATTTCTTCTGAAAACGAACTAGTGGAGTGATTTTTTATTCAAAATAAATGAATAAAATTGGTCTAAATCCTAACAAAATTTATACTAAAATTGTTCTAAAAGCAAACCAATTTGTTAGAAACAACAAATAAAAATCCCCTTTCAAAGCAAAAAATCAGAAAGGGGATTAATAATTTCGGTAAGAATAGTTTATTAAATTCTTTTTATTATTTGGTGTAAACCGTATTTTCTTGTTCGGAAACTCTAATAAATGTGGTTCTTTTAGTCAATTCTTTTAACCTCGAAGCACCAACATAAGTACAAGCGCTTCGCAAACCGCCAAGAATGTCTTTCAAAGTTGCCTCGACATCGCCTCTAAAGGGAACTTGAACTGTTTTACCTTCGCTTGCTCTGTATTCGGCAACGCCACCCACGTGTTTTTCCATCGCTGTAGTCGAACTCATTCCGTAAAATTGCTTGAATTTTTCACCATTAATTTCTATAAGTTCACCACCACTTTCGGTATGCCCCGCAAGCATTCCGCCAAGCATCACAAAATCTGCTCCAGCTCCAAACGCTTTGGCTACATCGCCAGGCGTTTTGCAACCACCATCGCTAATGATGTGTCCGCCAAGACCGTGAGCGGCATCGGCACATTCTATAATGGCTGAAAGTTGCGGATAACCTACTCCAGTTTTTACTCTAGTGGTACAAACTGAACCAGGTCCAATTCCTACCTTAATAATATCGGCTCCAGCCAATAATAATTCTTCGACCATTTCACCAGTTACTACATTTCCAGCAATGATCACCTTGTCAGGATAGTGCTTGCGGGTTTGCTGTACAAAATTGACAAAATGTTCGGAATAGCCATTGGCAACATCAATACAAATGAATTTCAATTGCGGATTGGCTTCAAAAATTGCAGCTATTTTTTTAGAATCATCTTTTCCTGTTCCAGTACTTATGGCGATGTAATCATACATTTCTGGGGATAAATCACTCAAAAAATCATTCCATTCTGGAACGGAATAATGTTTGTGGATTGCCGTAAAAAGTTTGTCTTCAGCCAAAGCTTTTGCCATTTCAAATGTTCCTACAGTATCCATATTGGCTGCCATAATTGGAACACCTGACCAAGTTGTGGTACTATGCAAAAATTTGAATTCTCTATCTAAACTTACATGAGAACGGCTCTTTAATGTAGATCTTTTAGGTCTAATCATTACATCTTTGAACCCCAATTTCATTTCTGTTTCTATTCTCATTTTTTAATTGTTTTAATTGTATAAATATATCTTTCAAAATTACAAAATAAAGCGGAACAATACTCTAATTCGAGAACCTATTAAAACACGAATTTCACTAATTAACACGCAAATAATTGGTGAAAATTAGTGAAATCGTTAATTTAAATAGACACTTTTTAGAAAACGAAAATAGCTCTTTCGCTCATCATTTCGTTTACTTCATTGGCTACTTCTTCGATTACATCTTCGTTAGTATGATCTGATAAAACTTTATCAATCAAGGCAACAATTGTTTCCATATCTTCTTCAACCAATCCACGAGTGGTGATAGCTGCTGTTCCAACACGAATTCCAGAAGTCACAAATGGCGATTTGTCATCAAATGGAACCATATTTTTATTTACGGTGATTTCGGCTTTTACCAAGGCGTTTTCAGCATCTTTTCCCGAAATTCCTTTGTTTCTCAAATCAATCAACATCATATGATTGTCCGTTCCACCCGAAATAATATCGTATCCTCTTTTTACAAAAGCATCAGCCATTGCATTGGCATTTTTTTGCAATTGCAAAGCATATCTAAAGAATTCGTCAGTCAAAGCTTCACCAAATGCAACCGCTTTAGCAGCAATAATATGCATCAAAGGCCCACCTTGATTTCCTGGAAAAACTGCTAAATCCAATAAAGAAGACATCATTCTGATTTCGCCTTTTGGAGTTGTTAAACCCATTGGATTAGGAAAATCTTTTCCCATCAAAATCAAACCTCCACGTGGTCCACGCAAGGTTTTATGAGTAGTCGTAGATACTATATGACAATGTGGAATTGGGTCATTCATTAATCCTTTGGCGATTAAACCCGCAGGGTGTGAAATATCGGCAAATAAAATAGCTCCAACAGAATCAGCAATTACTCTAAAACGCGCAAAATCCATATCGCGAGAATAAGCCGAAGCTCCGGCAATAATTAATTTTGGTTGCTCTTTAGTAGCAATTTCTTGAATTTTATCATAATCCAATCGTCCCGTTTCTTTGTCAACACCATAAAAAACAGGATTGTATAAACGTCCTGAGAAATTTACTGGCGAACCATGAGTCAAATGTCCTCCGTGAGATAAATCGAAGCCTAGTATAGTATCGCCTGGTTTCAAACAAGCATGGTAAACCGCTGTATTGGCTTGTGAACCTGAGTGAGGCTGTACGTTTGCGTATTCGGCACCAAATAATTCTTTAGCTCTATCAATGGCAATTTGTTCGATAACATCAACTACTTCGCAACCTCCATAATATCTTTTGCCAGGATATCCCTCGGCATATTTATTAGTCAAAACAGAACCAGCTGCTTCCATTACTTCGTCACTTACAAAATTCTCAGAAGCGATAAGTTCTAATCCGTGAATTTGTCTTTCTTGTTCCTCTAAAATAAGGCTAAAAATTTGTTTGTCGCGTTGCATTTCTTTGTTTTTAGTTAATTTGGCGCAAAAATACAAAAAAACGTTTGGTAAATAGTAAGATTATGATATATTTGATGAGTAATTCTTAACAATATAATTAACAATCGTATGCCAATATCAGCTAATAATACAAACAGAAAATCTTGGATAGAAGTCCCTTCCGACAGTGATTTCCCTATTCAGAACATTCCATTTGGGGTTTTTATTACAAAAGACGACGTGATTACAATTGGCACTCGAATAGGCGATTGTGCCATAGATATGGGTGCTTTGCAGCAATTAAATTATTTTGAAGGTATAGAATTGACGGATGATATGTTCATGCAGGATACCTTAAATGATTTTATTTCGGACGGAAAAAAAACGTGGCGATTGGTTCGAAATCGCTTGGCAGAATTATTTGATGAAACCAATCCAAAACTCAGAGACAATAAAGACCACAGAGAAATTGTAATTTTTAATGTGAAAGATATCGAAATGCAATTGCCAGTTTTAATTGGTGATTATACTGATTTCTTTTCAAATAAAGATCATGCACTTAATGTTGGCAAACTAAATAGGGACCCTGATGATTTATTATCTCCCAATTGGTTGCATATTCCGTTGGCATATCACGGTCGAAGTTCTTCTATAATTCCTTCTGGAATTCCGGTTCACAGGCCAATGGGTCAATCATTGCCTAAAGGCGAAAAAACACCCGTTTTTGGACCATCAAGATTAGTAGATTTTGAACTAGAAACTGCTTTTATCACTACCGATGTCAATGTTATGGGCGAAAACATTTCAATTAATGAAGCCGAAGATTTTATCTTTGGAATGGTTTTATTAAATGATTGGAGTTCTCGTGATATTCTAAAATGGGAATATGAACCACTTGGACCTTTTCTATCCAAAAATTTCGCGACCTCAATTTCTCCTTGGATTATTACTATGGATGCATTGGACCCCTTTAGAACTAAAGGTCCAAAACAAGATCCTTCACCACTTCCCTATTTGCAACAAAAAGGAAAAAATAATTTCGACATCAATTTAGAAGTAGCTATTCAGCCTGAAAACGAGGAACCAACGATTGTTTCTAGATCGAATGTGAAAAACATGTATTGGTCTATGAATCAGCAATTAACACACCACACATCCAATGGTTGTCGTGTCAATTCTGGTGATATGATGGGTTCTGGTACTATTTCTGGACCAACTCCAGACAGTTTTGGTTCGATGCTAGAACTGACCTACGGAGGAAAAACTCCAATACAACTCAATGATGGTTCCGAACGCAGATTTATAAATGATGGCGATACTGTAATAATGAAAGGTTTTTGTAAAAATAACGGTGTGCGAATTGGTTTTGGAGAAGTTTCAACTAAATTACTGCCACCTTATGTAAGGAAATAAAATAGTGTTTTAAACTCAATCTCATCCGACATTTTACAAGTGTCGGATTTTTTTATACGTATTTTATATAAAAACAATAGCACAGGTTTTCTTTGACTGAAATAAAAGTAGATGTTTTTTAGACATGACAGCTATTTAATTAACTAGACTTTAACCTTCACATTCTATAAATTTACTTATTTCACTTTATTTGAGAAAATAAAAAAAACAATACCTTTCTTTTTTGTTACAAATTTAAAAAACATCTAGTGTTCTAATAAATTATTCGTAAATTTGCGCCAATGAAAAAAACAAGTTTACATATAACTACTTTATCACGGATAAACAGATCTACGACTTCTCCCGAAGTACGGATGCTATTAGTATAGTTTCCGAAAAAGTATCTCAACGTTTTTATCCATTTTCATTTTTCATATTTTGAAATTACATTCATTATCTTTTGGATTTTTTAATCCACAAAACAGTATTTTTTTTCGTACTACAACTTATACTTTTGTTTACAGTATGATGTACATTTGTACTGCTTTTTTAGCACCTATAAATTTTTATTTTTTTAACCCAAACTTTAACTCTTGAAATGAGAATATCTATAGTTATAGCCCAAGAAGAACATTATAAATATGCGCAAAAAATTTGCGACACTATAGAATCTTCGGCTTTATTAAGAGGTACCGGAATTGCCAAAAGAACTCCAGATTACATCAAAAAAAAGATGCACAACAGAGATGCTGTTATCGCATTAGACAAAAATGGTATTTTTGCTGGTTTTTGCTATATCGAAAGCTGGCAACACGGCAAATTTGTAGCCCATTCTGGATTAATAGTTCATCCCGATTTTAGAAATCACGGTTTGGCCAAAAAGATTAAAACCTTTGTCTTTAATTATTCCTTAGAAAAATATCCTGGAGCCAAAGTTTTTGGTATCACAACTGGTTTGGCCGTAATGAAAATCAATTCCGATTTAGGATACAAACCCGTTCCATTTTCGGAATTGACTAGTGATCCAACCTTCTGGTCTGGTTGTAAAACTTGTACCAATTTCGAAATATTAAAAAGTAAAGATTACAAAATGTGTTTGTGTACTGGAATGCTTTACGACCCGGCCGAAAAACCGAAAGACCCTCCTAAACATCCGTTTAATGTGCGGATTTGGAATAGATTGAAAGCCATCAAACAAGCGCTTTTTTTAGAAAACAAAGAAAAATAAACAACACATAGTTCAAACAAAATGAAATCGGAGCTTTACAAACTCCACAAAATCGAAATAAAATGTCAAATAAAAAAGTAGTATTAGCTTATAGTGGAGGATTAGACACATCTTACTGTCTAAAATATTTAAAAAACGAACAAGGATACGAAGTTCATACCGTATTAATCAATACTGGTGGATTCGATGAGGCTGAATTAAAAGCTATCGAAGAAAGAGCCTATGAATTAGGAAGTGCCAAACACGTAAACCTATCGATTTTAGATAAATATTATGAAAAAGCTATCAAATATTTGGTTTTTGGTAATGTATTAAAAAACAATACTTACCCTTTATCAGTAAGTGCTGAACGTGTTTTCCAAGCAATTGAAGCGATAAAATATGCCAAATCTGTTGGTGCCAATGCCATTGCACACGGAAGTACCGGTGCAGGAAACGACCAAATTCGTTTTGACTTGATTTTCCAAACCATCGCTCCCGAAATTGAAATCATCACTCCTATTCGTGACTTGAAATTATCAAGACAAGAAGAAGTAGATTATTTGTCTAAAAACGGAGTGCACTATTCTTGGGAAAAAGCACAATATTCCATCAACAAAGGACTTTGGGGAACTTCTGTTGGAGGAAAAGAAACTTTGACTTCACACCAATCGTTACCAAGTGAAGCCTACCCTTCTCAATTAACAAAAGAAGGAGAAGAAAAAGTAACTTTGGAATTCAAAAAAGGGGAATTGGTTGCTGTAAATGGTGTAGCTGACAAACCTTCGAACAACATTGTTGTGTTGGAAAAATTAGCGAGTGCTTACGCCATTGGTAGAGATACTCACGTTGGAGATACGATTATCGGAATTAAAGGAAGAGTTGGTTTTGAAGCTGCTGCTCCACTAATCATCATCAAAGGACACCATTTATTGGAGAAACACACTCTTGGAAAATGGCAACAATACTGGAAAGAACAATTAGGAAACTGGTACGGAATGTTGTTTCACGAAGGGCAATTTTTGGATCCCGTGATGCGCAACATCGAGGCTTTCCTTGAAGATACTCAAAAAACAGTAAACGGAAAAGTTTTTGTTACCTTAAAACCATACCATTTTATATTAGACGGAATCGAATCGGATAATGATTTGATGAATACTGGTTTTGGTCAATACGGAGAAATGAACAATGCTTGGACATCCGATGATGCAAAAGGATTTATTAAGATTTTGGGTAACGCTCAAAATATCTTCTCTTCTGTAAACAAAGAGACTTACGAGTAATTAAAATAAAAATCAGCCACAGATTAAAAGGATTAAAAAGATTTAATCTGTGGTAATCATTTTAATCTGTGGCTAAAAATTTTAGAAACTAGAGCAAAATGTATTAAAATAAAAAGCTATGATTACTATTGGAATAATTGGAGGTTCAGGATATACAGCTGGTGAATTAATTAGAATTCTAATGTTTCACCCGAACGCCAAACTGGATTTTGTGTACAGTACGACTAATGCCGGGAAACCACTTTCCATAGCGCATCAAGATTTGATGGGCGACATCGAAATGAATTTTACCGACACCATAAATCCGAATGTAGATGTGCTTTTCTTGTGTTTAGGTCACGGAAAATCAATCTCCTTTTTAGAGGAAAATCAATTTTCTGCCACTACAAAAATCATCGATTTAGGAAATGATTTTAGATTATTAAAAGACAAAGACTTTAACGGAAAATCATTCGTTTATGGTTTACCTGAATTGAACAAAACGGACATCAAAAGCGCACAATATATCGCTAATCCAGGTTGTTTTGCTACAGCAATTCAATTGGCATTATTACCATTGGCCGCTGATGGCTTATTGAGCGAAGACGTTCATATCAACGCCACAACTGGAAGTACTGGAGCAGGAGTTGGATTGGCTACTACATCACATTTCAGTTGGAGAAACAACAATTTTTCGCATTACAAAGCATTTGAACACCAACATTTGGGAGAAATCAACCAAAGTATCCATCAATTGCAGGCTTCTTATTCTGACGAATTGATTTTTGTACCTAACAGAGGCGATTTTCCAAGAGGAATTTTTGCCACCTTATATACAAAATCGGAAGAGAGTTTAGAAGATTTGGTTGCCAAATACGAAGCTTTTTATGCAGATCAACCATTTGTAACCGTTACCACAACCAACATCAATATGAAGCAAGTAGTGCAAACCAACAAATGTATTATTAGTTTATTGAAAAAAGGAAACCGGATTTTGATCACTTCGGTGATTGATAATTTACTCAAAGGCGCCTCTGGACAAGCCGTTCAAAATATGAATTTGATGTTTGGATTGGACGAAACTACAGGATTGCATTTGAAACCTTCTGGATTCTAAAAAGATTAAATAAATAGATGAAAGAAACAAGAAGAAAGATATTGACCAAATAAGATTAAATCTTGCCTCTTTCATCTTGCCTCTTTTCTCCAAAAACTAAAAAAAATGAACTTATTTGACGTTTACCCATTATACCCCATTACGCCCGTAAAAGCTGTAGATTGCACTATTTACGACGATAAAGGAATCGAATATTTAGACTTATACTCTGGTCACGGAGTAATTTCTATCGGACATACGCAACCAGATTATGTTGCTAAAGTAAAAGAGCAGTTGGACAATTTGAGTTTTTACTCGAATGCCATCCAAAATCCTTTACAAGTAGAACTGGCGGAAAAATTAGGAAAAGCTTCTGGCTTAACTGATTTCAGTTTATTCCTTTGCAGTTCTGGTGCTGAAGCCAATGAAAATGCTTTGAAAGTGGCTTCTTTTCACACCAATAAATCAAGAGTAATTGCTTTTGACAACTCATTTCACGGAAGAACTTCGGCGGCTGTTGCAGTTACGGACAACAAGAAAATTGTGGCTCCATTAAATGCGCAGCAAGTGGTTACATTTCTACCATTGAACCAAATCGAATTGGTAGAAGCCGAATTGAAAAAAGGTGATGTTTGTGCCGTAATCATCGAACCAATTCAGGGTGTTGGTGGTTTAGATATGGGCACAACCGAATTTTTCCAAGCTTTGGAAAAAGCGTGTAAAGCAAATGATGTAGTTTTAATTTTGGACGAAGTACAATCAGGTTACGGAAGAAGCGGGAAGTTTTTCGCCCACCAACATCACGGAATCAACCCAGATATTGTAACAACTGCCAAAGGAATGGGGAACGGTTTCCCAATTGGAGGCGTTTTGATTTCTCCTAAATTTCAAGCGAGTTACGGTTTATTGGGAACTACATTTGGCGGAAGCCATTTAGCCTGTGCTGCCGGAATTGCCGTGTTGGACGTGATGGAAGACAAAAAATTAATCGAAAACACCAACAAAGTATCAGCATACTTTTTTGAAGCCATCAAAGTTATTCCTGAAATCATCAAAGTAAAAGGAAGAGGATTGATGCTGGGCGTTGAATTTGATTTTGACGTGAGTGCTTTGAGAAAGAAAATGATTATTGAAAAACACATTTTCACAGGAGGAGCCAACAATAAAAATTTGTTGAGAATCTTGCCTCCGCTGACGATTACTACCGAAGCCATTGATACTTTCGTCGTGGCTTTGCAAGAGTCGCTGGCTGAATTGAAATAATAAATATGAAAACTCCGCTCCGCAAAGTCTCCGACTTTACGGAAGTGAGAAACGGTCTCTGACCGCATATAAAATGAAGGTTTAAAACCTTCGAACACATCCTCAAAGTCGAAGACTTTGCGGAGCAAGAAACTAAAATTCATAAACAATGAACACAGTATTATCTATAGCAAAAAGAAACGCTGTTTTAACTAGAATGGCAGAACTTCTGGAACAAGAAAGAGAAGCTTTAAAAGCCATCAATCGACAAGATTTAGCCAATTACAATGGTGAAGATTTGGCTATGGAAAAACGCTTGCTTGTTGATGATGCCAAGGTGGACGGAATGATTTTGTCGATGCAGCAATTGGCGAGTCAAGAAGACCCTGTTGGTGTAGAACGGTTCCATTTTGTTCACGACAACGGAATGAAAATTATCAATAAAACGGCGGCTTTTGGAACCATAATGATTATTTATGAATCCAGACCTGACGTAACTGTTGAAGCTGGTGGAATTGCATTCAAATCCGGAAACAAAATTTTACTGAAAGGCGGTAAAGAATCTTTATTGTCCAATTTGAAAATTGTTTCGCTTTGGCACCAAGCCTTGGAAGAAAACGAAGTTTCGACGGATTGGGTTGAATATTTGAATTATGACCGTGTGCAAACACAAGCTTTTCTGGAAAAGCCAACACAAAGAGTCGATTTAATTGTGCCTCGGGGCGGTGAACAATTGATTGCTTTTACCAAGAAACACGCCACTTGTCCAGTAATTGTTAGTGGACGTGGCAATAATTTTGTTTATGTAAACCAAGAAGCCGATTTGAAAAAAGCCCTTGACATTATTATCAACGGAAAAACCACCAATATTGGGGTTTGTAACGCTTTGGACAAAGTTTTGATTGATACAAAATTACCTAATTGGGAAGTATTTGCTAAAAAATTGGTTGATGAATTGAAAAAATATAAAGTTGAAATTTTGGGCGATACTGCTTTTGCAAATGCAACTCAAGTCCCTACCATTGAAAGTGATGAAATCTGGTACGAAGAGTTTTTAAATTATAAAATTGTTATTGGAATCGTAAATTCTAACGAAGAAGCGATTGCAAAAATCAACAAATATTGTGGTGGACATTCGGCTTCCATCATTACAACCAATGATGCTAAAGCACGGGAATTTATGGAACAAGTCGATTGTGCGGCAGTTTATCAAAACGCTTCAACCCGATTTACCGATGGAGGACAATTTGGTTTAGGAGGCGAATTGGCGATAAGCACCGATAAATTACACCAACGTGGTCCAATTGGTTTGCAACATTTAGTGACTAATAAATGGTATGTTTACGGAGAAGGGCAGATTCGATAATTTTAGATTGTTGGAATACAAATGGATTTTAGATTCTTAAAAAAATGACAAAAAAAAGGATATTATTAAAACTTGGAAGCAACACGCTAACCAAAGAAACCGATCATATTTCGAGAGGAAAAATTGAGGATATTGGAATACAAATTGCCGCTTTACAAGACCAATATGAGTTTATCATTGTCAGTTCTGGTGCCATCGCTGCCGCCAAACAGTTTGTAAAACTGGACAACCACGATAAAGATGTTTTTGTAAAACAAGCTTTGGCATCTATTGGTCAGCCTCATTTGATGCGTATTTACCACGAAAATTTCAGTGATTTAGGATTGCATACTTCACAGTGTTTGCTTTCCTATTCTGATTTTGAAAAAAAACAAACCAAAGTCAACATCGTCAACACGATAAACGTCTTGGTTAAAAATAGTTATATTCCAATCATCAACGAAAACGACACCGTTGCCACGGACGAAATCAAGTTTGGCGACAACGATAAATTAGCCGCTTTAACTGCCGTTTTATTGAATGTTGATATCCTGATTATTGCCACCAACACCAACGGAATTTACACCAAAGCTTCCTTCAAAGATGAATTTCCTGAAACCATCGAATTAGTTACTGATTTAAGCGTTTTGGAAAAAGAAATTGGCGATTCAAAATCTTCCCACGGAACTGGTGGAATGCAATCCAAAATAGATTCAGCAGCCATTGCCAAAGCAGCCAATATCGAAACTTGGATTATCAACGGCTTGGAAGACAACTTTATTTTGAAGGCTTTGAAAAATGAAATTGCATTTACTAAGATTTTATAAATTGGGACACGGATGACGCGGATTCGCTATCGCGAATACACAGATAAAAACAGATTTTTTTAAATTTTTATAAAGAAATAAGATAATTTTGATGTAGTTATAAATGGAATTATTACACGAAGAATTAACAAAAACAATAATTAAAACTTTTTATGAAGTTTATAATGAGTTGGGTTATGGATTTTTAGAAAAAGTGTATCAAAATTCTTTATATCTAGAATTAAAAAATAAAGGGCTTAAAGTTGAAGCTCAGAAAAGAATTGCAGTTTTCTATAAAGGAACTGAAGTTGGAGAATATTATGCTGATTTAATGGTAGAAGATACAATTATACTCGAATTAAAAGCAGCTGAATGTATTGTGAAGGATTTTGAAAATCAAATTCTAAATTATTTAAGAGGAACAGATTGTGAAGTTGGTTTGCTTTTAAACTTTGGAAGAAAACCTGAATTTAAAAGAAAAATATTTGAAAATCATAGAAAATAAATAAAATAAATCCGCTTTTATCCGCGCCTTCGCTTTAGCGAATCCGTTTAATCAGCGTCCAAAAAAACTAAAACAATGAACTTTATATCCATACAAAACATAGATTCACTCGACAAATGGGTAAAACAAGCCTTGAAAATCAAGAAGAATCCGCTTAAGAATAAAAAATTAGGTAAGAACAAAACCTTGGTAATGTTGTTCTTTAACTCCAGTTTGAGAACGCGTTTGAGTACCCAAAAAGCAGCCCTAAATTTAGGAATGAACGTGATGGTGATGAACTTTGGCAGTGAAGGCTGGACATTAGAATATGGAGACGGAGCCATTATGGATCAAGGCGCTTCGGAACATATCAAAGAAGCGGCTGCCGTGGTTTCGCAATACGCGGATGTAATTGCCATCAGGGCTTTCGCAGGATTGGTGGACAAAGAAAAAGACAATGCCGAAACGGTAATTTCAGGATTTTTGAAACACGCCACTGTGCCAATTGTCAATATGGAAAGTGCAACTGGACACCCAATGCAATCCCTTGCTGATGCGATTACAATGGCGGAACACAAAACGTCACACAGAGCAAAAGTGGTCTTGACTTGGGCGCCACATCCAAGAGCTTTGCCCCAAGCAGTTCCCAATTCATTTGTGGAAATGATGCAAAAACAGGAAGATATGGACTTTGTAATCACGCATCCAGAAGGTTACGAACTGAACCCAGAAATCACCAAAGATTCCAAAATAGAATACGACCAGAATAAGGCTTTCGAAAATGCCGATTTTATCTATGCCAAAAACTGGAGCAATTACAACGAATACGGAAAAATCACAAACACCGACCCGAATTGGACAGTAACTGCTGAAAAAATGGCTTTGACCAACAATGCCAAATTTATGCACTGTTTGCCGGTAAGAAGAAATGTAATCGTGGCTGACGAAGTGATTGACAGCGAAAATTCGATTGTTATCGAACAAGCCAACAACAGAACCTATTCCGCTCAATTAGTGTTGCAAAAAATATTGGAAAATGTCAAATAAACAGCCCTTGTCCATCATCAAAATTGGTGGAAACATCATCGATATTCCAACGGAATTATCTCAATTTTTAGAAGATTTTTCCAAAATAGAAGGCAACAAAATTCTTGTTCACGGAGGCGGAAAATCGGCCACCAAAATGGCGCAGAGTATTGGTTTAGTTCCTCAAATGATTGAAGGACGACGCATTACGGATAAACCTATGTTAGATGTCGTAGTGATGATTTATGCCGGAGAAATCAACAAAAAAGTGGTGGCCCAATTGCAAGCACATAATACCAATGCAATGGGATTTTCTGGAGCTGATGGAAATTTAATTCAATCCACCAAAAGAAACCACCCAACGATTGATTACGGCTTTGTGGGTGATGTTCAAAAAGTGAATACACCTTTGTTAGAAACCTTGATTTCTAATGGAATTATTCCTGTTTTTTGCGCCATCACACACGATAAAAACGGACAATTATTGAATACCAATGCGGATACGATCGCCAGTGAATTGGCCATTGCCGCATCGGAAGTTTTTGAAGTAACCTTGAATTATTGCTTCGAAAAAGCAGGCGTATTGACCGATGTTGAGGATGAGAATTCTGTTATTAAAAATATCAATTCAGCTCTTTACTCTAAATTAAAAGCAGAAGGTGCGATTCATTCTGGTATGATTCCAAAACTTGATAATTGTTTCAATAGTTTGTCTAAAGGTGTTCAAAAAATAAGAATTGGGCATCATCGAATGTTGAAAAATGACAAGGCAATTTGTACAACAATTCAACTGTAGTATAAACATTTTTTTGAACCATATAAGGACATATAAGTGTAATGATATTTAATACAACCTTAAATGACCTTGAATGCCTTATATGGTAAATTATAAAAATTAATTCGTGCAAATTTGTGAAATTTGTGTTGACAAATAATATGAAAAAAATAGAAACCCTTATACAAGAAGCCATTACGTTATTGAAATCGCTAATTGAAACGCCTTCCTTTTCAAGCGAAGAAGGTCAAACAGCACTTTTAATTGAAAATTGGTTTACACAAAATAACATCCCTTTCGAGAGAGAAAATAATAACATTTGGGCTTACAATCAGCATTTTGATAAATCCAAACCAACTCTTTTACTGAATTCGCATCACGATACCGTAAGACCTAACCAAGGTTACACCAACGATCCATTTGAAGCAATTGTAAAAGATGGTAAATTATTTGGATTAGGAAGCAACGATGCCGGAGGATGTCTGGTTTCGTTAATTGCCACTTTTACCCATTTTTATGCCGCTGAAAATCTACCTTATAATATTGTAATTGTAGCTTCAGCAGAAGAAGAAAGCAGCGGAAAAAAGGGTCTGAACAGCGTTTTGAAACATATACCAGAATTGGAATGTGCTATAGTTGGTGAACCGACTTTAATGCAATTGGCCGTAGCCGAAAAAGGATTATTAGTCTTGGATATTGTGGTAAAAGGAACGGCAAGCCATGCTGCACACAACAATGCGGACAATCCGATTTACAACGCAATGCCCGTGATTGACTGGTTTAAAACCTATCAATTCGAAAAAATATCCGAAGTTTTAGGTCCCGTAAAAATGACTGTAACCCAAGTTACGGCAGGAAAGCAACACAACGTAGTTCCAGCCGAATGCCATTTGGTTGTCGATATCCGAGTGAATGATTGTTACAACAATACCGAAATATTGGAAACCGTAAGAGCCAATGTTGCAGCCGAAGTTACACCTCGCTCAATGCACCTGAATGCTTCATCTATTCCAATTTCTCACGGATTGGTACAAGCAGGAATCGCCTTAGGAAGAACCACTTATGGCTCACCTACCCTTTCTGATCAATCGGTTTTGTATTGCAAATCTTTGAAATTAGGACCAGGAGAAAGCTTGCGTTCCCACTCGGCTGACGAATTTATATATTTACACGAAATTGAAGAAGGAATTCAATTGTATATCAAAATATTGACGGATTTTTTTAAAATTTAAACGGCTTCAATTAATACCTATTCAATCAAAATGAATTTAAATCAAGTCACAATTCCCGTTTTTGATGTCGAAAAATCAATTCGATTCTATCAAAAATTAGGATTAAAATTGATTGTTGAGTCATTGCCAAATTATGCTCGATTTGAATGTACGGATGGTGGAACCACTTTTTCACTTCATAAAGTAGAAACAAAACCGAAAAATTCGGGAACATGGATTTATTTTGAAATAGAACATTTAGATGAAAAAGTAAATGAATTAATAACTCAAGGATTTGAATTTGAGGAATTACCCAACGACAAACCGTGGTTATGGAGAGAAAGCAGATTAAAAGATTTAGATGAAAATCAACTGATTTTATATTACGCTGGCAGTAATCGAATTAATCCACCTTGGAAAATAGAATAAAAACTTTGCGAATCTTTGAGCAACCTCTGAGTATCTTTGCGAAACAAAAAATAGAAATATGAAACTTTGGGAAAAAGGAATACCTACCGATAAACAAATAGAACATTTTACAGTTGGAAACGACCGTGAACTGGATTTAGTTTTGGCCAAATACGATGCTTTAGGGTCTATTGCCCACGCCAAAATGTTGTGTCAAATCGGACTTTTAACGGAGGAAGAAACCGATTTATTAGTTTTAGCTTTGGAAGACATCATCATCGATGCTGAAAAAGGAGAGTTTGAAATCGAAGATAGTTTTGAAGACGTACATTCTAAAATTGAATACCTCTTAACAATAAAACTAGGCGATGCTGGGAAAAAAATCCATACAGCTCGTTCTCGTAACGATCAAGTATTAGTTGACGTCAATTTGTATCTTAAAGATGCTGTAAAAGAATTAAAAGAACAAGTAAAAACGCTTTTCGATTTGATGATGGAATCGGCAGAAAAACACCAAAATGTATTGTTGCCAGGTTATACGCATTTACAAATTGCGATGCCTTCCTCTTTCGGGATGTGGTTTTCCGCTTATGCCGAAACCTTGATTGATGACATCACAATGTTGAATGCTGCCTTGAAAATTGTGGATCAAAATCCATTAGGTTCGGCTGCGGGATACGGAAGCTCCTTCCCTATCAATAGAACTTTTACGACTCAGGAATTGGGATTTGAAACCTTGAAATACAATTCCGTTGCGGCACAAATGAGCCGTGGAAAATCAGAGAAAACAGTCGCTTTTGCTATGAGCAGCGTTGCGGCGACTTTGGCAAAATTTTCGATGGATGTTTGCTTGTATATGAGTCAAAACTTTGATTTTATTGGTTTACCAGCCCATTTAACGACTGGTTCCAGCATTATGCCGCACAAGAAAAACCCAGATGTTTTCGAGTTAATCCGTGGAAAATGCAACAAAATTCAATCCTTGCCTTATGAAATTACTTTAATTACCAATAATTTGCCAAGTGGCTACCATCGAGATTTTCAATTGTTGAAAGAAGGATTGTTTCCAGCCATTCAAAACCTGAAAGCTTGTTTGGATATTGCTATTTTTTCTATCAGGGATATCAAGGTAAAAAAACATATATTAGACGATCCGAAATACAATTACTTGTTTACAGTTGACACTTTGAATGAAATGGTAGTTGCTGGAATGCCGTTCAGGGATGCATACAAAGCCGTTGCCGAACAATTAGAAAACGGCACTTATCAATCGCCAAAAGAAACTAAACACACTCACGAAGGAAGTATCAACAACTTGTGTTTGAATGAAATTAAAGTCAAAATGGAAAGCGAATATTAATACAAGCCATTTCATAATAAATTATAAAACCGATATTAGAATTTAAACAAATTCTAATATCGGTTTTTGTACTTATTTAAATAAGCACTATCGTTTTGCATAGCCCTTGATCGAAGTGGAAATCCTTGTTGCCTGGGGTTCGGACAACAAGATTGAAACGTAGAGCAGGACAATTCTCTTTAAAAAGCACAAAATTTATGCTCCAAAAAAAAAAAAGAATTCACTGATACAAAAAGTAATTAATTCATACTTGGCGCTTCAGGAATTTTGATTTTTATTTTAGTTTTCTTCGCCATTAACAAATAGGTTGTAATTCCACAAAGTATCACTAGCAACGCTATTTCGAGTTCGCCCAAACTATTGTTTCCATAATGTATGGCATTCGAACTCTCTAATTTTGCTTTTCCTTCTGAGATTTGAAGAGTAGAAAGTTTATCCAAGGTTTGTAGTGCCTGATTACCTGAATCTGCAATTTGATTCCAATTACTTGCTTGATTTTGTATATTAATTGTGGCACAAGATGCCAAAAATGAATTGAAAAATTGCTCTTCTTTGGGTGTTAAAACCGTTTGTAAATAGAATTTATCAATGTTTTTAATATTGTTTAAAGCAATTACAATTGCCTCTTTCTTCTGACTATCATTTAATTGTGACTGTATAGCATACGCTTTTATTGAATGCAATTCGTTAGCGTATTGAAAAATATAACGCTCGACAACCAATCGATCATTGTATATCGCATTGATATTCTCGTTTGTTTTTTTGGAACTATGCAATGTTTTGAAATTATTTAATAAAATAATAATCATAACAATCAAAAGTACAAAGGCGGCTTTTGTTTTATTGGAATATTTTTTTAAATCTTTCATCTGCTAAATATATGATTTTTAGAAATACAGTATTACCTTAAGAATCATTTCATTAAATAATTCCTGGATATTATTCTGCAAACTACTATTTCAATAGTTTAGAAATATTAATTTGCTTGTAAACATTTTGATTTCAATTCCCCTGCATCAATGGCATCGTGCGAAACATCATAAACTGATTTTCCTGCCTTAATCAATAATAATTGTGGCGATTGATGGTAGACTCCAAAACGAATGGCAATTTCATTCGAGATGTCTCTGTGTTCCAATAAATCTAGAAAATAAGCATCAACTTTATCTTCTAAATCGAAGTCTTTTTCAAATTGTTTCAAGGCAAATCTGCTGATGCTGCAACGGGTACTGTGTTTGAAAATAACGGCTGGTTTCTGCTCTGAAAAGGCAACCATTTCATCCAACTGTCCCATATAAGTCAACGGAATCCAATTGATTTTACTATTAGAATTATCTTGTTTTTCGGAACTGCCGAAAAGATTTGAAAATACACTCATTTTGTCGCTTTTTAAGTCATTTTGTCGTTCCTAAACCCCTTATATCCAGTCAAAATGTCGTAACTTTAGTGGTGGAATAAGATTTGACGATTATTTGCCGAAGTTAGTTAAATAACTACAAACAAAAAACTATAAACAACAAACAATCAAAAAAATGAACATCAATAAATTTACCATCAAATCACAAGAAGCCATTCAGCATTCGCAACAATTGGCTCAAAGTTTTGGACAACAACAAATAGAAAACGAACACATTTTCAAAGCCATTTTTGAAGTGGATGAAAACGTGGCACCTTTTATTTTGAAAAAACTAAACGTCAATGTTCCGTTGTTCCAACAAATATTAGACAGTACCATCCAGAGCTTTCCAAAAGTTTCTGGAGGAGAAATTATGCTTTCTAGAACGGCAAATTCAACCTTGAACGAAGCCGAAATCATTGCCAAAAAGATGAACGACGAATTCGTTTCCATAGAGCATTTAATCTTGGCGATATTCGATTCGAAAAGCAAGGCTGCGCAAATCTTGAAAGATCAAGGCGTAACCGGAAAAGGATTAAAAGCCGCCATCGAGGAACTTCGAAAAGGCGAAAGAGTGACTTCTGCATCAGCGGAAGAAACTTATAATTCTTTGAACAAATACGCCAAAAACCTGAACGATTTAGCCAAAAATGGCAAACTCGATCCCGTTATTGGGCGTGATGAAGAAATCCGTAGAGTATTACAAATCTTGACTCGAAGAACCAAAAACAACCCTATGTTGGTCGGTGAACCTGGAGTTGGTAAAACCGCCATTGCCGAAGGATTGGCACACCGAATCGTGGATGGAGACGTGCCCGAAAACCTGAAAGACAAAATTGTTTTCTCTTTGGATATGGGGGCTTTGATTGCCGGTGCTAAATACAAAGGGGAATTCGAAGAACGTTTGAAATCGGTCGTGAAAGAAGTTACGGCTGCCGAAGGTGATATTGTGCTTTTCATTGACGAAATCCACACCCTTGTTGGCGCTGGTGGTGGCGAAGGTGCAATGGATGCGGCCAATATTCTGAAACCCGCTTTGGCTCGTGGCGAACTGCGTGCCATTGGTGCAACGACTTTGGACGAATACCAAAAATATTTCGAAAAAGACAAAGCCTTAGAACGCCGTTTCCAAAAAGTAATGATCGAAGAACCCGATACCGAAAGTGCCATTTCGATTTTGCGTGGAATCAAGGAAAAATACGAAACACACCATAAAGTCCAAATCAAGGACGAAGCCATTATTGCCGCTGTCGAATTATCGCAACGCTACATCAGCAACCGATTTTTGCCAGACAAAGCCATCGATTTGATGGACGAAGCCGCTTCTAAAATTCGTATGGAAATCAATTCCAAACCCGAAGAACTCGATGTTTTGGATAGAAAAATTATGCAATTGGAAATCGAAATCGAGGCTATTAAAAGAGAAAAAGACGAATCCAAACTGAAAATTTTAGGAATGGATTTGGCGAATCTTAAAGACGAGCGCAACGAGATTTTCAGCAAATGGAAATCCGAGAAAGATGTGGTGGACAACATTCAAACCGTGAAAACCGAAATCGAAGACTTTAAATACGAAGCCGAACGTGCCGAACGCGAAGGCGATTACGGAAAAGTAGCCGAAATTCGTTACGGAAAAATCAAAGAAGCCCAAGAACGCTTGGACGTTTTACATAAAGAATTAATCGAAAATCAAGCTGGTGGAAGCTCCTTGATTAAAGAAGAAGTCACCCGTGAAGATATTGCCGAAGTCGTAGCCAAATGGACTGGAATTCCCGTAACCAAAATGTTGCAAGGCGAAAGAGAAAAACTTTTGCATCTGGAAGACGAATTGCACCGCAGAGTCGTAGGTCAGGAAGAAGCCATCGAAGCCGTGAGCGATGCCGTGCGTCGTTCTCGTGCGGGCTTGCAGGATATGAAAAAACCGGTGGGAACCTTCCTTTTCTTAGGAACCACTGGAGTTGGAAAAACCGAATTGGCCAAAGCCTTGGCGGAATATTTATTCGACGATGAAAACGCGATGACCCGAATCGATATGAGCGAATACCAAGAACGCCACAGTGTGAGCCGTTTGGTAGGTGCGCCTCCGGGATATGTGGGTTATGACGAAGGCGGACAATTGACCGAAGCCGTGCGCAGAAAACCCTACTCTGTGATTTTGTTGGACGAAATCGAAAAAGCACATCCCGATACGTTCAACATCTTGTTGCAAGTCTTGGACGAAGGCCGTTTGACGGACAACAAAGGACGCTTGGCCGATTTCAAAAACACGATTATCATTATGACTTCCAATATGGGAAGCCAGATTATACAAGAGAAATTCGAGAACCTGAAAGGAAGTATCGAAGCCGCCACCGAAGCCGCCAAAGTGGAAGTTTTGGGCTTGTTGAAACAAACCGTTCGCCCCGAATTCATCAACCGTATTGACGAAATCGTGATGTTTACACCTTTGACCAATGCCAATATTGCGCAAATCGTAGGCTTGCAACTGAAATCGGTGACCAAGATGCTGGCACAACAAGGCATCACAATGGACGCCACGCCAGAAGCCATCGCTTATTTATCAGACAAAGGTTTTGACCCGCAATTTGGTGCCAGACCAGTTAAAAGAGTGATTCAAAGAGACGTCTTGAACAAATTGTCGAAAGAAATCCTCGCTGGCAACATCAAAACCGATAGTATTATTTTACTGGATTCTTTTGATGGGGAATTGGTTTTTAGGAATCAGAGTGAGTTAATTCATAACTAAACCGCTTTTGGACTAAAGTACATAGGTTTTATTTCGCTACGATGCGCAAAGCAAACACAAAGAAACACAAAGAATTTTTAAATTAAATTTAGTGAATCTCTGCTCTTGCTTTGCGCATCTCTGCGTTATTGAGATTGGTGTTTTTTTATTCTAATGAATCTAGTATGTTGCTTATTTGAATCTTGAATGTGGGAATGGTTTCAAAAATGGTTTCCCAAACAAAGCTGTTATCAACTGAAAAGTATTCGTGAACAATAAAATTACGCATTGATTTGGCACCACGCCAATCTACATCAGGGAATTTTTGTTTGATTTCCTCATCAATTTGCGAAATGGCTTCTCCAATTACAATAAAGTTTTTAAGAACGGCATCTTGCTTGAGCCAATCGCCTAGAAACTCTTCCTTGGTTGTTGTATTGGCAACTAACTCTAATTTCTCAATGGCTTCCAAGATATGCAAGAAGTAAATTTTATATTTTTCAGTTTTCATAAAAATACTGTACATCTTTTAATACTTTTTCCTTGATGAATTTATTCAAACCGTTTTCTGAAATTAAATCTACTTTCTTGTGTAGTTTTTCTTCTAACTCAAAATGAATTTTAGACAGCGTAAACATACCAATAGGTTGGTGCAAGGAAAAAAGAATGTCGATATCACTCTCACTGTTTTCTTCGTTTCTAGCCACAGACCCAAACAGACCTATCCTTTTGGGATGATACGGTTTTAAGGTTTCGATGATAATATGTAACTGGCTTTTGGATAACATACTACAAATGTAATTAAAAATAAGTTTGAAAATTAAGACTAGGGATAATTACAGTAACATAAGTATTTTTAGAAATTACATAAGACAACAAATATTTGTCGAGAGATTGGTGTTTTTTTTTGAGCATAGCGTTGTTTTTTCTATAACAACTTGTCATCTGACATAAGTTATATCTTGCGGGATGAAATTTTCACACTTGGCGTGTATTCATTTAATTTAAATGATTCACAAACTTCATTATAGGCTAACTGAAAAACATAGAAATCCTTGAAATATAAGTAAACATCATCTTTATCAAATTTATTTTCTTCCAAGATTTTATCTTCAACTCTGATAAGAGCTTTTTTTAAATATTTGTATGCGAAATGTTCTTTGATACAGTTTTCAAAACACCACGTAACCTTTTCGCTGCCTATATACAAGAAATCTACTTTGCTAAAACACATTGTTGTTAGATCACAAATAGATGTTTTAAATATAGATGCCTTGCATTCAGGATATAGTTCACAACTATGGAAATAAAAATTTTTAAGAATATCAATGTATTCAATTTTCAATTCTTCTTCCATTTCGTTTTGGCTTTTAATGGTTTCATTCGTTGCTGTGTTTCCTAAAGATTTAGAATTTACTAAATCATCAATTTTGTTTTCTTTGCTAATCATTTTTTTTTATTTTAAAATTTATTTTGCAAAGTTTGAATTATTTCTCCCAAAATAAAAAAGTCTGACAGTGGTTGTTATCATAATGAGTTGTTTTGCTTAAAATCATTTATAAAAACTCAAAATGAAATTAAAATAAAATACAAATTATATTTTTGCTGGATTAATTTTTGTTAGTTGAATAACCTAAAATGTTGGATTTAATACAGAAATAATTATCTCGAGGACTTCGCCTGCCTATGGAAACGCTCTTTTTTTAAATATTACATTCTATATGGACATTTGTTGATGGATAGTTTTCATTTTTAAATTGTTCAATTGCATTATCTCTTTTTATATTCCATTTTTCTGAAATATAATGATAATGTGGTTTTTCTAAATCCCACGTTTCTTTTCCACTTATACTTCTATATGTCATAAAGAAACAATGCCAAGATTCACCATTATCTAGAAAATGAATAACTCGTGAGTTTCTTTGATTGATTATTTGTTTTAATTCAGCATCAGTTAAATTAGTTTCTCCAATTTTGGTTAATTTTTCTTCATTGTAATAGAAAATATTTGGTAATTTATAGTGCTCTTTTTTTAATTTTAAAACATCAAAATTGTAATAACTATAACTGTAATTGAAATCTTTCCAAGCTTTTATAATTAAAGCTTCCATTTCAATTGGAGATAAACTTTGTTTTTTTAAAATACTTTTTTGTTGTTTCTTAGATAAATCTTTATCCTTTAGTAAAGAGATGAAATTTTGAGGAATCTTTATTTTTAAAATATTCTCAAAATATATTTCCCAATCTTTTTCTGCATTTTTCTTAAAAAAGTTTTCTTCAACACCCAAAGCCATTATTGGATTTTCTTTAAATAATTTTTCTCTTATTTCTGAGATTCGAAAAGCAATAAATGCTCTTTTTTTGAATTCAATTGGATTAATTTTATCAACATTTGGGCTAACATAATATTCTAAAAACTCCATTTATTTTCTTTTAATTTTGTAGCAAGGTATTTCACGACGTTCCACTTAGTTTTACTATCTCAAGCTGAGTAAACTTTTTTCAGGACGGGATTGCAACGATCTTAGAATTATCCATTTTATTAAATTAGTTAATAGTCGCTAATAGATAGATGTATTTGGAAGCATTTCTTCTATTTCTCGCCTTTGTCTATCCTTTATTCGATTATTATCCCATCTCAAATCATAATTACCAGACCACAAAGATAATGTAGTTAAATTAATTAAGTTAACTAAAGATGTTACATCTACTATTTTATTATCCGATAATCTTAACTCGGTCAAATTGGTCAATTCGTTCAATGGTGTTATATCTGTTATTTCATTTTTACACAAATTTAACTCAGTCAAAGTGGTTAAATTTTTCAGAAAAGTTAAATCAGATAATTTGTTATCTTCCAAATCTAATTCAGTCAATTTTTTCAATTCCTTCAAGGGTGAGAAGTCTGTTATTTTACTACTCTGAATAGTTAATTTAGTCAAATCTGTCAAATTTTTAAGAGGAGTTATATCTGTTATTTCAGTTTGATACCAATCAATATGATAAGTGTAAACCTTATTTAACAAATAATTACCTCTCAATTCTAATTCTGTCAGTTTTGTCAAGCCTTTCAATGGCGTTATATCTGCAATTTTACTTTCATTCAAACATAAAGTTTTCAAATTTGTTAATTTTTTTAAAGGTGATAAATCAGATATTTTGTTATTACTTAATCTTAACTCTATCAAATTGGTTAATTTTTTCAGAGGAGTTAAATCTGATATTTTATTCTTCGTTAATTCTAATTTTATTAAATTGGTTAAATCTTTCAGCGGAGTTAAATCTGAGGCTTTCTTTTCATATAAGGAAAACTTTGTCAAATCAACTAAAATTTGTAGCAATTGGGCGTCTGTTTTGGCATTTTTAACTTCGAGCCATTCTTTCCAGTCATTGGTTAAACTGTCAAACCATTTTTTTCTGGATACTGCTCCACGAGGACTGTCTTCGTAAAAAAAATTATCACTTTCTACGTTTATTAAACCCAACAACTTCTCTCCAATAGCAATTTGTTTTTCGATTTTGGCTAATGATGAATTTAAAGTAATTAATGATTTTGTATTTTCTTCCATATTTTATAAAGTTGTTTCGTTTTCAAGTACTTCTAGAATTTTAATAAAATCTCCTTTCGTTTTCTCAAAATAATTTTCCCAATTTTCAATTTTACTTATTTTATTAAAAACATCAGTGTTTTTTAGGGCTAATAATATTTCTTCCAATTCTTTTCGTTTACGAATTAAATTTTCACGAATTATTTTAAGTTCGTCTTTTTTATCAATTGTTTCACCTCGTGATTTAAAAATTCCTCTTTCTAAATCTTTTAAAATTTGATTTACTTTTGCGAGATTATTATTGTCATAAGCGTTTTTCAAATCGGTAAATATTTTTGTAGCCAATTCTTTTTGGTCGTCTGTTACTTTATCAGGATGGCAGAGCTTTGTTGCTTTTCGATAGTTCTTTTTTATTTCATTTAGTTTTTCCTCATCTAAAACGAAAGGTTTTGGCTCATTTAACTTTTCTTGATACGATTTTGAAAAATCTTCATAATCAAATTTAGCTTCTTCATATTCTTGCTGTTTTTGTGAGTCATTTTTAAACTCTTTTGCGATTTTTTCTGCGGCAACTTTTCTGTAATGCAAAATCTTGCTGATTAACCCTCCTAATTCCTCATTATATTTGAGCTCAAAACTTCTGATGTTTTTTTCTATATCTGTTTTTTCATCAGACAAGCAAGTAATTTGATATTCTAAACTTCTAATTTCTAATTGTAAAGCAGGAATTTCGGGGTCATTATAGATAGCTATTTTTTTGAATTCACTTGTAAAATTTTGAATTAAAACGACTGCTGTACTGAATTCTTTTTTTGCACAATGATTTAGAATTGTATGTAATTTTAATAGTTTTTCATCTGTACTGTTTTTTGGAATTAAACTTTTTGTTTTATCAATTTGATATTTTATGTCTTCTATATCTTCTAATTTGATAACGTTAATAAGTGTTTCTAATCGTATTACAATTTTTATCCAATCTATTTCGGCATTCGGATTATAATATTTGTCTTTGATTTTGTCAAATTCCTGATTGAAGTCAAGTATTAAATTATAATCTTCTTCAATTACAGTAATACTTTCGTGATTAGATTTTGCTTTTTGAGTCCAGTTATATGAGCCAAAAATTAAAATAGAGTTATCAATAATACAAAATTTGTTGTGCATTAAAGGTGCATAAATACCTTCACTGCCTATCCAAAATATCTGACCTCCATTCTCAATTAATTCACGATAAACAATATTGCTATCGTGGTTAATTTCGTGATTAGCCATAAGCAATTCAACTTGAACTCCTTCTTTTGCTTTTTGACAAAGAATATCGAAAAGTTTCACATCTGTAAACCAAGCTACAGCAATTCGAATACTTGTTTTTGAAGTTTTTAAATTGTTTTCAATATGTTTATGTATTTTCTCGAAGTAGGCTTGTGATTTCATTAAGTTCTTTTGCTTGCTTTATTTTCTTAATATTCTTGCTTCATTATTGGCAAAAAATCGCATAATATTTGAGAGTATGAAAATATAATTAATCTTATCTATCTCAATATTTCTGTTGTTGGTTCTCCTTTTTTCCCACTGCAATTTAATTAATTTTTCTTACTTTTACTACTACATTAAAACCAATTAAATTATGGACTATAAAGACAGAGCCACGAGTATATTAGAAAACCTAAAAAACATTGAAGAAAACACATTCTTAACCGACGCACATAAAGAAAAAATAAACTTCATATTTAAACTGACTTCTACTCATCCTGATACACCTTATGTTAAAGTAAATGATGAGGAAGATTATGAACTCATTATAAAATATATCATCACTGAAATAAGTAATTCAAATTTTATCTTTCACAAAGAAGGTTTTCACGATAAAAATAGATATCTATTTTTACAAACTAAAAACTAATGTTCGTTATAAAAGTAACAAATTCAAAAAATAAAAAGTAATGAATATTATTTATTTGATAGGTTTTTTAGTTGTAGCAAAATTATTTCATTCTACCTATAAAAGTAATAGTTCGAGTAATAAGCAAACACATCATAAGAACATTAGTGAGGAAGATCAAACTGATTTTAAATCTTCAATAGAAACTCCAGAAGAAATACCGAAAGAAAAGCCAAAAGAAATAGGTAAAAATAAATGGCTATATCCTACTGATGAATTTGGAAAAATGGAAAAAGGTAAAGAAGATTAAATTTACAAACCGACAGCGCGGATTTGCAACCCCGCTCCTCGAAGTCTTCCTTAAATTCTGGCGTGCTGTACGAAGTCTCCCGACTTCGTACCCACAACTATATGCAACAACAACTTAGCAAATTATTTTTTAGCTGCTGTTGATTGCCAATTGGAATAGCTACGAAGTCGGGAGACTTCGCACAGCATACTTAGTGAAAGTATAGAATATTATAAAGTCCATAAAAAAAAGTTGCCCTCGGTTAAGGGCAACTTCCTCCATTTCTTTCAGCCTTACAAAATCTCGATTTGTTTGATTCGATTGCGCAGCACTTCTTCTTTTTTTGGAATCTTGATGTGCAGGATGCCATCTTCGTATTTGGCTTCTATGCGTTCAGTATCTACAATATCTTGCGGAAAGGTAAAACTTCGTTTGAGCGATTGGTATGAAAATTCTTTTCTGGAATACACGCCTTCCTCTCCTTCGGAAGATTGATTGCTTTTTTCTGCACTAATGGTTAGCACATCATTTTCTAATTCTACTTTGAAATCTGTTTTTGCCATTCCTGGAGCCACCATTTCCAGAGCATAGCCATCTGTGTTCTCTTTGATGTTTACCGCAGGAACAGAGGTGGTGGCATCATAAAAATTTAAATTACCTTCTCTAAATGCATCGCGATTAAAAAAGTTGTCCAACAACATTGGCAGTGCATTGTTTAGTGCCGAATTACGTTTTACAAGGTTCATAATTACAAAATTTTAAAGTTAATACTAATTTATTTTTTTAGACCAACAACAAATTATGTGCCATCGAAAATAGCATTTCAAAACTGAAAAAATGTCATTTTACTTTAAGATTTTTTTAGAAAAAAAATGTCAAAATATCAGAAATAACAAAAACCAAAACTGACGAATTTTCATCCTGAAATATTAAAAGTCTATGATAAAAAAAAGTTGCCCCGCGAAGGGCAACTAAATAAATTTCTTTTTAAATTAAATTTTCACATCACAACAAGCTCTTATTTTTTAATAATTTTTAAGTTTTGAATACCAAACGAGTTATCTATTTTTAAAAAATAAATCCCTGATTTAAAAGTACTCATATCGATTTTGTGATTGGATTTGACTTCATCTTCGAGTAGTTTACGTCCCAAAATATCGGTCAAAGTGATTTGATTTTTATCGTCTAACAATTCCAACTGAACGCTATTTTCGACTGGGTTGGGATAACAAAATTGTTTCAATTCTGAATTTGTTTCAATACCTAATGAGCAGCTACTTCCAACTACATAAGAAATATATTTCGTGACAGACAATCCTCCTGCAAAAGCAAATTTACAAGCGTAATTGATGGTTGAGCCATTTGTTTGTCCAGTAATTGTTTTAGTAAAAATATTGCCTGAAACATTCGTCATTAGGGTTTCAGTAAAAGGGGATTCTTTCCACAAATAAGCCACTACTCCAACTTTATCTAACAATTCAAAATTGATTTTCACATCCGTTCCAATGGTTTCGAAAGTATAATTGTAACCGAGAGCGAAATCAGCACCTTGAGATTTTTGTGTATCTGTGCCTGAACATTGCAAAATGGTTTGCGTGGTTGCGTTAAACACGATTGGATTATTGAGTGCAGCATTGCCAGTTGCATCAGTAGCGGTTACTGTAAAAGTATAATTGGTATTTTGAGACAAATTATTGATAATTAACGATTTTTGAACACCAGAAGTTCCAAATGTATTAGTCGAATTAGCACCGTAAGTGACATTGTAAGAAACATTACCTGAGTTATCTGTTGCATTCAATAATAATTCTACAGTAGAACCTGTTGTAGTCCCAACACTAGCCGTAAAGTTTGTTGGTGCTTGTGTATCTAAAGTTGTATTTTGATACACTCTTACATAATCAACATCCATAGCGGTTTGAGTGAAATTTGCATCAATTGGACCAGTAACTCCACCCATTGCTATATTTAACAGTAGGTATTGCTCTTTATCAAATGGCCAATTGTTGGCATCTTTCACTGCTGGACTATAAGTGTAATAAACAACACCGTCTAGCAGAAATGAAATTTGATTTGGAGACCAATTCATGGAATAAATGTGGTAATTCTCATCGATATTATTTCCTACTACCACACCACCAATATTAAAAGTATTTCCAAAAGAGGATGGCGTGTGCAAGGCACTTTGAATATAATTATTGGGTTGTGAGCGGGTAATTCCGTGTTCTAATATATCTATTTCGCCACAAGCAGGCCAATCTGTAGTACCATAAACGGCGTCAAAATAACCTCCATCTTCGTTTACATTTTTCCCAAGCATCCATAAAGCTGGCCAAGTTCCTGCATTTTTTGGAATTTTAGCTCTGATATCTACTCGTCCGTATTTGAATGCATATTTAGAATTTAATCGTGCCGAGGTATATTGCTTTGTTACCCCTTGATCGGTGTAGCTTTCTTTTTTTGCAACTATGTGTAACAATCCTGCATCCACATACGAATTAGTGGTTTGATTGGTATAATGTTGAACCTCACTATTAAACCAATTCCCACCAGCTGGTAATTGTGTTTGATGAAACCAGTTGTTAGCATCTACAGTTCCATTGGTTGAGAACTCATCAGACCAAACCAAATCATTATATACTATATCTACTTGAGCAAAACAAAATTGACTAATTAGCAAAAAGGAAAAAAGTATTTTATGTAGTTTTTTATTATTCATATTCAATTTTAAAAATTAGATTATAATGTGTTTTTTAATTTTTCGTTTTTATCCCAAATTCCCCAATATGCTCCTACTTCGCCCTCAGCAGCTACTTTCCAAGATTCATCGAAGGATGAAAAGTAAAACATTTCGATGTCTTTTTGTTTGGACCATTTTTGTGTTTCAATAAAATATTTCATGGCATTTTCTTCCGATGCAAAAGCACCTCCGTGAGACCCACCTTGACTTGGCCAACCAGTTTCTGTGATAATTATTCTTTTGCCATCTCCATAACTTTTTGCTGTTTCAAACATATTTTGCATATGATGCAAAGAGTAATCTATAGGGCACCCATCCCAATAAGGATAACAATTGGCTAAAATTACATCGCATACATCTGTGATTCTGGACCGAAATGAAAACTCATAATAATTATCTACATAGCCAACGGGTATAGAACTGGGTATTACTTTTTTCACTCTTTTGATAAATTCTATTAATTGCTCTTCATCCATATCCCTTCGAAACATTACCTCGTTACCAACAGCAGCAATATCTACAAACCCCTCGTTAGCTAATTTTATAAGTCCGTCTATTTCCCTTTCGTTAACTTGAGGATTGTCTCCCAGCCAAGCACCAACTAATGTTTTGATTCCGAATTCGTGAGCAATTTTCGGAATAAACTCATTTCCTTCGGTACACGAAAAAGAGCGAACCCATTTTGTAAAAGGAGCAATAATTTTCATTCTTCGACGAACTTGCTCTTCTGTAATGATATCGCCAGGTTTTTGTCCTTCTTCATAGGCGCTAAAAGAAACTCCATGCATTCCAATTTCAAGAGTTTTTCTCCATAATTGAGCTAAATCCTGAGATGAAATTTCAGAAATTTGAATTTCTTCAACATTTTTTTGGAGTGCAATTATTTTTTTATACTCCTCAATTGAAAAATAACGCTCTTCTTTGTACGACATGTTTATTTGTTATTTATCTCCAAATTTTACATTTTCATTTTTATCCCAAACTCCCCAATAAGCTCCCACTTCACCTTCTGGACCTACTTTCCAAGATTCATCAAAGGAAGAGAAGTAAAACATTTCTATCTCATTTTGTTTGGACCAGTTTTGTGCATCAATAAAATATTTCATAGCATTTTCATTAGATGCGACTGCACCTTTTAGAAAACCACCTTGACTTGGCCAACCTGTTTCTGTAATAATTACTCGCTTATTTTGACCGGCACTTTTCGCTGATTCGAACATATTAAGCATATGCGGAAATGAATATTCTATTGGACAACCTTCCCAATAAGGATAGCAATTCGTTAAAATAACGTCGCAAACCTCAGTAATTCTAGGGCGATGAGAAAATTCATAATAAGCATCTACATATCCAATAGGAATAGATTTAGGTATTGCGTTTCTTACTCTGTCAATGAAATCTAAAAGTTCATCTTCGGTTAAATCTTTACGATACATCACCTCATTACCTACTGCGGCAATGTCAACATAACCGTCGTTTGCAAGTTGTATTAGACCTTCTATTTCCTTTTCGTTGACTTCAGGATCATCACCTAACCAAGCTCCTACTAAAGTTTTAATTCCGAATTCGTGAGCAATTTTTGGTATGAACTCATTCCCTTCTGTGCAAGAAAATGAACGCACCCATTTTGTATAAGGAGCAATTATTTTCATCCTGCGTCGCACTTGTTCTTCTGAGATGATGTCGCCTGGTTTTTGTCCGTCTTCGTATAAACTGAAACAAACACCATGCATTCCGTCTTCTAAAGTTTCTCTCCAAATTTTAGATAATTCTTTAGATGAAATACCAGAAATTTGAATTTCTTGATAATTACTTTGACCGCCTTTCTGATTTTTATTATTTTCTAATGAAAAATAATGACCTTCTCTAAATGACATACTCTTTAATTTTTAAATTTTAATTTTTCGTATTTGTCCCAAATGCCCCATCCGGCACCCACTTCTCCTTCTTGTTTAATTTTCCAAGATTCGTCAAATGATGAAAAATAGAACATCTCAATATCCTTACGTTCTGCCCATTCCTGAACGGCAATAAAATATTTCATTGCATTCAATCGAGAGGGAACTGCTGCTTCAATATTTTCTCCTTTACTAGGCCATCCTGTTTCAGTAATAATTACTTTTTTTCCATTGGATGAAAGTTGTGTCAATTCGATCATTCGATTCAAATAGTTCAGTGCAAAATTGTTATCAGCACCTTCCCAGAAAGGATAACAGTTGGCTAAAATAACATCACAAACCTCAACCAAAGCGGGTCTGTCCAGAAACTGATAATATGCATCTACATATCCTACCGGAATAGAGTCTGGCAATGCAGCTCTCACTCTTTGAATATATCCAATTAATTCTTGTTCAGCAATTTCTTCACGATGCAGTACTTCATTTCCTACAGCAGCTATATCAACTAAACCAGCCTCGGCTAATTTTATGAGTGATTGAATTTCTTTTTCATTTCTCTCTTTATCATTACTAATCCAAGCTCCAACTACGGTTTTCAATCCCTTTTTGTGTGCTATTTCGGGTATTAATTCATTGCCTTCTGTACAGGAAAAAGATCTAATCCATTGGGCATGTGGTGTAATTATATCCAATCGTCTAATAATTTGATTTTCGGATAAAATATCGCCCGTATCTTGTCCTTCTACATAAGGGCTAAAGCATAAACCGTGAACACCATTATTTAAGATTTCTGAAAACTGTGTAGCAATTTCGGCTTCACTTTTGGAACTTAAATCTATTCCAATAACGCTATTTAAAGATTTACTGTTGTTATCTAGAGATAGTAATTTTCCGGAAAGATAGGCTGAGGATTGTTTTTTTGGATTTCTTCTTTGTTGTAATAGAGCACTGACTTCTATCGCTTTGGCTTCATCTACATCATAATCATTCATAACCCACATGGCTCCGAGAGTACCTAGAATTGGAATAAGCACGAAAAATATTCTTAACCAAAACATAGTTTGATCGGATTGGGTTGCGGCATTAGGTACAAAATCTACTAAGGAATATATTAATCCAGTTAATAATCCTGCAACAGCAAGACCGAACTTCACCATCCACCAATAAATTGCACCTAAACTACCTTCTCTTCTTTTCCCAGTATTCAATTCATCAATGTCAATTACATCAGAAGTCATTGACATCATTAAGGTAAATAAACTCCCAATTCCAAAAGAAAAAAATGGTAATGCAAACAAAAACAAATAAGGTTTACCCGGAATGAACAGCAACCAAAGTAACACGTATCCAAAAATAGAGACCCCTTGAGAAATAATAAACGCCCTCTTTTTACCAATCGTTTTAGACAATTTGGCAACAACAGGGATTACCATTACAGTAGTAATAAGCGCTCCTACACTTCCAAAAAGTGTGGGCCATAATCCGAACCCTTCTTCATTGCCTTTGAACAAATAGTACTTAATAATAAAATAGGAGAAACCTGCTGTAGTATTAAAAGCATTGAAAATTAAAAAGGTAGCTATGCAAAGTTTTCTGAATGGTTTTATTTCAACGGAAGCTTTAAGACCTTCTTTAATTTCCCCAAAACTATTGAGAATCCCTTTAAAAGAAATAGACCCATAATTTTCATTTAAAGTAGATTTACTCGGAATAAAGAATGCCGGAACTGCTGCCATAATAGCACAGGCGATTGCTACATAAACTGCCAAAGTTCTTACTGCCACATCAGCTGATGGAAAAAGCGATTTGTCTGCCATTATAACCCAAAACCAAGGTGCTATTACCCAAGCTAATTGTCCTATTAATTGAGCCGTAGCCATGATATTGGTTCGCTCGTGAAAATTATCGCTCATTTCATAGCCCATGGCTACATAAGGAATGCTGAATACTGTAAGACCCGTATAAAATAATAAGGATACAACCAAAAAATAGATAAAATTATAGGTCACACCATCACTTGCATACAATTGCCACATAAATGCAAATGAAACACCAAGTATAACTGCACCTGCCAATACATATTGTCTTCTTCTTCCCCATTTAGATCTAGTATTGTCACTTATATAGCCCATAATCAAATCTAAAATGGCATCATAAAATTTCGGAAGAAAGGCTACTAATCCTAGCATCCAACCTGCAAAGCCTAGATTTTGTATTAAAACTACGGTAAAAATTCCTAACATTGCTGGGAACATCTGGTTGGCTAACATACCTATTCCAAAAGCGATTTTTTGCCCCATTGGAACTTTTTGCGTTGAATGCGAATTATTATTTGACATGGTACTTTGGTTTTATTTAATTATTGTGGTTATCAAGGTTTAATTAATATGGTTTGTAATGCTTTTGCACTAATAGAAAAATTTTTCTTTTTATCTTTTTGATTGATTTCTATAACGAATTCTTGTTCGGTAGGATTGAAAATGACTACTGCTATACTTCCATCAGGATTTTTTACAGCGGTTGACATTAGATCATTATTGTTTATTTGGCAACCAATTTTTACAGCTCCCGGACGCATAAACTTGCTAAAATGAGCCATCGTATAATACAATGGAGTAAAATAGACCTCATCTTTTTCAGGATTGACAATTACTGGAGCAACACACCAATTTTTGAACCAATTAGGTCCTCCTTGTGTGTCCAAAACCATATTCCAATCGACCCAACCATCGACCCAATTGTTTAAACATCCTATAATATCTGTAGCATAGCGATTCACAGGAGCGTATTTTGGGTGCAAATATTTGTCTTTTTCAGGTGCCCAATCCCAACCCCAATCAGTTGCTTCTTTTTTCCAATACCAAGCATCATCATTCCAATGCGGAATTTCAGCATCAACGCAAGCCTCGGTTTGAATTAAATATTTATTGGGTGCTTTGTTGTGTGCATATTGCAAGGCATCTGGCAAATAATCATAAGTACTTTCATACCAATGTATGGCGGTTCCGTCAAAATATTTTGATGATTTTTCGTCTTTAAACATTTCGTCAACCCATTCTTTTAATCCACCCCTATTTTGGTCGTAACCTAATATTTTTACCTCTCCCCAACCGTCTATTTCTAATTTTGGCCCAAGGTGATTCTGAACAAAATCAGTCATTTCTTTAGGTGAAAACAGCGTGCTCTCCCAGTTGTTTCCGTTGCCGTGAGGCTCATTGATTACGGTAACTCCCCAAATGTTGATTCCTTCTTTTTTATAAGCTTCCAAATATTTCGAAAAATACAAAGCAAACGAATCGTTGAATTCAGGTAATAATTTTCCTCCTACATAATTTTTATTATCTTTCATCCAAGGCGGTGATGTCCAAGGCGAGGCTATAATTTTAAAACCTTCTTTTGAAATGGCTTTCGCGTCTAAAATCATTGGAATTAAATCCGATTTGTCATCTTCGATAGTGAAATTTTTCAACAAAATATCATTTTCGACTTTTGCATACGTATAATTACTGAGCGAAAAATCACAAGAAGCAATGTGAGTTCTCGTTAGTGAATACTTGGCACCGCTTTCACCAAAATAAGCTTCCAGAATTTTATTACGATTTGCTGGACTTAATCGATTGAGCAAATAAGCACTAGATTCTGTAAATGAACCCCCAAAACCGGTGATGGTTTGAAATTTTTCCTCTGGATTCAAGTTTATAACAACTGGCGTTTTGCCTTCGGAAAACTCAGTAATTTTTTTTAATGAATTTCCATTGGCAGAAGTTTCATAAACTTCCGTTTTTAATTCTTTGGTTACTTTACAACTATTCATTGAAAATGTGATACTAATAATTAGTACTAAGATTTTGAAACGATTTAAAATGTATTGATTTTTTTTCATCACTAAATTAATTAGTTTTCAACAAAGAAGGTGTTTTTACATCTTGCCAAAGTGCCTTTTCGTTGCCATTATATGTTTTTGTAATGGGCTTTCCATCACGAGTCAAATTTTTAAAAATACCTTTATCTACCATTTCCCAAAGCGCATATTTGGCTTGCCCTTGCAAATTGATTAATCCAAAATGATTCTCGGAACCCTTAGGATTTCCGCTGTCTTTCCACTGTTCATCGAAAGCTTCAAAGTAAAAAAGAGATATTTTTTCTTTGTCAGCCCATTCTCTCATTAGTTTGTAATACACAGCCGATTTGTATTCGTCTGTTGCTTTTGAGCCTGGATCGCCATAAAGCTCACTTGATAAAGAAGACCAACCTGTTTCGCCTACGGCTATTGGTTTATCTACTCCCAACGATTTCATGTAATTGTAAACACCTTTGTATTGATTGATGGCATAATCTCTTGCACGAATCATTGCGGCATCAATTTTTTGCTTTTCAGATAGTTGTTTTTCGCTTTCTAAAACGCCCCAAAATACGGGATGATAATGCGTGTCATGCATTGGATACGTGTGCATCGAAATATAATCGACTGATTTTATGAGTTGATTGAGGTCTTCAACCTTGTATTCATTATCACCGCCTCCCCAAGATGCAAAATTATCCGAAGTGGTTACCCAAATATCTTTTGACAACTTGTTTTCTTTTTTTAAATTTTGTAAATGGTTTACCCATTTTAAAATGATGGCAGGTTCGACATAATAACTGGTTGCCCATTTTACCATTGCTTCATTTCCAACTGCTATAATCTTAATAATATCTGGATATTCATTTGCTAATCTTACTGCTTCTGCTATTTCGATAGCATTTCGATCACTTTCTACATTATGAATTGGAGGAAGAGCTGTCCAAGCATTTTTACAATCAATCCACGCACCTAACATTACATACATTTCAAATTTGGAATCTTCCTTCTTTAATTCTCTTATGGCGATTAACAAATTTGAAACCTCTTTATTATGAACATTATAGGTTCTCAGCACTTTAATATTCATTGCTGAAAGTAGGTGTAAGTCTTCCTTTAATTGAGCAATAGTTGGTTCAATGTCTCTTGTTTTCTCTCTAAATCCACCATAACAAATGGCTTGATATTTTGGATTTCCTATTATGTTTTTGGCGGTTATTTCTGAAGATGTTTTTGAATTCATACGTTGGCTACTACACGAAAATAATGGTGCAATTGTTAAAAAAAAGAATACTATTTTTGATAAATAATTCATTTACTTAAATGTTAATGGTGACTTTGAGTTGACTAATTTCTCCTGAGCGATTGAAAATTTTCTGACTCATCACAAGGCTCAATGTTAATGATGACATTGTTTCGATAGTATTGTTTTTTAATACTACTTCAATCTGATTTTGCTCCCCGATTTTATAAATTATGGGCACTTGACAGATTGTAAATGCCAAACTTCCTTTTTCTAATTGGATGGAATATGATTTGTTTTCTAAATCATTAAAACTAACCGTTTCCTCTTGTTGTAAAAATTGGTTTTTATTCAACAAAGCAGGATCAAAACTAAGTTTTCCTTCATTTACAATAATTCCTAATTCTCCTCTTCTAGTCAAAATATCTTCTTTTACTTGACCCGTCATTCCTGGCTGTTGAGCACCACGATGCGAAGGTGTGTGCGAATAAGGATCAGTAGGGAATGCGCCATAAACTTCTGGCGATTTATGAACACCTATGCCTTCTCCAATTTCTTCATAATGCGAAGACAAAGCGGCTATTACAGCTGCGTCTTCGTTGTCGTGATAGGCTTTTTCGATTACTTCCAACACAGCCAAATGTAGTTTTGAAACCATGTGCCAATAAATAGAACCCAAACCTTCATATCCATAGAAAGTTCCTGATCTACCTGTAAAAGCTTTATGATTGAATACCTCTTCAAAAATCTGTAGAATTAATTCGGATTCTTTTTCGACCAAAAATTTATATTCATCTCGCTTTTTGAGTTGCGCTAAAGAAGCTTTTAAATCATTGGCATTGTGAAAATTTCCATTGAAATGATAATTTCCTTTACAATCTACATTGATAATTGAATTATTGGAATTGGCCAATACTATTTTCAACAAAGTCGATTTTTCAATACTCGATTTCGGAATATTATTTTTTTCTAAAAATTTAGGCAAAGCTTTGTTCGGATACAATATATAACTGTTTTGATCTTGACGATACAAACTACTGTTTCTCAATGCATCCAAAATTTGTAAAGATTCCTTAGCTTTTAAATATCCCGAACTCAAAACGGCTACTTGCCCTTCGAGCATTTCACTAAGATTAGAAACAACAATTCCATCGTTTGTGATTGACATCAAATTATAGGCATGATACAATTTGTCTGGTCTTTGGTTGGCTCGAATAGAATGTTCTATAAATGCCAAAGACACTTTTGTAAATGTTTTTAAACCTGCCATCGAATGGGTTCTTTTCTTACCCCAAAATCCACTGTTATAGATTTGTAAACGATAATCAGAAGCTGCTTTTCCTAAACGGTCGAGTATATTTCTTCGGGATTGATCGTCAATTTTTCCGGAAAGTAACTGTTGATTTTCCACTAAACAATCTCTAACTTCATGATAAAATTCGACCATTTCATTAGAAATTTTGATGGTTTCTAAGTCCGAAGAATCCAATATGTTTTGGAAAGTTTTCAAAAATCGATGCAAATAATAAAGAGTGACCATCGAAACTCCATTTCCTACCAAGGCATTATTGGCATCATTCCATTCAGGACGTTGGGTGTTCATCCATATTCCGCCTTCTGGTATGAAATTTGACATTTTAGCTAAAACCGTAGCCAGAATTTTTTCAATAAAATTAACATGATAAATTTCGTCTTCATTATTACGGATTAAAGCTCCGTCTGCACCAATTTTATTGCGCTCTGCAATGATTTTTTTCTCCCAAGAGTGACTGTATTCAATAGTATCTTTTGGGTTTTTTAAAATATCTTGATACGATTTTATAGTGTAAGGAACTGCCGCATAAACAAAACATTCTTTTTCGAAATAGGAATTCAATTTTCCTGGATGGTATTTTTCTATGAACTCTAAAAACTTCAACAAATAAATGATTTGATGATCGCCCCAATAACCAATATAAGACCAAGGATTATCAGGTTCTATGGCTTCCCAATCGAATCCACTTTTGGTAACTCGGTATGGATTATAGCCATCGAAAGTTGAGGCATTAAGGAATTTAAAAATCATACCTTCAATAAAATCAGGATAGGCATACGCTAAAGCTTCCCAATTTTGAAAAATATCTCTCCAATTTCCTTCGTAATCCAAAATTTTTGAACCGTCAACTTCACTACGTGTATTGATTGAGAATTTATTCCAAGGACGGCTAGGATCTCCGTGACGGCGGCTAAATTTTAATGGTAAATATTCTGTACAAAGTCGAATCAAATCTTCATCTTCGTGATTTTTCATCAAATCAAGCAACTCGAGATAAGAGAATTCGTCTTTTAAATTTAAAAGAAAATCTTGATTTTTTTCAAAAACTTCACTGTTAGCTTTAGCTAAATACTGTGCAAAATCTTTTTTTCCAATTTGATAATTGTCATCAAAAATACCGCCACGCATGATGTTGAAAAGTGTGTTGGCAAAATGACGGGTATCAATAAATTTATCGGCTGTAAATTGTAATCCATCGGCGGAAGCAGTGAGAGCAATAAGGTTTTGGTTTCCTAATTCTATGTCATTATCGAGTTGGCTTTCTAGCGTTTTATCGTGAATAATAGACTCGCTTAGTTGAATTACTTGTGATTGATTTTGATTGACATTGGCTATAATACTCCATTTTTCGGTAGCATTATGAGGAAGATACAATTCGTTTGAAATAAAATAAGCTCCTTTTTCCCCTTTTATATCCGTTTCGTCAGTAATATTTTGTAATTTTCTGAATGCAGGAAGTTGTTTAGAAGACAATAAATAAGTAGGGTTATTCATCCCTAGTGACCAAACAATATTGGCTTTCAGCGCCTCACTCGGTTCGGCTTTATCGACAATTATTGCGCTTAGTGCAAAGATACCGATGCCACTTTCTGTGTGTAATTCGTTTCTTTTGTAGGCATCAACTAGATTACTTGTACTCGATTGTAAATCACTATTCACTCCTTGAGGCATAATATTTTGAATACCATCTAAAACCGTAATATTATAATCTACATTTGAATTGTTTGTAACTTCCGATTTTTTGACAAAACCAAAAAGGTTGCTAGAATTCCATTGGTACCTGAAAGTCAGTTGTAAATCATTATGAATTTCTTCGAATATGACTTTGTTTCCGTAAAAGTTTTTATAAATGTTTCTGGTAAGATTGTAGTTTTGATTGAACCGTTCTGAAAAAGGTTCCCAAAGCATTACTTTGTCCTCAAAACGAATTTGAAAAATCGACTTACTACCGGTAATATCTGCAAATTCGGTTATTTTATCGTCTGTGTAATAAGGAAAGAGAGCGAATTCAGCATTCTTTCTTCCCGCAGTTAGCCCGCCATTACTGGAAATGAACATCCAATGATCGGAATCACTTACAATGCTCATAAAAAAAGGACGCATCTTGTCGCAATTGGATATTTTGAAGAATTGTTCGCCTTCGATTGTTGTTATATCAATTGCTATTTTGGTTTTTGTATTATCCATTTGATTTTCATTTAATGAGAATGCTATTTTCTCATCATTAATAGTATAAAATTGGTGAAATTTATAAGTCAATATCGTAAACATCATTTGCAAAAACTAGAAATCCATTGAAATAATGTATTTAAAATCTAGTTTGAATTATAACCTAATTTGCTAATTCATAAACTCTTACATAATCAATTGTCATTTTTTGAGGGAAAGGCGTATCAGAAGTTGGGAATCCTACAAAGTTCCCTCCTACCGCAACATTCAAAATCATAAAAAATGGATGGTCATAGACCCATTCACCTTTAGTGTTTACTGTATTTTTTGAAATTCTTTGGTATAAATATCCATCGACAAAGAAATCAATTTTATCAGTATCCCATTCCACAGCAAAAATGTGAAAGTCTTTGTCAAAACGATTGTTTTCTAAAGCAAAAGAATCGGTAATTGCGCCACCTCCAGAATAACCAGGCCCATGAATACTTCCGTATAAAATACTGGGTTGATTCCCTTTGAGTTCAAGAATATCTATTTCACCACATTGAGGCCAAGCAACGGTTTGATTGTTTGCCCCTAACATCCAAAATGCAGGCCATATACCTGGACCGTAAGGAGTTTTGATCCTTGCTTCAAATCGACCATAAGCTTGTGTAAATAAACCTTGTGTTTTAATTCTAGCCGAAGTGAAGGCAGCACCTCCAAAATTTTCGCTTTTAGCTGTTATGACTAAATTTCCAGAACCATCTAGTGCAACATTCTCTGGACGATTGGTATAATATTGTAATTCTTGATTACCCCAACCACTATTTCCAATGTCATAAGTCCATTTTGTAGCATCTGGCAAAATACCCGCTGCTCCATCAAATTCATCACTCCAAGTCAATTCCCAATTGCGTTGTTCAATTTTTTGATTTGTGTCAGGATTACAACTTACTATTGAAAACAATAGAACAATTGCAAAGGAAACTGTGAGTATATAATTTTTATTTAATAAATAATTTTTCATTTTTTATTTTTTATTAATTACGGAAATAAATGTTATCGAGATAAATAGTGCCATTCCCATCAAATTTCAATTGAGTGATATTACTTAAATTCACTGGAGAAAATGCAGTTAATGGAATATCTATACTTTTCCATCCTCCAACTGATGGCGCTACAGAAGAAGGCACAGTCAAAGTGTAAGCTTTCTCTACTGGACCAGGACTGATTAGATATACTTTCAAACTAGTTGAATTTGAAGTGTAATAATCTAAATGTAAATGTGTTTTTGAAGAAACATTTTGAGCACTTCCCAGTTCAATTCCTTGGTAATTAAATCCACCATATCTAAGTGTATTATTTCCTACAATTGATACTTGAGTTGCTACTGTAGCTTGTCCCCAACCTGGGTTAAGATTAGTTCCAGCCACATTGGTATATGTATCACTAAAAACAGAAGTCACATTAGCAGCGGCAACGGTTGGTGTTGGAGCAGCAGTCGCTGGTACAGGCGGAATTATGCTGCCATCATTATAAAAATAAATATTATCGGCATAGAAGTTTGTAATATTAGTACCTTCAAAAATGATTTGACCAATATGCGTTTTACTAGTCAATCCAGAAAAATTCGATAATGGAATATTTAAACTTATCCAATTTTTGGTCACTAATGTAGGACTTGTATAAGTAACTGTTGAACCCTTATCATCACCACCTCCAGCGACACCATCGGCACCAAAATCTACCAATTGAACTTTAAAGTTTGCGCCAGAAGGAATTGCATTTGGCATATATAAATCTACGTGCAAATGCGACATAACAGAGGCATCAACTGTTGGTGAACTAAATTGAATTCCAACAAAATTGAAATTAGTATAATTTAAAACATTGTCGCCATTAACTGTAAAATCGGCTGATTTTGTAGTTTGATAAGGTGCCCAATATCCGTTATAATAATCAACCGGTACATTTGGATATTTTTCAGTATAAATAGAAATCACTTTAGATGCATCCTGTGTTGGTGTTGGTGCTGGAGTATAAGAACCCGCAGAATTAATTGTCAAAGATCCTTTTGCATCATTAGCACCCAATTTTGCGGTTATTACAGCAGTTCCTGAGCCCACAACATTTACAATTCCTAACTCATTTACTGTTGCCACAGTAGGATTTGATGATGTGAAAACAAAATAAGCAGGAGTAACATTTACAGATTGGTTAATTCCGTTTGGCAAATTGAATGTTGAAATCAAACCATCGATAGTTCTATTGACTCCAATAAAAGAAGTTTCAACTTTATCAGTTCCATTTAATATACCTCCTTGACCATTAGAAATTGTTCCTAATTTTTCGAATTTTACTTCATCCAACCAAAAAGTATATCCTTTTCCTTCCTCTGGACCTTCGGATAAAAATAACATTCCTTTCTCAATTTTTAATTTAGAGGGATCAGGAATTGGAATAATATATTTTTTCCAAGTTGTACTCAAAACTAAACCTGAGATAGAAGCTTGATACTTGTTTGCTCCGAAATCATTTCCAAAACCAATCACATCAATTGTAGCAGATTGAGATGATTTTGCCCAAAAAGTCAATGCGTCATATTCGGACAAATCTCTTCCTACCGAGGTATAATAAGACCCACCCACGTAGGCACCTGCTGGATCATTCACATTTGGCACATCAAAGCGCATCGAAGCTGCCGTTTTGTTATAGGAAACGTCTTTATCAACTTGAAAACCTAGTATTACTGTTCCTCCAAAGGCAGAAAAATTCAAACCCGGACTAAAAGTGTCTATAAAAACATCGGGGTTAGCTGAATATTTGGCTTCTTGCAAATCGGCATCATCATTCTGACATCCCAAAACAAGTAGCAAACTCATCAGGGCAAAACCTAGTCTATTTAATTTATTTATTGAGTATGTTCTCATTTTTATATCTTTTTTAGTTACCAATGTTTATGTGTAAATATGTTCTAATTTCCCATTCTTGACCATTAGAAAATCCAATAGCTGTTGGCTCTGGAACCCAATTTCCAGTACTATCTAAAGTTTGAGTTGGGTTATATCGTGGTGAATATTGATCTAATGAACGCCAAGTACCTCGAATACCTAAACTTGTGTTTGGAAGAATGAACCAATCTGGTTTTCCAATATTAAAAGAGATATCTGCCATCAATTGTAAAGGATATGTCAAATTGAAATCTCTGTGATAATCAAATGGTCCCCAATCGTTTACTTTTACAAAAGAAGTTAATTTCACTTTTTTATAAATCATTTTTAAATCTAAACCATAACGATCAATAGTTCTTGCATCACTACCATTGGCTTGAGCTGGTCCACCATAAATTGTACCTATAAATCCTAAATCAGGGGTGATTTTTGATACAATTCGTGCATTAGTTTCCCATAAATCCTTGGCTGGTGGAGCACCTTCAAAAGCAAAAGTGGTTCTATCAGCCAAAAAACCAATAGCAGCATCTTGCGTTGTAGGTAAATGACGGAATACAAATCCTGCACTCACTGCAAATTTTGAATCCTCAGAACGATCGCTATCCCAGTCATATAACCATGTACCTGGAGTTGGATCATAGGTAAATAATATTTCGCTAGCAACTTGTTCTCTATTGGCTCTCACTACAAAAGGATCATCTACAATGTTTCGAGGTCTTCCAGGAATTGGAGCGTCAGTAGTAATTGGGCCTTCTAAAGGTTTTTGCCATAAAAAGTTGGGTGCTATTTGTAATTTTCCTAAAGTGTAAGTCAAACCAGTTAAAAAATTGTATTGATTTCCACTTCCAGAATCTTTAAGTCTCCAACCCGTAAATGTTTGAGTAAGATCGGCTCCACCTCCAGCAACTAAACCTTGAGCTGCTGCTTGAGCATACCAATTGATAGTTCCGCCAGTGTAGGTTACTTTCATTTTTCCACCCAAGTTATCTTTGGATTCAATTTGATTGATATATACTTGCTGATTTGCTCCTTCACCTCTTACTACTTGATAATCTCTACCTTCAAGAGGTTGACCTGCCCAAATACCACCTAAATCAACAGCAAATTTTCCAAATTTTCTATTTAAATGCAGGGTAAAACGTCTCGTTTTGGGTTGTGGAATGGCATACGAAGTTTGTGTATTGGTTCTTTGTGTTAAATCTTCGTGGAAAATACCTGTAAAATCAAATTTTCCTATTGTTTTAGAATATTTAAGTAAAATAGCTGGATTCGCTCCCCACCATAGTTCCGGTCCCATAGCCAATTTAAACCCTTTGAACATTTTCTTTCCTTCAATTTCTAGACCATATGGAGCTTTACCGCTATATATATCTAAATTAGGTCCGTAGTTGGCTTCAGGATACAAGCCAAAAAAATCGCCTTCGTAACCCCAATGGTAATGGCCAGTTCGATAAAATCCATCTAATTTGAATAATTTATCATCCCATTTGTAACTAGCTCTGTAAACTTGAACACGATTATTATCTTCTAAAGTCACTGGGCCATCAGGACTATCTACAGTAACTGGACGTCCTCTGTTTTCGTAAAATATTTCATCAATTGGATTTAATGCTACGTTACCCAATACATTAAATTCTACATTGGCAGTCATATTTGCCGAAGGGCTTCCTTCAACTCCAACAAAAAAGGATTGCATATTGTCGAAACCTAGTTGATTTGGATAGGTTGTACTGTTGGGATCAGGCTCTTCTGGTGTAGTGATTAAATCTCCACCTGTACTGAAGGTACTAATTTCTGCAGATAATCTAGACAATTTAATTTTAGAATTTTTTGAACTTTCTAAAGCCGCTTTATCGCCTCTTGCACGGAGTGAAGCGTCTAAAATTTGAATTTTATCAAAATGATTTTGAATATCTGATAATGATTTTCCGCTTGTAAATGGATTAAACTGATGTACCTCTTTTAAAACATAATAAGCAGAACGTGGATACAAGGTATAATTTCCATTTACATTTGTTGGTCCTTTGGCACAAATACCAAACCATTCTTCATTCATATTGTTTTCGCCTTTTACATAGTCAAAAGCATATCCACCGTTAGACCAAGATGCATTTGTATCATGAACGTCTAATAATTTTGTTTGACCGTATTTCCACCAACCATCACTAAATTGAAAAGTAAATCCACCAAGACTATTGCCACTTTTACCATAACCTGCTACATTTTCATATATTTCTTTCCAGTTTCCTCTAAGAATAGTTGCTTGAGCATTTTGATCTTCTTCGTTGGTAACAGCATTAAATACGTCTGAACCAAATTCTGTCAATAGAACAGGTTTTCCATATTCCTTTTTCACACGTTCGTATAAATCACCAAAAGAAACTCCACGATATACATTGATACCCAAAATATCAACATCTGGACATTCTTTTGCAATGATGTCTAGGAAAAGTAAATCACCATTACAAATAGCTATCGGATGTGTATTATCGATGGCTTTCATAGCTACAGTAGCCTCATTGAATAACTGGTACATAGCTTTGGCACGAGGAGTAGATTTCCTGTCTTCAATTGGGATGTCTTCTGTTTCTGCTCCATCCCAAAACAAACCATAATTGTTTTCATTACCCAATAAAAACAAAAGCAAACCTTTGGTATCTTTATAATCAGTAACCATTTGTTTTGCTTCTTGCAAAAGTAAGCTTCGAGTTGCGGGGTTTGAATATTCAGTATTTACGACCCACGCACCGTTTAATGTTAATCCATATCTACCAAAAGTATGGTTCAACATCGTGTAAATTCCATATTTTGTATAGATGTATTCAATCCACTTTTTTGGAATCCCTGAGTAAACTCTTATGGTATTAACTCCCATATTCTTCAAAAGCCCCATTTCATCATCCAAAGCCTTGAGAATGACATCGTCTTTTTGTTTCCACAAGCTATAATTGAAATTAGTTCCAATAGGGGAATAATCCCAATTCATACCGTTAACAATGAGTTCTTGACCATTTACTTTGAGCTTTAAGCCATCATTATTTTTGTCAACAAGCACTTTATCTGCTTGAGCAAAAAATGAAAAAGACCAACCAAAAAGCGTGAGTAAAAAAATAACTTTTTTCATATTATTTAATAAATTAAAGAGTTTAAGAAATTGTAAAATTGAATTGTAAAAGTTAGAACATATTATATTCTTGTAAATTTATCTGATTAAACTAAAGTATCTTCAAAAAGAACCACAACAAAAAACATACAATTCAAAAAAAAGTGTACTTAATCTTGGATATTTAAATTCTACAATGCTTTTATTGACAAATTAGGGATGGCCTTATTAAAAATCCAGCCAAGTAAAAAGGAAAAAAAACGTTAATGTTGTGGTGATGTATAGTTAAATTGATGACAAAATTCTCAAACTATACAGATAATATATACTCAACAAGTCCTTGCGCATGATGTAAATCCATTTTTTTACGCAAACGATATCTTTTAATTTCAACGCTACGTAGTGAAATGTTGAGTAATGGTGCGATTTCTTTAGATGAAAGATTTAACCTAAGGTAGGCACAAAGTCTTAAATCATTCGGAGTTAAAGAAGGATGGGCTAGTTTAATTTTCTTCAAAAAGTCCTTATCAGCATTATCGAAAGCTTCTTTAAACACCTTCCAAGAATCCTCTTCGGTTATGTTTTTATTGATGGTTCTGATTACTGATTTTACGCTTAAACTATTATTACTCTCCGAAGTTTTCTTCAAGTCTTCTTTTATAAAAGCGAGCAATTCATTCTTGCTATTTAAACTCATTGATGTAGCAGCAAGTTCTCTGTTTTTCATATCTACATCCAGTGTAAGTTTTTCGTTTTCTAATTTCATCAATTGTTGCTCTATTTCAAGTTCCTTAATTTCTAGCAATCTATTGTTTTCTTCGATCAATTTTTCTTGTTGCAGATGATAATAACCTCCATAGGCTTTGTGTATATAATAGGAAATAATAAATAAAAGAAGTAGATATATAAAAATTGCCAAGTTTGTTCTGTAAAAAGGTTTTAAAATAGTAAAGGAATAAACTGGGATATTTTCGATAGAAGAATTGGCAAATCTAGCTTTCACTTTAAAAACATATTCACCAGGTGCAAGATTTTTAAAATTGATTGTAGGTTTGGTGTTCCATTCGCTCCATTCATCCTGAAAACCCTCTAAAATGTATTGGTATTCTGCTTTTATGTATTTATTGAATTCGGGAACTGTGTAACTAAAAGAGATATTATTTTCATTATACTTAAATTCTCCTTCTATTTCAATTGATCGATTGATCGATCCTTCACTTAATTTATTTGTAGTAATTTCAGAAATGGATACCAAATACTTTTTTGATGCTAAATCACTAATATTCAATACATAATAACCATCCGTAGTACCTATTAAATAATCATAATTAGATATTTGGGTAACATTTTCATAACCTGGCATTGCATTCGTAAGTGAAGCCGGAATAGGTATAGCATTTTGTTTGAGTTGATTACTCATTTTACTCATCGAAAAATAATGAATCCGATTTTTTGAAAATAACCAAATTTTATTGGAATTATCAACAATCATTTTACCCGAAGTATATTCATCATTTTCAAAAACAGAACTCAATAATTTATCCTTTTCGAATTGTTTTGTTTTGGAATTTAATTTAAAAACCCCCTCTTTATAGGCATAATAAATGGTATTATTGAACTTGACTAACCCTGAATTTTTTCCGCTCTTTGGTGAAGAATAAGTTATAATTAAGTTTGTTTTTTGTAATTTAGAATCTAATTGCAATCTAAATATACCTTGCTTTTCGTGACTAATGTAAACCCCAAGTGAATTATCAATTTCGAAATATCGCGAAGAATAATCAAAACCTCTTATTTTATTTCTAAAAACCCATTGATTATTTACTTTCATTAAAATTGAAATCCCAAAATAATTCCCTTGCAGTAAAAGTGATTTTTGATTAGGAACAGTTTGAAATTTCCAAGTTCCTGACATCGAAAAAATATTTTTAGCAGTAGTATTTTCAATAATAATTGTACCTGAATCATGACCACAAAAAAGGGTATTATCATATTCAAATAAAGACCAAACCTGACCTTTTGTTCCAGAAATTAATTTAAATTCTTCATTGCTTTTATCATTTTTATAAAACAAGCCCTGATTAGTCCCTATGTAAAGTTTTCCTTGATAAAGTTTTGCTGCATAAACTGTTCCCAAATTACCAGTGTCATCTGTACTACTGTGTATAGGAGATTGAAGGTTTAAACAGTTGATGCCGTTATCGGAACCAACCCAAAGGTTTTTATCAATGTCCTCATATAATGATAAAACAGTATTATTAGTCAATCCCAAAATTTGTGTAATGTGGTATTTCAAATTGCCTTCTTTTGTTAAAATATAAATTCCTTTTGAGACTGTTCCAATTACTAAACTACCGTCTGATAGCCTAATGCTACTGTAAATACTTGTAGAGGCTAACTCGTCGTCAACAGCAGTCGAATATTTGGACAAAATAGAATTTTCCAATTTATAAAAACCATTAAATTCTGTTTGGATTAATAGCCCCTCATCTATGGAAAAAATATTGACAATTCGGTTTTTTTGAAGAATAAGAGCATTTGAAACTAACCTACTTTTACCGCTTTCAATCTCATAAAGTCCATCGTTCAACGATTGAAAATAAATAGCATTATTTGTTTTATATGATTTGGTTATCCCTTTTTTAGCAGCAACAATGGTAAAATTTCCTTTTTTTGAATCAAAAATAAAAATCCTATTCAAGGACTGAAAAACAACCCATTGGTCATAGCTTATTATATTCCAAAAAATTTCGTCATTAAGAATTCTATTTTTCAAAGTAGCACTTAGAGAAGTATATTTTAGCCTGCCATCTTCCTGTCTTTTCCAGAAACCAAATTCCATATAACATCCTGTGTAAACTCTATCACCGATGACTTTTACAGAACGAATTATGGTTTCATTAGGAGAAGGATAAAGTTTCCAACTAGATCCGTTGAATTCTAAAAGTCCTTCATTGTTTGCAAAGTATAGATGTTGATTTCTATCTTGAGAAATCATCCAGTTTTGATTTCCACCTTCATAAATTAAAGCTGAATATTTAATTATAGGAGGTAGCTCTTGTGAAAAACTCAACGATAAATTGAGCAAAAAAGCTCCAGAAATAAACCTAAAAATTATTTTTTTTAGCATTTGAAACTGAATTTAAAATAAATTGTGTTTTAAAAATAAAAAATATATTCAAATATAAAATAATAAAGGCACGCTTTTTTAAAACGTGCCTTTAAAACAAAACTATTTAACCTAAAAAAACTATTCTTTAACTACTTTTGAAGTACTCAATTTTCCATCAATTTCAGTAGTTACCATATAAACTCCTTTTTGAAGTTCATTGGTTTGCAAAGTGATTTTATTACTTTTTGGACTTGATTTCATTACTTCTTGTCCCAAAATATTGTAAACTGATACTCTTTGAATTTCACTATTGGCATCAATAGTCAAAGTGTTTTTTACTGGATTAGGATACATTTTTACACTTGAAGTTTCAAATTTTTGAGTTCCTAAAGCAGTTCCTTTGTATGCGTATAAATTATCATACCAAAGTTTGTTATTAAGATTAGGAGAGGTAATCCCAAACTCTTTAAAACCAGTAAAAGAAGTTAAATTTACAGGCACATCAATTTGCAACCAGCTTCCAGCTATTAGAGCAGGAGTTGAAGCAATATTAAAATTAATTTCTAATGCTGCACCACCTGGTTGTTGTACAAATTTCAAATTAAAAACAGAAGATGTTAAATCAGTTCCAGCTTCTATATAAACATCAACGTGTAAATTAGTAAATGACGAAGCATCTATTCCATTATTCAATACTATACCCTGACAAGCATTTCCTTTCCAAGCGATAGTTGGGTTACTCTCAATTGAAACTTCTTGCACAGAATTAGCACCGCACCAACCTGCATCAAAATTACTAGGAACATTAGTGTAAGCACCACTGTAAAGAGAGATTACATCACCTGGATTTCTATTAGGTGGTGTTGGTGCCGCAGTTGCAGGTGGTGTTGGTGGTACAACACAAGGAGCACATGAACCTCCACAATCTATACCTGTTTCATCACCATCTTGAATACCATTATTACAAGTAGTTGTTACTTCTTCCAAAATCACATTGTCTATCCCTACAAAACCAACAGCTGCACCCATGTCAAAAATTACTCTACTTGTTGGACTAGCAAAATTTGAGATAAAATTTAAAACAAATACTTGAGATGTTGGAGTTAAATTTACTGTTTGAACAACAGCTGTCCAAGGATCTTGGTATAATCCTATTCCAGCAATCATTGTTCTATTAGTATCAGACCAAGCTGTAAATGTTAATTTGTACGCCTTTCCTGCTGTAGTTAATGGAAGTCCATAACTTAAGTTAACTTCATAAGCTTGTCCAGGAGAAAGAACGTTGGCAGAATTATAACTGTTACCACCTTCAGTAACAACATTCGCAGCATTACCAGACCATCCAGTAACACCACCTTCAAAATCACCGTTAGTAACTAAATTTTGAGCAAACCCAAATGAAGTTATCATAAGTGCAAACAAAATCGTAATTTTTTTCATAATATTTTTTTTTAAGTTAGATTTCAAATTTAGACAACCTTTTTGTGGATGCAATTTTGTTTAACTATATAAAAACTATACAAAAAAAAATAGTACGAAATCGTTTGAAATTGCTGCATAGAAAGGATTTAAGCTTATGACGGCATGTTTTAAACTTTATTGAAAAATACCGTTTGATGTAGTAATGTTAAGTTAAATAATTACAATTATTAAATTAATATAAAGTTTACAATAGGATTTGATGTATAAAATCACCTAATAAATTGTTTTTTATTTAATATTCTTATAATAATGGTTCCTTTCAAAATAAATCTGCTTAAAATATTCCATTTTTTATCTTGATTTTAAACACATTATAAAAGACTTATATTTATATGATGATTAAAAATATTCGAAATTAGTGCAGACAATGTAAAATCATATACCGAACATTCCCTCATAAAAATATTTCAAGTTGACCAAACTAATAAATTAGAATAACTCCAAATTACAAAAATATTATATAATTTGAAATGCAATTTAGTTTATTGTTCGTAATTTTACGAACAATAAACTAAGCCATATGAATAATATTTCCAAAACAAACTATTTTTCCAACGAACAAGAACAAACTGCTCGCTTTGCAAAAGCTCTAGGACATCCGGTGAGAATCGCCATTTTGCAATTATTGAACAATCAATCTTGCTGTTTTCACGGTGATATGGCCGAAGAATTACCAATTGCCAAATCGACACTTTCACAGCATTTGAACGAACTGAAAGATGCCGGTTTGATTCAAGGAAACATTACGCCTCCAACAATCAGGTATTGCATCAACAGAGAAAATTGGAATTTGGCTATGCAGTTATTGAATCAAATTTTAATACCAAACCTAGAACACAATGTTGCAGTTGTAACAAATCCAGAACAATTAATAACCAATAAATAAATCACTGAATTTTAATACTATAAATTAAAGTAATATAACAATGAAAACAATTAAAGTACTAGGACCAGGTTGTCCAAAATGTAAAACCACATTTCAGAATGTTGAAAAAGCGTTAGCACAATTGGGAATAGAAGCCGAACTTATAAAAATAGAAGACATCGAAGAAATGATGAAATACAACGTCCTAACCACTCCTGTTTTGATGATAGACGATGTGGTAAAAGTAAAAGGCAGAATTGCACAAATTGACGAAATAAAAGAATTTTTAAAACAATAAAACAATGGAAAAACAAGTAGAAGTAACCCAAATTTGCCCAACAAAAACGCAAGCTTTAATCAAAAATGGAGCTTTATTAGTAGATGTTCGCGAAAAAGACGAAGTAGCACAACTAGCTTATGATGTGCCTAATATTATAAATATTCCTTTGAGTGTTTTCGAGGAACATTACACCGAAATTCCCAAAGACAAACCCGTTGTTATGGTTTGCAAAGCTGGTGGTAGAAGTTTGAGAGCCGCTGGATTTATGGTATATCACGGTTACGGCAACGTAATCAATATGAAACACGGGATGATTCGTTGGGCTCAAAAAGGATTTCCAACCATTGGCGATACAGCATCAGTTTTAGAAAATGCAGAAGCTTCTTCTTGTTGTGATTCGCATTCGCATGCTGAAGAGGATAGTAAAAAATCCTGTTGTAACAACCACGACGATTCTAAAGTAGAAGGCAGTTGTTGTTAATCTAATGAATAAATAGAAAGATGTTTGACTGGGTTCAGAATTTAGCGGATTGGTTAGTTTACACTGTTTTTAACATTAGTGTAGGAACTAAATTGGGAGATGCTCTTAATTTCTTTATCTATGACACGGTAAAAATTTTAATCTTGTTGTTCATTATAACAACTGTCATGGGTGTGGTTAATTCCTATTTTCCAGTCGATAAAATCCGAAATTATTTATCCCGAAATAAACTCTTTGGATTAGAATATTTATTTGCTTCAACTTTTGGGGCAGTAACCCCATTTTGTTCTTGTTCTTCTGTGCCACTATTCATTGGTTTTGTAAAAGGCGGCATTCCTTTAGGTGTAACATTTGCCTTCTTAATTACTTCACCATTAGTGAATGAGGTGGCTATTGCTATGTTTATTGGAATGTTTGGCTTGAAAGCAACCGTCATTTATGTCACAAGTGGTATTCTTCTTGGAATGATTGTTGGATATATTTTAGGGAAATTAAACCTTGAAAAACATCTTTCGCCTTGGGTTCAAGGAATTTTGACCAATGCCGAAAAAGAAACAGACTTTGAAGAGGAAAAAATACCTTTCATACGACGATTGCCCGAAATATTCAGTGAAGCATTTGGAATAATCAAAAGCGTTTTTTGGTATATCATCATCGGAATTGGGTTGGGCGCTTTGATGCACGGATTTATTCCAACCGGTTTTTTCGAAGAATATATCAGTAAAGACAATCCTTTTGCGGTGCCAATTGCTGTAATTCTTGGCGTTCCAATGTATAGTAATGCAGCTGGAGTTTTACCCATCATTCAAGTATTTGTCCAAAAAGGAATTCCCATCGGAACAGCTATTGCATTTATGATGGCTGTAGTTGGACTTTCAATACCCGAAGCAACTTTGCTAAAAAAAGTAATGACTTGGAAATTGATTGCGATATTCTTCTCGGTAGTAACTATTTGCATTATTATTTCGGGTTATTTATTCAATATTATTTTATAAACAATAAATTTAAAAAAAATGAATAAAATTATTATAACATCCGTTTTCGCAACTTTTATGTTGCTATTTGTTTCTTGTAATGGAAACGCCCAAGCAAAAAAAACTACAGAAAAAAGTAGTTCGGCAGTATCACAAATTCAAGTGATTCAGTTTCACTCGGAACACCGCTGTATGACTTGCAATAAAATCGAAGAAATTACTAAAGTTGCCTTAAAAAAATATCCCGCAGTTCCGTTTTCGCTAGTGAATGCCGACGACAAAAAGAATGAAAAACAATGTACCCAATTTCAAGCTTTTGGCAGTTCTTTGTTTCTGTACAACACCAAAACCAAAAAAATCAAGAATTTGACCGAAATGGCTTTTATGAATGCCGGCGACCAAGACAAATTTATCAAGGAATTCAATAAAAATATGGACGCTTTCATAAAGTCGTAATATGGAATGGATTAACGAATTAGCCCAAAATCAAGAAATGCCGCTTTTGGCAGCATTCGCTTTGGGATTGTTGACCGCCATTGCACCTTGTCCTTTGGCCACCAATATAACGGCAACGGCTTTTATTGCCAAAACCATCAACAGCCGAAAGAAAGTTTTGTTGAGCGGTTTGCTGTACACTTTGGGAAGAATGTTTACCTATACTTTTATCGGTGCCATCATTTATTTTGGTGCCAATACATTCCAAATTGCAAAACTATTTCAAGGAAATGGCGAGAAATACATTGGTTTTGTTTTGGTTATTTTGGGCTTGATAATGCTAGATATCATCAAACTCAACTTCATCAAAGGAGGCGATTGGATCGAAAATCTCTCGGATAAATTTAAGACCAAAGGTTTATTGGGTTCATTTCTATTGGGTGCTTTATTTGCTTTGGCTTTTTGTCCATACAGTGGTGCCTTATTTTTCGGAATGCTCATTCCTATGACCATCAAGTCGGGTTTGGCAATGCCTGTTCTGTTTTCTATCGGTACGGGATTACCCGTTATTCTCTTCGCTTTTGTGATCGCTTTTAGTATGGAAATGTTGGGAATCTATTTCAAAGCCATTACCAAAATCGAAAAAATAATGCGGATTTTGGCAGGAGTTACCTTTATTGTAACGGGCTTGTATTACATCAATATTTACTTCAAACTGATATAGTCCTTTAGGATTTAAACTTTTATTTTACCATTTATCTTTGGGTTAGTTTTTTATATATTTGTACTGCTTAATTAAAAACCAGACTTAATAAATAACCATTAGATGATTATAGTTGCAAAATACATTATTATAGCGTTCGGATTATTTTTTATATTTATTGGTTTTCTGATGCTTTTTAAACCAAAAACTGCCAGAGCTATTTTAAGAAATGCAGGAAGCACGAATTTTATAAACTATGCCGAAATAACCCTCAGAATGATTCCTGCAACAACCTTAATTGTATATGCTGATTTGTCAAAATTTCCCGAAGTATTCACGGTTTTTGGCTGGTTTATGCTTGGCACTTCATTTTTTCTTTATTTCGTGCCAAAAAAACTTCATCATAATTTTTCAAACAAAGCAGCAGACATACTTAAACCGCTTTATTTTCAACTCATTTCGCCTTTTTCTTTTATTATTGGGGCAATTATTATTTATAGTGTAATCTGATTAAATTTTATACAAAAAAGGCTATCCTTATAAAATCGAACAGCCTTTTTAAAATCAAAGAATTAATAATCAAACCTATAAATTAAACTTTATCCACAATCATATAAATCGGATCTTCCATAATATTCACGTCAATAATCGCTTCGGCATTGTTCAATAATTGAATACAATCTTTGCTCAAATGACGCAAATGTACTTTTTTGCCTTGTTTGAAATAGCGATGCGTAATGACATTCAAAGCTTCGATGGCCGACATATCTGCCACGCGACTTTCTTTAAAATCTATAATTACTTCATTCGGATCATTCAAAACATCAAATTTTTCAGCAAATCCAGTTACCGAACCAAAAAATAAAGGACCATAAATCTCGTAATGTTTTACACCTTTTTCATCAACATATTTCTTGGCACGAATGCGTTTGGCATTTTCCCAAGAATAAGCCAAAGAGGCCAAAATAACTCCAATCAAAACCGCAACAGCCAAATTATGAGTGATTGCAGTAATCATGGTTACCAAAACCATCACCACCACATCGGAAGTAGGCATTTTTTGGAAAGTTTTCAAACTAGCCCATTCGAAAGTTCCAATGGCTACCATAAACATCAAACCAACTAAAGCTGCCATTGGTAATTGCTCTATCAAACTAGATCCAAACATAATAAAAACCAGCAACATTACCGCAGCTACAATTCCCGAAAGTCTTGCTCTTGCTCCCGCCGAAGTGTTAATTAAACTTTGTCCAATCATAGCACAACCTCCCATTCCAGATAATAATCCCGAAGCAATATTGGCTGTTCCTTGTGCAATACATTCTTTATTTCCACTTCCTCGGGTTTCGGTAATTTCGTCAATTAAATTCAGGGTCAATAAACTTTCAATCAAACCAACACCCGCAACAATGGCTGCGTAAGGAAAAATGATTTTAAGAGTAGCAAAATCAAAAGGAATATTCGGAATAGATAGGGGTGGAAATCCACCTTTGATAGTTTCTCCAGCATTCAGCGTATCGGCAACAGTCATTGTGTTGATGCCAAAACCAATCACGATAGCCGAAACAACAATGATGGCTACTAAAGAAGAAGGAACTACTTTAGTCAATCTTGGTAATCCCCAAATAATTAACATTGTCAATAAAGTTAACCCCAACATTATCATCATCGAAGATCCTTCTAATAAATTCGATGTTCCTTTTTGATAAAAATTAGGAAATTGAGCCATAAATATAATAATCGCCAATCCGTTTACAAATCCAAACATTACAGGATGTGGTACCAATCGAATGAATTTACCTAGTTTTAAAACACCAGCCAAAATTTGCAAAATACCTGCAATAATAACCGTTGCAAAAACATATTGCAAAATAGTTTCGGATGTTATTCCAGGAAAAGCAGTTCGCAATTCTAAAATTAAACCCACAAAAATAACGGCAATAGCGCCAGTTGCTCCAGATATCATTCCGGGTCTTCCACCTAAAACTGCTGTTACCAATCCCATAACAAAGGCTGCATACAATCCTGTTAATGGTGAAAACCCTGCAATCATTGCAAAGGCAATCGCTTCAGGAACCAATGCCAAGGCTACAGTTAGACCTGATAAAATTTCGGTTTTGTAATTTACCTTTTGCGATAAATCAAATAAGTTGAATACTTTTTTCATAAAATAATATAAATAGTTTGTGACACAGTTTCATATACTGAAACAGCATCGAATAATTTTCGATAAAATGTTTTGGAATTAATCCCGCGATTTAAAAACTATAAATCAAGGCGGAGTAACAACGATAAAAGGAGTAGTGTTTTTCATAATAAGATTGCAAATTTAGGTTTTTAAATTTTATGTCACAAACCAATTCTGTTTAACCCAAGTGGTGTTTTTTAATCATATATTTTTATTACGCTATAAGTCAATGATTTACATGTTTTATTTGATAACTATTTTTTAACATTTAAAATTTGTCTCAAATTAATATATATCGTTATATTGCAATATAAACATATAACGATGGGAGCTTCCAAAACAGACAGTTTTACAGAAAAACAAAATGAACTGGCCATTCTTGCCAAAGCCTTGGGACATCCAGCAAGAATAGCAATTATCGAATACTTGCTAAAAGTAGATAGCTGTATTTGTGGCGACATCGTCAACGAATTGCCCTTGGCGCAACCAACGGTTTCGCAGCATTTAAAAGAACTCAAAAATGCAGGTTTAATCAAAGGAAACTTCGAAGGTACGTCGATTTGTTACTGTATCGACGAATTGGGATTCGAAAAAATAAAAGGTTTTTTCCAAGAGGTTACCAATCATTTGGAGAAAACTAAAAATCAATGTTGTTAATTTAAATTAAAGAGAAATGAAACTATCACAAGTAAAAAACATCTTGAAATCGGTTGAAGCTGTAAACTTCATTTTGGCCAACGGAACTTCGGTACCGGAACATTTTCACGTAACCGAAGTGGGTTTAATAACTAAAAACTTTATCGATTGTGGCGGAACCGTTCGCAAGGAAACCGTGGTAAATTTCCAGTTATGGGATGCCAACGATTTTGAACACCGATTGAAACCCCAAAAATTACTGAACATCATCGAATTGTCCGAGAAAGTTTTGGGAATCGAAGATTTTGAAATTGAAGTGGAATACCAAGCACAAACCATCGGGAAATTCGATTTGGATTTCAACGGAAAAGACTTCGTTTTGTTGAACAAAAAAACCGCTTGTTTGGCTCAAGACCAATGCTGTTCCCCCTCTGATAAACCAAAAGTAAGACTTTCCGACATCAATATCGAACAAAACTGCTGCACGCCTGGAGGAAGTTGCTGCTAATTTTTTTTAAAAGTATAAAATAAATATAAATGACATCAACCAAGACCATCCTTTTCACAGAAATAGAAAATGTAATCAGCTCTTTAAAATTTGAAAGTATTTCCGATGAACGCAAAATTGTACTACAACCACTTGTCGATTTTATTCAAGGAAAAGCTAATAACCAACAAGAAATCCGTTTAAATCTGATTTGCACTCACAATTCCAGAAGAAGCCATTTGTCTCAGGTTTGGGCGCAAACAGCAGCGGCTCATTACAATATTAAAAACGTATTTTGCTATTCAGGCGGAACAGAGGCTACGGCAATGTTCCCGATGGCAGCTCAAACATTGGTCAAACAAGGATTTCAAATCAAGACGATTGCCGAAGGAAGCAATCCTGTTTATGCTATAAAATATTCAGCAAATACGCACCCAATTATTGGATTCTCCAAAACTTTTGACGATGATTTTAATCCACAATCTGAGTTTGCAGCGATACTAACTTGTTCTTCTGCAGATCAAGGATGCCCTTTTATTGCAGGTGCCGAAAAACGCATTCCGATAACTTTTGAAGACCCGAAAGCTTTTGACAATACGCCACAACAAGCCGAAAAATACGAGGAAAGAAGTGTGCAAATTGCCACCGAACTATTTTATGTTTTCTCACAAATCAAACTATAACTATGTCAGCAAATAATTGTGCACCAGTAGTCGAACGAAAAAAATTAAGTTTTCTCGACAGTTATCTAACGCTTTGGATTTTCTTGGCAATGACCTTAGGCGTTTTGATTGGGTATTTCATTCCTTCGAGTGGTAATTTTATCAATTCCTTTTCGAGTGGAACCACCAATATTCCGTTGGCAATTGGATTAATTTTAATGATGTATCCGCCATTGGCAAAAGTGAAATACGAACAAATGGGCAAAGTTTTCAAGAACACCAAAGTTCTCGGTGCTTCTTTGTTTTTGAACTGGATTGTAGGTCCAATTTTAATGTTTGCCTTAGCTTTATTATTCTTGAATGGTTATCCCGAATATATGATTGGTGTAATCCTAATTGGATTAGCGCGTTGTATTGCGATGGTTGTTGTTTGGAATGATTTAGCCGATGGAAACCGTGAATACGCTGCAGGTTTAATTGCTTTGAACAGTATTTTTCAAGTCTTATTATATAGCGTTTATGCTTATGTGTTTATCACGATTTTGCCACCGTATTTTGGTTATACGGGTTTTGAAGTCAACATCAGTATTGGTCAAATCGCCGAAAGTGTGGGAATCTATCTCGGAATTCCATTTGCACTCGGAATCATCAGCCGTTATGCTTTAATTGCGCTCAAAGGTTCAGAATGGTTTGAAACCAAATATGTTCCTTTTATTTCCCCGATAACCTTGATTTCCTTATTGTTTACGATTGTTTTGATGTTCAGTTTGAAAGGAGAATTAATCGTTCAAATTCCGTTTGATGTGTTGCGAATTGCATTGCCTCTGGTGGTTTATTTTGTAATTATGTTCATCATCAGTTTCTTCATCGGAAAATATTTTGGTGCCGATTATTCGAAATCGACAGCTATTGCATTTACAGCAACAGGAAACAATTTCGAATTGGCGATTGCTGTTGCGATTGGAGTATTTGGTATCAATAGCGGACAAGCCTTTACTGGCGTCATTGGTCCATTGGTCGAAGTTCCAGCATTGATAGCATTGGTCAATGTAGCATTTTGGTTTAGAAAAAAATACTATTCAAAAACAGTTTAAGAAAATATCAAAAAATAGAAAAGGCTCTTTTAAAATCTAATGTTTTTAAAAGAGCCTTTCATTTTTTTTAGAAAAAACTAATTTTCCTCCTTATTTAAATGCCAAATAATTTCAGCAATAAGTCCTGTCCAACCAGTTTGATGATTGGCTCCTAAACCTTTTCCTGTGTCTCCATCGAAATACTCAAAAAACAAATTGTTTTTGTTAAAAAGAGGGTCCTTTTGAAATTTTTCATATTCACCATACATTGGAATTTTATCATCTGCATCAGGAAGGAATAGAGCTAATAATCTTCTAGCAACACCTTTTGAAGCGTCTTTAAGATTCATTTCATCGCCTGAATTAGTTGGGAATTCGACTTTAAATCCTTTGCCATAATAGTTGTGAAATTTTTCTAAAGAGTCCAAAATTAAATAATTCATCGGAAACCAAATTGGTCCTCTCCAATTGGAGTTTCCCCCAAACATATCGCCAGTAGCTTCGGCAGGTGCATAATCAACTTGAATTATACTTCCATGATGTTTGAATTGGTATGGGTTTTCTTTGTGATATTTAGACAGGGAACGAACTCCAAAATCCGACAAAAATTCTTTTTCGTCGAACATCCGTTTGAGAATCATTTTCATTCTATGCCCTCTTAGAGTTGAAAGCAACCGAGTTTCCCCTTTCCCGTGGGTAAACCAACTTGATACTAAACTAGCTAGGTCAGGACGGTTTTTCAAGACCCATTCTACTCTACGCTTGAATAAAGGCAGTTTCTCTAGTAAATCGGGAGTTAATACTTCGACAGCAAATAATGGAATTAATCCAACCATTGACCGAATTTTCAACAATTCAGCATCACCATTGGGTTTATGAAGCATATCATAATAAAACTCGTCATTTTCATCCCAAAGACTTATATTATTGTCACCCAAAGATTGCATTGCACCTGAAATATGTAAAAAATGCTCAAAAAATTTAGATGCCATATCTTGATAAACTGGATTTTTTAGTGATATTTCACAAGCAATTCGCAACATATTTAAGCAATACATTGCCATCCATCCTGTGCCATCAGCTTGTTCAAGATGACCTCCAGTAGGTAAATCATAAGAGCGATCAAAAACTCCAATATTATCCATTCCGAGGAATCCACCACCAAAGATATTGTTTCCGTTTTCGTCTTTTAGATTCACCCACCAAGTAAAATTGAGTAGTAATTTATGGAAAATACGTTCTAAGAAAACAGTATCTCCTACTCCACCATTGGCTTCTTTATCAATTTCATATACTTTCCAAGTTGCCCAAGCGTGAACCGGCGGATTTACATCCGAAAATGACCATTCATAAGCTGGGATTTGCCCATTAGGATGCATATAATATTCACGTAGAATGACCAATAATTGTCTTTTGGCAAAATCAGGATCCAATCTAGCTAAAGGCAAGGTATGAAAAGCTAAATCCCAAGCTGCAAACCAAGGATATTCCCATTTATCGGGCATCGAGAGGATATTAGAAGTATATAAATGCTTCCAAGTACTGTTTCTACCTTCATTTCGTCCTCTTTCGGGTTTTGGTTTTGAGGGGTCACCTTTTAGCCATTCATAAACATTGTAATAATACCATTGTTTTGTCCAAAGCATTCCTGCATAAGCTTGTCTCTGAATTGATTTTAACTTTTGATCCGTTACTCCTTTTTGAATTAGAGCATAAAATTCATCTGCTTCCTCAATTCTTTTTTTGAAAACAGTATCAAAATCTATAAAAGCATCTTCGGTAGTTTTGTTTGTAAATCGAAGACGATATTCTTTTTTGCCTAGAGCGGGAATAATATCATCATAATGAACCGATGCTTTTGTTCCTTCAGCATCAGGATTAATGCTTTTCCGTTTTTTATTGATTATATAATCATTAATACCATCTTTTGCATAAGGAGATGGATTAGGTGAACCATATAATTTTTCGTAATTGGTTTTATTATCACAAAACAAAAAACTTTTTGCGTTTTCAGCATAGAGATTAAAACGTCCAACTAAATAATGATCGACTTCAATTGATGATTTGCCTATTCCTTTTAAGCTAGGTTTTTCTTTATAATTTTCGTAACCCCAACTCCAAGTATTCCTGAACCAAATGGTGGGTAATACAGTAATTGGAGCTGCTTGTTTTGAACGATTTTCTACTGTAACTTTTATTAAAATATCTTGCTCGTCTGCTTTGGCATATTCAATTGTTATGTCAAAATATTCATCATTATCAAAAATACCTGTGTCAATTAACTCGTATTCGGATTCTAAACGGGATCTTTTTTGACTTTCTGAGATTAATTTATCGTAAGGAAATGCCGATTGCGGATACTTATAAAGCATCTTTTGATAGGAATGAGTTGGAGTAGAATCGAGATAGTAATATACTTCTTTAACATCCTCTCCATGATTCGATTCAGCTGGAGTTAACCCAAAGTAACGTTCTTTCAGAATGCGATCTTTATGATTCCAAAACGAAAAAGCGAAACAAATGTGTTGTTTATTGTCCGATATTCCTCCTATTCCTTCTTCTCCCCATCGATAGGCTTTGGAACGAGCCATGTCGTGAGTGGTACTACCCCAAGCATAACCACTTTGAGAGTAATCTTCCCGAACAGTTCCCCATTGACGATCGGTTAAATAAGGGCCCCATTTTTTCCACCCTTTATTGTCGGTTCTTTGCTTTAATCTTGCTCTTTCAGCATTAGCTTCAACGTCTCTTTCTGACATGCCTCTTTATTTTGATTCGGAGTTGCAATTTATATAAATCGAGAGTAAAAACAACTATAGAATTGGTAAAAATTAACTAACAAAACAAGCAAATAGATATTTATAACTTGTTTGTTTATCATATTAGTAAAAACATAAAAAAACTTATAATTTATTACATTTCAATAACTAAAGAAGTAATTTTAACATTAAATAAGTTAAGCATTTATTGTTAAATATTTAAGTTTACATTAAAACAAATCAGAACAAGTATTCTGCAATTCATTTATTTTTATAGTAAATTTGTGACATCATTAATAAATAAACATCAAATAAAAAACAAAATTATGGGATTCTTTTCAGCATTAATAGGCAACGCAGGAGCGGTAAGCCAAGAAAGTTTAGTGAAAGATTATGGTAAATTATTAATCGAAGGCGAAGAAATTGAGCTGGGTTTCAAACTCATTCGTGATGTGTTTATCTTCACCACCAAGCGTTTAATTTTGATAGAAAAACAGGGTTTAACCGCCAGCAAAATAGAATACAAATCCATTACTTATAAAAGTATTTCTAGATTTAGCGTCGAAACAGCGGGTACTTTCGACTTAGAAGCGGAACTTAAAATTTGGGTTTCGAGTGAAACTCATCCAAGTATAGTGAAACAATTTAATAAATCTGTGAATGTGTATGACGTTCATATGGTATTGGCGTCGCACGTTTTGGGATAATTAATTACCGAATCTATTCGGACCATTTTACATCTGATTGTAACTGTTTTTAATAATCTCGGCGGCGTATTTACTGGATATTTTTTTTATAAAAGAAGGAAAGTCAATGTGTGCGGTCTCGTCTGCAACGTCTGAAATGGTTCGAATAATACTAAATGGGATTTCATATTCATAACAAACTTGAGCCACCGCAGCACCTTCCATTTCTACGCAAAGTACATTGGGTAATTTACTGTTCAATTCTTGCTTTTGCTTGTGACTCGAGAAAAATTGATCTCCACTCGCAATATCTCCAATGAATAATTTTGGTTGCAAAATATTGAATTTCATCAAATCTTGTTCTCCAATAATGGAATGCAAACTTTTATTTTCAAATACTGTATGTATTGCTTTTGATGCAATATTCAAATGGTTCGAATCTGTTTCAAAATAGGTCTTGGAGAGCAACGGGATTTCATATTGGTTCATCAACGGTCTTGCATCCATATCGTGTTGAATTAATCTTTTGCCTAACACAATATCACCTATTTTAAGCTCGGGACTAATAGCTCCGGCAACTCCAGTAAAAAGCAATTCAGTAATTTTAAACTCGTGAATCAAAGTCGTGGCTGTAGTTGCAGCTGCAACTTTACCCCAGCGCGAAAAAACCACAACAGTTTCTATCCCGTTAATTTGACCCGAAAAATAAGTTCGTTTCCCCATCGAGGTCGCAACGCAGTTCGAAAGTAATGCCACAACACCTTCGATTTCTTCGGGCATCGCTCCCATAATTCCAATAACTCTATTTTTCATTTACAGTTTTTTGAATAAATATACAAATCACAAAGATTATAAAATTATGGGGATAAATTTGCCTTTACTTATTGTTTTGAATTATACTTTCGTAAATATTCTCGTGTTTTCAAGCCTGATTCTTTCAAATCTTCGTCTTTCCATTTGCCTTCTGAATTTGCCGATTTTTTGAGCATCGAACAGGTTTCGTCTTTATCGGAAATGGACCAGATAATCCAGCTTATTTTTCTTTCTTCCATCCAATCGATGTATTCTTGCCAGGATTTGTAATCCATTGGTCCGTCGCCCGTGGCTTCCATTCCTGCCGATTCGGAGATAAAAATGGGCAAACCTCTTTTTAAGGCTTCGTCGGTTCGGTCACGAAGTTCTTTTTTGTGGGTTGCGGCATAAAAATGCATTGTGTACATCAAATTATCATAGCCTTTGATGGGATCAGCAGCAGGAAGATGCACATCTTGATCCCATCTTGGACTACCAACCAAAATAATATTGTCTGGGTCATTGGCACGAATTACCTTGATTATGGCTTCGGAATAGGCTTTTACTTCTGACCAAGTTTCGCAATCGGGTTCGTTGAAAACCTCATAAATCACGTTTGGATATTTCCCGTATTTCTTGGAAATTTCATCAAAATAAGCTGTAGCTTCTTTCAAATTAATGTTGTGACTGTGCCAATCCACAATCACGTAAATATCGGATTTGATGGCTCCTTTGATTACGGATTCGATTTTGTCTTTGGAAAATTCAGGTTCCTTTATATAAGAATGCGCTCCTGCTTCGATGCCCATTGCCGCACGAACAACACTACATTTAAAATCTTTGGTTAACCAACTAACTGCTTTTTCATTATAAAACCTTGGCCACATACTATGCCAACCCAAACTTACTCCTCTTAAAACAATCGGTTTTTGATTTTTATCCACTAACTGGGTTCCTTGCACCGAAAGTTGCCCGTGCTTTTTGACGAATTGCGCGTTGGAAAAGTAACACGTAAATACCATAAAAAGAGTAAAATAGTTTGTTTTTATATTTTTCATAATTCTTGATTTAATGCCAAATACATAATTGAATAAAGTCGACTGTCTGTTTGCTTGCATTCGAAAACCGTTAGTGCATCTCGACTGCGCTCGATGTGACAAAACAGGGATAAATTACCTTGTTTGCAAATTAATTCATCGATAACGACTGCGTGAGGGATAGTAGTGGAGCTCTTTTTTCTTTTCAATTGCCACGGGTTTAAACCCGTGGCAATTGAAAAGAAAAAAAGCGGGAACGGATAGCCCTACCTCTTGGTTTTGCGGAGAGGAACGGAGCAAGACCAAGAGGGCACGCCCAAATGAAAAGGCTTGAAATTATTATTTTGTTAATTTCAACGTAATCACGTCGTGAGCAACAATATCGGCAGTGAAATTCTTTTTGGTAGTTCCAGCTTCCTTGTTTTTCCAAAGGTCTTTTATTTTGAAAATGGTTTTATTAAAATCGGCTTCATAACCAAAATCAGCATCCTTGATTGGGTTTTTCTTCCAATCGAAATTGATTTTTTTAGGAAGTTCGGTTCTGTTCAAAAAAGTGACTGCCCAAGCTCCGTCGGATAAAGGTTTTACCCAAACTTCCACGCCGTCTTCTATCGTCAATTTGAATCCTTGAATTCCCAATTTATCTTGATTAACGGCAATTAAATTTTTGTTGGTTAAAATCGCCAATGTTTCTGGTTTCATTTTTCGGAAATCATTTCCAGCGATTAAAGGCGATGCCATCATACACCACATCGCAAAATGAGATCGATCTTCGATAGTGGTCATTTCGTTGCCAACTTCCATCATATCAAAATCGTTCCAATGGTCGGGTCCCGAATATTTACGAATGTCTTTTCGCATTTCGACAATTTTCATAAATCCCCAAGACGACCAATTCTCAGGATGCTTGAATTCGCAATCGAAACAAGGATAAATATCGCCCGAAATTCTCCAAAGATTTCCTACTGGTTCACCCCATTCCCACGGCTGGTTGTCGCCCCATTCGCAAAGGCTGAAAACGATAGGTCTTCCTGCGGTTTTAAGAGCATTGCTCATCGTGTTGTAAGCTTCTTTGGCGGTGATTCCGGCGGTATTGCACCAATCGTATTTCAGGAAATCGATTCCTAATTTGGCATAAAAACGAGCGTCTTGGTATTCGTAACCACGAGTTCCGGGATAACCCGCACAAGTATGTGTTCCGGCGCAATTGTACAAGCCGAATTTCAATCCTTTGGAATGCACATAATCGATTACGGCTTTCATTCCGCTTGGGAATTTTACGGGGTCTGGAACTAAATCGCCATTTGTGTCACGTTCTCTGGTCATCCAACCGTCATCGAGCACAATATAATTGTAACCCGCCGCAGCCATTCCTGACGAGACCATAATATCGGCCGTTTCTTTGACTAGTTTTTCGTCGATATTGGTGGCGAAGGTATTCCAAGAATTCCAGCCCATTGGCGGCGTCATTGCCAAGCCTTTGTATTTTCCTAATTCTTGTTTGCGGGTGTTGCCTTGCGAAAATCCCAGAATTGTTGTTCCGGTTAAAAGTAAACTGAGGAGTAATTTTTTCATTTTATGTTTTTATTTAATTGATGGTATTTTTATTTCGGTTTTTTTGAGTCCGTTGCTAGTTGCGGTTAAAACAATTTCTCCCGCTTCACCAGTTGATTGCACGATGACTTGAGCCAAACCACTAAACAAGGTGCGTTTCCAAGTTGGCGCTGGTGTGAGGACTTGAATCGTGCCCGGATTGGTATTGACGGTTCCCCATTTGTATTTGTAAATTAAAGGCGTTGCAACTATTGCAATGGTGTTTTTTCCCGCTCGAAGATTGGCTTTGTCCAGTTCGAAAGTATCTCCTTTTTTGTTTTCAGGAATCGCATTTGCAATTAGTTTTCCGTTGATATAAATGGATTGTGATTGTCCGATGCTGTTGTAAAACAGATTGATTTTGGATTCCTTGAAATTCTCCGGCAAATCAAAAGTGGTACGATAAACAACGGCTTTGGCTTTCTTTCCAAAAATGGTATCTCGACTGTCTTTGAAAGCGGAATCCCAATTGGAAATATCCAAATTATCTACTATTTCAGCCGTTTCCGAAATGGAATTGACGATTTTTTCTTTTAGATTTGAAATATTGATAACTGTATTTTGTTCCAAAAATTGATCGGGTTCTACCGAAGTTGGTTTTCCGTTTCCAACTCCAATTATTTTTGCCGGCCCAGAAATAGTGAAGGCCACTTCGTTTTCGGAAGTAGGGATGAATAAACCTGATTTGTCTTTGGTATCGACTGTAATCATTGCGATATCAGTGGCATTGGCTTGGATTGTTTTTACATTTGATTGCAGTCCAATAGCAACGGCATCCGAAGTGGTTTTTACGGTTTCGGTTAGGAATTTCTTGCCGTTTTTATAGCCAATAGCTTCCAAAGTTCCGGGTTGATAATTGACTTTCCATTCCAAATGCCCATTTTTTTCCATTGTTTTTTTGCCTAAACTTTTTTTGTTTAAAAACAATTCGACTTCATCGCAATTGCTGTAGGCCCAAACATCTATGGGTTGTCCTTCTTTTCCTTTCCAGTTCCAATGTGGCAAAAGGTGTAAAACAGGTTCGCTTCCCCACCACGATTTTAAGTACCACGCATCATCTTTGTAAAAACCGCATTGATCGAGCATTCCGAAATAAGAACCTGTTGCTGGCCAAACGTAAGGTGTAGGTTCTCCACGATAATCGAATCCTGTCCAGATGTACATTCCGGCGAGATAATCGCGAGAATCGTAATGTTTCCAACCTTGCTCTATGCTGTGTGCATTGGCTGATTGTGGTAGATCGTAGGCGGGTTTGTATTGTTTTTCGTTGTCTTCAAAATAGATTCCACGTGTGGCAAAAGTCGAACCTTCCTCGGTTCCCCAACTGGCAAGATTTGGAAATTCTCTGTGGTGTTTGTCGGTAGTTTCTTTTCCTCCGTGTTTGATGTAATTGTAACCAACGATATCCACGGCAGTGGCGATTCCATTATCCCAATTGCCACTTATTCCTGCTGTAATTCCCCTGGTGGTGTCGATGGTTTTGGCATAATCTTGTATGGTTCTGGTCATTCGAGCGCCTTTGATGTCGCCTTCTATTCCCCATTCTTCATTTGCGATAGACCAACTAATTATACTTGGATGGTTTCTGTCACGGAGCATCATTTGTTTTAATTCGCTCAATTGGGTGCTTGTAATTCCCATCAATCGAGTTTCGTCAATCACAACCATTCCCAAACGGTCACAAGCATCCAATAATTCTGGTGTTGGTGGATTGTGAGAACAACGATAGGCATTGGAACCAAATGATTTTAAAGCCGCAATTCTAAAATCCTGCAAACCGTCAGGCATTGCCGCGCCAACTCCTGCGTGGTCTTGGTGGTTATTGGTTCCTTTTATTTTAAGGTGTTTTCCGTTCAAGAAAAAACCTTTATTGGCATCAAAACGCAAAGTTCGGATTCCGAAAGTGGTGGTTTGTGTGTCTGTTAATTCCGTTCCTACATAAATTTTCGTAACCATTTTATGTAAATACGGATTATCAACCGACCAAAGATTTGGATTAGAAACGGATAATTGTGTTTCAAATTCTTTGGTTTCCATTGGTCGCAAATTCAGATTATCTATCGTAGCCGTGGCGATTGATTTTCCATCTTTATCTAAAACAGTTTGTACGATTTTGAAGTTTTGATTCTTTGCTCCTTCATTAATAACCGAGACTTTTGAAGCTAATTCAGCATTATTGTTATTGAGTTTTGTTGTACTTACAAAAGTTCCGTCAGCAGGTACGTGCAAAGGATTGGTTTTGTTCAACCAAACGTGGCGGTAGATTCCCGCGCCTTCGTAAAACCAGCCTTCTTCCATCATTGCATCTACTCGAACGGCGATTGTATTTTCACCTCCGTAATTAACATAATCAGTAACATCGTATTCGAAACCCAAATAACCCGATGGATTTGTTCCCAAATAATGTCCGTTGAACCAAACAATTGAATTCCGAAAAACACCATCAAAAGCGATGTGGATTCTGCGTCCCAAATCTTCTTTTGGAATACTTATTTTTTTTCGGTACCAACCGATGCTGGTTTCGGGAAAGGGTCTTCCAATATTTTTGAAACCGTGGCTGTAACTAGCTTTTTCGCTAAAACCTTGTTCCACTGCCCAATCGTGTGGCAAATCGAGTTTTCGCCAAGAGCGATCATCAAAATCTGCGGCAGCTGCTCCATCTCCGTACGTGGTTTTGGCCAAATAAGAGAAATAGCCTGTTCCGTTATTGAAATCTTTACTCGTGTCAAAAGGATGACCAAAGGCAAATAGCCAATTTTTATCGATAGAAATGTGCTCTCGATTTTTACTGTTAGAAGTCGATTGTGAGAAACTAGAAAAGCAAAAAAAGCAGAATATAAATAGTAGAAAATGTATTTTATTTAAATTTTTCATTGAATGAAGTTTAACAAAATAATGAGTCACAAAACATACAAGTATAGTGAATAGAACCTAAAGATTGTGATACTTTATTGTCAAAAAACAAACAATATCTAATACTACTTTATATTTCATTTAGTCCTATAAAATTTGAGAGTTTCTAAAAAAGAATTCCCTAACTTTTCAATTAGGGAATGTCTTAAACTAACACAAAAACCAAAAATATTATTTCAACACAAAACCAATATTGTCAATATAAAATGTATTTTCGATACCATCACCTGCGGCATTTTTTGACATATTTTGAAATGTAATATTTTGTACGTGATCCGCATTTCCTAATTGAGACCAAGGAATAACGAAAGTTGTCCAACCTGTACCAACAGTCAATAAATTTCTTTCAGACCAATCACCATTAAAGCACAATTTAAGTGTTCCCGGAGTATCGGCTTTTACAGAAAGTCTAATTCCGCTATAATCGGCTATTTGATCATACCAAGACCAGTTTCCTTGTAAATTGTCCCAAGCAGCCATTTTCTTTTTGATATGAATTAATCCTTGTTCTGCTTTTCCATCTGACTCATAGGTATGGTTGTTCCAAGATGGGAAATCAAAGCCATAATATTCGATATCGTCAAAAATTGCTGTACCAATAGCGTAACTAGAAGTTGCAGTACCTGAAATTGTAGTTACCGAAACATATTTTTTGTTTGAACCAACCGGAAGTTTAACTTTAACTTCAGTTAATGTAGAAGAAATTACGGGTACGGTTACAGTTCCAATTTTCACAATTGGGTTTAAAAAATAATTTCCGTAAATTGTAATAACATCACCATCCGCAGTATTTACAAGGTTAAAACTTCCAAAATTTGGTGACGGAGGAGAAACTACAAATGGATACGTTACTGTCCCGTTTTTTGTAACAATTTTCAACTCATTACTTGCATTTGCATACGGTGTTTTCTCGTCAATTAATACAAATATTTCAGTATCTGTGACTAATGTTGGATTAAAATAAGTGTCAAAATCATTGAAGTAAATTTTTTGAGTACTTAGAAATCCAGATCCTCTAATGATGTAATAATTTTTAGGATCACCTTGTGTAACAGGAGTCAAATCGCCTTCTACAGATTTAGCTACACTTGTAATTGCTAATATTCCTGAGGAGGAACCAGCACTGTCATCTTCACAAGAAGTGAACACTCCTAGTACCAATAGAGCCATTGAGAAAAATGACAATAGGCATTTAATTTTTATATTTTTCATAATATCAATTTTAATAAATTATTTAAAGGTATAAGGAACTGGTGCATCCAACAATTTAGGGTTTTTAGCCACCTCATTATCTGGATAATCCATATAAAAGTCATTAGCTGCATGATCAGTGCTACTATAAACAGGTGTGTAATAACGAGCACCGTATTTGTCGCCTCTATTTTGTGCCGACATAATTGCAATGGCTTTTGTTTTATCAATACGACCTAAATCGAACCAATAATCGCCTTCAAAACACAATTCTTTTCTTCTTTCAAGAAAAATATCATCAAAAGTAATGGCGGTCAAATCACTTAATCCAGCTCTTTTTCGAACTGCATTTATAGAATTTAAAGCTGCAGAATTTGAAGTACTTGCTGCTCCTGCTAAAACAGCTTCGGCGTGAATTAACAACAACTCGGCATAACGCATTTTATAGGTATTGTTATCCATCATTGCCCAAGCATCGGCTGGACCAGTAGCTGATCCGTTTACAGCTCCTATGCAATATTTTTTTATTGCTCCACCAGAACCTTGTGCCAAATCTTTATCAGCTGGAACTGTAAAACCAATAGCTTTATTTGTTTTCATGTTTGGATAAATAGCTCCTGGAACCATAATGGTTTCTTGTTTTCTCTTATCGCCCACACTGTATAGCGTAAAAATTTCTTGGCCTGGACCAAAAACTCCTGCATAAGAAGCATTAGACGTTGATATCGTCCCGTCGTTAAACCCAAATTGAGTATTGCAGTTATTAGCCGAACCATAGTTTCCATCGCCTTTCCATTGGATAGCAAAAATAGATTCTTCGTTATTGTTGTTTCCGTAAGTAAATAAATCACCAAAACTTTTTGCAGGTAATTGATCGCCACCTAGTAATTTAAATTCTCCACTATTGATAACTTGTTCTGCCATTGCTTTAGCATTAGCATAATCTTTTTGATACAAATACACTTTGGCTAACATTGCCTTTGCAGAACCTTTCGATACGTGTCCGTTATTTGCATAATTGGCACCTCTATTTTTTTCAACTAATAAATCTATAGCTTTTAAATAATCTTTTACAATAAATTTATAGATGTCAGCTTCTAGATTTGTATTGATGTATGGATTACTAGTATATTCTAAAGGGTTTTCAATAATTGGCACTGGTCCCCAAAGTCTTACTAAATCAAAATAAGCTGTAGCTCTCAAAAAATAGGCTTCGCCAATAGTGTTGTCTAATACTTTTTTATCTACATCTGGTCCTACTCTACTGGCTAAGAAGTTGATAATCATATTGGATTGTTGCACATTGGCCCATAATGCTGACCAACCGTTTACCAATTCTGGATCACTACCATTCAAAGAAAACGTTCTTAACCCGCTAACGTCAGGCGAACCAGAGTACATATTTCCAGAACCAACTTCAATAGCCCACCAAAACTTGTTGTACATCTGAAACCAAGTTCTGCTATACATCCCATTGGTAGCCGAAGAAACTTGATCGTTTGTGCTATAATAAGAATCTAAACTTATTCCATCTTCTGAAGGTCTTTCGGTAAAATTATCTTGACAAGACCCAAACACAAGAAACGCTGCTGCTAAAATTAGCAAGCTATATCTGTTTAAAATTAATTTCTTTTTCATTTTTCTTTATTTATTAAATATTAAAATTCTAGGTTAAGTCCAAGTGAAAATGTTCTCGCTACTGGGTATCTTCCATTATCAATACCAGACAAAAGCACATTTTGATTAAATGAACCAATCTCTGGATCATAACCTGAATAATTAGTAAACGTAAACAAGTTTTGAGCCGTTCCGTAAAATCTTAATCTTGATATATTACATTTAGAAATAAGGTCTTGAGGCAATGAATAACCTATTGTTAGGTTTTGAATTCTTAAATACGAACCGTCCTCAACATATCGAGAAGAAATCAACAAGTTAGTATTTGAAGCATCAGCAATAGGTCTTGGATTGTTACTTGTTACATTCGTAGCTGAATAATAATCTAAAGCATCTACAAATTGATTGTCATATAAAGAGGAATTAGTTGTTCCCGCTCTTTTTGTTAAGTTCATAACATCATTCCCATAAGAACCTTGCAAGAAAATAGAACAATCAAAGTTTTTATATTTGAAGTTGTTTGTAAATCCAAATGTAAATTCAGGATGAGGATTACCAATAAATGTTTTGTCATTTGCATCTATTTTACCGTCTCCATTTACGTCTTTGTATTTCACATCTCCTAAAGCAGTCTCACCAGCACCGTTCCCAACAGCTTGTCCGAACTGGATTGGAGCACTATTTAAAGTTGCTTGATCTTTGAATAACCCTTCTGCAATGTAACCATAAAACAATCCAATTGGGTTATTAATTGTTGTGTTTGTAACAACTACAGGTTGGTATCCGTTAGTATTTACTTCTTGTGTAAGTACAATTCCGTTAGCAATTTCATCTAAATTATTTTTGTATCGAGACACAATCAAGGAAGTATCCCAGTTGAAGCTTCCTGAAGATTTCATATCATATCCAATGGTAACATCAAGTCCTTTATTACTCATTGTTCCAAGATTAGAATAGGGAGCAGAAACTCCACCGTACTGTCCTCCGCCTCCTGTTAAGTATAGTGGCAACGGTACTTGAAACAAAAATCCTTCTGATTTTTTGTCATACACGTCAACACTAGCAGACAATTTAGAATCAAACATTGTGAAATCAAGACCTATGTTGGTTTGATTTAATGATTCCCAAACTAAATCTGGATTTGGATAATTAGATGGTAAAAATCCGCTTCCTAGTCCTGAGTTTTGTGTTGCCAACATAGCCGAATAGCTGTTGTTCGGAATTTGTTGATTCCCAGTTTCTCCGTAACCAATTCTAAATTTAATATTATCTACATATTTACGAGTTCCTTCCATAAACTCCTCATTCGATAATTTCCAAGAACCTGAAACGGCATTAAAAACCCCTTTTTGATTTTCGGTTGTAGGGTCAAATTTTGAAGAAATATCTTGTCTTGTAGAAGCTGTTATGCTGTATTTTGAATTAAAATCATAAATTATACGAGCAAAAAGTGAAGAAAGTGAAGAACTACCTTTGTACTGCGTTACAGTATTATTGTCAACATCAGCTAAATTTAAAGTATGAACCGAGTTTGTTTTAAACCCTTGTGCCGAAGCTATTACACCTTCCCAATGCGAATCATTGGCCTCTTGTCCTAATAAAACGGTGAATTTATGATTTCCAAAAGATTTATCATAAGTCAATAAATTTTTGATGTTTGTAGAATACCAATTTTGTCTTCTCACATCTAAATCGGCTAATACATTTTCTTGACTTCCCCATTTGTAAGAAGGTCTAAAATCATCATTTTCAGAAAACTCTGTATTTCCCGCAACTTCAATACGATATTTTAATCCTTCTACAATAGAAGCCTCGGCATAAATATTTCCTAAGAAATTTTTACGAACCAATTTATTTTCTCTTGTCAAAGCCTCAGCCACTGGATTATAATAAGTAACGCTTTGTTCAGCAGAAGGTGGTCCTGCAAATGATCCATCAGCACTTCTAACTGGGATGTCTGGAGATTGTAATAAAGTATTTGAAATTAATCCCGTAAAACTTTGATTTACAGTAATATCTTCATTGGTGATACCACCAGAAAGATTTCCTCCAACTCGAAGCCAACTCTTAATTTTTGAATCAAGATTTAAACGTATAGTATATCTTTTTAATCCAGAATTTATAATAGTTCCTTCGTTATCCAAATAGCTTCCTGACAAAAAGTAACTCGTACCGTCTTTGGCGCCTGAAAAAGACAGTTGGTGACTTTGAGTAATAGCAGTTCTATACACTTCATCTTGCCAATTTGTTCCAGGTCCTAATAATTCAGGATGTGAAAATTCTTGACGTGTTTGAAACCCCCATAATTTAGCCAAATCTGTTTTAAGAGTAGCATATTCTGGCAAATTAAGAACATCTAACTTATTTGTAACTTCACTAAAAGAAGTGAAATTTTCGTATGAAATTCTACCAGTACCTTTTTTACCTGATTTAGTAGTAATAATGATAACCCCATTTGCACCTCTTGAACCATAAATTGCAGTTGCCGAAGCATCCTTCAAAATGTCCATAGATTCAATATCGCTAGGGTTAATCATTGATAATGGGCTAACGGCATTATTTCCACTTCCGCCTGATGCAGAAAATCCGTCTTTACCTGCTAATGAACGTCCACTAGTAGATTTACCAGTAGCATCTCCTGAAACAGGAACACCATCAATTACATACAAAGGTTCGTTGGTTCCTGAAATAGAGGTTGTACCACGAACTCTAACCGAAGCAGCACTTCCCGGCGCACCAGAATTATTGGTTACCGAAACCCCTGAAACCTTACCTTGTAGCATTTGATCTACGCTCACTTGTTTCAAGTTTTCAAGATCTTTTGCTTTTACAGATGAAATTGCCGAGTTTATGTTCCCCTTCTTTTGGGTTCCATAACCAATTACAACAACATCCTTAAGATTTTCTGCGGAAGAGGTCAATTTCACATCAATCTTAGATTTACCTTTAATGGAAACTTTTACCGTATTAAAACCAACAAAGGAAAAAGATAATGTTCCTTCAGCAGGAGCATTAATTTCATATTTTCCATTCATGTCAGTGGTAACCGATTTAGTTGAACCCACAACCGTAACATTTGCTCCAGGCAATGTCAAGCCATTTTCATCAGAGACAACTCCCGAAACTTTTGTTTGCGCAGCAATATAACTGCTTGTAAAAAATAAAAACAACATCAGTGGAATTGCTCTGTAGGCAGTTTTCCAAAGATTTAAATTAGACAATGGTTTTTTCATAATAATGTTTAGTTAGTTAATTTATATCAATTTCTGATCAGGCATACAGAAATCAATACAATTGTTAATAATATAGTGAAATATTAATGACAAATATATAACGGAACTAAACATTGAATTAATAGTATTATATCAAATGACGATAATATTTTTACTTAAAATTCAATAAAAAAACCATATCAACAGTTTTGCACAGGATTAATTATTATATACATAATAATATTGACTAAAAAATAAGATATACAAAATTGTTAAGTCAACAAAATCAAGGAATTCAAACGATTTCGGTAATAAAAGAAGGAAATATTGAAGAAAAATTATAAAATCCGCTTTAATCCCGAAAAATCTTCACGATACTGACTTGGAGTACGATTTTTAATTGCCTTAAAACTTCTATTAAAATTAGCAATATTATTAAAACCTGATTTGAAGGCAATTTCAGAGACACTCATGTCTTTCTCTACCAACCATCTAGCCGCATATCCAATTCTGATGTCGTTTATATAATTGACAAAAGTTTTTCCTGTGCGTTTTTTTATAAATCGATTAAAAGAAATACTGGTCATACTTGCCACACTAGAAACATCTTCGAGAGTTATTTTTTCAGCAAAATTTTTCTGAACATATTCATACACCAATTTCATTTTGTCATAATCATCAAAAGTGGCATAATCTACAGTATAAGTCGAAAGAAGTCTTTGATTTCGTGAGTTAGCAAGATCAAACAATATAGATGTTATCTCAAGAAAATAGTCCATACCGTCTAATTTTGATAATTTAGTTAGTCTTGGAGTAAGCTCTTCAGCTACTTTTTTTGAAAATAAAATACCATGAATAGATCGATTAAACATCTCTTTTATAGGATTCATAATACGTCTTGAAAGCAAAGAATCTGGAAATAAATTATTGTCAAATTGAATAGTGATTTCATGAATTTTTTTGTTTGTACACTTATTCAATTCCCAACCATGATACAAATTAGGACCAATTAAAACCAGTTCGACAGCATCAATTTCTTCAATATTATCGCCCACAACTCGTTTTACACCTTTGCCATTTAGTATAAAATTAATCTCGAATTCGGGATGATAATGTACTGGAAAATCAAAAGTATCTTTAATTCTATCGAATACTAAAAAACTATCAAGAGGCGAAAGTGGTGGTATTTCTCTGTAAAATTTCTTCAGATTACTCATATCTCTTTTTGATTGCAATAATATGATATAATATTGATAAAATAATACTATTACAGCTTGCAACATCAAATTATCTTTGAAATAAATAATTACACTATTTTTATTAATCCCATTTATAAAAAACAATAATCATTATAAATAGGACTTGATTTTATAATTTCTATAATTCTTTAGAAAAAAAATCTAATTTTATTAAATTAAAAAGCACTAACAAATAATTACACCATTCTATGAAAAAACACTTAGTTCTATTACTCATCTGTGTGACATTGGGGATGTCTTGCTCTTCGAAAGCTCAATTAGATAATACAAATTCATCACTTTCAGATAAAAAATCAACAGATGAAACTAAAATTTTGTACAAAAATTTAGTAAAATTAAGTACAAAAGCAATATTGTTTGGTCATCAAGACGATTTAGCCTATGGCGTAAACTGGAAATATGAAGCTGGAAGAAGCGATGTGAAAGACGTTACTGGCGACTATCCCGCAGTTTATGGTTGGGATTTAGGCGGTCTTGAAAAAAAATCAGACAAGAATATTGATGGTGTTCCTTTTGATAAAATGAGACAATACATTAAGGATGGTCATTCGCGAGGAGGAATCATCACGCTGAGTTGGCATTTTGACAATCCCTTGACAGGAAAAAATGCTTGGGATACTACTCCAAAATCATTAGCATCAGCTCTACCTGGAGGCGAAAGTCACGAAAAATTTAAGTCTTGGTTGGATGAAGCCGCAAAATACATTTTGACATTAAAAGACAAAAACGGAAAACCCATTCCAATACTGTATCGCCCCTATCACGAATTGACAGGCAACTGGTTTTGGTGGTGCAAAAACAATGCAAACCCAGAAGAATTTAAAACTTTGTGGAAATTTACAATTGATTATTTTCAAGAAAAAGGAATTCATAATTTAATTTATGTCTATAACACTGCCGATTTCAAAACTAAAGAAGAGTTCTTAGAATATTATCCTGGTTCTAATTATGTTGATGTTTTGAGTTTTGACAGATACCAATACAGCGACCCTACAAAAGACAATTCCTTCGTTGAAAATTGCCAACTCCAATTCAAAATTATGGACGAAGTAGCCAAAGAACAAAATAAAATTATGGCTTTTGCCGAAACTGGTTACGAAGCCATTCCGTATGACAAATGGTGGACAAATACTTTGATGAAAGCCATTGGCGACTATAAAATCTCTTACGTTTTGGTTTGGAGAAACCATGGTTGGCAAGAAACCGAGAAAAAAATGCACTATTATGCACCTTATAAAGGTCAAGTAAGCGAAAAAGATTTTGTTAATTTCTACAATCTTGATCAAATTTTATTCGAGAAAGAAGCCGCAAAAGCAAAACTTTATAAATAACAATTAACCCCAAAAACCAAAATTAACAACCAACAAAATGCACGAAAAAATTAGTTTAAAAGAAAAAATAGGTTACGGCTTAGGAGACGCAGCTTCTTCTATGTTTTGGAAAATATTCAGTATGTATCTGATGTTTTTTTACACCGATGTATTCGGAATAGCACCCGCCATTGTTGGAACGATGTTCCTAATTACCCGTATTTGGGACTCTTGTTTTGACCCATTTGTTGGGATTATGGCTGACCGAACCAAAACCCGTTGGGGCAAATTCAGGCCTTATCTTTTGTGGACTGCCATTCCGTTTGCCATCATCGGAATCTTAACTTTTTACACACCCGATTTTGACGAAAAAGGAAAAATAATTTATGCTTATGTCACCTATTCGTTGATGATGATGGTATATTCTGTTATCAACGTTCCCTATGCGTCATTGCTAGGTGTAATGTCATCAGACCGAAAAGAAAGAACCACACTTTCCTCCTATCGAATGGTTTTTGCCTTTGGCGGAAGCTTATTAGCACTTTGGTTAATCGAGCCTTTGGTTAATCATTTTGGCGGAAGTTTAAATTCTAAAACAGGTTGGTTATACACCATAATTGTATTCGGAATCATAACGACTATTTTCTTTTGGGGTTGCTTTTTTATGACCAAAGAAAGAGTGGAGCCTATCAATGATGAAAAACCAAATTTGAAAGAAGATTTAAACGACCTCTTAAAAAACCGTCCTTGGTGGATTCTTTTAGGAGCTGGAATTGGCGCATTGGTGTTCAATTCGATTCGTGATGGAGCGGCTGTTTACTATTTTAAATACTATGTGAGCAGTACGGTAAGTTACAGTATTAATCTTTTTGGAGAAAATTTCGCAATGACACCTACATCATTATATTTTGTTTTAGGACAAGCTGCTAATATTATTGGAGTTATTGCAGCCACACCAATCGCGAATAAAATTGGAAAGAAGAATACCTTTTTCGGTTCAATGGCATTGGCAGCAATTTTAAGTGTAATATTCTATTTCCTAGGAAAAAACGATGTACTATTGATTATGGTTTTCCAAGTATTAATAAGCATTTGTGCTGGTTGTATATTCCCTTTAATCTGGTCAATGTATGCTGACAGCGCCGATTATTCGGAGTGGAAACAAGGAAGAAGAGCTACTGGACTGATATTTTCAGCTTCTTCCATGTCACAAAAATTTGGATGGACTATTGGTGGAGCCGCAACTGGATGGCTTTTGGGATATTATGGTTTTCAAGCCAATGTAGAACAAACCGCCGTAACCCAAAATGGAATTCAGTTGATGTTGAGTATTCTTCCTGCCATTGCAGCAGGAGTTTCAGTACTTTTCATTCTGTTATATCCATTAACTGAGGAAAAATTAGAAACCATTGGACACGAATTAAACTACAAAAGAAAAACAACAAATTAATATTTGATTTTAGCACTATCACTCATGAATACAACGACAAACTCAATTTTCGATAAAAGAAAAACAGCAATTCAGAAGGAATTTCAACAACTGATTGAGAAAAAAAACGAACCACAATCTAGTGTGGGAAATGGTATATACGACAGATATAAAAATCCTGTTGTAACCAGAAATCACGCACCTATCGAATGGCGTTATGATTTAAATGAAGCCACAAATCCATTCTTGATGGAACGCATAAGCATCAACGCCGCATTCAATTCTGGGGCAATGAAATGGAACAACAAATACATCCTTGTCGTTCGTGTGGAAGGTGTGGACAGAAAATCGTTTTTTGCCATTGCCGAAAGTCCAAATGGTATCGACAATTTCCAATTTTGGGATAAACCTTGCGTGATTCCACAAACCGAAGAACCTGATACCAATGTCTATGATATGCGTTTGGTACATCACGAAGACGGCTGGATTTACGGTATTTTTTGCACCGAAAGAAAAGATCCAAAAGCTCCAAAAGGCGATACTAGTTCAGCTATAGCCAATGCCGGAATTGTGCGTACCAAAGATTTAGTGAATTGGGAACGTCTTCCTGATTTGATTTCGAACACTGGTCAACAAAGAAATGTAGTCATGCATCCTGAATTTGTTGATGGAAAATATGCTTTATATACAAGACCACAAGACGGTTTTATCGATGTAGGAAGTGGCGGCGGAATTGGCCTTGGCTACATTGATACTATGCTAAACCCAGTTGTACAAGAGGAGAAAATCATCTTCGGAAAACAATATCATACTGTTTATGAACTAAAAAATGGTTTAGGTCCAGCTCCAATTAAAACAAATAAAGGTTGGTTGCATTTGGCACACGGAGTACGAAACACCGCTGCTGGATTGCGCTACACACTTTATATGTTTATGACTGATTTGAACGATATTTCAAAAGTAACTCAGGTTCCAGCAGGACATTTTATGGCGCCACAAGATTCTGAAAGAGTTGGTGATGTTTCGAATGTTTTGTTTTCCAATGGTTGGATTGCCGATGAAGATGGTACCGTTTTCATCTATTACGCATCCTCCGATACGAGAATGCATGTGGCTGTTTCTTCGGTTGAAAAATTAGTAGATTATGTAATGAATACACCTGAAGACACCTTTATATCAGCAGGTTCTGTGAATACTATTATCGCTCAAGTGAATAAGAATAAAGAAATTAAATAAGTGTCTGTCAAATTAAAAAACTAACTGTCGACTGAACTCGATAACACGCATTTCGAACCAAATTATTAAAATTAAACATACCGAAATTTGGGTGCTTTGATAGATATTACAAAAGTCTCAGCCTATAGAGTCTTAGAGCTTCTATGGAATCATTAATACAACTTTTGTCTAGTTCAAGTAATTTATAATAACATTCTCTTAAATAATCATAATATGTATAAAAACAGTAAGGACACACAGATAAAGTTATTTGTTTTATTGCTGCTAATTTCATCTTTTAGCACTCTTTTTGCCTGTGAATTGTCTATCAAAGTGAACAAACGGTATCTCAATATGCCAGTTTCACAACAGCTGACTTCTAAAAGAATGACGTTAGATCTAAATGGAACTCAAATAGCAGGTTTCAATATCCGCTTGACCGCTGATGATCCTGAATACTGGGTATTTTATGACCTTGCAGACTATCAAGGAAAGACTTTAAATATTTCCTATGACGGGGATGCTAAAGCACTGAATAAAATTTATCAAGCTGATACATTTGTAGGGCAAGAAAGTGTGTATATGGAAAATAACCGTCCTCAGTTTCATTTTTCTACTCAGCGCGGCTGGATAAATGATCCTAATGGCCTTGTTTATTATGAAGGAGAATACCATCTTTTTTATCAATTTAATCCTTATGACAAAGATTGGGGAAATCTAAATTGGGGTCATGCTGTAAGTAAAGATTTGCTCTATTGGGAACAATTACCTATCGCATTGCACGCCGATACACTTGGAGAAATATATTCTGGCTCTGCTGTAATTGATTATGACAATACTTCTGGATTTGGAACGAAAGGCAATCCCGCTATGGTTGCCATCTATACCGTGCAGTGCCGTGATGGGCAAATACAATGTATAGCATCTAGTTTGGATAAGGGGCGCACTTGGAAAAAATATGAGAAAAATCCAGTTATCAATACAAGGATGAATCGTGGAAGTTGGGATAACCGGGATCCTAAAGTGTTCTGGTATAAACCTGGTAAATACTGGGTTATGGCATTACATGAAAAAGATGGACCTTCCATTTATACGTCAAATAATTTGAAGGATTGGACTTACCAAAGTCATACAACTGGATTTTGGGAATGTCCAGAATTATTTGAATTGGCAGTGGATGGCAACAAAAATAAAACGAAATGGGTAATGCAAGGTGCCTCTGGCACTTATATGATAGGATTGTTTGACGGAAAAAAGTTCACTCCTGAAACAGGAAAACATTATTATGCAACCGGGTATCTTTATGCTCCACAAACCTATAATAATATACCAGAAAATGATGGAAGAAGAATACAAACATCATGGGCATCGATTAAACATCAAGGAATGCCTTTTGCTGGCATGATGCTTTTGCCTGTTGAATTAAGGCTTCAAACGACCAAAGATGGTATTCGTATGTTGAGTCAACCAATAAAAGAGACAGAAAAATTACTTACTCCATTATTACAGGAAAAATCTCTTACAATGGAACAAGCCAATGAAAAACTTAAAGCATTACAATCATTAGATCGTTTGTGCATAAAAACTACAATAAAACTTTCACAACCAACTAATGCTGGACTTGAACTCTGCGGACAGAAAATTCTTGATTATGACATGAACTTCAATAAAGTGAATGGAACCTTTTATTCTCCACAAGACATGACAAGTCTGGAGTTATCCGCTGATATATATATTGATAAAACTTCTATTGAAGTATTCATTGATGGTGGTTTATATTCTTACATCATTGAGCGTAAAGAAGAGAATAATAAAAATAATTTTCAGTTTTGGGGATTACAAAATATTGAAATTAGAAATCTCGACGTTTATTCTGTGAAATCTATCTGGTGATTGGACTATTATTCAAATTTTAATTGATGTTAAAAAAGGGATTTGTTTCCTAAAAGAGTTTCAGTTAAATCCCGCTTCTATAAACTAAATAATTATAAAATAAAACCGTGTCTCAAAAAACTATAAATCTAAAATCCGAACTCACCACTGAACTCGACAACATTCTTGGGTATTGGTCGAAGCAAACTATTGACCAAAAAAATGGCGGTTTTATTGGTCAAATAGATTGCAACGAATATAAAAATTTTGAAGCCGAAAAAGGTTCTGTTCTTAATGCTCGAATACTTTGGTCATTTTCTGCAGCTTATTCAATCACAAAAAATGAAGCACATAAAAAAATTGCCAAAGATGCTTTCGAATTCATATTAAAGTACTTCTATGATCTCGAATTTGGAGGAATTTTTTGGAGTATCCATCCTGATAAAACGCCAAAAGACACCAAAAACCAAATTTATGCCTTGGCTTTTACAATTTACGGAATGAGCGAATATTATGCTATTTCCAATGACGAAAAAGCCTTAGAATATTCTATCTTACTGTACAAAAAAATTCAAGAATACAGTTACGACCCCATTAATAAAGGGTATTTCGAAGCCTTTACACGCGATTGGCAACCCATCGAAGATTTGCGTTTGAGCGATAAAGATGCCAACGAAAAAAAGACAATGAATACCCATTTGCACATTGTCGAAGGATATGCCAATTTGTACAAAGTTTGGCAAGACGAAACTTTAAAAAAGGATATTGTCGAATTACTCGAAATCATCGAAACCTATTTTATCAACAAGGAAACGGGTCATTTACGATTGTTTTTTAACGAAAATTGGATCGAAAAACCAGACGTAATTTCCTATGGACACGATATAGAAGCGGCTTGGTTGTTATTGCAATGTGCCGAAATTTCTGGAGATACAGCTTTAATCGAACGGTATAAAAAATATGCCATCCTCTTAACCGATGCCACTTTCGAAGGAATTGATCCCAAAGACGGTGGACTTTGGTACGAATTAGAACCCGAAGAAAACAAATTGATGGCTGAAAAACATTGGTGGCCACAATCTGAATTAATGATTGGTTTTTACAATGCGTACCAACTTACCAATGATCAAAAATACTTGGATGTTGTGCTCAAAAACTGGGAATTTGTTAAGCACTATATTTTAGACAAAAAAAACGGAGAATGGATTTGGGGTGTAAATGCCGATTATTCATTAATCGAAAAAGACAAAGCTGGTTTCTGGAAATGCCCGTACCACAATAGCAGAGTTTGCATCGAATTGACACATCGAATCAAGAATTAGAATATCTAATTTATACAATCCTTCATTATGAAACACATCTTTATGTTCGGTTTTTTTTTAATTACTTTTTCAAACTATTCTCAAACTAATTTAGTTAAAAATGGTGGATTTGAAACGGAATTAACTTATTGGCGTGGAGATGTGGCAACCATTTCACCTTATGACCAAAAATCAGGTAAAAACAGTTGTTCCATAAATCAATTTGTAGGAGCCGAATGGAAAGGCATTGACCAAATTATTTCAATTCCAAAAAATACTGCAGCCCTTGAAATAAGTGGTTGGGTAAAAACGGAAGCTGTCGAAAAAGGTAAAAACGAATGGAATACTGGAAAATTTGATATAGAATTTTTGAATTCCGGCGAAAAAGGTATGGAGAACCAAAGTATAGCCTCTGTTTTGGGAACAACTCCTTGGACTTTTTATAAAAAAATAATTACCGTTCCTGCTGGTGCTTCGAAATTGCGTATAATGTTGGCTTTAGGACAAACCAACGGAAGCATCTTTTTTGATGACATCAAAGCCGTTGCCATCAGCCTTGAACAACTCAACAAAATACACGAAGAAGAAAATGCAAAAACAATAGCCGCTCAAATACCAGTAAATTCAGATTCAAAACTAGCTACATTTTCCAATGGAAATTTCGAAAATGGAATTGCTTCTTGGCGCGGATATGCGACTGTTTCGACAACAATTTTTAAAGAAGGAAAATCAGCACTTACTCTAAATTCAACCACTTTCGATTGGACAGGAATCGATCAAATAGCCGATGTTCCAGAAAACACCACTTCGATAACACTTTCGGCTTGGTTAAAATCGGATAATATCAAACAAGGAAAAGACTCTTGGAATAACGGATTATTCAACGTGGAATTCACGGGAAGCGATAACAAAAAAACGAGTGACAATCAAAACATTGCTTTTGTAACCGCGACCACCGATTGGACATACTATACCAAAACATTTCCAATTCCAACCGGAACAATAAAATACAGAATTATGCTAGCATTAGGGTTTGCATCAGGAACACTTTATGCGGATGACATAACTATAAGTTTTAAATAAAATATTATGAAAACAAAAAATACTACTGCAATCCTATTGGGATTTTTATTGCTTACGGCTTGTTCTAAAGACGACTCGACACCAACTCCTGCTGTGATAGTTCCACCTGTTGTAGTTACCGATGTCCTGACCACGACCAATGCAAAAACCTATCTAGTCGATCCAAATGCTACGGCAGAAACGGTGGCTTTGTTTTACAACTTGAAGAAATTGGCGAAAACAAAATTTGCTATAGGTCAGCAAGATGCTTTCAATAGTTTTTACAATAATGGTTCTTCATCACAGTCGGACATCAAGAAAACTGCAGGATATGACCCCGCACTTCTCGGTTCGGATTTTATGTTCATCACCGATAAAAACAATAACGGTCAAGCTAGCAACTGGTTTTATCAACAAGAAGTTATTATAACCGATGATGTCAAAGAAGCATACAGCAAAGGAATGATTAATATTTTTTCTTGGCATTTGAGAGAACCCAATAAAGAAGATAGTTTTTATGCTAATGATATGACAGATGCGGTAAAAACAACTGCCTTCAAAAGTATTTTGCCTGGAGGTGCAAATCACGCTTGGTACAAAACAAAACTGGACAAAGTAGCATCTGTAGTTTCCAATCTAAAAGGAAGTAACGGAGAATTGATTCCAATTATTTTCAGGCCTTTTCACGAATTTGATGGCAGTTGGTTTTGGTGGGGAGCTAATTTTTGTTCGCCAGAAGAGTATAAAACAGCTTATAAATTTACGGTCGATTATCTTAAAAACACCAAGGGAGTTCACAATATTTTATATGCTTTCTCTCCCGACAATTCCTATTCTACTTCCACCAATTACTTGAGTCGTTTTCCCGGCGATGGGTATGTGGATGTTTTGGGAATGGATAATTATGGTGATTTCAATAACCAAGGACAAGCGGGTTCGGATAGAGCCAATGCTAAACTAAAAATGATTTCGGATTTGGCTGTAACCAAAGTAAAAATTGCAGCTCTGACCGAAACTGGTTATCAAGTAACGACAACAACTCCAGCAATAAGCAACTGGTTTTCAACCTATTTATACAATGCTCTAACGGCAAACAGTATCGAAATTAGTTTCGTGATGTTTTGGAACAATACCACTTCGGGTTATTGGGTTCCTACTCCAACGGAATCTAATGTAGCCGATTTTAAAACTTTTACAACAAAACCAAAATCCACTTTGGTGAATACCTTGCCTAATATGTATGTTTTACCTAATTAATCGAAACCAATGAAAAATTCAATCCTCCTATTTTTACTATTAGCCTTGACAACAACCTCTTGTGAAGCTCAAAAACAGCAAGCACGAATCACAGTCAAAGGAACCCAATTCTTCAAAGGAGATAAACCGTATTCTTACATCGGAACCAATTATTGGTTCGGAAGTTTGTTGGCTTCCAAGAAAGTGGGCGACCGAAAAAGACTATTGCGAGAACTGGATTTAATGCAAAAAAACGGCATCGATAATTTGCGAATTTTAGTAGGTGGCGACGGCGGAAAATACGATTACACTGTTCGTCCCGCTTTGCAATACGAGCAAGGAAAATACGACCAAGATTTATTGGACGGTTTGGATTTCTTGATGTCAGAAATGGGCAAACGCAAGATGTACGCCGTTTTATTTTTGACCAACAACTGGGAATGGTCGGGAGGAATGTCGCAATATTTGGAATGGAACGGAAAAGGCCCAATTCCTGTGCCAGCAATACCACCAAATACTTGGCCGCAGTATATGTCGTACACCGAAAAATTTCATAGTTGCGAACCCTGTATGGAAGCTTTGAACAATCATGTGAAGTTTATTATGACGCGAACAAATGCTTACACCAAAAGAAAATATACTGAAGACAATACCATTATGGCTTGGCAAGTAGGCAATGAACCAAGGCTTTTTACGGAGGAAAACGAAGCTAAATTCACGACTTGGCTCAATAATATTATCAATTTAATGGACAGTTTAGACAAAAATCATTTGATTTCGACCGGTTCCGAAGGTTTGAATAGTTCAAATGACAAGATAGAAATTTTCGAAAGAACACATCAAAATCCAAACATCGATTATTTGACGATGCACATTTGGCCTAAAAACTGGAATTGGTTCAAAGCCGAAGATGCCGAAAAAACCTTACCAACCACATTAGAAAATGCTGGAAAATATATTGATGCTCACATCCAAGTGGCGCAAAATCTAAAAAGACCCATCATCATTGAGGAATTTGGTTTGCCAAGAGAAAATGAAAGTTTAGTTTCGAGTTCGTCGGTTGCTCATCGAGATGTTTTTTACAATTATATCTTTAATAGAGTTTTAGAAAGTCATAAAAATAAGGGTGTGTTGCAAGCCGCTAATTTTTGGGGATTTGGTGGCGAAGGAAAAGCCGTTACCCCAGACGGAAAGTGGAAACCCGGAGACCCATTAACCACTGATCCGCCTCAAGAACCACAAGGTTTAAACAGTGTTTTTTCTTCGGATAAATCGACTTTAGATTTGGCAAAAATATTCAATAACAAATTAAATAATTAATCTTTAAAAATGTACAAAATGAAAAAAACTTTACTATTAATGACAACGCTTTTCACAATGTTTAGTGTTAATTCTTTTTCACAAACATTAACTCCAAATCCGGTAGCAAGTGTTCAAGTGGGAAATTCAGTGGCTATCACATTCAATTACACATCTACTATTCCTTGCGCATTATATGCAGAATTAAGAATAGCGAATATTGATGGAAGTAACGTAATTACTCAAGATTACAGCGTAGGTTCAAACTATATTGTAGGAGCATTTTCTGCAGCGCTTCCAGCAAGTGCAACCTCTGCAGCGGGAACTGTGAATGTAATAGTTCCATCAAGTGCTGTTTTGTCTGCTAATTTACCATCAGGCAAAACTTATAGTTGGGTTTATAAATTAACACAAGGAGTTGGGAATTATGATGATGTTGCAAGTACTTTTCAATACACGAGTGCAACAATTATAGGTTCTACTAATGTTGTAGATTCACTTGTTTTAAGCAATCCTCCATTAACTATAAATGCAGGAAGTGATGTAACAATTAGTGTAAATTATACGTGTCCAGCTGCTAGATTGGTGAAATTTGGTATTGCAATTTACAACGCTAGTGGTTTTGTAAGTGATTTAGTTGGAACTGAAGTTGATAATTTGCCTGCGACAACTACAACGCCTGTTTTATTATCACAAGTATTAACTATTCCAGCAAATGCGGTACTTAGCGCAAATTTGCCGTCAGGACAATTCTACAAAGTAGACACCGCTTTATTCACGCCAGGATACGCAAGTTATATTGCTGGGACAAGTAGTAATGTAACTTTAGACGGAGTGCTTGCTGTTGATAATTTTAAACGAAATGCAATAAACATTTATCCAAATCCTGCATCAAACGAAATAAATATAAGCGATGTAACCACTATTTCCTCCTATAAAGTTTACAATGCTATTGGAGGATTAGTATTAAAGTCAACTGAATTTATTTCAGACAAAATCGATATTTCTCAGTTGAATTCGGGGGTTTATTTTCTAAAATTAAATGATGCGGAAACTATTAAATTTATTAAAAACTAATACTGATTTAATTTTTATAGAAAGACGATGTAATTATCGTCTTTTTTTTATTTCAAAATAGTCTCAATGGCATTAAATTCACTTTCAGAAAATGCTAAAGTCTCTAAACTTTCTATATTATTGAGTAATTGATTTACAGAGCTCGCACCAATCAATACCGAGGTAATTCTATTGTCTTTGAGCAACCACGCCAGTGCCATTTGAGCCAATGATTGATTTCTTTGTTTTGCAATTTCATTTAAGGCAACAATTATATTCCTTTTATGTTCTGTAATATCCTCCGCTTTCAAAAAACCATTAGGATTTGAAGCTCTCGAATTTTCAGGAATTCCTTTGAGGTATTTATCGGTCAAAAGTCCTTGTGCCAAGGGTGAAAAGGCGATGCAACCAATTCCTTTTTCGCCCAAAACGTCCAGCAAACCTTCTTCGGGAGTGCGAACAAACATCGAATATTTCACTTGATGAATCAAACAAGGTGTTCCCAATTGTTTTAAAATGGCCGCAGCTTCGGCGGTTTGTTTTGGAGGATAATTGGAAATTCCGGCGTACAAAGCTTTCCCGCTTCGAACGGCATAATCCAAAGCCGTCATCGTTTCTTCCAAAGGCGTTTCTGGGTCAAAACGGTGCGAATAGAAAATATCCACATAGTCCAAATCCATTCGTTTCAAACTTTGGTCTAAACTCGACAATAAATATTTGCGTGAACCCCAATCGCCATAAGGCCCATCCCACATTGTGTAACCTGCTTTGGTCGAAACTACGATTTCATCACGTAGATTTCCTTGAAAATTATTTTTGAGGATTTTACCAAAATTAGTCTCCGCCGAACCTGGAATTGGTCCGTAATTATTGGCCAAATCAAAATGAGTAATTCCTTTATCGAAAGCCGCTTTGGCAATACTTTCGGCATTTTCGAATGAATCTACCGAACCGAAATTATGCCATAATCCCAAGGAAATTTGCGGTAATTTCAAACCACTCTTTCCACATCTATTGTATTCCATTTGTATCCGTTTAAGATTTTGATATTCGATTTTATAATTGGTAAAGTTCGCATTCATAAATTTATTATACAAATAACCCGACCTGTTTTTAAATACAAATCGGGTTAAAATACGATTTTAAATCAAGACTGCTTGATTAATTGATAAACTAACTATTTAAAAACAGCCACAGATTCGCAGATTTTTAATTGTAAATTCATCTGTAAGATTTCTTGATAAAATCCTCTATAATCAATCTATTCGAAATCTTTATTAAAATCTGCGAATCTGCGGCAAATAACTTATTTCAACTCAAAACTACTTTCCAAACCTTTGTCGGAGCTTCCTCCCACCATAATTTTGAAAGTACCAGCTTCAACTAAATAATTACCATCATTGTCATAGAAGCCTAGTTCTTTTTCGGTCAAAGTTAGAGTAACCGTTTTGGTTTCGCCTTTTTTCAATTCGATTAATTCAAAGCCTTTGAGCTCTTTTACAGGTCTTGCTAAACTACCAAATTCATCGTGAATGTACAATTGAACCACTTCTTTTCCGTCATAATTTCCTGAATTGGTTACCTCAACCGAAACTTTTACTGGTTCACCTTTGGCGAAAGCCGCTTTGTTAATTTTCAAATTTTTATAGTCGAAAGTCGTGTAACTCAATCCGAATCCAAAAGAGAATTGTGGTGTTTTTTCAACATCAGAATAATGTGACCAAAACACATTATTATCCGTCATATTTGGTCTTCCTGTACTGTAGTTGTTGTAATAAATGGGACATTGACCTACGTTTCTTGGGAAAGACATTGGCAATTTTCCACTCGGGTTATAATCGCCATACAACACTTGGGCAACGGCATTTCCGGCCTGCGTTCCTAATTGCCAAGCTTCGACAATAGCGGGAATATTTTTGGCAGCCCAAGGCAAAGCCAGTGGTCTTCCGTTGTTTAAAACCAATACAATATTTGGATTTACCTTATAAATTTCCTCCAATAATTCTTGTTGCAAACCCGGTAAATCCAAATTAGTTCTGCTTCTAGCTTCGCCTGTCTGAAACCCATTTTCACCTAAAACCATTACCACTACATCGGCATTGGCGGCTACTTTTTTGGCAGCATCAAAACCACTTTTGTCTGTTGTATTAAAAACCAATTCGTTGAGGAAAGTTGCTTTTTCAATAGTTAAATCTGCTCCTTTTTCGTAGGTCAATTTGTTTTCTTTATATTGTTGCATTGCTTCTAAAACAGAAACGGCTGAATTGTCTTCGGCAGCTAATCTCCAGCTTCCTAATGGACTGTTTTTATCATTGGCCAAAGCCCCAATCAAGGCGATTTTTTGTCCAGATTTTTTTAGCGGAAGCAAATTCTTATCATTTTTCAGCAATACAATCGATTTTTTTGCCATATCCAAAACTCCGTCGTTGTTGGCTTTGCTACCAATAATGGCTTTTTCTCTGGCTTCGTCACAATATTTATAAGGGTCGTCAAATAATCCCAATTCAAATTTTACGCGGAGAATTCTACGAGCGGCATCATCAATCAAAGACTCGTTTACTTTTCCGTCCTTAACAAGCTGAACTAAATCATTGACATAATTATAAGACTCCATATCCATATCCGAGCCCGCTTTTACGGCTTTTTCAGTAGCTTCTTTTCCATCTTTGGCATAACCGTGTGTAACCATTTCTTTGATTGAACCCCAATCGGTAACTACAAATCCATCAAATTTCCATTTGCCTTTTAGAATGTCTCTTTGCAAAAAGCTACTTGCAGTTGCTGGAACGCCGTTCAGGATATTAAAGGAATTCATAAACGTACGAATTCCTGCTTCTTCCGCCGCCGCAAATGGTGGTAAAACGATATTGAACAATGTTGAATTGCTCATATCTACTGTGTTGTAATCTCTTCCTGCTTCGGCAAAACCGTAAGCAGCAAAGTGTTTGGCGCAAGCTGCAATCGTATTTACTTTGGTCAAATCGGCTTTGGTATCACCTTGAAAACCTTTTACTCTGGCTATTGCAATTTTACTTCCAAGAAAAGGGTCTTCGCCAGCACCTTCCATTACTCTTCCCCAACGGGCATCTCTAAAAATATCGATCATTGGTGCAAAAGTCCAATTTATTCCCGATGCCGATGCTTCATCCGCAGCGATTTGCGCAGATTTTTTGATGGCTTCCAAATCCCAACTCGCTGCTTCTGCCAACGGAATTGGACTCAAAGTTTTATAACCGTGAATCACATCGAAACCGATGATTAATGGAATTCCCAATCGAGTTTCCTCAACAGCAATCTTTTGAACTGCACGCACTTGTTTTACACCACGAACCGATAGCATAGAACCCACCCATCCGTCACGCAAATGTTTGTATTTCAGTTCGGCATTTCCTCCTTTTGGCGCAGGACCAGTTACTTCCCAAAAACCGTTGTATTGGTTCATTTGCCCTACTTTTTCTTCGAGTGTCATTTGTTTCAGCAACAAATCAATGCGTTCTTCGGTAGGTTTTGTTTTGTCTAAATGGGATTTATTTTGCGCATTTATGTTTCCAAATGCAATGAGGCAAAAAATTCCAGAGAAAATTAAATTTTTATTCATCATAAGTATCAGTATTGATTTTGTTTTTGTGTAATGGATAAATTATTCGGAAATAAATGAAGAAGCAGGTAAATTGACTTTATTAAAAAGAGTCGATTGATCGGTATTTTTCCAGGCAAAACGGACTTTTACAGGATTTTTAACTTGATCTGATTTCAAAATTACTACATTATTTTTAATGGTTGCTAAGGCTTCATAAAAAACACCGTCGGTTCCAGCTAGTTCAAATTGATTGGTTTTTGTATGGGTAAAATATAAGCCATCGGCAAAATCAAAAGAAACAATCGCTTTGTTTTTCTCGATTTTAATTCCTTTGTAAAGTGGACCGTTGACCAATGCTGAGTTGGTTTTATACGTATTGGCCAAAGCCAAATTTGCCAAACGAGTTCCTACCGATTTTTTATCTTTGGGATGAATGTCATCAATGGGCGAAATATCGCTGGTAACTGCCATTCCTACATTCGAAACTTCTTGCAACACTTTGCGTTGTGCATCTCTAATTACTGCGCCACCAAAATGATTTTCTCCATATTTATACGGAGCAATTTGCACATAATAAAACGGAAAATCCGATTTCCATAATTTTCTCCAAGAAGTAATGAGAGCAGAAAATGTTTTATCGTACACTGGCGAACCCACATTACTTTCGCCTTGATACCAAATCACACCAGCAATTTTGAAACCCGTTAAAGGGTAAATCATTGCATTGAAAGCACGTCCTGGCTGATTGGGACCATAACTTTCTTCTCTTCGGGTTTTAGCCGATTCTAATAAAACTTCATCGTTTAGAATGACTTCTTCGGGCATCCAAATCTCGGCTGGCGTTCCTCCCCAATTGGAAGAAATCAAACCAATAGGCACGTTTTTCAACTCTTCTTGCAAACGTTTCGCAAAGAAATACCCCACTGCACTAAAATATTTCATTGTTTCTGGAGTAGATTCCGTCCAATTTCCAGAAAGATTATTTTGAGGAGTCGTTGCCGTTAATTTAGGAACGGTAAAAAATCGGATGTTGGGGTTCGTGGCGTTTTTTACAACTTCATCGCCGTTTTCGATTCCCCAACTGGCGTTCATTTCCATATTGGACTGTCCAGAACAAATCCAAACTTCGCCAATCAAGATGTTTTTCAAAACAATTTCGTTGTAACCTTTTATCGAAATTGTGAATGGTCCGCCTTCTTTTGGCGTGGGAATATTAATTTCCCATTTCGCCTGATTGCTGGCTTTGATTTTATAGGTTTGATTGTTCCAACTTGGTGTAATCAAGACTTCTTCCTGCGGATTCGCCCAACCCCAAAGGATGACTTCGGTGTTGCGTTGCAAAACCATATTATCCGAAAGCACGTTCGGAAGCGTAACATTGGCGGAAGCCATATTTGAAAAAATCAAAAAAAGTATAAATGGAATTACATTATTTTTCATCGAGTAATTTTTTTAAGTAAGGAATTAATTGGTCGGCCATAATTTTATCATCGTCTATATTGGGATGATAGCCGCAACCTTTTGGCTCCATGGTTTGGAATTCGAATAAGGCAATTGGTTTGTGAGCTGAATCCTTTTCGAATGCTTGGATGACTTTTTTCAAACATTTTATAAAAGTTACATTTCTTTCTCCCGAAACCATTGGGCTGTTGAGCAAAACAATTCGAGTATTGGGAGCGTGTTTGTACACGGTTTTAATGAAATTTATATAATTCGAAACAAATTTTTCTTCATTAAAAGGCAATCTCGGTTTCTTGCCATCGCCTTCAGAAAGGTCGTTGGTTCCTAAACAAATGCTTACTAAATCGGGTTGAAATTTAAAATCGTAGGGTTTTGATTTATCTGTATTGAGGTATAAATTTTCATAAACATCGGGAATAATCGGCTCTTCAAGATGCTCGTCGTTCCAGTTGCGATACATTCCGTAACCTGACACTGAACTCAACACATAATCCAAATCCAAAGCTCTGGAAAGTACTGGTCCATAAGCAAAATACGCATTGTGTTGATCGTACCAATCGCCCGTTCCACAAGGAATAGTGGAATCATCGTTACCAAAACCACTCGTAATTGAATCACCAATGAGTTCAATTTTCTTTTTGGTTTTTGAAGCTTGGCTGACTTTTAATTTGGCTGTTGTTCCGGCGAATAAAACTCCGCCATTGGTCGCTTCAGTAGCTTTATAAATAGAAAGATGATGTTTTTTTTTCTTTTCGGAAACTACAATCGGAAAGGATTGCATTTCCCCTTTTTCGATTCGGATTCTTCCAATGTATTTTCCATCGAGTTCAAGGGAAACATAATTTTGATGATCTTCCACACTTTGTAACAAAATGGAACAGGAATTTCCTTTGAAATCAAAAGAAATAGAAGACGCAGGACCAATGAGAATCACTTTATTTACATCAAGGATTTCAACTCTACCTGAATGTGTAAAAAGTGCGTTGTTTGTTTCCATATTTTGTGACGAACAAACTAAGGAAAATGTAAACACAAAAAAGAGAAGGGGAAATTTTTTAAAAATCATTTTTTTAAGTAATTATTATCAATTCTGTAAAAATAAAGATTTTAAAATTAAAGAAGAGATACAATAATGTCAAAATATAATCTAAAAGTGACTCAAAAAAATACTGTTTTATAAATCATTATCACTATTACAAAATAGTTAAATATTTGTCCATTTAATAATTTTTTCACAAAACCAATTTAAGTATTTTCTCCAATTTGGAAACAGTAAAAATAAAATTAATTATGATTTATTTAACATAAAATTATATTAAAATTTTTAACTTTATTCAGCAATTAAACTCCAAATTATTGATTTCGTAAAATATAATTGATTATTTTAAAAATTTTACGAATTAATCAATTAGAGAAAGAATCATTAAAAAATAATTTAATGAAATTTTCGCCTCAAAAATATTCTTTGCCTGACCTTTCGATGCAGCCTTTTATTGATGCCAACGAAATATGGGATATTTTGAAAAATACCACCTCATCCAAAACTGCCGTCGATAAAATAATTGCCAAATCCTTATCCAAACAAAGACTGAATTTAACCGAAGTTGCCGTATTAATAAATGCAACCGATACCGCTTCAATTCAAGCCATAAAAGAAGGTGCAAAAACATTGAAAAAAAATGTATATGGCAATAGAATTGTGCTTTTTGCCCCTTTGTACATTGGTAACAAATGCCAAAATAATTGTTCCTATTGTGGCTTTCGAACTTCAAATAAAGACGCTGTTCGTAAAACATTGGACGACCAAGAAATCATCAACGAAATTGAAGCGCTTGAAGATAATGGACAAAAAAGACTGGTTTTAGTTTATGGTGAACATCAAGATTACAGCCCAGAATATATTGCGAATACTGTAAAATTGGCTTATGGCGTAAAAAAAGGAAATGGGGAAATTCGTAGAGTCAATATCAATGCGGCTCCAATGGATATTGAAGGTTTCAAAATTGTGAAAGAAGCCGGAATCGGAACGTTCCAAATATTTCAGGAAACCTACCATCCAGAAGCGTATGCAAACTACCATTTAGGCGGAAAAAAAGCCAACTTTGAGAACCGATTAACGTCCTTAGACCGAGCTCAGGAAGCCGGAATTGACGATGTGGGGATTGGAGTTTTGTTTGGATTGTACGACTGGCGTTATGAAGTTTTGGCATTAGTTCGCCACACGAATCACTTAGAAGCTTGCTATAATGTTGGACCGCATACTATTTCGTTTCCAAGAATCAAAGAGGCTTCGGGATTTGTAGCCAATCCAAACTATTTAGTTTCGGACAATGATTTTACGAAACTCATTGCTATTTTGAGATTGGCAGTTCCTTATACCGGAATGATTCTCACCGCTAGAGAACCTGCTAAACTTCGGGATGAAATTATTCAATATGGTGTTTCTCAAATAGATGGAGGAACCAAAATTGAATTAGGAGCCTATTCGAAAACACTTAATGAAACTCAAAATCTAAATAAAGGACAGTTTAAAGTCAACGACGAGCGTTCCTTGAATGAAATTGTCAATGAATTATTGGATAAAGAAATGATTCCATCGTTTTGTACCGCCTGTTATCGGCTTGGCAGAACGGGCGAACATTTTATGGAATTTTCAGTTCCCGGATTTATCAAAAAATGCTGTACCCCAAACGCAACCTTGACTTTGGCTGAATATCTTATTGATTATGCTGACGAATCCACTGCCGAAAAAGGTTGGAAACTGATTCAGAAAACGGTGGATGAAACCGAAAATAAAAAACTAAAAAAATCGCTGAAAGAAAGAATTGAAAGAGTAAAAGCTGGTGAACGAGATTTGATTTATTAAATAACTGAAAGTCAATAGTTTTAATTTAGCAGACAATAAAGTCCGCAAAGTTGTAATAGTACAATAAATCAACCGCAGATTTGCAGATTAAAAACATAATCTGAATAAATAATCTGCGAATCTGCGGTAAAAAATTTTAAAACCTGAATTATGAATACAGGTAAAGACAATAAACCACACATTGGAATCTACGGACGGCGCAACGTGGGCAAAAGTTCGTTTATCAACGCGCTGACTGGAATTGATGTGGCCATCGTTTCTGAAATTGCTGGAACTACAACCGATCCTGTTAAAAAATCTATTGAAATTTTTGGAATTGGCCCAGCCATATTAGTTGATACAGCTGGAATTGATGACTTTGGAGATTTAGGCACGAAAAGAATTCAAAAAACAATTCAAACTCTTGAACATATTGATGCAGCCATTTTATTGATTTCTGAAAATGTCTTTGGTTCGTTTGAACAAAAATTAATCGAGGAATTCAATAATTATGAAATTGAATATATTATCGTTCACAACAAGGAAGACCTAGAAAAACTGAAAGAGGAAACCGCTTTGCAAATCCAACAATTCTCGAAAGCGCCTATTGAAGTTTGCAGTATTATAAAGTCACAAAACATTGGAGAAGTTATCGAATTATTGAAAATAACTATTCCTAAAACTTCCTATCAAAAAACAACTTTATTAGGTGATATTATCGAAAAAGATTTCGTTGTTATGCTTATTACCCCAGTCGATTCAGAAGCTCCCGATGGTAGAATGATTTTACCACAAGCTATGGCGATTCGGGATGTATTGGATAATAACGCGGTGAATATTGTACTTCGTGAAACCGAAGTCGAAGCTTTTTTTCAAAAAACAAAACTTTGGCCAGACCTTGTTATTACCGACAGTCAGGCATTCGAATATGTCAATTCAATTATCCCAAAAGAAATTCCATTAACCAGTTTTAGCATTGTTTATGCTCGAATGCGAGGTCCTTTTGAGGAATATATAAAAGGAGCCGAAAAACTCTCGGAACTCAAAAATGGCGATAGAATTCTGATTTTAGAATCTTGTGTACATCAAGTCAGTTGTGAAGATATTGGGCGTTTTAAAATCCCAAATTGGATTAGAAAATTTAGTGGTAAAAATTTGGAATTTGATGTTGCAGCTGGACTTTCTACAATTGAAAAACCTATTACTGACTATGACTTGGTCATTCAATGTGGTGGTTGTATGATTACTCGAAAACAATTATTTAACAGACTAAATCCCGCTTTAGAAGCTAAAATTCCAGTGACCAATTACGGGATTGCAATTGCTTATATGAACGGAATTTTAGACCGTGTTGTGGAACCATTCTTGCAAAATTCCAATTAACAAATTCCAAATAACAAAACAATAAATTGAAAGCTTTTTCAAAAATAGTAAACAAAGATGTTTTAAACCAACTTGACCTCATCAGGATGCTCGATGCTGGAGGGAAAGACAAAATATTGCTGTTTGAAAAAGCAAGAGAAATTACGGATCTAAATATTGACAATAAAGTGTATTTAAGAGGTTTGATTGAATATTCGAATGTTTGTATCAAAGATTGTTTGTATTGTGGGATTCGTAAATCGAATAAAAACACGGAACGCTATACCCTTTCGGATGAGGATTTTTTCCAATCTGCGATTTATGCGTTGGAACACAATTATGGAAGCATCGCCATTCAAGCAGGGGAACGAACTGACAAAGTTTATATCTCCAAAATTAGTCACTTGCTTAAAGAAATTAAGAAACTAAGTCAGGGAAAATTAGGCATTACATTATCGCTGGGAGAACAAACATTAGACACTTACCAAAAATGGTTTGAAGCAGGAGCACATCGGTATTTATTGCGAATAGAAACTTCAAATAAAGAACTATACTCTAAAATTCACCCAAATAATGACTTGCATAATTTTGATAAACGACTTGAAGCCTTGCAAAATATTCGAAAAGCAGGTTTTCAACTGGGAACTGGAGTTATGATCGGTTTACCTCATCAAACTATCAAAAATTTGGCTGATGATTTACTGTTTATGAAAGCTTTGGATGTAGATATGGTGGGAATGGGTCCTTATATCGAACATCCTGAAACTCCTTTATTCGAAGCACAACATTTATTAAAAACCCCAAAACAAAGATTGGATTTAACTTTCAAAATGATTGCCAGTTTGCGGATTTTAATGAAAGACATCAATATTGTTGCTGCTACAGCATTACAAGCCATTGACAAAATGGGTCGTGAAAAAGCCATTGGTTATGGCGCCAATATTATGATGCCGAATATCACTCCTACGAATTTCAAAAAAAACTACAAACTCTATCCAAACAAACCTTGCATAGATGAAAACACGGAAGAATGCGGTTTATGCATCGATACTAAAATGAATTTAATAGGAAGTCAAATTGGATACAATGAATGGGGAGATTCAAAACATTTTACAAATTCAAAAGTTTAAAATATAAATCATTTAACAATGGAAACCATAAAATCAATAGCCGATTTGGAGAAAATTAGAACTTCAATTTTGGAAGCCAATCAAAGGCAAATTGAAGAAAACGACAATAAAAAATTGGTTGAAATTAAAGTCGCTATGGCTACTTGCGGAATCGCTTCGGGAGCAAAAGCTATAATGGATTTCTTTATTGAAGAATTGCCTAAAAGAAATATTATAGCCAATGTAAAACAAACCGGATGTATGGGATATTGTTATGCAGAACCTACTTTGGAAATCTCCATTCAGGACGAGAAACCGGTCGTTTTTGGTTTTGTAGATCTCAAAAAAGCAGACGAAATCATTGAAAAATTCATCAAAAAAGGAGAATTGGTCGATGGAATAATCCCCATTAATTACGAATTAGCCAATTAAATAAAAAGCAGAATTCAAACTCAAAATAATTTCAAAATGAGTAATCGATACAGGAAAAATTTACTAGTATGCAATGGGATTTCGTGCCAGCAAGCATCAGATTTAGCTTTAGTCGCTTTTATCAATTCAAAGCTAAAAGAATACCAGCTTGAGAACGAAATAAAAGTAATACAATCGGTTTGCTCCAATAAATGTTCGATTGGTCCAAATATCATTGTATATCCAGATAATGTGGAATATTCTAAAGTCACCAAAGCAGATATTGACGATATCATTATCGAACATTTGCTCAATGATCGAATTGTGGAACGATTGGTTTTCGATAAAGAAAAAGGAAATGGAGTTGCTCCTAAAAAACAATATCGAATTGCACTTCGCAATTGTGGTTTTATCGATCCTGAAGAAATCAAAGATTATATTGAGAAAGACGGTTATAATGCTTTAGCTAAATGTTTAACGGAATATTCTCCACAAGAAGTAACTCAAGAAATCATCAAAAGTGGACTTCGTGGAAGAGGTGGCGGAGGTTTTCCAACAGGTTTGAAATGGGAAATTACAAGCAAAAGTGTCGCCAACCAAAAATATGTAGTTTGCAATGCCGACGAAGGTGACCCAGGAGCTTTTATGGATCGTTCCGTTTTGGAAGGAGATCCACATTCTGTTCTTGAAGCGATGGCAATTTGTGGATACTGCATTGGTTCTAATAAAGGAATAATTTATGTAAGAGCCGAATATCCATTGGCTATCAAGAGATTAAAAATAGCTTTAGAGCAAGCTAACGAATACGGTTTATTAGGTAAAAACATCTTTGGAACCGATTTTGAATTTACCATTGAAATAAAATATGGAGCGGGAGCTTTTGTCTGTGGAGAAGAAACCGCACTCATCCATTCGATGGAAGGACTTCGTGGCGAACCCACTTTAAAACCGCCCTTCCCTAGTGTTTCTGGCTATTTAAATAAACCAACTAATGTCAATAATGTAGAAACTTTTGCAAATATCCCCGCCATTATCAACAAAGGAGCCGAATGGTTTTCTAGTATTGGAACTGAAAAATCCAAAGGAACAAAAGTCTTTGCTTTGGCAGGAAAAATCAATAATGTAGGACTGATAGAAGTACCTATGGGAATCACACTTCGAGAAATAATCTATGATATTGGTGGCGGAATTGTAGATGGTAAAAAATTCAAAGCCGTGCAAACCGGTGGTCCATCTGGAGGCTGTTTGACTGAAAAACATTTGGATTTACCTATTGATTTTGATTCCCTTACAGCGGTTGGTTCAATGATGGGTTCAGGTGGAATGATTGTTATGGACGAAGACGATTGTATGGTTTCTATGGCTCGTTTTTACTTAGAATTTATTGTCGAAGAATCGTGCGGAAAATGTGCGCCTTGCCGAATTGGAAATAAACGCTTGCACGAAATGCTCGTCAAATTATGCGATGGCAAAGGAACTCTAAACGATTTGGATTTACTACGGAATTTAAGTGTGGTCGTGAAAGACACTTCTTTGTGCGGATTGGGTCAAACATCGCCCAACCCTATTCTTTCCACTTTGAATAATTTCTATGACGAATATTACGCCCACGTTGCGGAACATCGTTGCCCAAGCGGTCAATGCAAATCTTTTTTGCGCTATTATATTAGCGAAGAAAATTGCATCGGTTGTTTGGTATGTTACCGAAAATGTCCTGCAGGTGCTATTTCTGGCGAAAAAAAGAAAGTCCACGTCATCAATCAGGAACTCTGCACCAAATGCGGAATTTGTATGGAAAAATGCAAATTTCACGCTGTTTACCTCAATTAATTCTATAACAAAAGCTTTATGGACACCATTAGCATAAAAATCGACAATAAGAATTTTCAGGTTGAAAAAGGAACCACCATTTTGGATGCCGCCAAAAGTGTGGGAATCAATATTCCAACCTTGTGTTATATGCACTTACACGATTTAAACACCACCCACAATCCCACAGGTTGCCGCATTTGTGTGGTTGAAGTCGTGGGTCGGAAAAATTTAGTTCCTGCTTGTGCAACAGAATGTCTGCCCGGAATGGAAATAAAAAACCAAACCATCAGAGTATTGAACAGCCGAAAAACCATACTCGAACTCATACTAAGCGATCATCCCACCGATTGTTTGATTTGTGCCAAAAACGGAGATTGTGACCTTCAAAGTATGGCGCAACAAATGGGCATTCGTGAAATTCATTACAAAGGCGATCAATCACATTATATCAAAGATACTTCGCCAGCGATCAAAAGAGATATGGACAAATGCATCGGTTGTCGAAGATGTGTGACGATGTGCAATGAAATTCAAACTGTTGGCGCATTATCTTCCATAAACAGAGGATTTATGTCGGTGGTTGCTCCTGCTTTTCAAATGAATTTAGAAGATAGTGTTTGTACTTATTGTGGTCAATGTGTGGCGGTTTGCCCTACGGCAGCTTTGACGGAAGTCGATCATACTAATTTAGTAATTAGGGCTTTGGCTGACCCAAATAAAACCGTAATTGTACAAACTGCTCCAGCAGTACGAGTGGCTTTAGGCGAGGAATTTGGATACGAACCCGGTACCATCATTACCGGAAAAATGACTGCTGCCTTGAAAGATATGGGTTTTGACTATGTTTTCGACACCGATTTTGCCGCAGACTTAACCATTATGGAAGAAGCAACAGAACTTCTTGATAGACTAACAAGACACATCAATGGCGATATAACAGTAAAACTGCCGCTACTAACTTCTTGTTGTCCGGCTTGGGTTAATTTCTTTGAACATCAATTTCCGGATATGAAAGATATTCCTTCGACCGCGCGTTCTCCACAACAAATGTTTGGATCCATTGCCAAAACGTATTTTGCCGATAAATTAGGCATCAAACGCGAAAATATGGTGGTGGTTTCTATTATGCCTTGCTTGGCAAAAAAATATGAATGCAGCCGAGAGGAGTTTAAAACCAACGGAAATCCCGATGTAGATTTTGTTTTATCTACAAGAGAATTAGCCCGATTAATCAAGCAAACTAGCATTGATTTTGAAAGTTTAGAACCCGTAGAATTTGATCATCCCATGGGAGAATCGTCTGGAGCTGGAGTCATTTTTGGCACAACTGGAGGTGTAATTGAAGCTGCGGTAAGAACTGCTTATGAGACTTTTACGAAACAAAAATTACACAAAGTAGATTTCAAACAATTGAGAGGAATGGAATGGATTCGGGAATCGACTATCGATTTTAATGGAACTCCTATCAAGATTGGAATTGCTCACGGATTGGGAAATGCTCGCAAATTACTCCAAGAAATTAGAGAGGGTAAATCGCAATATCATGCCATCGAAATTATGGCTTGTCCCGGCGGATGTATTGGTGGCGGAGGTCAGCCTTTGCACCACGGGGATTCAACTATTTTATTGGCCAGGCAAAAAGCACTTTATTCTGAGGATAAAGCGAAAGTCATTCGGAAATCACACGAAAATCCATCCATTCAAAAATTATATGCGGAGTTTTTAGGAAAACCTATGAGTGAAAAAGCACATGAATTGCTACACACTCATTATTTTGACAAAAGCAATCATGTGGAAATTTCCAAAGATTAATTTAATATCTAAAATAGAAAAGCAATGATGACAATATGCGAAACTAATGTCGCCAAAATAGAAGCCATTTGCGAGGAATACAATCACGATAAGGGAGAATTAATCAATGTGTTGCACAAAACGCAAAACACTTTTGGGTATTTACCCGAAGAGGTTCAAGAAATCATTGCCGAAAACCTGCACACTTCTTTGGCTCAAGTGTATGGCGTGGTTTCTTTTTACTCCTTTTTTACAATGACCCCCAAGGGAAAACACCCAATCAATATTTGCAAAGGAACTGCTTGTTATGTAAGAGGTGCCGAAAAAATAATCGATGAGTTCAGAAATCTGTTAGACATAAACATTGGGGAAACTACCAAAGACGAAAAATTTTCTTTAAGCAGCCTGAGATGTATTGGAGCCTGCGGATTAGCTCCCGTGGTGTTAGTTGGCGATAAAGTGTATGGTCGAGTTACGCTCGATAGTGTTAAAGAAATATTGGAAGAATATGAATAGATTTCAAATGAATTAAACGGCGTTTAAAGATGGTTTGAATACCGCTTTTTATCAAATTTAAAGTAAAGGAGAAGTCTCCCGACTTCGCAAAGCAATATGGATTCAAAACATCCCATAAAAACAAAGACCTTTGAAGTTTAAAAACGTCAAAGGTCTTATATGAAAAATCAATGGGTTACTAATTCAAAATGATTTTTACTATTTTTTTCGTTCTAAAAAACGGTTTCAACAACTTTATAAGGAACGATATTGTTCATTCCCATTGTAATGGCTTCCAGATTTAACGGAATTAAGTGATGATAGCGTTCCGAAATGGATTTTTTCAAGCCTTCGATGACATTTTCTATTTTTATTACGGGTTTTTCTTTTAAAAAACCGCCTAAAATGACCATATTGAAGATTTTTTTATTTCCCATTTCAGCGGCTAATCTGGTGCCTTCAATTTGAAAAATTTTGATGTCAGTTCGTGTTGGATGAAGGGTAATTCCGTTAGGGTCATAAATTAATATTCCTCCTGGCTTTACGGATTCTTCAAATTTATCCATCGATTGTTGGTTCAAAATGATGGCGGTATCCACTATTTTCAGGTAAGGCGAACTAATTCTTTCGTCACTCAAAATTACGGTAACATTTGCTGTTCCACCTCGCATTTCGGGTCCATACGATGGCAACCAACTCACTTCCTGATCTTGCATGATTCCAGAATAGGCCAATATTTTGCCCATTGAGAGCACTCCTTGCCCACCAAAACCTGCGATAATTATTTCTTCAGTCATGATTTATACTTTTAATTTACCCTCCACTTTTATATCCCCAAGAGGAAAGTAAGGAAACATATTTTCAACCATCCAATCATTGGCATCATTAGGCGTCATTTTCCATCCTGAATTGCAGTTGGATAGGATTTCAATAAACGAAAGCCCTTTTTTTAATCGTGTATTTTCAAAAGCTTGTTTAATGGCAATTTTAGCTTTTCGAACGTGTTTATGAGTATGAAGTGCGTGACGACTTACTGAATAAACTCCTGGAAGATTTGCAATTAATTCGGTTATTTTTAATGGCGAACCCATCGAAGCAATTTCTCTTCCATAAGGCGAAGTCGAGGATTTCATTCCTTCAAGAGTTGTTGGTGCCATTTGTCCACCAGTCATTCCGTAAATACCATTATTGATAAAAAAGATAACCATATTTTCACCTCGGTTGCAAGCATGGATCGTTTCGGCAGTACCAATTGCAGCCAAATCACCGTCACCTTGATAAGTAAAAACATATTTTTCGGGCCAAGTTCTAACGATGGCTGTTGCCACTGCTGGAGCACGACCGTGAGCCGCTTGGGTCATATCGATATTCATAAAATCATAGGCCAAAACCGAACAACCAACAGGCGCAACACCAATGGTATCTTCAGAAATACCCATTTCATCTATAACTTCCATAATCAAATTATTGGCCGTTCCGTGACCACAACCCGGACAATACGACAAGGCATTTCCTGTCATTAATTGTGATTTACAGAATACTTGATTCTCTGGTTTTATGATGTCTAAAACTTCCATTGTTGATTATTTTTTGTTCTAAAGCTTCTAAAATTTCTTCGGGAGTGTGAATGATTCCTCCTGTTCTTCCAAAGTGTTCGACTGGCACTTTATGTTCTACCGAAAGTCGTACATCTTCTACCATTTGACCGGCATTTAGTTCCACACTTAAAATTCCTTTGACTTGATCGGCCAATTCAAAAAGGGCTTGTTTTGGGAAAGGAAATAAGGTGATTGGTCGCAAAAGCCCTACTTTTATTCCTTTGGCTCTAGCCAATTCGACCGCTTTTTGCGAAATCCTTGCACTTGATCCATAAGCTACCAACAAATAGTCGGCATCTTCGCAATTTATTTTTTCGAAACGCAAATCTTCTTTTTCCATTTGCGCATATTTATTTTGCAAGCGATGCACTCGAGCTTCCATTTTTTCGGATTGCAAATCTAGTGAAGTGATAATATTGCGTTCTCGACCTTTCTTGCCTGTAACCGCCCAACCGCCTTGTTGTTCAATTAATTCGGAATCGGTCCATCTTGGTTTTTGGTCTTTTAAAATCACTTTCTCCATCATTTGACCAATTAATCCATCGGAAAGAATCAGAACCGGAGCGCGATATTTAAAAGCAATATCGAAAGCATCTTCAACAAAATCAGCCATTTCTTGAACCGATGCTGGGGCTAAAACATATAATTTGTAATCGCCGTGTCCTCCTCCTTTCACGGATTGAAAATAATCAGCTTGCGAAGGTTGGATCGTTCCTAAACCTGGTCCACCACGAACAACATTGACTATAACTGCAGGCAATTCTGCGCCAGCCAAATAGGATATTCCTTCCAGTTTTAATGAAATCCCCGGGCTCGATGAGGAAGTCATTGCTTTTTTACCAGTACTTGCGGCTCCATAAACCATGTTGATAGCTGCTACTTCGCTTTCAGCTTGTAAAACAACCATTCCTGTTCGGTTTTCAGGACGTTCGGTCATTAAATATTCAATAATTTCTGTTTGTGGAGTAATTGGATAACCAAAATAAGCATCGACTCCAGCTCGAATAGCTGCTTCGGCCAATGCCTCGTTCCCTTTCATCAATTTTAATTCTGACATTTTCTAAAGGTATAAATGGTTAGTTTGCAACTTTTACTCTATAAACTGTAATGGCTCTGTCAGGACAAACTGTCGCGCAATTTGTACATCCATTGCAGGCCTCGGGGTTTTTCATATAGGCATAATGGTAGCCTTTTCTATTTACCTCATTCGACATACTTATCACGTTTTCCTGACAAACAGGAATACAAACTTCGCAGCCTTTGCATACTTGAGTATCTACAACTATAGCCCCCCTTACTTTTGCCATTTTAATAAATTTATATGTGATTATAGTATTATAATTTTATTATTCTCAAAGATACGACTTGACTATTGCAATAAAAATGATAAATATCATATTTAGCCCATTTCATTACTTAAAATGATAAAAATAATTGCAATAAAAAACCCACTAAATTCAACATTTAGCGGGTTTCTAATTTTAGTAAACCAAATACCTTGATTCAGAATACTTTAAGTTTAATAGTTATTATTTATTTCCTTTTTCAAAATCGGCAATAAATTGTGCCAATCCAATATCGGTTAATGGGTGTTTTAATAATCCAGAAATAGCAGAAAGTGGCCCTGTAATTACATCGGCACCAATTTTAGCACAGTTTACAATGTGCATCGTATGACGAACCGAGGCAGCAAGAATTTGTGTTTCGTACCCATAATTATCATAAATCAATCGGATTTCTTCAATCAAAGCCAATCCATCTGTCGAAATATCATCTAAACGACCAATAAACGGCGAAACATAAGTAGCACCCGCCTTGGCAGCCAACAAGGCTTGACCAGCCGAAAACACTAAAGTCACATTCGTTCTAACTCCTTTATCCGAAAAGTATTTGGCAGCCATAACACCCTCTTTGGTCATTGGCAATTTCACCACAATTTGTTCGTGCAAATCAACCAATTCTTCTCCTTCTTTCACCATTCCTTCAAAATCCAACGCATTTACTTCGGCACTTACATCGCCATCTACTAGGTTGCATATGTCAACATAATGCTTCAAAATGTTATTTTTTCCGGTAATACCTTCCTTTGCCATCAAGGATGGATTAGTAGTTACACCATCTAAAACGCCTAACGCTTGTGCTTCCTTAATCTGAGCTAAATTTGCTGTGTCAATAAAAAATTTCATATTTATATATTTAATTGTGTGTTCTAATTATTTTGGGGACTAATTTACAATTTATAATGATTCATCAACATTTTTTCATAGACTTTATCAGGCAAAATTCGCTTCAAGACTATCGAAAATTTTTGCATAAAAGCGCCCACTTTATAATGGATTTTGGGGTTTGAATTTTGAATAATTTTATAAACAGCTTCGGCCATTTCATTCGGATTACTGCCGCTATCCACGTGTTCGTCCATCAATTTCAGAGTATTCCCGTATGGAATTTCATAAGCCGAATTCCTGATTAAAGGCGCATGAAATCGTCCCGAAGCAATATTAGTAGCAAAATCACCCGGAGCTACATTCGTAATCTGAATTCCAAATGATTTCACTTCCATTCGCAAAGCTTCGGTAATTAATTCTAAAGCACCTTTTGAAGCCGAATAAATGCTTCGATACGGCAAACCCATATAACCTGCTATAGAAGTAATATTGATAATTAATCCCGATTTTTGAGAACGCATTTGTGGTAAAACGACTTTCATCACTTCGATGGGACCAAAGAAATTGGTTTCGAAATTATTTCGGATTTCGGAAGTTGGAATTTCTTCTAAAGGGCCTGTAATTCCAACTCCAGCATTATTAATAACAATATCGAGTCGTCCTGAAGTAGCAATAATTTTGGCAACAGCTGCTTGAATTGATTCTGTATTTCGAACATCTAAAGCAATTAATGGAAAAACGGAGTTTAAAACCCTTTCTGGATTTCTACTAGTTCCATAAACAACAAATCCTTTGTGATGTAAAAATTCGCCAATAGATTTTCCTATTCCCGAGGAACCTCCTGTGATTAGAACTACTTTATTCATTTTTTGAATTTAGATTTAGCCCTTCGACAAGCTCAGGGTGACAATTTTGGATTTAGAATCAGCCAAAAATAAAAAAATCACGACAAAAAACGTGATAAACATGCAAAAGATTGCTTAAAAATAAAAAATGGCAAGCGACCTACATCGCACCGCTCAACCACTTACCCTTGCTATGTTCCCATCCTGGGGGATTTTGCAGGAGCTGGTCGTGTAGGACTTGCCGGTGCAAATATACACTCTTTTTATATTTTTGCAAGGACTTTGCTCCTATAAAATA
>Ga0209717_1000031_pt1 | contig 174337 bp, 133 predicted proteins | sample AD_UKC048_MetaG_FD_184418 | JGI IMG/M metagenome (GOLD analysis project Ga0209717, IMG submission 184418) | Active sludge microbial communities of municipal wastewater-treating anaerobic digesters from USA - AD_UKC048_MetaG (SPAdes) (version 2) | ecosystem: Engineered > Bioreactor > Anaerobic... | reverse complement strand
CTTGATCTTTAACAAGATACAATATACGATTTTTTTTCTGATAACAATGGATTTTAAGCGCGTTTTATCAACAAAAACGAATGTAAAACAACAAAATGAATGTCACCGACTTTTTAAAGTGGACTCATAATTGAAAAAGGGTAAGCTTGGTGTATCGCACCGCTACAACCACCTACCCTTGCTGTCTTCCAACCCTGGGGGAGTTCAGTGGGAGCTGGTCGTACACGACTTACCCCGTGCAAAGGTACAAAAAATCAGAAAGAATCAAAACCGAACGGCAAGAGGTCTTTTACACTCTGAAAAATACGAACCTTGTCACCGGCTGCCAGCAATACGCGTATGGGCACTCCGGCTCTTTTTTCACTTTCCAGGAGGACCTGTCTGCATATACCGCAAGGCGAGGCAGTTATTGCTATGGCCCGGATCTGTGTTTCCGGGAAATTGGCATGTGCATAAAATACCGCAGTTCGCTCTGCACATATCCCTGCCGGAAAGGACGCGTTCTCCTGGTTGTTCCCGCATATGACCTGACCGTTCTCCAGGCGGAGCGCTGCCCCGACCAGGAATCTTGAATAAGGGGCATAGGCGCCGTCAGCAGCACGGGCGGCCTTATCCAGGAGTTCGGCATCCAGGGGGTCCAGGAGGTCTTTAGTAGTTTCTGTATAATCGATGGTAAGGATACTTCTGTTCATAGGTAAGCGGTTTATAGAAAGCAAATATAAGAATTTATACTACATTTGCATCATGTTGAATCCGTGGCTATATAAGGCATTCTGCTTTGTTTCATGTATACTCCCGGTATTGGTTCCCGCTAAGGCCTCTCCCTGGTCAGAAGACCCGGAAAGGCAGATCACACGGGAAGAATATATCAATAGATACAAGAATATTGCCATATCACAGATGTATCATTACGGAATTCCGGCCAGCATCATCCTTGCACAGGGATGCCTGGAATCCGGCAACGGGAACAGCCGCCTTGCACGGGAAGGTAACAATCATTTCGGGATCAAATGCCACGACTGGGAAGGAGACCGTATTTACCACGATGATGATGCCCTGCAGGAGTGTTTCCGCAAATACAGGACTGCAGAAGATTCCTACTATGACCATTCAGAGTTTCTCAGGACCAGGCCGCGGTATGCCAGCCTGTTCCTGTTGGAGAGAACAGATTATGCCTCCTGGGCCCGAGGCCTGAAACAATCGGGGTATGCGACCAATCCCCGCTATGATGAACTGCTTGTTGAATTGATTGAGAAGTACAGTTTACATCAATATGATTTGCTTCCCTTGCAGGAAGAGGAAGGGCGTGAGCCCCTTGCAATGAAGTCGGGAATCCCTGCTGCCGGCATGCCCTCCTATGCAATGACAGGAGAAGATGTTTTCGTAATTGATGTGGAAAGAAGAATTCTTCAGACCAACGGAAAACGTTACGTGTTATCTGCCCCCGGAGATACGTACCGGTCCCTGGCTGCCGAATTCGGGTTTTTCCGGAGTGAACTCACACGCTATAATGACGTTGCTGCAAACGCTGAACTGGCAGTTGGAGAAAAAGTATACCTGGAACGCAAGGCCGGCAGGGTGACCCGAGGAGAATGCTCCTGGTCTTCCCTTTCAGGGGAATCCCTGCAGGAAATATCACAACGTTTCGGAATACGGTTGCAGTCATTACGTACATTGAACCCGGGAACAGGGGATTATCCCCTGGCCGGAACTGTTATCCGTTTAAGATAAAAAGAACATCATGAGGAAAAAGTCCCGATTCTTCCTGCTTTTCATCATCCTGACCTTAGGCGCAGGCATTGTGGCCGGAGGGTGGTATTACCTGACTTTCCACTACCCCAATATAACAACGGAAGACGGCAAGACTGCTTATTTGCTGGTACCTCGGGGTACCACTTATGAGCAATTGATAGACAGCCTGAGATCAGGGGGACACCTGACCATGGAACAGACTTTCCGCTGTGCTGCCAAACACGAAAACCTGCCTGAAAATGTTCATGCGGGACGCTATGCCCTGACCCATGGAATGAATAACCGGGAACTGGCCAGGAAACTGGCCATGGGGTGGCAGGATCCCCTGAACATAACTATAAATGCCCCTATCAGGACTTTTGAAAGGCTCGCCTCGGTCCTGGCCCGCAACCTTGAAATAGATTCAGCCCTGGTGCTCCAACATTTGAGGAACGATTCCCTTATAGCCACGTTTGGCTTTGATTCGGTGAGCCTGAGAGGCATGTTCATACCAAACACCTACCAGGTCTACTGGACCATAAGCGGAGAAGACCTTCTGGAGAGGATGTCCCGTGAATACAACAGTTTCTGGAATGAGCAAAGGAAGGAAAAAGCCAGGAGCATTGGTTTGACCATCAGGCAGGTGAGCACACTGGCATCCATTGTCAACGAAGAGACCAAGAAAACAGATGAAATGCCTGTGGTGGCAGGCGTATACATGAACCGTCTCAGGATAGGGATGCCTTTGCAGGCAGATCCCACCCTGATATTTGCTGCACAGGATTATTCCATACGGAGGGTGCTGGCAAGGCACAAGCGCATTGAATCACCGTATAACACATATAAGTACAAGGGTTTGCCCCCGGGTCCCATAGCAGTGCCTTCCATTGAGGCCATTGATGCAGTGCTGAACTATGACCACCATGATTATTTGTACTTCTGTGCAAAGGAAGATTTAAGCGGTTACCACAATTTTGCCCTGAATCTGCGTGATCATATGAAAAATGCCAGGAGATTCCAAAGGGCCCTGACAGAAAGGCTGAACAAGGAGGTGAAGGCACAATGAATAAACCGGCCCTGTACCTGGTACCCGCTCCCCTGGGAGACACGACTCCATCGGGGGTACTTCCTGCAGACCACGTGGAAATGGTTAGAAAACTGGATTGTTTCATTGTGGAAGAGCCCAGAACGGCCAGACGGTATCTCTCGGCACTGGGTCTTGATGTGCGGTCTCTTGAACTTGAGGTGCTGAACGAACATACGTCTCCGGCAGAACTGAATGGCTTGCTGGAACCCTTGAGAAAGGGGCGTTCCGTGGGTTTGTTGTCCGAGGCAGGCCTTCCGGCTGTGGCAGATCCCGGTGCAGAGCTGGTGGCTTTGGCTCACCGGGGTGGCTTCCAGGTGATACCACTGGTTGGCCCCTCTTCCCTGATGCTGGCTTTGATGGCCTCGGGGCTCAATGGACAAAAATTTGCATTCCAGGGATACCTCCCGGTAAAATCCGGTTTGCGGGATAAAAGGATCCGCGCGCTGGAAAGACAATCGGCCCAGGAAAACCAGACCCAGATTTTTATTGAGACTCCTTACAGGAATGAGTCGCTTTTCCGGGCCCTGCTGGATTGCTGTGCTCCCGGGACCCGGCTTGCAGTGGCCATTAACCTTACTCTGCCCGATGCATTCATATGCACCAGGACAGTAGGGGAGTGGAAGGGCAAAGAACCTGATTTCTCAGCTGCATACAGGAAAAAACCGTGTGTATTTTTATTACAGACTTGATATATGGCAACCATCGCTTTGAAAGATCTGAGATTTTACTCCCATCACGGGTGCTTTGACGAAGAACGTCTTATTGGTACTTTTTTTTCGGTAGATGTGGAGTTGTCAATCCACGGCTGTCCGGCTGCCTTTACGGACAAGCTGGAGGACGCGGTTGATTATTCCCGTGTATACGAACTGGTCAGTGCAGAAATGTCCATACCCAGCCGGCTGCTGGAACACGTTGCCGGAAGGATCCTTCGCTCACTATGCCGGTCTTTTTCATTGTCCGATTGTCGAGTGAAAGTTTCAAAACTATCACCCGCGTTGGGCGGGGGAGAAGTGGGCAGCGCTTCTGTTACCCTGACCATGAAGGATTTGCAGCATGAATGAGGCGTGTACATTTACTGTAATAACACTGGGCTGCAAGCTCAATTATGCAGAAAGTGCTACCATGGCCAGGGATCTGCTCCATAGGGGCTATCAGAGGGTAGGGCTTTCCAGGGGTGCCGATATTACCATCATCAATACATGTTCAGTTACCGAGCACGCAGATAAAAAAAGCAGGCAAGCAATTCGTAAAGCCTTGCATATCAATCCAAAAACACAAATCATTGTTACAGGATGCTCTGCACAGCTGAGGGCAGAAAGCCTGCGTCTGATTCCTGGAGTGGAGACTGTACTGGGTACGGATTTCCGTGACCGGGTAGGAGAAGTGGCTGGTAATCCGGGCGTTGGGGCCCTATTCCCCGGCACGGGCACTGTGGGAAGTGTTTTTTTTCCCGCCTGGTCCGGAGGTGAGGACCATCGTGAAAGAACCAGGTCTTTTCTGAAAGTACAGGATGGGTGTGATTATTGTTGTACCTATTGCACCGTGCCGCTGGCCAGGGGAAGAAGCAGGAACATTCCCATAGCCGAAGTGGTCCTGCAGGCCAGGGAGATCGCGGGCAGGGGGGTGAAGGAGATTGTCTTGACAGGAGTCAACACGGGAGATTTCGGAAAGACAACAGGGGAGTCTTTTGCTGACCTTCTCAGACAGTTGTCATATGTAGAAGGGATTGAACGCTACAGGATTTCTTCCATTGAACCAAATCTCCTGACCGGGGAGATCATAGAAATGACGGCCCGGCTGAAGTGTTTCCTTCCTCATTTCCATATACCCCTGCAAAGCGGCAGCAGCCGGATCCTCAGGAAAATGGGCAGAAGGTATGACCCGGAGCTGTTTGCCGGCAAGGTAAGTCATATCCGTTCCCTGATGCCTTTTGCATTCATAGGCGTTGATGTGATCGCAGGTTTTCCTGGTGAAACGGAGGCTGATTTTATGGAAACCCATAACCTGCTGGCAACACTGAAACCTTCCTTCCTGCATGTATTTCCTTTTTCTCCAAGGCCCGGCACACCTGCCGCCAAGTTGCCGATGTCGGAAAGGATCCGCGAAGGCATCATAACCGAAAGGACGCGTATGTTGGGTCAATTGTCCGACAAGCTGCACCAGGAGTTTATCCTCGCAAACAAGGGAAGGAAAGAGGAAGTTTTGTTTGAGGGAAAGACAGGGAATGATAAAATGCACGGGTATACCCGCAACTACATACGGATAGAACGCCCTTATGACCGGTCTCTGATCAATACGGTTGTGGAAATCATATTGGATTAACCATGTATTGGGAACTTTTCAAGGTGTTCTTCAGGATAGGGGCCTTCACCATTGGAGGAGGGCTTGCCATGTTGCCGGTGATCGAGAGGGAGGTGGTGGACCGTAAAAAGTGGATAACAAAAACAGTTTTTACGGATATTGTGGCTGTAACCCAGACACTGCCCGGTGTCATTGCCGTGAATATGGCAGTGGCGGTCGGCTATAAAGTCAAAGGAACACGCGGTTCTCTGGTATCGGTGCTGGGTGCTGTCTGTGCCCCGTTTTTTTCCATCCTGGCCCTGGCCATCTTCTTTCAGAATTTCAGGGATAATCCCGTCGTGGAGAAGATCTTTTTGGGCATGCGTCCCGTAGTGGTGGCCCTGATAGCTGTTCCTGTCATCACCACCATGCGTTCCATCGGGCTGACTTATGCAACCGGGCTGATAGCCTGTGTTGCAACACTGCTGATCTGGCTGTTGGGCGTATCTCCCGTCTGGATCATCCTGGCTGCAGGTCTGGGAGGGTATGCCTGGTACACCATTGATAAACACCGCAAGAGGAGGCGAAGCACATGATATACCTGGAATTATTCTACACTTTCTTCAAGATAGGTGTTTTTTGTTTTGGGGGAGGCTATGCCATGTTATCGCTCATCCAGGACGAAGTGGTCCGCAATAACGGTTGGATGACCATGGAGAGCTTTTCCGATATTGTGGCTGTATCGCAGATGACGCCTGGCCCTGTAGCCATAAATACCGCTACGTATGTAGGTTATACAGCCTCGGGAGGAAATGTCCTGGGTTCTTTCATGGCCACCATTGCGCTCATCATCCCTTCTGTGGTCATGATGTCCGTTGTGATAAGGGTGTACAGAAAATACAGTCAAAACAAGACTTTCCAGGCCATTTTCAGTGGCATCCGTCCGGTTGTGGCCGGATTGATCGCTGCTGCCGTACTGAACATGGCCACACCAGAAAATTTTGTGGATTTCCGCAGCTACCTGCTCTTTTCAGCCAGTTTCCTGGCTGCATACTTCTACAGGGCCCATCCTATTTTGCTGCTGGCCCTGGGTGGCTTGGCGGGGTATTTGATGTACTGACGTTTTTCAGTAAATTTGCTGTCTTGAATCATTCCTATGCAATTTAAGCTCACGGCACCTTATGCACCTACGGGAGATCAGCCGCAGGCCATTGAACAGTTAGCCTCTCTCCTGGCAGAAGGGACAGAGGCCGCCGTGCTGCTTGGAGTGACGGGTTCAGGAAAGACATTCACCATGGCCAATGTGGTGGAGCGGTTGCAAAGACCCACACTGGTCATCAGTCACAACAAGACGCTGGCTGCCCAGCTCTACGCCGAATTCAAAAGTTTTTTCCCGGAGAATGCCGTGGAATATTTCGTTTCCTACTATGATTATTACCAGCCTGAAGCATATTTGCCTGTCACTGATGTCTATATAGAAAAAGACCTGAGCATTAACGACGAGATTGAGAAACTGCGCCTGAGCACGTCTTCCTCTTTGTTAAGCGGCCGGCGTGACGTGCTTGTGGTATCAAGTGTTTCCTGCCTGTACGGCATAGGGAATCCGGAAGATTTCCACGCCAATACCATCACATTGAAAACCGGGGAGTTACACGATTTCAACAAATTGCTGTACAGGCTGGTGGATGCGCTTTATTCGCGCAACGAAAACGAGTTCAAAAGAGGGACTTTCAGGGTCCGCGGGGACGTTGTGGACATTTACCTGGCCTATGATGATATTGCCTGCAGGATCTCCTTCTGGGGCGACCGCATTGACTCCATCGAACGCGTGGATCCCATGACAGGGGGGGTGATAGAAAGGATTGAAGGCATCGCCATTTATCCGGCCAGCGCTTTTGTAACCACCAAAGAGAGAAAGGAACAGGCCATAAGGAGCATTCAGGACGACCTGACGGAGAGGGTGGCCACACTGAAAGAATTGGGCAAACATCTGGAAGCAAGGAGGTTGTTGGAACGCGTGGAATTCGATATAGAAATGATACGTGAGCTGGGTTATTGCCCTGGAATTGAGAATTATTCCCGGTATTTTGACGGAAGACCTCCAGGGACAAGGCCTTTCTGCCTGCTGGATTATTTTCCGGATGACTTCCTGACTATAATTGACGAGAGCCATGTGACACTTCCCCAGATCCGGGCCATGTTCGGAGGTGACCGTTCCCGCAAGGAAGTGCTCATTGAGTACGGATTCCGCCTGCCGGCAGCTGCAGACAACCGGCCCCTGACCTTTGCGGAATTTGACAAGGTCATTGGGCAGCGTTTCTATGTTTCGGCCACACCGGCAGATTATGAAATGGAGCGCTCGTGTGGACTGATAGTGGAACAGGTGGTCCGGCCCACGGGACTGCTGGATCCGCCTGTTGAAGTGCGGAAGACGGAAGGGCAGATAGATGACCTGATTGAAGAAATCAGGTCACGGGCCGCCAAAGACCAGCGTGTGCTGGTCACCACGCTGACAAAAAGGATGGCGGAGGAATTGGACAAATACCTTCAGAAGATACGCATTCGTTGCACCTATATACACTCTGACGTGGATACGCTGGAGCGCATCAGGATACTGGAGGAATTCCAGAAAGGGTATTACGATGTCCTGGTGGGGGTTAACCTGTTGCGTGAGGGACTGGACCTGCCGCAGGTTTCCCTGGTGGCCATACTGGATGCCGATAAGGAGGGCTTTCTGCGTTCGGAGCGAGCCCTTACCCAAACGGCCGGAAGGGCTGCACGAAACGTGGACGGGCGCGTGATCATGTACGCGGACAAGATAACCGATTCCATGGCCCGGACCATTGAGGAAACGGATAGACGCCGGAACAAGCAGATGCAATACAACCGTGAAAACGGGATCACTCCTACCCAGATAGCCCTTAATATCCGTCGTACCATGAGCCAGGAACCGGCCTACAGCGAGGCACCGGATGTCATTTCCATGGTGGCTGAAGACCCGGTAGCCCGGGCCATGACTCCGCAACAACTGGAAAAAGCCATAGCGACGGCCAGGAAAAGAATGGAAGAGGCGGCCACCAAACTGGATTTCATTACGGCTGCCAGGTTCCGTGATGAAATGTATGGTCTTGAAAAATTACGCAAATGAATCAAACCATGATCGATAAGGCAAAGGAGTATGCTGCCGCCAGGCTGGAAGGGCTGAAACGGGGCAATGGCGCTCCCTTCATGCAGCACGTGGACGCGGTGGCGGCCATCGTGGAAAAGGAAATCGGCCTTGCCGGCGAGGCAGTTGCTACGGTTTACCTGCATGAGGCCAGCCGTAAACATCCGGAACTGCTGGCAGAGATCGCTTCTTTATTTGGCCATGAAACCGGCTCCATGGTCGTGGGGCTGAACAAGATATCTACCATCAATCCCAGGGATACGCGCCTGCAGGCCGAGAATTACAGGAAACTGATCATTTCCTATTCTGCCGATCCAAGGGTTACCCTGATCAAACTTGCCGACAGGCTGGAAGTAATGCGGTCCCTGGCGGATTGTTTTCCCCGAAACGACCATATCAAAAAAGCCACAGAAACCATGATGCTGTACGCCCCGCTTGCACACCAGCTGGGTTTGTACAGGATCAAGAGCGAGCTGGAAGACCTTTCTTTCAAGGTAATCCAGCCTGAAGATTACCGTTTGATCACCAATAACCTGAGGGCTAATGAAATAGAGCGAAAGAAGCAGATCGCCGGGTTTGTGCAACCATTGGAAAAAGAACTCAGGAAAGCCGGAATCCGTTATGAGCTGAAGAGCCGTACAAAAACCACCTATTCTATCTGGCGCAAGATGCAGATACAGCAGGTAGGCGTGGATGAGGTATACGATATCCTGGCCATCCGGTTTATTGTGGACACTACACCTGACAGGGAAAAGGAGGTCTGCTGGCAGGTTTATTCAATAGTCACGCAGATTTATGAACCCATTCCCGAGAGGATGCGGGACTGGATCACGGTACCCAAGGCCAGCGGGTATGAATCGCTGCATATCACCGTGCGTACGCCGGAAGGAGCTGCACTTGAGGTGCAGATCCGCAGCCGCAGGATGGATATTGTAGCCGAGTTTGGCGTGGCAGCGCACTGGGCTTACAAAGGCGTGAAAAACGAACAGGTGATGAATGACTGGCTTGCCGGGGTCAGGAAGAGGCTGCAGAATCCGCAGGAAGATTTTTCTTCTGCTGAAAAGGATCTGTACAAGTCCAACGAGATCTACGTCTTCACGCCGGCCGGGGATTTAAGACGCCTGCCCGCCGGGGCCACGGTGCTTGATTTCGCCTTTGAGATCCACTCGAACATAGGCCTTAGATGTACCGGAGGAAGGGTGAATGGAAAGATGTCACAGGTCCGTGATACCCTGCAAACCGGAGATGTGGTGGAAATCCTCACGTCCAGGAACCAAAAGCCGTCAAGGGACTGGCTCGGCTTTGTGGTATCGGGAAAGGCCAGGAACAAGATCCGCCAGAAACTGCGTGAGGAAGAAGGAATCCAGGATGTGGCGGGCAGGGAGATGTTGGAACGCCGGTTGAAAAACTGGAAAATGGAACTGACACCGGAGGATTTGATGCAGTTGATGAAACACTTCCGGATAAAGCAGATCAGCGATTTTTATGCGGCTGTTGCCCGGGAAGATATTTCCCTCCAGGATATCAAGTTGTTTTTGCTGAAGGATAAAGAAGATACATCTGAGAAACCGGAGACAGGAAGCACGCCGCCGGAACACGCTGAAGAAAAAACCAGCTACAGGGAGGGTGACTATCTGGTAATAGATGATAATTTTGGCAGGATTGGCTATAAACTGGCCAGGTGCTGCAACCCGGTGATAGGGGATGAAGTGTTCGGGTTCGTGTCCATCAAGGAAGGTATCAAGATACACAGGATGAGCTGTCCCAATGCCGCCAGGCTGATGACCCGGTATCCCTACCGGATACAGAAAGTGAGGTGGCGCGAAAAGGTCACCTCGGCTATGTTCCAGATTACCATCAGGTTCACGGCGTACCAGGAAATCGGGCTGGCACAGGAGATCAGCGATGTGATAGGGAACCTTTCGCTCAATCTGCGCAGTTTCACGTTCTCGGGCCAGGGAGGAAAAATTGCAGGAAAGTTGCAGGTGGCGGTCAGCTCCAACAAACAGGTTGATTTGCTGTTGTTCCAGCTCAGGAAGATAAGGGGGATCACTAAAGCGGTAAGGGAGTAAGGTCATGGATGAAGAAAAAATTGTCGTCAAGGGCGCACGCGTTCACAATTTGAAGGATATATCGCTGGATATCCCCAGGGACAAACTGATAGTCATCACCGGGGTTTCTGGTTCGGGAAAATCATCGCTGGCCTTTGACACGCTTTTTGCCGAGGGGCAAAGGCGCTACGTGGAAAGCCTGTCTGCGTATGCCCGTCAGTTCCTGGGGAGGATCAAAAAACCCGATGTGGATTCCATAGAGGGAATACCGCCCACCATCGCCATCGAACAGAGGGTCAATACGCGCAATCCCCGCTCCACGCTGGGAACAACCACGGAAATATATGATTACCTGCGTCTTTTATATGCCCGTATCGGGAGGACATATTCTCCGGTTACAGGGGAAGAAGTCAGGTGCCACACCCAGGAAGATGTCCTGCAATACATAGTATCCCTGCCACCTGGAACGTCTGCCATGATTCTGGCCCCGTTTGGATGGGAGGATGCACAGCGCAGGGTAGAGAACCTCCTGATGCTTCAGCAGGAAGGATATACCCGGTATCATGACGGAACAGAAGTGGTGCGCACAGAGGACCTTCTCAGGGATATGGAAAAATATGCATCGCGGAATGTCCTTCTGCTGACCGGACGGGTGGGGACTGCGGATGATCCTGATAACAGGGCACGTATACTGGAATCGGTACGGTCAGCCTTCACCATGGGCCAGGGGGCGCTTTTTGTCCTTACAGGAGAGGAAATGGTGGCTTTTTCCAAACGTTTTGAAGCCGATGGAATAACCTTCATGGAGCCCACCGAGCATCTTTTCAGCTTCAACAGCCCGTTGGGGGCTTGTCCCGAATGTGGCGGCTTCGGGCAGGTGACAGGCATAGATGAATTGCTGGTCATTCCGGACCGGACCCTGTCTGTCTACCAGCATGCCGTTGCCTGCTGGAGGGGTGATGTCATGGGTGCCTACCGGGATGAAGTGATCAGGTATGCTTCCAGGGCAGGATTCCCCGTTCACAAGCCCTATAGCGGTCTTTCTGCCCAAGAGAGGGAATGGCTGTGGAACGGGGATGAACACGTCACGGGCATCAACCGGTTCTTCAAAAAACTGGAATCGGCCCGGTACAAAGTCCAGAACAGGATACTGATAAGCCGCTATACCGGGAAAACACTATGTCCCGCATGCGGCGGAACCAGGTTGCGTAAAGAATCATCTTACGTGAAAATAAAAGGCAAGCGCATAGACCAGTTGCTGGACATGAATGTTGAAGAACTGGAGGGCTTTTTCAATGCAGCCACATGGGACAAGCAGGAGCTGGAGATTGCTAAAAGGACGTTGCAGGAAATCACGTCCCGCCTGCGCTTCCTGAACCAGACGGGGCTTGGTTACCTGACACTGAACCGGAGGTCTTCCACGTTGAGCGGAGGTGAAAGTCAGCGTGTCAACCTGGTAAGCTCCCTGGGAAGCTCGCTGGTAGGCAGCCTGTACATTCTTGACGAGCCGAGCATCGGCCTGCATCCCCGGGATACCCTGAGGCTTTTGTCCTCGCTCAAAGCCCTGAAAGACCTGGGCAACACAGTGCTGGTTGTGGAACATGACGAGGAGATCATGCGCGCGGCTGACCAGATCATCGATATTGGACCGCTGGCGGGCAGGGACGGGGGCAAACTTGTATACCAGGGACCTCCCTTGCAGCCCGGGCAAGCCTGTGATCCGGGAGATAGCTATACCCTCCGTTTCCTTTCCAACCCTGACGTTATCCCGGTGCCCACACACCGGTTGGGATGGAATTCCTATATATCCGTTGAAGGAGCGACTCATAACAACCTGAAGGGAATCGATGTGAAGTTCCCACTGCAGGTATTTACAGCCGTTACGGGGGTTAGCGGATCGGGCAAATCTTCCCTGGTGAGGGATGTGTTGTATTATGCCCTGGGCAGGGAATACCATCAGAGCAGGATTCCGGCACCCGGGTTGTTCAGCCGCCTGACAGGGGACGTGCACCGGATAGGAGGCGTGGAACTGGTTGACCAGAATCCAATCGGAAAATCTTCCCGGTCAAATCCGGTTACCTATATCAAGGCTTACGACGATATAAGAAAGCTGTTTTCCGAACAACCGTACGCACGCATGAACGGTTACGGACATTCTCATTTTTCTTTCAATATTGAGGGCGGACGCTGCCCCGAATGTCAGGGAGAGGGTGTTGTCAAGGTAGAGATGCAATTCATGGCGGATGTGACCCTGACCTGTGAGTCATGCCAGGGCAAACGCTTCCAGCCCGATATCCTGGAAGTCAGGTACAAGGAAAGGAATATATACGATGTGCTGGAAATGACAGTCCGCGAAGCGATAGACTTTTTTTCTTCCCATGACGATCCCACTGCCCGTCGTATAGTCGAAAGGCTCATGCCCCTTGACCAGGTAGGTTTGTCCTATATCAAGCTGGGTCAAAGCAGCAGCAGCCTGAGCGGCGGGGAAAGCCAGCGGGTGAAGCTGGCTTATTACCTGTCCAGGGAAAACACCATGACCAATCTCCTGTTCATATTTGACGAACCTACCACAGGACTGCATGTCTACGATATCGACAAACTGCTGAAATCCTTTTCGGCGTTGATTTCAAAGGGGCATACGGTTCTGGTCGTGGAACACAACATGGATGTGGTCAAATGTGCAGACTGGGTCATAGACCTCGGTCCGGGAGCAGGTGATAAGGGCGGAACATGTTGCTATTGCGGAACACCCGAAGGCTTGGCACAAAGGCCCGATCTGCCGACGGGCCTTGCCTTGCGAGAAAAAATAAGGGTGTAACGGGTACCGGGAACGGGAGAAGTTTCTATTTTTGTGATATGATCAGAATTCCTTTCATGCCGATAGTGTTGGGAATAGTGTTCTGCGGAATGCCCCTGCAAAACCTGAAGGCACAGGAATCCGAAGCTTTCACTTCCTTATTTTGCATTGCCCCGCAGATTGGCACTGACATAGGGGGAACTATTCCAATCCCTTTCTCTGCCATAGGAGGGCCTTTTAATGCGTATCCTAAACTGAACGCCACGCTGGGAATGCGCTTTTTTTTAAACATTCATCCCCGCTGGAGCTTGGGTGCCAATCTGAATTACAAGACCATAGCCATGGACGCGGATGCCCGTGTCACGAACCAGAAATTCAAGGGAGAGAATACGGTCCAATATTTCACGGGTACCTCTGAAATGTCCATGAGCTTTCAAATACTGGAGCTTCCCCTGTACGTTGAATTCCTGGCAGGATCGAAACAACAGCATGGTATCCAGGTGGGAGCTTTTGCGGCATGGGTGATGAAGTCTCATTTTATCACTTATGCCAACAAAGGTTTTATCGGTTCTGAACCGGACCGGATGGATTCTGCCCTTTCAAGCCCCCAGGTCATGGACTTTTCTGCGTTGCTGGGTCACTGGGATGCAGGACTGCTGGCCGGCTATGAAGCAAGGATATTTCCCCATATAAGAATGGGCTTGCACGTCATGTTCGGCTTGAATGATATCTTTATCCCGGGAAGCGATTTCTTTGATTACAGCATGAAGCAGGTACGGGGAAGCGTGACTGTTTCTTACGACCTGGTGCGTCTTTATCGGCGATAGGCCATATCCCACAAGCTGAAAAAAATCCACCTGGCCCTTTTTTCGAGTACGGGCAGGTCTATGATCTCCGGTGTATCCGTGGGTTTGTAAGTGTGATCGTTGAAACCGGAGGTTATCAGCAGTGAAGGGACTTCCATGGCTGCAAGCACGGACTGTTCTGTCATGGTAAAATAGATTCTGGCAAAGTCCGGACTGTTGTAGAAAGAATAATCTATGTTGAGTCCCATGTTGAAAAAAGAATTGTTGTTGTCCAATGACCGGACTATATACGAGGGAACGTTTCCGGCCCCGAGCACTAGCACATATTGTGACGTGCTGCCCGGTGGTTCCAGGCTGGTACCCAACTGATCCAAATTCATATTCAATACAATGGATTTGGCGGGTATTCCCAGGGAAAGGGCAAAGACCCGCGCACCTGTCATGGAGAATTCCTTTGCATCATAAGCTACAAAAATGATATTCCGTGCGGCCCGGTACCCTTCATTTTCCAGGGCGCAGAATGCACGGGCAAGGGATAGCAGTACGGAAACACCCGAAGCATTGCTGTCGGCACCCGGATAAAAAATCCCGTTGATCATCCCCAGGTGGTCGTAATGTGCAGTAACAACCAGGTATTCATCACTATGGGTAGCAGCAGGGATCCAGCCGATGACATTCCTGCCCCGCTGCCCTGTGGGGCAGGCAAAACCCTGGATAAAGGAAGTATTGTTGCGTTGCGGATTGCCGGTGCCCAGGGGGCGCAGGCCGTATTCCATGAATTTTCCGGCTATGTAGCTTGTGGCCGCCGAGCCTCCGGCTGTACCTGTTTCCCTTCCCTGGAGAGAGCTGTCCGAAAGATAGCAGATATGGGTGTTGAGTTCCTTCCGGTTGATCAGACCGGCATGATATTCCGGCCGCAGGAGAGGAGTCTGTGAAGACTGCCCGGCAAAAGAGGGGGCTATGCCCAGAAACAGCGCAAACAGAAGGAGAATCGGCATATTTTTTGTCATTTAAGCTGCAAAGAAAAGAATTTTCCTGTCAATTTCATATCTTTGAACAATGGCACAAAGAACACGCCTCCATATCCTTTTATTGATCCTGGTTTTCATTACGCCTGGAAAAGCACTGGCCCAATACGATAAACAACAGTTTTTTTACAGGGGACAACAACTGTTGTTCGAAGGACGCTATCAACAGGCAATTGACAACTTCAACAAACTGATACAGCTGGACCCGGAACTCCACGAAGCTTACTTTTTCAGGGGGATAGGCAAGTATAACCTGGGAGATTTCCTGGGAGCCAGGACAGATTTTGACAAAGCCCTGGCCATCCATCCAATTTTTACGCTTGCCTACCATTACCGTGCCATAACACATTCCCGCCTGGGTGACTATGAAAAAGCGCTGGCGGACCTGCAAGAGGCCATTGACCTCAGGCCGGGATACAACGGACTCTATTTCAGCAGGGGAGTGACTTACTTATTGTCTCAGCAATTCAAACTGGCAGAGCAGGATTTCAATCGCTTTATCCGCCATGAACCCAGGGTAAGCGAAGCCTACCTGAACAGAGGGGCCTGCTATTTGTATTTAAAGGATACGGTAAAAGCCCTGCACGATTATGACACAGCCATACTGCTGAACAAGTTTGATCCCGAAGGGTACATCAGAAGGTCCAGGGTGTATGCCATGCAGGAGAATTATGCCGCGGCGCTGGAAGACCTGAACCAGGCCCTATCCCTGGAGCCGGATAATTCGTTTGCCTATTTCAACCGGGCACTGATCCGCTTCAATCAGAACGATCTGACAGGAGCGCTGCAGGACCTGGAGCGGGTTTTGGAGGAAGATCCCGGTAATGCGCTTACCCTATACAACAGGGCTTTGATCCGTACACAGATTGGCGATTACAACAATGCCCTGAGCGATTATGACCGGGTGATATCCATCAATCCCGGCAATGTCCTGGCTTATTACAACAGGGCCGCCCTTTTCATACAGATGGAAAGATACGGGGATGCATTACGGGACTATGATAAAGCGATTGAATTATACCCCGATTTTGCCAATGCATATATGAACCGGTCCTACGTCAAAAACAGGATGGGCCTGTTTGCAGCGGCAGAAGTGGATTACAAAACAGCACAAAGCAAGGTCAATCAATACAAGTCACAACTGGGAGATTCCACATATTCAGCCTTTGCAGACACAACGCAGCGTTTTGACCGCCTGCTGGCCCTGGATGCCGATTTTGCCAGGAAAGACTTCGATAACGAGTTGCTGCAATACAGGGATGTGGATATTCGTCTGAAACCACTCTTTAAACTCCTGACCGGTACTTCGGGAAACCTCATAGCCCTGGAAAGAAGATATTATTATGAAGAACTGGAAAAATTCCTGCTCAAACAATCCGTACCGGTCTATCTTTTCAGCGAGGAACCGGTTGTGGACCCGAACCAGCTTAGCTTCCTCAGGGAACAGGTACGTTCCCTGCTTCAACAATCAGATGATTCCCCGGATCTGTACTTTATCAGTGGAATACTGGATTTCCAAAGCAAATTGTTCAATGCTTCCCTTTTGTCCTACAACCAGGCTATCAGCCGTGATCCGGACAACGTCTTTTACTATATCAACAGGGCGGCATTGCAGAGTGAGATGATTGAATTCATTTCTTCCATGGAAAGCAACGTGCAGATACTGACACTGGATGAATCGGGGACAACAAGAACCCGTGTCCAGGAACAGGGACGACGTGAATATGATTATTCGGGGGCTATAGATGACCTGGAAAAGGCGGCCATGCTGGCTCCTGATTTTGCCCATATCTATTACAACCTGGGAAACCTGTACTGCCTGTCCGGGGATTTTCCCAAATCCATAGGAAATTATACCCGTTCCATAGAACTGTACCCTTACCTGGCAGAAGCCTATTATAACAGGGGACTGATCCAGATTTACCTCAAGGACAAGGAAAAAGGATGCATGGATATCTCAACGGCAGGGGAACTGGGTATCAAGGATGCTTACAGTGTCATAAAAAAATTCTGTGTCACTGAATAGCGACACAGAATCTTCATTTACCGGTACCTTCCTGCTCAGTTGGAATACGTGTCTTTCACATAGGGTGCGTTCTTCAGGAAATCATAGGAGGCTTTGATGCTTTCAAAGGGTTCAAGGTCGAATGCTTCCTGCTCCACAATTGCATATTTCAGACCAGCAATTTCGGACTTTTCATAAAGGGCCTGGAAATCAATGGTTCCCGAAGCTCCAATTTCTTTCTCGTCCTTCACGTGCCAGAGGTCAAAACGTCCCGGGTATTTTTCAAAATAGTCTGTGGCAGGGGCACCGCCAACCTGGCTCCAGTAAACGTCTATCTGGAAGAAGACCTTTTCCGGGTCTGTATTTGCCAGCATGAAGTCGTACATTACCATGTCATCGAAAACAGTAGTGAATTCCTTGTCATGGTTATGATAACCAAAACGGATGCCTGCCTGGTTGCATTTTTCGCCCACAGCGTTGAACAGCTCACAATAACGGGCAAGGCCTTCCACAGATTCGTAGGCGCTCATCCACATGGAGGGCTGTACAATATACAACACGCCTGCAGCCAGGTGATCCTGGATGGCTTTATCCCACCAGGCCATGCACTCTTCCCATGTTGCGGCGTTGGGGTCGGGGCCGTTGATATGCGATGAGATCACATCCAGCCCTTTTGAATTGCACAAAGCGGTGAAGGCATCCCCGGCAAGGCCGTAAAAAGTCCCATCCCCTGCATTGTATCCGGCCATTTCCACAAAAGTGTAGCCGGCGGCAGCGACAGCGTCCAAGGCTGTTTCCAGGTCCTGGCTTATCTCGTTGCGAATGGAATAAAGCTGTAGCCCGATTTCCTTCTGAACAGGTTCCTGGGCACAGGAAGCCAGCCCCAGGAAGGCTGCCATGGCCAGCATGATAAAATTACTTTTCATCAGTCCAGAATTTTAACTTGAATGTTCCTGAACCATACATCGTCGCCATGGTCCTGCAAACCAATGAAACCTGCTTTCTCCTCTCCTCCGCAATTCAGAAGCAGATCGTAGGCAACGGGCCATTTATCCTGGCTGAATTTGCTGTTATCCAGCAATTCCTTCCATTGGGGAGTCCACAAATGGTACTCCAGAACAGCTTCCCCGTTCTGGAAATGGGCAACAGTCCCCTTGTAAACCAAGATCTTCGCTGTGTTCCATTCCCCGAAAGGCTTTGCATTCTGGGGTTTGGCCGGAATCATGTCATATAGCGAGGCTGACTGGCGGTTGCCGTCCACGCCCAGCAATGCATCGGGATGGTTGGCGTTGTCCAGGACCTGGTATTCCGGTGCCGAGATGTAAATGGGTTCACCGGGCACTTCCTGTGCCAGGTAGAAGACACCGGAGTTGGAACCTTGTGCCACTTTCCACTCAAAGGTCAGTTCAAAGTTGCTGAATTTCCGGTCGAAAATGATGTCGCCGCCATTTTCGGCACCGGCTTCTCCGCGACCTGATCCGTTGATCTTTATGGCTCCGTCTTCAATGGTCCATGCTCCGGGGATTTCGGTGCCGTTATAGGCGCGCCAGCCTTCGAAAGTCTGACCGTCAAAAAGTACGATCACATTAGGATCGGCTTCCTGCACCTCTTTCTTATTGTTGTTGCAGGAAGAACAGGAACTGATAATCATTGCAGTCATCAGAACAGGTAAAATAATTAATTTTCTCATAGTTAATCTATTAATAGTTTAAGTTTAAGGCATTTCCGGAAGTGAATAACCTTCCCTGTAGGTATGGCGTATCAATTCATTCGCGAATTCCAGGGCATTGATGGGATCCGTGTACTGGTGATTGAAAGTGGGGTGACCGTCCTTGATGGAGAAACCGTCTTTGGTTTTCATTCGGATGGTATCGTTGGGAGAGATGTTGGTGAATTTCATAGCCTCGCCATCCCATTGCAATTCTCTGTTCAGGCCTTGCAGACGTACGGCCAGCACACCCATGACCACCATTTCATTGAGAGGTCCTGCTTCTGAAAAGTCCGAGGCGCATTTGATGCGGCTTTCAGGGCCTTCTTTGCAGGCACGGACAAAGTCCAGGATATGGTTGCCTTCCGGCACTTCGCGTGTCATGGCAGGAGCGGGTATCTCCCTACCCGAGAGCAGCCACGGGTTTACCCCATAACAGCCACATACGAGCGTGTCTTTTGTCCCGTAGAAGATCACGGCACCACCGCTGTCGTTCATATTCCGTCCTGCAGGCCATCCTTTCGGATATTCCGGCAAGAGTCCGCCATCGTACCAGGTCACTTCCACCCGGGGCATACCCACCTTGGGCATGTTATCGCGTGCCGGAAAAATGAATTTTGCAATCTGGGCGTTGGGGGCGCAATCGGTCATCAGGGCTGTTGAACTTCCCTGGACAGCTACCGGTGATTTCAGGTTCAGTGCTTTTACTGCCGGCTGTAAGATATGGCAGGCCATATCGCCAAGGGCTCCAGTCCCGAAATCCCACCAGCCACGCCAGTTCCAAGGATGGTAAATCTGGTTGTAGGGACGGTAGGGTGCCGGTCCTATGAAAAGATCCCAGTCCAGTTCGGGATGCGGTGTATGGACCTCGGTGGGCGTTTCCAGGCCTTGGGGCCAGATTGGCCTGTCCGTGAAGGCTTCTACCCTTGTCACTTCCCCGATCATTCCTGACCAGATGGCTTCGCAGATCTGGCGAACACCGTTGCCTGAGGCTCCCTGATTGCCCATCTGGGTGGCCACTTTTTGTTTGGCTGCAAGCCTGGTGAGCAGTCTTGTCTCGTAAACAGTATGTGTCAGTGGCTTTTCACAATAAACGTGCTTTCCCATGGACAATGCCCGGGCAGCGATCACTGCATGGGTATGGTCTGCTGTACCTACCACTACGGCATCGATCTGGCTCCCCATTTCATCGAACATTTTTCTAAAATCCTTGTACTTCTTTGCATTTGGATAGGCCTCCAGCTGTGGTCCGGCATATTTCCAGTCAACATCGCACAATGCAACAATATTTTCCGAGTTCATTTCGCGAATCACCCCACCTCCTCGTCCACCAATCCCGATCCCGGCAATATTGAGTTTGTCAGTTGGTGCGCTCTTCTTCTTTTTTTGGTTATCCAGTGGTATATTTGCCATAAGAGGAGTCGTGGCAACTATGGCACCGGCAGTGGCCAGGGCACTTTTTTGGAAGAAATCCCTTCTTGAAATGTTTTTTTCCATAAATAATTGAATTATTAGTTAAATGAAATGGTTGACATCAAATTACGAAGATAATAAAAAAATCACTTTTTCTCCTTTTTTGACCGCAGCCTGTTGTATGATTGTACCAGCGCCTCATCAATGCTGATGGCCCTGATGGCAAGAATGAGAAGAATGATGCTTACGATAGGGAACACAGTGGTGACCTGGAATGCAATATCCGACATGTTTTTGATATAGATCGCCCCCATCCAGACCTGAAGGCCCAGCATGATGAGGGAATTGTATATGCATAGGCGTATCTGCATCTTGCGCGCTTTGAATAGCAGGATAGCCGCCAGCAAGAGTATGCAGGATGCACTCGTGAGTATGACAAAAGGCGTGTAGGTTGCATATATCCCGAACAGGATGGAAACCATCAGACCCAGCGCTATGGCCAGGTATAGAGTCTGAATTCTTTGGATCATTTTTTAGGATTGTGTTTGTTGAAACAAATGTAGAGGAAAATCCGCTGAATTCCTCTAAATTTGTAACATGAAATACATTGAACCGTCAGAATTGGTGATTAACAGCGATGGCAGCGTGTTCCACCTGCATATGCATCCTGATCAACTTGCAGACAATGTGCTGCTTGTCGGCGATCCAGACCGTGTGAAATTGTTGCGCGGGATGCTTACACAAATCGAGTCAGATACACGGAGCAGGGAATTCGTTTCTGTCACCGGAACCTATAAGAACAAGAGGATCACGTTGCTTTCGACCGGGATAGGCACAGACAATATTGATATTGTGATGAATGAACTGGACGCCCTGGCCAATGTTGATTTCAAGACCAGGACCATAAAGAAGGAACACCGTACCCTGAAAATACTGCGTCTGGGCACTTCAGGTGCCATCCAACCGGATATCCCAACCGGCTCCCTGGTGTATTCAGCGTATTCGGCAGGGATCGACGGATTGCTCAATTGGTACCAGGGAAGGGATAAGGTCTGTGACCTTGAGATGGAAAAGGCATTCATGGAACATATGAATTGGTCACCCACACTGGCAACTCCTTATTTTGTGCAGAACTCCCGGGTGATAGGAAATAGTTACAGCAACGCCTTCAGCGGCATCACACTATCGGCCCCCGGATTCTACGGACCACAGGGACGTGTCATCAGGCTTGCCCTGTCCGATCCCGGATATCTGTCCAAACTGGCTTCTTTCCGATACAATGGATTAAGGATCATGAATTTTGAAATGGAAGGATCTGCCATTGCAGGATTGTCCCGCTTACTGGGCCACGAGGGGGCTACCGTTTGCATGATCATTGCCCAGAGAAGCAATAAAATCATGAACGTCGATTACAAGGAAATGATGTATGAAAAGGCTGGGGAAGCATTAGACAGGCTAGCCATGGAAGAAGCAGCCATAGAGAGACTATGAGAGATGGTATACGATAAGGAAATATTGTACATCATATCACTGCTGGACGATCCCGACCAGTACGTTCAGGATGCCCTGTTCAGGCAGTTGCAGAACATCGGACGTCCTGCCCTTGAACAGCTGGAAGGGGTGGTCAGGGAATCCGGAGAAGAAAAATATCCCGGCACAGGAAGAATGCTGGCTGCCCTCAGGCAAGAATTGAAATTCAATGCGCTTAAAGAATGGATTGATAAACCCGGCGATGATTTGCTAACCGGCCTTTGCCTGGTACAGGATATACTGACCGGAGATGCCGGTATTCAGGATCTTCAGGAAATCCTGATGGATTGCGTTAACGAGATCAGTGTGGAGATGCGCGACGACCAGACAGTCATGGAAAAGGTAAAGTTGCTGAACCATGTCTTCTTTCACAGGTTGTGTTTTAAAACGATCGATCCCATGTTTTCCAGCCCCGGGAATACATTCATTCACCATGCGTTTCAAAAAAGGGAAGGCAGCCCCATAGCCATCGGGATTATCTATTTGCTACTGGCATACCATTCAGGGGTACAGATAAGGGGACGCGTTTTCAAGGGCGGTTTCCTGCCGGCTGTTATAGATATATCGGGGAATGTGCTTTTCTATGTGAATGTCTATAAAAACGGATTGCTTTTTCCGCATACCGAGCTGGAATCTTTCCTGGAGGACCTGAACCTGCAGATACCCCCCGAATCATTCCGGGAAGCAAGACCTGAAGATCTTGCACAGATTTATGCCGAAACACTGTATTACAGTTATTCCATGCGGGAAGACAATACGGAGAGCGAAAAGCTCAATAAACTTGAAAAGATACTGTCATTCTTCGGGCGGGAGAGTTCCCTGCTGATTGAAATCGATGATGATGAAGAGGATGATTGAAATAAAAAAAGGCTGTCCTGTTAAGAACAGCCCTCCGTGTAGGTTAGGTTTCAGGTTTGGTTTTGAGCGGGAAACGAGGCTCGAACTCGCGACCCTCAGCTTGGGAAGCTGATGCTCTACCGGCTGAGCTATTCCCGCGTTACCAAACAATCCTCAAATATAGCTAATAATTTTTTATGACCAAGAGACATGCCTCCCTCTACATAGCCAGAAAACTCAAAGGCGATGCCACCTCGGTGGGAAAGGTCAGCCGCATGGGGACAAGAATAGCCACCATCAGTGTGGCTATAAGTGTCTTTACCATGATTCTGTCCATAGCCATTGTCCGGGGTTTTCGCTCAGAAATCGAGAAAAGGGCGGTTGGTTTTACCGGCGAGATCCTAATGGAGGCTCCCGGAGCAGGATTCGTGACCGAACCCATACCTGTGTCAAATAAATTATCGTATTTGCCGGACTTGAAAGAACATCCTGAAGTGTCACATATCCAAGAATTTGCAATGTCATATGGGATCATGAGGACAGAGGATGCCATACAGGCCGTATCCTTCAAGGGTGTTGGACTTTCTTACCGTTGGGATTTCTTTGCCAGGCACCTCAGGGAAGGGCGTCTTCCGGCCTTTTCGGATACTGCCTCGTCCAGTGAAGTACTGATTTCCAAGCGTCTTTCATCTATGCTTGGGATAGATGTCGACCAGGTTATCACCATGTATTTTATCGGCAATAGTGTGAGGATGAGGCGCTTTGTTGTGTCAGGGATATACGATGCGCAACTTGAAGATATTGATAATCATCTGGTTGTTGGTGATATACGTCATGCGCAGCGCCTGAATGGATGGCGGGAAGACCAGGTCAGCGGTATGGAGCTTTTTCTGACAAGCAAAGAACGCCTGGATGCAAAACAGGAAGAGATTGAAGAGTTTATCCTGGAGAAAACTTCCGATACCGACGATGGTGTGGTATTGAAGAATATTCACAGGATCTATTCACATTTGTACGACTGGCTGGATCTGATGGACATCAATGTGGTGGTACTGTTGACACTGATGGTCCTGGTGGCGGGTTTCAACATGATGTCAGGATTACTGATCCTGCTTTTTGAAAAAACCGCGACCATTGGATTGCTAAAGGCAGTGGGTATGAGGGACCGCCATATCAGGAACAGTTTCCTTTACAATGCGGCTGTTGTGGCAATCCGTGGCATGATAGCGGGAACCGTACTGGCCGTGGTATTTCTGATAATCCAGGAAACAACCCGGTTCATCACACTGGATCCGGCCAGTTATTTTGTCGACAGTGTACCCGTGGACATTTCGTGGTTCCACATTCTTACTGTGGATGTGATAGCGGTTGGCATGTTATTGCTCATACTTATGCTGCCTTTGAAGAGTCTCATCAGGATAAGTCCCGATAAAGCTATTCGGATGCGCTGACCCAACCCATATACCTGTTCCAGACAATTTCAACGTATTCCTGTGTTTGCTGTGGTGCATACCGTGCAACATGTGCCCATTTGTCCGGGTCCAGTCCATCCTGTGCTGCCTGCTCCCTGTCGTCCTGAATACGTGCCATGCCTGCATTGTATGCAGCAAGGACAAAATTGATCTCTTCTTCTTCCGGAAGATGAGACAAATGCATATTCCTTCGCAGGAAAGCAAAGTACCTGACGGCTCCCTTGATGTTGTCTTCCGGATCGTAAGGATTAAGGACCTTCATGTCTTTTGCGGTAGATTCCCGGATCTGCATGAGTCCTATGGCATCGCTCCCTGAACGGGCATTCATCCTGTATTTTGATTCCTGGTACATCACAGACCTGAGCATTTTCCAGTCCCATCCCAGCGGTCTGCTAACTACCCGCAGCAGGGAATCGTAAGGACACCTGTCGGGGGATGAAGGAAGGAAACGGTTCCTGAATTGTGAAAAACCCGGGTTCTGCTTGAACAATGTGAGCCAGTGAACCAGGCTCAGGTGCCAGGGGCAGTGGTCCTTCATCATGATCCAAACTTCTCCTAGGGGAGTGATCTGTGGTGTGATGCACACCTTGCCGGCAAGAGATTTTGGAACCGGATCATGTATGATGTTGATGGCCAGAATATCGGTATGTTGCTCTTTGAGCATATCCCAGACAGAGGAGGAGTCAACAACCGGTATATATTTCAGTTCCTTATCATGGGACCCGGCAAAACGTTTCATGATCTCGTAATGATATCCCACGCGTCCTCCTGCATGTGAAGGCAGGTATATGGTACTACGGAGGCTGTCCCTGCCCGGCAAGCCTGTGTTCCTTTCTGTCCTGGAATCTTCTGAACGGTGCGAAAACCAGTATTTGTAGTCCTTTATCAGGAGAGAGATCAAAAAGGATGCTGCAAGGGCAATGAATATTTTTTTCTTAGACATCAATGGGTTGAATTAACAGGGGCACCTCCCGGGGAAGAGGTTGACCGGGTGGCGGTTTTTCCAGGCATGATATGGAATGGCCAGGTAATTCCAAGTTTAAAGACACGTTGCGGGCGTATGTAATGCGGGGCTGAAAAATAACCGCTGTCGGGCCATCCCTGGGCCACATTGATGTATTTGGCATAAATGGTGGCCCGCTTCCATTTCATATGTATAAAAGCATCTATGTAAGGAGTGTTCCCGTATTTTTTCTCGTTTTGAACATGAAAGTTACCCAGCGCCGGATTATATGCTTCCATGAAGTAAGCCGTATGGAACGTTATATCGGCTCCTATCTGCGCTGTCATTACATCCTTGACCACCGGTATTTCAATATAGTACCTAATGTTCGCACTAAAAAGAGGCAAAGGCAGGATTTCCTTGTTGGACGAGAATTGAAATAACAACCGGTGGTCAAACCGGAAGTACCATAACCTGAAATTCTGGGTCAATGTTGCAGTCATCACATTGACCGGTTGTTCTGCCTGCCTTACAACGCCCAGTGTATCGTAGTAGATCATTTTCCCGAGCAGGCCGTATGAAAAGGTCGCTTCCGTCCTCCAGTCAGGTATTGATAATTGCGCTTCGATCCTGGTGTCAGATGTTTTGTCAAACGCGTTATTCCAGGCATAATGGTTTGAGTAGTATTGCTGCACGTACCATCCGGGTGTCCGGGAACGGAACAGGAACCTGCCGGACAAATGTATGCCCGAAGTCAGGGGATAAAAGGAGAAGCGGGCATTAGCATCCAGAAACATATCCCCCGCATAGTAGCCGGCAAGGTCAAGCCTGCTTGTCGCATTCCATTGGAAATACCTTTTAAGCATTCCGGAAGCTCCTGCATATACATATACATTGTTTTTCCAATTCACAGAAGGCCCTTCCGTGTAAAAATCAGGTAAGAAATAATAATTGGAGAGTAATTCATAGCCTGCTCCTCCCTCCAGCTTTGACACTATGGCAGTAGAGGACCATGGTTGCAAACGGAGGAAAAAGCGGTTATCCAGTATCATGGTATGGACCGAGTCTGCTGTGTTTGTGGGATTCAGGTAAAACCGGTTGTTGTAGAAATCCCTTCCCGGCTTATCTGTCAACCCGATATCATCTGTATATTTCCTGGACATCGTTGTCCATTCACCGGAATGTCCCAGGATCAACATGGTCCCTTCTCCTGTTTCCACGGAATCCCTTTTGAAAATGTTGATGGGAAAGCCGTAGCTCTGGTTGATGAACAACTGGCTGCTCATGAGCGCCGATGAAGCATTGGACAGGATAACAGGGATGGTGCGCGCATCTATAAGCGTATCGAGAATGTATTTGTCATTGCTGATGCCTCCGTTTTCATTTTTTTTCAGTGAGTTCCTGATAAATCCCGCATGCATGATGTACCTTTTTCCCAGGTAGTTCGCTGTCACGGCCAGGGTACGGGTATTGGTGGCCTCGTTCTGAAGTAGTCCTTTGGTCCCCTTACGTTGATAAAAAAACTGGACATTGGTTGCAGGAGAAAGGTTCTGGGTGTGCAAAAAACCTACGTTCAGTTCTTCCGTTTCTTTGTTTGCAAACAGCGTTCCTGCATAAGACATCACGGTGAAAGGACTTTTTGCATTGTAAAACGGAAGGGTCTCCCTGTCGTATGCTTCATACATCCCGGCATCCCAGAAATCAAACCTTTCACGTGTCTTGCGTTTGAAAAAATTATACGTCAGGGCAGGGGAACCTGCAGTTCCCAGGTAGACCGCCCCCACATCGTTCTTCATGTGGGCATAATCATGGAAATTGCTATTGATATTGGTGTCGATCTGTTTAAAGGAAAGCTTGTTGAAATAATCATCGTTCGTCCATGAAATGACCCGCCTGTAGAGTAACGAATCAGGCACCACATATGATTCAAGGGAATGAAATGTACTTTTGTAGATGGAATCGACCACATTTTTTTCTTCTCTTTTCTTCTGCCTTGCCATCTGGCGGAGTTCTTTGGTGGTGAAGCTGGCCAGGGAATCGATCAGGAAAGACCCCAGGCTGTCCAGTCTGATAAGGCCTGTGGTGTCTGTCTGGTAATAAAAGCCGAGGCTGTCGCGTATTTGTCTTCCGGCTGAATCCAGCCTGGGTATGCGTATGGTATCCCTGTGCGGCAATCTCAGACTATCCATGAAACGCATCAGGGAAAGAGTTTGAGCAGGGAAACTTTTCAGGGAATCTATAACCGGGATACCCGCCTCATTGAGAATCATCAGTCCCAGGCTGTCCAGTTCGTAAAACAAGCCTTTCTCATCCCTGATCACCCTTAACAGGGAATCAACGGCAGGAACCCGTCCTGCCTCTGCATAAGGCAGTGAAAGCCTGTCCAAATAGGCCTTTGTCAGCGAATCGGGTATTGCGGTACACAGCGTGTCTGTCGTTTTAACGGTAAGGGAATCAGCTGTCTGGCCCGCAACTGTCCCTGTGAAAAGCAGCAAAACGCAAATAAACAGTGCTTTAAACCGTAATTTCATGTATTCTCAGTATGACGAGGCGCAAAGTTACAAAAAATGTGCCTCTTGTCTGATGGTATCCTCAATTTGCGACACAGAGAGGGCATCTTTGACGAGAACGCGTTTTGAACCATCCAGCAGGTACAGCGATGGGATGGCTTTGAGGTCATAGGAGCGCCCGTTCCGTAATTCCCCTTCAGGATCATAGCCGTGGATCCACCCGGAAGGAAGAGTGGGCAGGTATTTCTGCCAGCCTTCCAGGTCTTTATCGGGGTATATGGTCAGAATTACCAGTCTTTTCTGCTGTACCATTTCTGTCAGTAACTCTGAAGCCAGGATTTCGTCTGCAGCCTGGCGGCATGCATTGCATCCCAGGTTGATGAAGAAGACCAGTATGTAATCTGACTTCAGGTTGTAAAGTGTCTCCGGCGATGCCGGATCATCCGTATTAGGAAAATTCCTGACAGCACGTACAAAACGAATGTCCCGTGCCATTTCACCCACCCGGTTTTTCATGATCATTTCCAAGAGATAAACAGGCCGCTGTTTCTCCACGGTGTCCAGCAGGGGGCTTGCAACCATGCTTTCCAGGACGGCCTGGAAATGATCATCGTTCCTGTAGGGTGAATTGGGGTGGTAGAAAAAGTATTCGGATAAGGAGAAGAACTTAAGCAGGATTTTTTTCCTGACAACCGGATCGTCTGCTGCAGTGCCGGCCGTGGTCATCATCCTTTCAATGGCATCCCGGGCGGTGACATGGGGATCTTCCTGCAACAGGTTTACGAAACCGGTAAAGGCCTGTTCGGCGAAATTTTCCTGTTGGATGCAGAGTGAATCCTTGAAGGGAAACAGATCCCAGTAATGAAGTATCCGGTACCCGAGGATGTCAGAACCGGAAGTCAGGAGAACCGGTATAGGTGGTTGTGAAAAGGTTAGGGGTTTCCGTTCTTTTTCTTTGTTTCCCTGTGCACAGGACCCTATGGTTACAGCGATCATGACCAGGGCCAGGTTATGAAAAAGGGAAAAACGCTTCATAAAACAAAAATACAAAAAAATGTTACATTTGTCCGTTATGAATATTACACCTGACACTTTCCGGATCATACTGTATGTGATGGCAGCCCTGGCAGTAGTTGTATTTATTGCCCTTTACCAGGTTAAAGCCGGCTATGGAATTCTGATAGACAAAAGCTGGGGTATCACCATATCCAACAAGTGGGCCTGGATGATCATGGAAGCGCCCGTATTTATTGCCATGTGCTGGTTTTGGGTGATGTCACCCCGCAAATGGGATTTGGTGCCATTCATCTTTTTCCTGCTGTTCCAGATCCATTACCTGCAGCGTTCCTTTATCTTTCCCTGGCTGATCAAGGGAAAAAGCAGGATGCCGGTGCTTATCATGCTCATGGGTATCGTTTTCAACCTGGCCAATGCCTTTATTCAGGGTCAATGGATTTTCTTCCTGGCGCCTGAGACAATGTATACCAATTCCTGGCTCAGGGATCCAAGGTTTCTCCTGGGAATCATCCTGTTCCTGACAGGACTGATAGTTAACATACAATCCGACAACACCATCCGGCATTTACGGAAAGCAGGGGACAACAACCATTACCTGCCCGAAAGGGGCTTGTTCAGATATGTCACCAGTGCCAACTACCTGGGAGAAATCGTTGAATGGCTTGGCTTTGCTGTCCTTACCTGGTCATTGAGCGGGTTTGTCTTTTTCCTGTGGACTTTTGCCAACCTGGTTCCCAGGGCACATGCCATCCACAAAAGATACCAGGAGGAGTTCTCCTCAGAGATGGCCAGTGAACCCCGAAAACGAATATTTCCTTTTATTTATTAGATCAACATGTTAAGGAATTCCCTCCTGTTCACCCCTGCCTCCATAGGTCCCCTAACCTTGCGCAACAGAACCATACGGGCTGCCGCTTTTGAAGGAATGTGCATCGATAATGGTCCCTCACAGGCATTGTTCAATTACCACACTGCCGTTGCGGCAGGTGGTGTAGGCATGACAACGGTGGCTTACGCCGCCATAGCCAGAAGCGGATTGTCGTTTCCTACCCAGTTATGGATGAGGCCGGATATTGTCCCCGGTCTGCGTCACCTCACCGACGGGATACACAAAGAAGGAGCAGCTGCTTCAATTCAGATGGGGCATTGCGGGAACATGAGCCACCGCAAAATATGTGGATGCATGCCGGTATCGGCAAGCAGCGGTTTCAACATGTATTCTCCCACATTTGTCCGTGCCATGAAAAAAACCGAGATACTGCAAATGGTAAAGGATTTCGGAAAAGCTACAGAGCTGGCAAGGGAATCAGGCTTTGACGCCGTAGAGATACACGCCGGGCACGGCTACCTGCTAAGCCAGTTCATGTCTCAGTGGCTAAACAGGAGAAAGGATGAGTACGGAGGTAGTTTTGAGAACCGTCTCAGGTTTACTTCCCAGGCCATTGAGGAAGTGATGGAGGTGGCAACCCGCCATAATATAGCCGTGCTGGTCAAGATGAACATGAGGGATGGATTCAGGGGAGGTATGGAACTTGACGAGTCTCTTGAGGTGGCAAGACTTCTGGAAAAACTGGGCGTTAATGCCCTGGTGTTGAGTGGCGGTTACGTGAGCAGGGCCCCCATGTATGTGATGCGAGGTGCCATGCCCATCAGGACACTGACTTATTATATGCCCTGGAATTATGTAAAAGTGGGTGTCCGTCTGGTCGGGCGCCTGATGATACCTTCTGTTCCCTTCAAGGAAGGTTACTTCCTTGAAGATGCACGTGAATTCAGGAAAGCCGTAAAAATTCCCCTGGTTTGTCTGGGAGGCCTTTTTTCTCGTTGCATCATGGAGCAGGCACTTCAGGATGGTTTTGAATTTATTGGCATGGCACGTCCCCTGATCAACGATCCTGCCTTTGTGAACAAGATGAAAAAGGCAGAGGAAGAAGGTAACGGGGATGTCAGAAGCGGCTGCAAACACGCGAACTACTGCATTGGCAGGATGTACAGCCTGGACATGGTATGCCACCAGCATGTGAAAAATATTCCAAAACGTTTGCTTGATGAATTCAAATAATACTCCGGTTGCCCTGGTAACCGGAGCTAACGGTGGAATGGGAAGGGAAATCACCCGTGCGCTGCTCCGCTCAGGTTACCGTGTGGTCGTATCGTGTCGCCCGGGCAAAAGGGGTCTTGATTTTTACAACTTGCTCAGCCAGGAATTTGGAAGCGACCGGGTTGATTACCTGGATATGGACCTTTCCTGTGAGATTTCTGTACGGGATGCAGCACGCCGGTTGCTGGAAAAGGAATCCCGCCTGGATGTGCTGGTTAATAATGCCGGAATGCTGGGATGGAAGCCCGAAGTGAACAAGAAGGGTTACGAGATGCACAATATGGTCAACTGTCTGGGGCCAATGTTATTCACCTGGCTGCTGAAGCCAATACTGGGCAGGGGAAGCCGCATAGTGAACACCGTTTCTGTGATGATACGTGTTGGACGGATCCCTCCTCATTTTCCGTATCCGCCGGAAAAATTCGACCGGTTTAAACAGTATGCCTGTTCCAAACTGGCGCTTACGTTACTTTCCCTGCGTCTGGCGCAATTATGGAAAGAAGACGGCATTACTGTAAACATGACCGATCCGGGAATTGTCAATACCCCCATCATCAGGCTCCACAAATGGATTGACCCCCTTACCGATGTGTTTTTCAGACCGGTAATCCGTCAGGCTCCCAGAGGGGCCGCGACAGCCATCTTCCTGTCCCTTGATCCGTCTGTAGAGGGAAAAACGGCAACCTTGTTTAAGGATTGCCGGGCGGTCAGGTTGTCTTCCAGGGTACTGGATGATCCCGGAGGCGCTGACCTATGGAGTTTTTTTATAACTTTGTTAAGTTATGGTGATCAGCAATAAAATCAACATGGGTTTTCTTGTTGTGGGCTTTGTCCTGTTCCTGTCAAGCCTTGTCAGCATTTTTGAAATGGGGAGGACCCGGCATTCCCTGGGCGATGTGCTTTCTGTCAATGTTGATAACATCAACGCATCCATCCAGTTACTCGAGGTTACGGACCAGAATATTTTTACATTGCTCAACCAGATAGGTGTCAACCCTGATTCCTTACTTCAAATGGGATCCTTATACGAGGATGACCGGTTTGAAGGCTATTTTCGTGCTTCCCGGGCTACATTTACCACAAAAGAGGAGCAGGCACTTACTGATTCCATAATGTTTGCCTATGCTGCTTATATGCAGATCCTGAATGAAGCTCCTGTTATTTGGGAGAAAAATGGTTACCAGGCCAGGAGGGAGTGGTATACCGCACGGCTGTATCCGACTTATACCAGGTTGAGAAATTACATTCAGGAACTCATATCCCTGGAACAACGTCTGCTTGATCACAATACGCAACAGATCCAGGATGGATTTTACAGGAGTATAATGCCAGGGGTTATTGCAGTGGCCAGCAGCATATTGCTGCTTTTCCTGCTGTCCTATTTTATCAGGATCTATATTATCCAGCCCATAAAAGAGATCCGTACAGGGGTCAGGAATACATTACTCTTTAAAAAGAAGTACCAGGTCAGGCTGCCTGCCGGTGACGAACTGTCGGAACTGAACGAGTCCATTACGCAACTCTGCGACGAACACAATAAATTATGAGAATCCAGGTGATAGCAAGGTACATGGGCCTGGTTCTGCTGGTAAATGCCCTGTTCATGTTCGTTTCCGTTATTATATCGGCAATTTACGGTTTTGATACCGGTTTTTCCCCCCTGTTGCTGTCTGCTATCATTACAGCCACTATTGGTTCCTTCCCTTACATATTTGTCAGGGAGTCCAGCGAGGTAACCACCCGGGAAGGCTACGTGATCGTGGTTTTATCATGGATCCTGTCCTGTCTCTTTGGTATGCTGCCTTACCTGCTCTGGGGCGGTGAATTCACACTCATCAATGCCTGGTATGAAAGCGTAAGCGGCTTCACCACAACCGGGGGAACTATACTTACAAATATTGAAGCCATCCCGCATTCCCTGCTTTTCTGGCGTGCCTCTACCCATTGGATCGGGGGGATGGGAGTCGTTCTTTTCATGTTATTGATCCTGCCCGAGGTCAGTTCCATCCGCCTGAAATTATCCCGGATCGAGATCAGCTCATTATCTCAGGAATCTTACCATTTCAGGGCCAAAGAGTCAGTGCGTGTGATTGCCTATGTCTATTTTGGCTTAACAATACTGGAAACCATTGCCCTGTGGATTTCAGGAATGAACCTCTTTGATGCAGTTTGCCATTCCTTTGCCACCATAGCCACCGGGGGATTCAGCACCCGAAACAACAGCATTGCCTCATATGACAGTGTTTTGATAGAAACAATCATTATTATCTTTATGACCTTGTCTGCACTTAATTTTGGAATGATTTTTCTTTTAGTGGCAAAAGGTTCATTAATGTTGTTCAAATCTCCTGTAACCAGATATTTTTTATCAGTATTATTATTAGGAAGCATACTGGTATCCCTGAATCTTGGACTCACAAAAACATATGACTCTTTAGGGGAATCCTTCAGATTCGGGTTTTTTCAGACAATTTCTTTGGCAACATCAACTGGTTTTGCTTCTGCTGATTCTTCAATGTGGCCAAATTTTGCCATACTTCTCCTGATCTTTTTTACATTGCAATGTGCTTGTTCCGGTTCGACTTCAGGAGGTATTAAAGCTGACAGGATCCTGATCGCATTCTATTCTATAAAAGCTCATATTACAAAAAGACTTCATCCCAGATCGGTGGTTCCAACAAGGGTGGGAGGGCTAGCGATTGACCCGGACACGGTTTCAGGAGTGAACCTATTTATTGTTTTCTACTTGTTTTGTGTTTTAATTGCCTCATTATTATTAACTCTTACAGGAGTGGATATTATGGATGCAGTAAGTGCTACTGCCGCCCATATCGGAAATGTCGGCCCGGGTTTTGGCAGTGTGGGTTCTATGAGTAATTACAGTTCCTTCAATAGTTTTGCAAAATTTGTCTTATCGGTGATCATGATCATGGGGCGTATTGAATTGTTTGGATTTTTGATATTGTTCAGTTCGCGCCGGTAAAGGATTGATCATGGCCATTGACCAGTTTATATTTGAAAAGCTCCGGGAAAACCTACCTTTTGCCCCATCCTCCGATCAGGATGTCTTTTTCCGCGCCATCGCCTCTTTTCTTAGCGGCCCAAATCCTGTTTTCATCCTCAATGGTTATGCCGGAACGGGTAAAACCACTGCCATGGCTGCCCTGGTGGGTGCTCTTTCGGAATTGAACAGGCAGGTAGTCCTCCTTGCCCCAACCGGTCGTTCAGCCAAGGTGCTGATGGGTTATGCCGGTGCTCCTGCCCATACCATCCATAAGGCCATCTACCGGCAGAAACCACCTGCATCATCGGATGAAGGCGGATTCGGAGTTTTTGAATTGCATCCCAACCGTGACAAAAATACGCTGTTCATTGTTGACGAGGCTTCTCTGCTGTCCAACACCCCCGGGGGCATGCTTTTTGGCAGCGGCAACCTGTTGGAAGACCTGGTCGCTTATGTGTTCAACGGGAAAGGGAACCAGCTGCTCATCCTGGGTGACTCGGCACAACTCCCGCCCATAGGACTGGAACTGTCACCGGCACTGGATCCCGGGTATATGGAACAATACGGGAGCGTCGTCTATATGGAGATGAAAGAAGTGCTCAGACAGTCTTTCGATTCGGGCATCCTGTATAACGCAACGTTGTTGCGGGACAACATCACGGCCGGGGATTATTGCCTGCCGGAATGGAAGACAGCAGGCTTTAACGATGTGCGCCGAATAGAATCTTCGGAACTGATGGAATGTTTGAATGATGCCATTTCGCGTTATGGCCTGGAGGAAGTGGTGGTACTGTGCCGCTCCAACAAGAGGGCCAACCGATACAACAAGGGAATACGAGGCAGTATCTTGTACCGTGAAGAGGGGATAACTAAAGGAGACAGGGTGATGGTGGTAAAGAATTGTTATCAGTTCCTGGAAGATGTGCCGGAAATGGATTTCATAGCAAACGGCGATATAGCCGAGATCCTCAGGATCTACAAATTCCATGAACGGTACGGGTTCCGTTTTGCAGAAGCCGTCTTGCGTTTCCCGGATTATAAAGAAACGGAGATCAGTGCGCGTCTGCTGCTGGATACCCTAGAGAGTGAATCTCCCGCCTTGTCCCGGGAGCAGCAGGAGCAGCTGTACCAGGGGGTATACAGCGATTATGAGCACATAAAAGGGAAACGCAAACGCTACAATGCAGTCAGGGAGGATTTGTACCTGAATGCGTTGCAGGTGAAATATGCCAATGCCGTTACATGTCACAAGGCGCAGGGAGGTCAGTGGAAGGCCGTATTTGTGGATAAGGCTTTTTTTGGTGAAATTTGTGATAAAGACATGCTGCGCTGGTACTACACCGCCTTTACCCGGGCCAGGGAACAATTGTATCTGATTAACCTGTAATTTGAAACATATGAGACGTTATGCAATTTCTTTAATCCTGCTCTTCCTGTTACCCCTGGCAATCCGTTCACAGGAACGTTACCTCCTTGAAACACCACCGCAAGGACTTACAAAGCCCATAGATACACACATTTTCTGGAAAGACAACCGTACTTTGTTGTTGCGTTCCGGGAGCCAGCAGGAACCTACTTATTACCTGGAAGATATTGTCAGCGGGAAGCGTGTCAGGACAGATGATCCTGCTGATGTTAGTACAGCAGGAATACCACACGGACTAGATGAAGAAGCCAGGAATCCAACCTTTTCTCCCAATGGCAGGTATGTAGCCTATACCTATAGGCATGACCTGTACGCCAAGGAATTATCAACAGGCAAGGTTACCCGGCTCACACACGATGGCAGCAAGACCATCCTGAACGGCTTGGCTTCCTGGGTGTATTACGAAGAGATCCTGGGCCGGGGAGGCAATTACCGCTCTTTCTGGTGGTCGCCGGACAGCCGGAGAATCGCGTTTTTCCGGAGTGATGATACGAATGTTCCCGTGTTCCCGATTTATGTTGCCGATGGACAGCACGGATACCTGGAAGAAGCAAGGTATCCCAAAGCAGGGGATGAAAACCCGCAGGTACGCGTGGGTATTGCATCGGTCGCTGCGGATGAGGGTATAGTCTGGGCTGATATCGACAATGTCGCCGATCAATATTATGGGCAGCCTTTCTGGACGCCCAGCGGGGAGACGCTTCTGGTCCAATGGATGAACAGGGACCAGGATGAGCTGAAACTGTTTGCCGTCAATCCGCAGGATGGTGCTGCAAGGATGATATATCGCGAGAAGCAGCCTGCCTGGCTGGAATGGATTTCAGAAATGGTATTCACTCAACAAGGTTTCCTGATAGTACGTGATTTTGAATCCTGGCAACAGATATACCTTTGTTCTCTTGATGGCAGTGATTTCCAAAGGCTTACAGACGGAAACAATTGGGGGATCACCCTTCACGGGACAGATCCGAAGGAAGAATTCTTGTTTTTTTCTGCCAGAAGGGAAATTTCTACCAGGACAGACGTCTACAGGGTACCCCTGCCCGGGAAAAGGAATAAGGATATTTCTGTCAAACGTCTCACCACCGGGGATTGCCATGCGGCCAACATATTGTTTGCTCCTGATTACCGTCATTTTGCCGTATTGTCATCCAATGTGGCCACACCTGCCCGTTCGCTGCTCTACAGTGTGGAAAAAGGCTTGGTCCGGGTATTGGGAGATTCCCGCGGGGACGCCTATGACCTGGAGCTGGAAAGAGGTAATGTTCCGGTCTCGGAGGTGCACTTTATAACTACGGAAGATGGTTTTACCATTCCGGCCATTATCACCTGGCCCCTGAACATGGAAAAAGGTAAAAAATACCCCGTTATTGTCAATGTATACGGTGGACCTGACAACGGAAGCGTGACAGACCGCTGGATTGCACCGGCATCCAGGTACTACTGGGCCCGCAAAGGGGTGATCCAGGTCACCATGGACCACCGGGGAAGCGGCCATTGCGGGAAGCCGGGCCTGGACATGATGTACAGGAACCTGGGCAAATGGGAGGTACACGATTACAAACTCTGGATGGATTACCTCAGGGGACTTGGATGTGTCGACAACAACCGGGTGGGTATCACCGGTTACAGTTACGGCGGCTACGTGACGGCCCTGGCCGTATGCACGGCGGGAGATTATTTTCCCTATGGCATTGCCGGAGCTGGTGTATACGACTGGATGTTCTACGACTCACATTATACAGAACGGTTCATGGACGCTCCGCAGGACAATCCGGAAGGTTACAGGAACGGTTCGGTCCTGGCACAATGCGGGACCTATGGGACGTGGGGCCCTTCTGTCTTGCTTGTCACACATGGGACTTCAGACGATAACGTCCATTTTCAGAATGCCATGCGCCTGGCAGATGCGTTGATGAAAACCAACAAACATTTCCAATTCATGATTTACCCGGGGGCCAGGCACGGTTACAGGGGTTACCAGGGTGCTTATTCCGCCGAGGAGGAAAGGGCTTTCTGGACAAAGTACCTGCTGGAGGATTAGCCTATGATCACACCCGGTGATATTCAATTTGCACGAGAACACCTGGAGGATGACATTCACGGGCTGTTACTGGGCAAACACAAATATCCCGGGGTGGATGTTCCGTCATGTGTCATCCAGATAGAGGGGCTGCGCAAGATGCGGCAAAAAATTCCGGAATGGTTTTCCTGCAGGCAGATTGTTGTTCCCTCCCTTTTAGCATTGGAGCAGGCTTCTTCCCAGGCAACGGCTCTGTACAAACAGCGTTTTTGTGAAGGCAGGGGCCAGGTGGTGGACCTTACAGGCGGAATGGGAGTGGATGCGTATTTTCTTGCCCTTAAAAGTGAAGGAGTGGTCTATTGCGAAAAAGACACTTTCCTTTGCCAGGCAGCCCGGCACAATTTCAACGCACTCGGTGCAGGCAGCCGCCTGCAAGTCGTCCCGGGAGATGCCGCCGGGATAACAGGGCAACCGTCCATCCTTCCATATGCATCCCTGGTCTATGCGGATCCTTCCAGACGTGAGGACGGGAAAAGGTTGCGCGGTGTCGAGAACTGCAGCCCGGACATCACACAGATCCGGGATATCGTGCTGGAGCGCGCTGCTGCTTTCCTGGTAAAGATTTCTCCCCTGGCTGATATCTCCCGGACGCTTTCCCAGCTTCCCGGTACGGTGGAGGTTCATGTGGTATCGGTGGGGAATGAATGCAAGGAATTGCTCTTTCTGATGAAAAGAAGCGATACCGGCGATGCCGGTCCCCTGATCGTTTGCTCGGCAGGTTTTTCGTTTCACAGAAGGGAAGAGACGCTTGCTGCGCGGGCCATTGAGCAGAATGGGTTTGAGGGTGTGCCTGTGGAAGGGGATTGTTTGCACGAACCGGATGTCTCTATACTCAAAGCCGGTGCTTTTGCTCTGCCTGTTGAAAGGTTTGGCGTGAAAAAGCTGCACAGGAACAGCCATTTGTATGTATCTTCGTGCCCGGTAGCCGGTTTTCCTGCAAGAAAGTTCAGAATAAGGGAAGTAATCCCCTTTACCTCGGCCAACGTGAAAAAAATGCACACGCGCTTTCCCGCGGCCAGCATTACGGTGCGCAATTTCCCGCTGACCGTGGCGGAGTTGAGAAAGAAGACGGGAATTGCTGAAGGAGGTACCGGTTATCTTTTTGGAACAACAACATGCAGCAAGGGCCAGGATGCCCCTGTGATTATATATGCAACAAAATGGGAGGAATCAATATGAAAAAAACAATCTTATTCATGGTAATGACTGTATTGCTGGGATGCAGTACGTTAGAAACAAAAACAGAAATGTCTAATATTACAGAACAAATGGTAGAGACCACCCTGGCGCGTCTGGGGGAAGCAAACCCTGAAGGTCTTTTGCCTGCTGCCGAAACCGGGATACGTCAGACAGCTGGTTTATGGAGGACCTCGGATGGCGATGAAACGGATTTTATGAATTTCTGCCTTGAAAATTATTGTACAGACGAAGTGGCCCGTGAAGCCCTGTATGATAAATTATCCAATGCATTTGAAAATTTGTTCGGCACCTCCAACCAGCTGAGCGTTGAACTCAAGAAACCAGTTCACCTGGAAGGTGGAACGCTGTTGCCGGTAGATTATATACTGGGCAACTACGACCCTTCTGCCCATATGATGGAAGACCTGTTCGCCAACAAGGTGGCTTTCATATGCACCCTTAATTTTCCCAATTACACGCTCGCGGAGAAGGATTCCCTGGGCAGGGAATGGGACAGGAAGCAATGGGCGTACGCCAGGATGGGGGACTTGTTCACCCACCGCACCCCGGCGGGACTGAACCAGGAAATGTCACAGGCTTTAGGCAATGCCGATAATTACATAGCCTCTTACAACATTGTTATGGGAAACCTGCTCACAGAAGATGGCAGGCGCCTGTTTCCTGAAGGTATGGTCTTGTTGTCCCATTGGAACCTGCGGGATGAGATCAAATCAAACTATGCCAATGTGCCGGATGCGTTGGAAAAACAGCAAATGATCCATAAGGTTATGGAACATATTGTTTGTCAGACCATCCCGAAGTGTGTGATCAATAACCCGGAATACGACTGGAAACCTTATTCGAATACCGTATATAAAGACGGAGAGCCTGTTGAGGCAGAGCCGGAAAGCGATGACCGTTACGAGCACCTGCTGGCAACCTTCAGGGTGGAAAAGAAAATGGACCCTTATCATCTGAACATGCCCACGGCTATCATCCGGAATTTTGAAGGATCCATGGAAATTCAGGCAGCCGAGATAGAAAACCTGTTCATCAACCTGATTTCCTCGGAACAAGTAAAAAAAGTGGCGGCTTTCATACGCCAAAGGCTGGGCCGTGAACTGGAACCTTATGACATCTGGTATGATGGTTTCAAAAGCAGGACATCCTTTCCGGAAGATGAGCTGACGGCCCTCACCCGCAGGAAATATCCAAATGCAGAAGCTTTCCGTTCCGATATGCCCCGGATGCTGCAGGCTCTTGGTTTTACAACCGATAAGGCTGCCAGCCTGGCATCACGCATTGTCGTTGAGCCGGCGCGGGGATCCGGTCACGCCTGGGGAGCTGTCGGACGCTGGGAGCCGTCCCGGCTCAGAACACGTATTTCCCCTCTTGGTATGGATTACAAGGGATACAACATAGCCGTCCATGAGTTCGGCCACAACGTAGAACAAACCCTGAGCCTGTATAACGTGGATCATTTTATGCTCAGCGGTGTGCCCAACACGGCCTTCACCGAGGCAATGGCCTTTGTTTTTCAAAAACGCGACCTGCAATTGCTGGGATACCCGCCGCAGCAGATGGATGACAACACCGTACTGGATATTTTCTGGGGGTGTTACGAGATCATGGGGGTGGCTTTGGTAGACATGTATGTATGGCAGTGGATGTATGAGAATCCTGAAGCTACGGCCGGTGCGTTAAAAGAGGCAGTACTGGAGAAAGCGCGGCTGGTGTGGAACCAATACTATGAACCTGTTCTGGGGCATCACGATTCCCCGTTGCTGGCGGTATATTCACACATGATCAGCAGTCCTATGTATCTGCCCAATTATCCGTTCGGGCACATCATTGAATTCCAGCTGGAAGAATACTTCAACGGAAAAATGAAGGAAGAAGGCAAGACACTGGCCCAGGCAATTACAGGCATGTATACACAAGGCAGGCTTGTTCCGGGACTTTGGATGGAACAGGCTGTGGGATCGCGTGTTAGTACAGAACCGTTGCTCAGGGCAGTTGATGCATGTGATCTATGACCTGGAGGCACATCCGGGAGTTGTGGTAGGGGCATTTCCAGAATCCGGCCTTATCGTCTGTGGTATTGCCCGGACTCCAGAACCATTCCCCGTGTTCCTTGTCCACAATGTTCTCCCTGATATAATTCCAGCAATTGACGGCCATATGCAGGGCGTGGGGAACCTTATGCCAGAGATACAGGTAAAACAACCCCAGAACTGTTTCTGCCTGTACCCACCAGTGGCGTGTTTTATCAATCCTGCCGCCTGAGGCCACTTCGTAAATCATGCTGAAGTCGGATTGGAATCCCTTTAGTGCCGCAAAGGCGACATCCCTGCTCTGATCTGTAACCCGGCTCAGGATTTCTCCGTATACCCCGGGCTTGTAGTCTGCCAGTTCTTTTGCAGCCTCCATCAGGAGCCAGGATGCCTCGATGTCGTGGCCGTAGGATATTGCCGAGCCGCGAACATGGTATTCCTCGTCAAAGAAAAGGGACAGGTGATGCGTTGACGGATCTATGATCTTGTCCAGGAACAGCCTGATAAGCCCGGCCAGGGCCACTTCCAGGCCGGGATCCTTCCAAACCCGGAAAAGGTTGGTATAGGGTTCCAGGATATGCAGGTGCGTGTTCATGGTCTTTTTTTCATTCGCATCTTTTTCCGACAGGCGGAAGTCCCGGATTTCACTCCAATCACGCGAGGCAGCTTCCAGGTATCCTCCGTAGATTTTATCGTAAGAATGGGTCTCAATGTCGCGGAAAAGCCCGATAGCACTGTCCAGGGCCCGGGGATCCCCCGTTGCCCGGTGGTATTCACTTAGCCCGTAAATGGCAAATCCAAGAGCATAGAACTGCTTTCGGGTATCCAGGGGCTCCCCTTTGTGATCCGTGCTCCAGTAAACCCCGCCGTATTCCTTGTCCAGAAGCTTATCCAGCACAAAATCCCTAGCCCTGGCAGCAGGTACAAGGTATCGTTTATCCTTCAGGATCCTGGCGGCGGCAGAATAGGTCCACAATATACGGGATTGCAACACGGCACCTTTGGGAGCCTCCGGGATCAGTTCCTCTTTTCCTGTCACCCGCCCGTAATACCCCCCGTAGTGCGGGTCATACAGTTTTTCCCAGTATGGCAGTATGTTGGTGGTGAGCTCCAAGTGAAGCTCCTTTTGCAGGTTCTCCAGAATATCAGAATTTTCCATGAGCAGCTCTTTTTTCATTCAGTTGCCGGGTGATCTCCATGACTTTTTTCTCACTGAGCGGGTAAAAAGATACCGCCAGTATGGCCAGGATACAACCTACGGCAGGCAGGAAACTCATCATCAGACGAACCCCGTGAATGGCACCCTGGCTTTGGGATGCAAGCTCTGCATCATAGCCAAAGGCAGCCAGCAACCAGCCTGTTATGGCGCCGCCTACGGCCCAGCCGAATTTCTGGGACATGGACGAAGAACTGAGGATCAGCCCGGTGGCACGCCTTCCGGTTTTCAGCTCCTGGTAGTCCACAATATCGGCATACATACTCCAGAGCAACGGGAAAATGATCCCGGCACAAGTGCTAATCATTACCTGGAAGACCATTATAAGGATGATTTGATCCGGTTTGAGCAGGAAAAAGAAGCAACTCAGGATGGCGGCCAGAATCATGGCCACAAGGTAGGTGCTTTTTTTACCAATTTTGTTGGCCACCGGCGCTGCAAGTGCCACCCCGATCATATTGGAAGCCTGTCCCACAAGCAGGTATATGGTTCCCACGGTCCAGCCAAAGGCAGCTGTTCTGAAGGTGGAGGTTACGTAATCCGAGAAATAGAAAAGTGCCACCCCGTCCCGTATGGAATTGAAAAGCAGGGCTGCAACGCCCGAGGCAAGCAGGATCCACCAGGGTTTGTTGCTAAAGAGCAGTTTAAGGTCTTTACCCGCCGAGGCTTTGTTCTTGCTTTCATCGGCCGCCACAACACGCTCTTTTGTCCAGCGGAAACATAAAAAGAAAAGCAGGGCGCAAAAGCCGCCGATCACGGCAACGGCAGCAGTCCAGGCCTGCGGCTCGGTGGATATCTGCTCTCCTCCCTGCGCTCCGCTGCTGAAGGCGTCCACCAGCGGCTGCAGGACCATAAATGTGATAAAGCTCCCTATGTAGGCAAAGAACATCCGGTACGAGGACAGGGTATTTCTGTCCTTGGGCAGAGGGGACATGACTCCCAGCAGGGAGGCGTAGGGAACGTTTACCACCGTATAGACCATCATCATGAAGGTATAGGTAACATAAGCGTAGGCCAGTTTCGCATTTTCACCCCAATCGGGGGTATAAAAGGTCATGATGCCTATCAAGGCGAAGGGAACGGCTCCCCATAAAATATAGGGACGGTATTTGCCCCACCTGGTATGGGTCCTGTCTGCAATAAGGCCCATCATGGGATCATTGACCGCATCCCAGATACGGGTAAGCAGGAACATGGTGCCGGCGGCAGCGGGTGAGATGCCAAATACTTTGGTATAAAAGAAAAGGAGGTACATTCCAAAGATCTTCCAGAACATGCTGGAAGCCATATCTCCCAATCCGTAACCCAGTTTTTCACGAAACAAGATTTTATCCATGAGCAGCCTCAATTAACCGGTGTAAGTATAACGCAGAAAACATCGTGACCGGGAAGCGGGGCTTTCATTTTCCCCCTGGCTGTTCCCATGTCCTTTTTCTTCCACACATCCCTTACCGCATAGGTGTTTGCCTGCGGATCAAGTTCCAGTCCGCTCAGGGTGTCTTTAACAACCATTTTTTTCCAGTCAATTTCCAGGGGCACCGTCTGTGTTCCCCTGTTCAGGAAGCACACGGCCCACCGGCCCCCGGACAAAGGTTTGAGCCAGGTGTGAACAGTGCCTTCTTTGGCATAGGGAAATCCCTGGATTCCCAGCGGATCCTGGTCAATGGCTATGACTTCTTTATTCATGAGTATTTCAATGGTGGCCGCACTCATGGTGCGCAGGTCGTTCCCTGCCATAAGCGGGGCTGCCAGCATGCACCACATGGTGAAATGAGCCCTGTCCTGGCTTTCGCTCATGCCATTGCCCACTTGTAACATGTCGGGATCGTTCCAGCCATCGGGGCCGGCGTAACGGCGCAGGGTGTCCTGCAGGTCGATGATCTGCAGAACGCCCAGGGTTTTGTACGTGCCATGGTCTTCAATACCATCAAATATGGCAGAAATATCTCCCGTTGTACGCCACAGGTGACCCATTTGTGAACCCCAGAGCCAGGGCTGGTTGTTGCCCCATTCGCACAGGCTGAAGACGACAGGCCTTCCGGCTTTGTACAGGGCATCCCGCATGGTCATGTAAGCTCCGTAAGCATTGAGCCCGACGGTGCTGCACCAGTCGTATTTAAGATAGTCCACATCCCAGGAGGCATACACCAAGGCATCCTGGTACTCATGTCCCCGGCTGGCAGGTCTTCCTGCACAAGTCCTGAATCCGGCCGATGAATAGATGCCGAATTTCAGTCCCCTGGCATGAATATAATCTGCCAGGGCTTTCATTCCGGAGGGGAACAGGTCGGGATGCTCGTGTATGAATCCCAGGGAATCCCTTTCCCCGTGCCAGCAGTCGTCAATGACCAGGTAGACATAGCCGGCATCGCGCATTCCCGTTTGGACAAGCATGTCGGCCGTTTCCCTCAGCATTTTCTCATCCACGTTACATCCAAAACGGTTCCAGGAGTTCCAGCCCATAGGGGGGACCGGTGCCATATGTTCATATTTCTGTGCCCCGGCCTGCAAGAAGGACAACAAGGCAACGAGCAGGAGCAAAAAGTGACGATTTTTATTTTTCATTCCTGGGATTGTTTTTCGTTAAGCAGGGTGGTGTAGGATTGGATCAGGGATACCGTTTCATCTTCGGCAAAAACGGAATTGAGTCCCTGTTCTTCCTGGGCGGGATCTCCGCAGTAATCATCTCCGGGTTCCCAGAAGATGTGTTGCGGACGTGCAAATCCTCCCCAGGCCCAGATGTTGCAGCCTGCAAAATTTCCTGATGCCTTTGCCGAAGCCGCCAGGCGGTTGAAAATCCGGCCGTAGAATGCATTTCTGGCCATTACGGGATCCTCCCGGTCATAGCGGTGGTTGTCCCGGGGAAATCCGAATTCAGATAATACAAGAGGTTTGTTGAGTGCAACAGCCAGTGATACATGTTCTTCCAGGTATCCTTCTGCCAGCATGGCCGCGCGTTCCACTGAACCGGGAACATCCTGGATATCTATCCACATCCAGTTCTTGGGCCATATATGGCAGGTCAGGTAGTCCACGAATTCAGTCTGGTGAACCTTCCTGTAGAGATCCATGTCGTTCTCGCTCCCATAGGAACCTTCAGAACCTACAGAAACCAAATGGTTGGGATCCAGTGATTTGATATACTGGGCGGTCGAAACGATAAACCGTTCGTAGGCTTCCTTGTTGCCTGCTCCCATAGGCCTGGGCTCGTTGGCAATCTGCCAGGACATGATGGCCGGATCTTCAATGTAAGGAACACCGGTCAGGCTGTTTACACGGGTGACAATATTTCTGATATGGTTCCTGAACAGGCTGTCACACAGGCTGCAGTGCACGTATTGACCAGCGTATTCCATGAAAGCGGGCCATCCGTCGATTACAGGGACCGGGGCTTTACCGTAACCGGCCCATTCCAGGTACTGGGAATACCCGCCGGTCCACTCCCAGGTGTTGTTGAAGAACAATACGGCCAGCATATCCCGTTTGCCCAGTTCCTGCAAAAGATAATCCAGTCCTGTAAGCAGGGTGTCGTTATAGATTCCGGGTTCGGTCTGCAGGCTGGGTCTTACTTTGGCCCTGTTTTCCGGGCCATCTGCACCTACCATGATACGCAGGTTGTCTATCCCTACGGATTTCAGATAATCGAGTTCCCGGTGCAGCCTTTCCCGGTCACCTCCGGTACCTTCCGAAGCCAGCAGACCGGCATACCAAAAATTGAATCCTATGAAACGGTAGGGTTCTCCGTTGCGAATAAACTGCCCGTTCTCCACACGGACAAAGGCATCATGCTCTTCCGGCCCGATGCAACCGGAGGTCGCGAATGCCAGCAACAGCATTCCGCAGAATAATATCATTTTTTTCATGTCAGTCGAGTTCCAGGTGTTTTTTGAAAAACTCCATGCGCACTTCCTGCCACTCAGGCGGGGTATTGTGCCCGTTGTCCTGGTAGATCCTGTAATCCTTGGGTGCTGTGATCAGGTTGTAGCCGGCAAAATTGGTGTGAGGGGGACACGTGGGGTCCTGCAGTCCGACTCCCATGATAGTGGGGGTTTTGATGCGTGGGGCCAGGTTTTTGATGTCAAAATAGCTCAGAAGCTTATAGATGTCTTCCCAAGTGGCCTGCGGATGTTCTCTTATGTAGGCATCAATATCGCTCCGGGGCCAGTCCACGATCCGGAAATAATCGGGATAATCACTCAAAAAGGGTATGGTTGGTGCGGCAACGGCAATACGGTTGTCCAGCGCACAGGCGGCCATGGTGAAGGCACCTCCCTGGCTGCCGCCTTCTGCGGCTATCCGGTCTTTATCGGCTTCGGGCCTTGAACAGACAAAATCAATGGCCCGCACCAGGTCCATGAAGGCGCCCCTGTAGTAGTAATCGTTTTTATCCTCTATACCCCATACGATCCATTTGTCGTTGTATTTGTTTCCGGCTTTATAGATTCCCTGTCCCCTCACAGATACAACGAATGAGATGAATCCGGGTTCCCCGTCGGTATGCGGCATCCAGGGATTGGATCCGTAGCCCATATAGGTTATGATCACCGGGTATTTTCCTTTTTCTTTGGGAACAGCGTAGTATCCGCCCATGATTTCGTCCCCGAATGATTTCATTTCTACGTAATAAATGTTTCTTTTCCCCGTGGAATACTCTTTCAGCAGTTTCATGGATGGCCGCATGGGGGTGCTGTCGAGAATGGATCGTGTCTCTTGCCAGAAAGCGTCAAAATCTTCCTGGGCATCGATAGGTGAAATGATCTTTTCGGGCTCCAGACCGATATTGAATGTAAGGGGTTCTCCCTTGACACCGTCCGTTTCAAGACGGAGGGTGCAGCGGTAGAATCCAGGATTGGAAATTTTCAGGGGAAGGACATAGGTCATGCTCTCTTGTGACCTTACTGTAATTTTCCGGGAAAATTCCTGAACCGGCTGGTAATCGTCAGTGGTAACGGCCAGGTGTATGACAGACTTTTTGGTTTTTTCTTCCTGGTTGTTAACTGTTACGCTAAGGGTAAGTGGTACCTCTCCCATGAATACGCCGTTCTCTGCATCTACAACGTATTCCATGGATATGTTCAGGGCAGGGGCAACGGGCTGGATGATTATAGCGGAGGTCAGAAGACCGCCGTCACCCCCTCCGTCGTATACCTGGATGGCTATGGTGTTGGGTTCATCGGTTTTGATGTATTCCAGCGGAACAGTGTACGTCCTTTTTTCCCCGTAACGGCTTATGTAATCGGGGGGAAAACTTCCGGTTGCCCCAATTATCTGCCCGTTGAAATACAGGGCATCTGAATCGTCTGCGTTGTCATAGCGGATCGACAGTCCTCCGTAATGAATAACCGCCTTTATGATGTCTTGCGGGATGGTGAACGTCTTGCGGTACCATCCGTATCCGTCGTAAAAGGCATAACCCTGGTTTTCCCAGGATGTGGCCGGGGATATTTCCGGCCACTGGCTGTCATCAAAACCGGGCAAAGCCCATTGCAGATCGTTCCCGGTCTGAAATTTCCACGAAGGATCAAGTTCTGCTTCCCTGACTGCGGGTGGCTGGTTGCAACCCAATACCAGAATCAGGGTCAGAAAAGACAAAAATGTTTTTTTCATATGATTTTAGTTAAATTTTATTACCTATTCTTTTCAAAAGTGTAAATGTAACACTTTTAGGCTGATAAAATATTGGCTACATTTGTTACCCGTTGAATTCTGTAAAATAATCTGAACTATGAGAAGAATAACATTATTATCTATGACAGCTTTGATTTTTGCCGCTTCCTGTTCGGGCGGGAAGGGAGATAATCCCCCCTATATGGACCCGTCACTGGACGTTGAAAAGAGGGTTACAGACCTTATGAAAAGAATGACATTGGAGGAAAAAATAGGCCAGATGAACCAGTGTGTAGGGCTCAACCATATTGACGAATCACAGGCCGGCATGAAAGAGGAAGACCTTATGCGCAATACGGCACAGGCTTTTTATCCCGGGTACCTGAAGGAAGACATTGCCCAGCTTGCCAGGGAAGGAAAGATAGGGTCATTCCTGCATTCTGTGAATATTGGCGAGGCCAATGAACTACAGCAGCTGGCCATGGAATCCAGGCTGCGTATTCCATTGCTGATGGGTATAGATGCCGTTCATGGCTGTGCCCTGGTCAGCGGGACCACCGTTTATCCCACTTCCATAGGAATGGCTTCCACTTTTGATCCGGAGCTGGTGTACATTTCTTCCCGCCAGACTGCAAAAGAGATGCGGGCCATAGGAATGCACTGGACATTCGCACCCAACGTGGAAGTTGCCCGGGACCAGCGGTGGGGAAGGGTAGGCGAAACATACGGGGAGGACCCTTACCTGGTATCCCTTATGGGGAGTGCAGCTGTAAAAGGTTTTCAGGGTGATGAAGGCCTGGAAAAAGACCTGGTCCTGGCCTGCGCCAAGCATTTTGTTGGCGGATCGCAGCCGGTAAACGGCACCAACGGCGCACCCGCCGAACTATCCGAAAGGACATTGCGGGAAGTCTTCTTTCCCCCGTTCCGTGCCTGTGTTGACGCCGGGGTAGAGACCTTCATGATGGCCCACAACGAAATCGAAGGCATTCCCTGCCATACCAATGCCTGGCTCATGCAGGACATCATCCGGAAGGAGATGGGCTTTGACGGTTTTATTGTCAGTGACTGGATGGACATGGAACATGTATATGATCTCCACCGCACAGCTGTCTCGGTTGAGGATGCCTACGCCCAATCGGTGCTGGCAGGCATGGACATGCATATGCACGGACCCGGGTTTGTGCCGGCCATGCTCAAACTGGTGGAGGACGGTGTGGTTCCTGTGTCAAGGATAGACCAGGCCTGTCGCAGGATCCTGGAGTTGAAATTCCGCCTCGGCCTGTTTGAAAATCCTTTTTTCGATACCACCGCGGTTCAACAAACGCTCCGGCAGGAGGAACATGTGCAGACGTCTTTGGAGGCTGCCCGCAAAAGCATAGTATTGCTGGAAAACAACGGAATCCTGCCACTTGCCGATGGCGGAAAGTATAAGAATGTATTTGTTACCGGACCCAATGCCGATTCACAGGGCGTCATGGGAGACTGGACGTTCCCGCAACCCGACGAAAATGTGGCGACTTTCCTGGAGGGACTCCGGATGGTTGCTCCCAAAACGAAATTCACGTTCCTTGACCAGGGCGAGTCCATCCGTTATATGGATCCCGAAAAAGTGCGTCATGCAGCAGAAATGGCCCGCAGGGCAGATCTGAGCATTGTCTTTGTGGGCGAGTACGTGAACCGCAAGGACTGGGGCAACAAGACTTCGGGGGAAGATGTGGAACGGGGCAACCTGAACCTCCCCGGATTGCAGGAGGAATTGATACGCAATGTGCTGAGCAGCGGGAAACCGTGTATCGTGGTACTGAACAACGGACACCCCCTGGCCGTGGAATGGATCGCCCAACAGGCCGATGCGCTGGTAGAGGCCTGGGAACCGGGTATGAAGGGAGGCATTGCTCTGGCCGAGATCCTTTACGGCCTTGTGAATCCTACGGGCAAACTGCCAGTGACCTTCCCCCGGTCTGCCGGCAACATTCTTTCGGTTTACAATCACATGCCTTCACATTACTTCCATCCCATAGTAATGGAAGATCCCATGCCTCTCTATGAATTTGGCTATGGTCTGTCATACACCACGTACCGCTATGACAACCTCACACCGGGAACATTCCTTGACGGGACACTGGAAGTGAAGGTGGATGTTACAAACACAGGTTCTGTGGCCGGGGAAGAGATTGTTTTGCTTTACGTGCGTGATGATTATGCCTCCATGACAAGGCCCGTGAAAGAACTGAAAGCGTTTACGCGGGTTGCCCTTGAACCGGGAGAAACAAAAACAGTGAGTTTGAAAGTCGGCCAGGAACAGTTGAAGTTCTGGACCCGAGACAGGGGGTGGATCACAGAATCCGGTACATTTACCGTTATGGCAGGGAACCTGTTTGCCCAGGTCACTCTGTCCTGAAGTCAGCCATGCTGGTGATCTGGTGGACTACATACCGGATCACCGGTTTACCGGAACGTTGCACAAAAAATGTATCCAGGGGAACAGTCCCTGTCATGTTTTCAGGGAATCGGCTTGATTCAATGTAGTACAGTTGTTCACCGGGGGCTATCCCGCCTCTTTTCCTGGTGATCTGCTCGTATTTATGGGTCTTTTCCAATGGACCGGTTGTTTTTACAACCGTCCCTGCTGGGCGCGCCACATAGTAATCCAGGTGGGCACCCGGGAACCAGCGGGTGGCCAGGATGGCACTGCCCGGTGGCATTCCCCGTCTGCCCCCGCTTTCCAGAAAAAGTGCCTCCTGTTTCTCTTTCACCTGCGCAAAATGATCTCCCAGCTGTGTCCAGCCGTACATGTCAAGGGTAAAGTCGTACCGTCCCAGCTCCTTGTAGGGATCTTGCGGAGTAATTTCACGGGGTGGAACCATTTCACGAATGGGAATGAAACCGGTCTTGATCTGGAAGACTGACAACAGGACCACTATAGCCAGAATTGCCGGGGATAATCCTGCGGGCCAACGCAGGTCTTTGTGATCTGCCACAGAGGCAGCCAGGAGCATCAGGGGATAGTATCCAGGGGCGCTCCAGTGCGGCAGGGTCTCCCTGAACAGTGAAAAAAACAGGAATACGGCTATCAGCGGGACAGACTGGAATATGATCATTTGGAAGATCTCCGGTCTTACTGGCAGTGAAGAGGTGGTTTTAAGGCGCTTCAGCCGCAGGTAATAAAACACAGACCAAATGACAAGCAACACGTTCACAGGATTGTTGTACAGGATTGATCCGGAGATTTCCCTTAAGAGATAGAAAGGTTTGAAACCTTCACCCGAAATGGACAACCGTGCTGAATGAAAGGCAAGACTGGACATATCCTGGGATAAATTCCACAGCAGCACAGGCATGAACAAGAGCAGGGAAATGCCCAAACCGGCCCATAACCTGGACTCTCTGAAAAATTTTCCCCGGTATCGTAACAAGTACAGGATTGCTCCGGCCCAGAGAAAAATGCCCGTGTATTTACTGAGCATGGCCAGTCCCGTAAATACGCCGGCCAAAAGGAAAAATCCGGAGTTTCTCTTTTGGTCACCGTTTTGACCAAGACCGAAAGCCTTGAAAAAACAATATAAGGCAGCCAGGTAAAAAGTGCCGAGGGGGGTATCGGGCAGGATAAATGTCCCTGCCATGATTGCAGCGTATAGCGAACCGGTGTAAAGCAGCGCCGCATACCAGCCGGTTTTCGGGCCTTTGACAAGGTATCCCAGGCGGTATATGAGCCAGGTGTTAAATGTGCCCAGAACAAGTGACGGCAGGCGCAGGGCAAAGGAGCTGTCCCACTTCAGGTTGCATGTAAATAGCTGGATGATCCATCCTACCATGGGCGGATGGTCAAAATGACTCCAGTCCGGGAACAAGGCATAGGTCCAGTAATACACCTCATCGTTACCCAGCTCTGTCAGGGCTGCGACTATGCTTCTGAAAAGCAGTGAGACAGCCATCAGCAGGATTATCCTTTTCCCGTGATCCTTCTTCATCTCAACAAAGATACTAAAGAGCAGGGTATTGTGTGCCCGCATTTTTAATACCTTTGTGAATATGAAAGTAGTTCTTACCGGAGCCAATGGCGGGGTGGGCAGGATCATACAACAGCTGGCCCCCGGACAAAGCCGGATGGAATTGGCAGCCTATTCAAGACAGGAATTGAATATACTTGATAAACAGGCTCTTACGGATTGTCTATCGTCTCTGAAGCCTGAATATTTAATTAATACGGCAGCCTTTACCCATGTTGACCGGGCCGAGAAAGAACCCGAAGCAGCTTTTTTGCTGAATGCAGGTTGTCTGGAAGGAATGGCAGAGGCCTGCCGGAAAACGGGAACAATACTCATTCACTTGTCAACCGATTACGTTTTTGACGGAACCAAAAGAACACCTTATACAGAAGATGACATCCCGGCTCCCGTTAATACATACGGAGCCTCCAAAAGGGCAGGAGAGCTCATTGTCCTTTCTTATTCCCGTGGAATAGTCATACGTACCAGCTGGGTCTATTCCCGTTATTCCCATAATTTTCTTGCTGCCATCCCCCTCTTGCTGCGAACCCGGTCAGAGCCCTTGCAGGTAGATACGCTGCAGGTGAATTCGCCCACGTATGCTCCCGATTTGGTCAATGCACTGTTTACCCTGGCAAGGGAAGGTATAAGCCATGGATTGTTCCACTTTACAAACACAGGAGGTGGTTGTACCCGTTATGACTTTGCCTGTCATCTCAGGGAAATGATCAACAGGAAAGACCCCGGGGCAGCATTGGCACAGGTCCTGCCCATGCATGCAGAAGTACAGGGTGGTGCACCAAGACCTGTATATAGTGTTATGAGTCCCGCTAAAATTGCTGCATTGACAGGAATAACCATTCCTCACTGGAAGGAAGGAATTGAAAATATTATATAAATCAGATATGGAAACAAGCATTATGGAAAAAGCCCGGGAATGGCTCGACCCTTTGTACGACGAACAAACCAGAAAGGAAGTTAGCAGACTAATGGAAGAAGATCCGGTATTACTGGAAGATTCATTTTACCGGAATCTGGATTTCGGGACCGGCGGATTGAGGGGCATTATGGGCGTTGGCACCAATCGGATGAACAAATACACCGTCGGGATGGTTACACAGGGACTTGCCAATTACATCAAAAAAACATATCCCGAACCCCATAAGGCTGCTATCTCTTATGACTGCAGGAACCAGTCACGGGAATTTGCTGAAATCACAGCCCGGGTGCTTGCTGCCAATGATTTTACGGTTTATCTTTTTGATGCACTCAGGCCAACCCCGGAGTTAAGCTTTGCCGTCAGGAAACTGGAATGCCACATGGGGGTCATGATAACTGCCAGCCATAATCCAAAGGAATACAACGGGTATAAAGTGTACGGGAACGACGGGGCGCAGGTAGTACCTCCTGATGATGAGCTGATCATTGAACAGGTGAGAAAAGTCACCTCTCCTGCCATGGTCAGTTTCACGGGAGAGGGGGGAAAGATCATCTCACTGGGAGAAGCGATGGACAACGCCTACCTTGATTCGATTCTGAGCCTTGTGAACCTGAGTCCGGATACGATAAATAAGTACACAAACATGAAAATGGTCTATACCCCCCTGCATGGAGCTGGTGTCCGTATTGTTCCCATGGCCTTGGAGAAAATGGGTTTTACCCACGTGATCCGTGTTCCGGAACAGGAGGTCCCTGACGGGAATTTCCCGACTGTGGTATCCCCGAACCCGGAAGAGCCCGAAGCGTTGAAAATGGCTATAAACAAAGCTATGGAAACAGGAGCTCAGCTGGTGATGGCGACAGATCCCGACACTGATCGTATAGGGATTGCCGTTCGTAACCAGGGTGGGGACATGGAATTGTTGAACGGGAATCAGACAGCATCCCTGCTTACATACTATCTGCTCGAAAAATGGAAAGAGACAAACCGTCTCAAGGGCAAAGAATATATAGTCAAAACCATAGTCACCAGCGACTTGTTGCAGGTAATCGCCGACCATTATGGGGTCTCATGCTATAACGTGCTGACAGGGTTCAAGTATATTGCAGAAATAATCCGTAAAAACGAAGGAGAAAAGATCTTCATTTGCGGTGGAGAGGAAAGTTACGGATTCAATGTCGGTGAGTTTGTACGCGACAAAGACGCTGTGGTGACCTGTGTCCTGGTTGCAGAAGTCGCCTGCTGGGCAGCTGCACGCGGAAAAACCCTGCATGATCTGCTTAAGGAAATGTACGTTCGCTTTGGTTTCTTTAAGGAACGGATGGTCTCAAGGACGCTGAAAGGCAAGGATGGCATGGAACAGATTAAAGCCATCATGAAAAGCTTCAGGGAGAATCCGCCTGAGCAGTTGCTGGGTTCACCTGTTGTTCTTATGCACGATTACAAAAAAAGCGAAACAGTCGATCTGGTCAGTGACCTGAGGTATCAGATCACACTTCCGAAATCAGATGTGATCCAGTTCATCTGTGCTGATAATACGGTCGTTACTGTCAGGCCATCGGGAACAGAACCTAAGATCAAATACTATTACGGGGTGCAGACACAGCTGGTTTCAGCAGCAGCTTTCCGGGAAACAGAAGTCCTTTTGGATAAAAAGCTGACAGACCTGCATGCGTGTTTTCAAAATTGATTATGGTGCCAGACAAGCTTTGCAGGATCCAGTCCAAAGCTTTCCATCCTTTGAAGGATTTCGGCCCATTGATTCTCTGTCAGGTACTTATCCTTTGAAAAAATCCAGAGCTTTGTTGCTGAATTGTTGCAGAACAAGGAGGCTGTATAATCCGGATCCAGGTACAGAATATAACACTTTCTGGACAAATTGACGAACAGGGTGGATTTGAAAATACCCGGATTGTCAGCTTTCCATTTGGCTCTTCCCTTGATTTCAGTCAACGGCCCGTATGGAGTGTATTTGTTCTTCTTGATATTCAGACGGATTATACCGTTATCTTCCATTGAGACATCCAGGGTTACGGCTGCAATCTGTGAGCGTTCTGGCCTTCCCCATTGAGCCACTTCATGCCAGGTTCCAGTAATACGCTCAATGTCTATCTCTTTTAGGACGTTTTTTCGGGAGACGACCGGTTCTTGCAAGGTACATCCGGTGGCCATGATCAGGATCCAGGTAAACAGAAGCGACGCTTTATGATTCATTTTTTTCATCGTTCCTTGTATTGATTTCGGAATTCGGTTATGGTTTTCCCAGAGACACGTTTAAAAAAGCGGCTGAAAGAAGAAATCTCCTTAAAACCAAGGATATGTGCAATTTCTTTGGCATTCATGTTACTATACAGCAACAACCGTTTTGCTTCGGTTTCTATGCGTTCCTGGATGATTTGCAAGGGTGAAGGCAGCTTGTAGAGCGAAAAGAGGTTGGCTATCGTTTTTGGTGAACGGTTAAGCATCTGCGCATAATCTCCGACTTTTTTCTTTTCCTTGAAATTTGAATCGACCAGGATGATAAACTGGCGGAACAGGTATAAGGCAGACTCGTGTGCAGGTTCGATGGCATACTTTTTTCTTGCTATCCTGGTATAGGTAATGATGAACCGTTTAAGATGAAGGCGAAGCATCTCTTCTTTCAGGGAATCATCCTCTTTGTATTCAAGCCGTATATCAGATACGATACTCCCAAGAGCATGTATTTGGCTGCCCGTAAGTTGCATGGGCAGTGGATTAGCATATCCTGCAAAAAGGAATCCATTACAGGATACTTCACTATCAGACTTGAAAATGCAATAAAAATTGCTGTTGAAAAGGATGGATATATATTTGCCCGATATACGGGTAAAGCGGATATGGTGCACATTGGATAAAGGAATAACCTGGTTTTTGACCAGGTTAATTTCCATGTGATCTATAGCCAGATCCAGCGATCCCTCAAGAACCCATATGAATTTGTACAGGTCTTTGTTTTGCAGAAGCGATTCACTGTTGTGAAAATCATCAGTGACTATGAGACTCCCCTGCAGTGGAGTTATGCACGCATATTCCATATGTGCAAAGTTAAGAAACCTATTCTTTTTTCAGCAATGTGTTCTTGATGATTGATTCAAGCTGGCTTTTGGGCAGCGCGCCCTGTGAAACGCCGGGTTTACCCTCCATGGGTATCCATAACAGGGTAGGAACGCTTCGAACTCCGAAAATCGCTGCCAGTTCTGGTGATTTATCCACATCCACTTTATAGATGTAGATCTGGCCATTGTACTCCTGGTTCAGCTCTTCCAGCGTGGGAGCCAACATTTTGCAGGGAGCGCACCAGGTTGCGTGGAAGTCCACTATGCAGGGTTTGTTTCCCTCATACTTCCATTCTTTGGGATTGGCTTCGTAATTATAAACGCGTTTGATGAATTCGTCTTTTGTGAGTTCCATAATCTTTGTCTTGTTTTCTTTTGTTATATCCGCTGTCCCTTCATTGCCTGCATAAAGCACCAGCATTGGGAGCAATGCCAGAAAAGTTACTATAGTTTTCATGAGGCAAAGATCAGGTTTAATCAAAAAACGGACAATAGCTATTTTCCACTATATGTTGGCAAATCTTCCCGATATGAAATTAATTGTGTTCAACCCAGATAAGATATTCAACCTTGTAGCCGAGAGAACGAGCCTTGTTCAGCACCCTTTCCAGATCTGCCTGGGCCATTTCCGGTGTACGTGAAAGAATCCACAGGAATTTTGCCTTTTTGCTTCCTATGAGGGCAAAAGTATAATCTTTGTCCAGGTCCAGTTCCTTGACAGTGTTTTCTATTGTGACCTTAAATTCAGGGTTCTGCACCTTGCATCCTGCAGCTATCAGCAAAGCACTGCAGGTCAAAAAAAATATTCATCTTTTTCATAAATAATTGTTTTTCTAAACTAAAAAGAATGCTCAGAGTGGTACGGTTATCTTTGGTTGTTGTAAGGACAACAACATGCAAATATATGGATATTTTTACGTAAATTCAGACCATGGAACAAGAGAGAGTTAGAGCTATAATAGATCGTTACAGGAGTCGGGCACAGTCAGCCAGGGAAGCTTCCCAGATAGACAAATCCCGTGAAATGGAAGAGTTTGCAGATTTTGTGGAAGATAACCTGGATGCCTTTCTTGACGAAGCTTATACCATGGAATCTGAACTGTGGGAAGAATACGAAAATTATTGAAGCAGTTCGTAAAGGCGACCCCCGTGTTTCCTGACAACTCCTGAATCTTCCAGTTGCCTGATGGCACGGGATAGGGCAGGTCTTGTAACACCAAAAATATCTGCAAGTTCCTGGTGGGTATGGGGCATGGTAAAAGGGCCATACTTATTGTCCCGGGTCAATTCCAGAAAATAATTCCTCAGTTTGCTTTTGATGGTGCCAAAGCTGAGCAGCCGGAGTCTTTCCGATAGAAACCTGCTTCTGTCGGAAATGATGCCCAGGAAATTTTCAAGGACCCTGTTATTGTCATGCATGATTTCTTTCAGCTTGTTTCTCGGGATGGATACAACAGAAGATGAAATAGCCGCAAAAATACTGACAGGCAGGCAGTTGTTGGTCGCAAATATAAAGGCTGGAGCTACTGTACGGGATGCGGCGATCTCTTCAAGGGTGACTTTGGTACCTTCCGGATCGGTCATTTCTGTGCGAAGCATGCCCTTGTCTACGATGAGCAACGATTTATACACATCTCCCTGAAGGGCCACCAACTCTCCGGGTACATAATTGCGAAGCCGGCAGGCGCCATCCAGCAGGCAGTCTATGGTAAGAGTGTCAAGACCTTCAAAAAGCGGAGATTGATACAAGCCTTCCATAAGGTACAAAGTTAGGTAATTCCCGGTTTTGTAACAAATGTTACAAATTGTAGTGCAGGCAGCATCCTATTTTTGCAGTGTAATTCGTGAATCATATGAAAAGGACAGTAGTCAGGATTGATGAAAAACGTTGCAACGGCTGTGGATTATGTGTCACCGGATGTCATGAGGGAGCACTGCAGATTGTTGGCGGGAAAGCTGTCATGGTAAGGGAAGATTACTGTGACGGATTGGGGGCGTGCATTCCTGAATGCCCCCGGGGGGCCATTTCCCTGGAAGAAAGAGAAGCTGATCCTTTTGACCAGAAAGCAGCACAGGAGCATATGCTGCAAACTGTACAACAACAGCAGCAACCTGTCAGGCAACAACCTGTAATGTTTCCCGTTAAGGCACCACAACCTGTCCAGTTCCCCGTCCAGTTGCATTTGATCAATCCCCAAAACACCCTTTTCAGGGGAGCTGACTTATTGCTGGCTGCCGTTTGTACGGCTTTCACCACTCCGGATTTCCATACACGTTACCTGAAGAACAAACTTCTGGCCATAGCCTGCCCCAAACTTGACTCCAACTGTGATGTTTACGTGGAAAAACTGGCCGTGATGATAGAAGAAACAGGAATAGAAACGTTGACGGTCCTGATCATGGAAGTTCCCTGTTGCGGGGGACTGCTGGAGATTGTAAAAAAAGCCCGCGAAAAAAGCTCCCGTTATATTCCCGTGAAAAAAATCATATTGACGATACAGGGCAACCTGAAGTCGGAAGAATGGATCAAATAAAAAGACTATATTTATCAACTATTAACAAAAAAAGTATGAGTATGTTTTGTTTTCAATGCCAGGAAACAGCCCGTAACCAGGGTTGTACGATCAAAGGCGTCTGTGGAAAGGAGCCGCAAACAGCGGCCCTGATGGATTTGCTGATTTATGTCTGCAGGGGGATTGCCATTGTACAGAGGGCCCTTCGTCAAAACGGGAAAGCCGTGGATGCTCCCGACCATTTTCTGATGGATGCCCTTTTTACCACCATAACCAATGCAAATTTCGATGATGCTGCCTTATCTGAACGCATAAACAAGGGATTCGCCCTCAAAAAAGACCTCCTGGCACAAGCCCGTCAGGAAGGAATCAATATTCCCGATATGCCTGAGGTCAGATTAACAGCTGCACCTGCTGACTACCAGAACGTAGCAGCAACGGTGGGAGTTTTGAGTGAACCCGACGAGGATATCCGTTCCTTAAAGCAAATGACCATATACGGTTTGAAAGGCATGTGTGCCTATGCCGAGCATGCCCTCAACCTGGGACATGCAAATGTGGAAATTTACACTTTTCTGGAAGAAGCGCTTTACCAGGTATCCCGCAATGACATCGGCGCTGATGAACTTGTCGCCCTGGTGCTGAAAACCGGTGAAACAGGGGTAAAATCAATGGCTTTGCTGGATAAGGCTAATACATCCACCTATGGTCATCCCCAAATGACCCGGGTAAATATCGGAGTGGGCAAGAATCCCGGTATCCTGATATCCGGTCACGACCTCAGGGATATGGAGGATTTGCTCGAACAGACTTCCGGAACCGGTGTGGACGTGTATACCCATGGAGAAATGCTCCCTGCCCATTACTATCCGGCTTTCAGGAAGTATCCTCACTTTGTAGGGAACTATGGCAATGCCTGGTGGAAACAACGTGAGGAATTCGAGTCTTTCAACGGAGTGATCCTTTTCACCACCAACTGCATAGTACCTCTTGCAAAAGAAGGTACTTACCTGGACCGCATGTATACAACCGGTTCGTGCGGATACCCGGGAGCAAAGCACATTCCTGCCCGTAAGGAAGGCGGGAAAAAAGATTTTTCCGAACTGATAACCATGGCAAAAACCTGCAAGCCCCCTCACGAGATAGAAAAAGGTGAAATCATTGGCGGATTTGCACACAACCAGGTACTTGCCCTTGCAGACCAGGTAGTGGAAGCTGTAAAGACAGGAGCCATCAAACGCTTTGTGGTGATGGCAGGATGCGACGGACGTATGAAATCACGTCAGTACTACACGGATTACGCTATGGCTCTTCCCAAGGACAACGTTATACTCACAGCAGGATGTGCCAAATACAGGTACAACAAGCTGCCTTTGGGAGATATCAATGGAATTCCCCGGGTTCTGGATGCCGGACAATGCAACGACAGCTATTCACTCGTACTCATTGCACTTGCCTTGAAAGACGCTTTTGGCCTGAAGGATGTGAATGACCTGCCCATTTTCTACAACATCGCCTGGTATGAGCAGAAAGCTGTCATTGTTCTGCTAGGGCTGTTGAGCCTGGGAGTGAAGAATATCCATCTGGGTCCCACACTGCCCGGATTCCTATCCCCGAACGTTGCAAAAGTGCTGGTCGAGAAATTCGGGATTGGTCCCCAACCCGAACTGAATTAGGACTTTACGAACTATGATAGTGATGTCCGGAGATCCTCAGGATTCCGGACATTACCATATACAGGCATATACACCCCATCATGGCCAGCCCGGGGTGGTTCCCGGTTGCCAGCAGGGTTATGACCAGAACAAGACAAAGGACCAGGAAAGAATACCTGACTTTGTTCCTGCCAAAGCTGAAACCCTGGAACTTGAGGGAGAACATTGGCAGCTCGCTGATGAGAAGATATGAGATGACCACCGATATGGTGGGTATGAACCAGGTTGTTTGCATGAATTCTTTCCAGGAAGGATTGCCGGTTGTATAAAATACGGCCGATGCTATGAGCAATGCGCTTGCCGGGCTGGGAAGGCCCAGGAAACTTTCGGCCTGGCGGTCGTCAACATTGAACTTAGCCAGGCGTATGGCCGTAAAAACGGCCACGATCAGGGGTAAGAATGTAAGCCACAAGCGAGGCGCTGCCGGCAGGTATACGGCATAAAGCATAAAGGCCGGCAACAGGCCAAAGCTGATGGCATCGGCCAGGGAGTCCAGTTCTTTGCCTACTGTGGAGTAAGCATTGAGCAACCGGGCGGCAAAACCGTCCAGGAAATCAAAAACAGAAGCCGTTATCAACAGCCAGAAGGCTATGTCTTGCCTGTCCCTGAAAACAAAGGCAATTCCCAATGCACCGCACAGCAGGTTCAGCGATGTGATTGCATTGGGAATATGCAACAGGATTCTTTTCAAAGTCCGAGTTTTTTGCGAATATCCTTGGGTATGGCGTCTTTATGGACCATATAGGCGATGCACCTGGCGCGGAAATAATTCTCAGACATATACATGAATCCTTTATACTTTCCGGACTCTCCCCAAGAATTCTTGGTGATGTAGTAAGTAACGCCGTCCTGGTCTTTGGCAATCCCGGTGACGTGCATCAGGTGGTCATCGACCGTACTGAAGGTTTCGAACCACTCCTGGCGAATATCCTGGGTGACGTTCACTTCATCTGCCGAAGGATCGGGCGAAGGCTCTGTGGCCACCCCGTCCTGTTGTGAAAAATTTTTAGTAAGGGTGCCGTCCCATGCAATGGTGAATCCATTGTTCAGGGCATGATCGGCTATGGCCATGTATTCATCCAGCGGGACATTGTAATACAGTTCATGTTCCCAGTTATCCGGAATCTCCACGGGTATCCGGGTGTAGAAAGGGTGGTGGGTGAAACTGGTGATTTCAATATAATCATCCATGTTCAGCCCCAGGTATCGGGCAAAAGATTTTGGGGTATACTCTTTACCATTGTAAAGGAAGGTTTGCGGAACCTTGCCGAGGTAAATGTCCAGGAGCGCATCGAGCAATTCGTCCGATTCAGGGCTCATTTTTTTCATTCTTGCCGGAACCTGGGAAATGGCATTGATATATCCCTGTAATTCGGAATGGTTGTGTCCAGGAGCGTCATATTGAATGCCGGGATAAGCCGCATCGGGTATCAATCCGTAGCGTGCAATGGCTTTGGTCGCCGTATGGCTGACAGAACCCGGGCCCAGGTTACCCTTACCCGTTCTCAGATAATTGTCAAAGTAACGTGCTTTATAAACGTTTCGGACAATGAACATTTCGGACAAGTCTATGGGCTCACGGCCCATGCGCATCAACTCGCTTTCCAGAAAGGAAATTGTTGCAAAACACCAGCAGGTGCCTGTACGGGCCTGGTCTTTCAGTGATGTGGACGGGTTGTCAACGACCGTGCGGAATTCGTACTGCTGAGCGCTTAAAGTGCCTGAAAGCACCAGTACTGCCAGTGAGATCAGTAGGTTCTTCTTCATGATGTATAACGTTGTTATAAGTTCAGTTTCTTTTTAATATCCCTGGGAATGGAATTCTTATGCACCTGGATGTCCATGGTCTTGTATTGCACGAATTTTTCCGTCACGTACCACAGCCCCTTATAGTTGCCGGCATCATCACCCCAGGAATTTTTCACCATGTAGTATTTTGTTCCGTTCTGGTCTTTGGCAATCCCATAGATCTGCATGCCGTGGTCATCTGTCGTCTGTTTGTTGTCATAGGCTTCCTGTCTCATTTCCTGCGTGACTTCTTTGATCTCTGCCACGGGAGCTTTCAGGTTCCTGAAGGCGTTACTCCTTTCTGTGGCGGACATTTCCAGCCAGCGGGCCTGGTCCGAGCCAATCATTTCCCTGGGATCGGTCGTGGGGTACATGGCTATCCCGTTCCTTCCGAAGCCTTGCTCGGAAACGTCCGAGGCCCAGAGCACCGTATAGCCTTCCATGATGGCATGGTCTATCACAGACATCATCTCGTCTATGGGGACGTTGAATGAAGTTCCCCAAAGCCAGTTGTCAGGTATTTCCAGGGCAAACTGTGTATAGTATGGATGGTGGGTGAACGAAGTGATGCTGATGTAATCGTCGGGATTGAATCCCAGCGATGCGGCAAAAGACAGGGGTGTGTATGTGGTTCCTTTGTATTCGAATGATTCCGGAACTTTTCCAAGGTAGGCATCCAGCGCCCCCTGGAAGGCATTTTTCCAGGCGGTGGAGAGTTTGCGGTTGGGATTCTTTTTCACTGCTTCAACAATTCCTGTAAGAACGGCTGTGAGTTCGCCATGCCGGTGAACGTCTTCACCGTAATTGAGCCCTGGCATTACCTCATCGGGAACCATCCCGTATTTGCGCAACACATACAGGTAATCATCAAATCCGCCCCCCTGGGCAAAGTTCAGGGCTCCGTCCAGACGTATGTATTTGTCGGCCTTGTCTGTATATGTTCTTGATACAACAAACATTTCTGAGAGATCGTATTCGCTCTTTCCCATTCTAAGGAGTTCAGATTCCATGAAACCCAATGAAGAAAAGCTCCAGCAGGTGCCAGTACTGCTCTGGTTCTTTACAGGTGTGATGGGATTCTCTTTTATAACGGTAAACAGGAATCCTTCTTCGTTTTTCTTTTCCTGTTCCTGTGCGGTTGCCTGGAGGGTGATTGCCGCAAGGGCGATTATGCAGATCAAGATTCGTTTCATAAAAAAGTGTAGTTTAAGGAATGTTAATGAATTTATGGGTTTGTAGTGATATTTTCCAGGATGGATTGGCTTTGATGTATGAAATAATGTGTGGCACCACAGCTTCCCTCCGGCTCCATTCCGGCTGCAGGTAAAGGTGGCAATGCGGGTTGACTTTCCTTCTGTTGAACTCGGCCCACTCCATATCGAGCGGCCCGGTAATGATCACTTTAAGCTCATTGGCCAACGGATAAAATTCCGGAAGGGGAGGGTGGTTTTGTTTGGGTGAAAGACATATCCAATCCATGCTTCCGCTCAGGGGCCGGGACCCGGATGTCTCCAGGAATATTTCAATACCCTCCTTTTTAAGTCCATTACAAAGTATATCCAGGGGGTAGGTAAGGGGTTCTCCCCCGGTGATCACCACAGCCCGGGCAGGATATTTAGCTGCCCTGGCAATGATCTCTGTAACAGGAACAGGAGGAAATACCCTGGGATTCCAGGTGAATTTGGAGTCGCACCAGGAACATCCCACGTCACAACCGCCAAGCCTGATAAAATAGGCAGCTTTTCCTGCGTGAAAACCCTCTCCCTGAATGGTATAAAAATCTTCGGCCAGCGGTAGCAGGCGCCCTTCATCCAATAGCGAGTTCATTCCACAAATGTAAAGAAATATTGTGACAAATTGTCAGAAAATTCACTTTGGAACAAGATTTGAGCCTTATACGGTACTATGAATGAACAGAAATATACTATCCAGGCGCAGGAGCTGCTACAGTCAGCCGCTCAGATAGCGCAGTCCGGTTCCAACCAGGTGATTGAAACGGGACATATATTGAAGGCGATGCTTTCCGACAGGGAAGGTATAGGGGTATACCTTATGCAAAAAGCAGGCGTGAACACAGAAAATCTTGAAAATGAGCTTGATATAATACTGAATAAATACCCCAGGCAGCAAGGTTCGACAGACTCTTACCTGTCAAGAGAATCTGCTGAAGCCCTGCAAAAGGCCAGGGATGTTGCCAACAGGATGGGGGACCAGTTCATTACCGTTGAACACATCCTGGTTGGAGTGAGCTCAGGTAAGGACAGCGTGGCAAAATTACTGCGCTCTGCCGGACTGAATGAAAAACTCCTTGATAAGGCCATAGAGGGAGTACGGCAGGGGAGAAAGATATCTTCCCGGACAGAGGAACAGACATTTGATGCCCTGAACAAATACGCTATTAATCTTAACGAATTGTCTGTCAAAGGGAAAGTGGATCCCGTGATTGGGCGTGATGACGAGATACGCAGGGTGCTTCAGATCCTTAGCAGACGCACTAAAAACAATCCCATACTGGTAGGCGAGCCGGGAGTCGGCAAAACCGCTATTGCCGAGGGCATCGCCCAGCGAATTGTGACCGGAGACGTCCCCGATATGTTGAAAAGCAAACAAATCTATTCCCTGGATATGGGTGCCCTGATAGCCGGGGCAAAATACAAGGGTGAGTTTGAAGAACGCCTCAAGGCTGTGGTAAAGGAAGTGATCACGGCAGAGGGCGAGATCATCCTTTTCATTGACGAGATCCATACCCTGGTGGGGGCCGGAAAAAGTGAAGGAGCCATGGATGCCGCCAATATCCTGAAACCCGCCCTGGCAAGGGGAGAGTTGCGCGCCATAGGTTCTACCACGCTGGGTGAATACCAGAAGTATTTTGAGCAGGATAAAGCCTTGGAAAGGCGTTTTCAAATGGTCATGGTGGATGAACCCACACCTGCCGAAGCCATCTCCATACTGAGGGGTTTGAAAGAAAGATACGAACAGCACCATAAGGTGCAGATCAAGGACGATGCCCTGATATCTGCCGTGGAATTATCTCACCGTTACATCACCAACCGGTTCCTGCCCGACAAGGCCATTGACCTGATGGATGAAGCGGCGGCCAGGTTAAGGCTTGAAATGAGCTCTGTACCCCAATGCATTGATGAGCTGGATAGGAAGATACGCCAGCTGGAGATTGAAAGGGAAGCCATAAAACGCGAAAACGATAAGGAGAAGATTGAAACACTTAGCAGGGAAATTGAGGAATTATCGGCCCGCTGTGATGTCCAAAGGGCCAGGTGGCAGGAAGAAAAAGCGGTTTTAGAGGAAATCCAGCAAAAGAAGAAGCAGATGGATGAGCTGCGCTTTGCAGCTGCAGAAGCGGAGCGACGCGGTGATTACGGACGGGTGGCAGAGATACGCTATGGAAAGATTGTGGAACTTGAGAAAGCCATTGACGAACTCAACAAGCAAAAAGGTTCTTTCACCCAGTCCCTTATCAAAGAGTCGGTTACAGAAGAAGACATTGCCGAGGTGGTTTCCAAATGGACAGGGATACCTGTCCAGCGGATGCTCACGGCAGAACGTGAGAAACTGCTTCACCTGGAAGAAGAGTTGCACAAGCGTGTTATCGGGCAGGATGAAGCCATTACAGCCGTGTCAGATGCCGTGCGTCGCAGCAGGGCGGGTCTGCAGGATCCGCGCAAGCCCATCGGTTCTTTCCTGTTTCTTGGCACGACGGGGGTCGGAAAGACGGAGCTGGCCAAAGCACTGGCAGAATTTCTCTTTGACGACGAGAACCTGATCACCAGGATTGACATGAGTGAATACCAGGAACGCCATTCTGTCAGCCGCCTGGTGGGTGCGCCTCCGGGATATGTAGGATACGACGAGGGGGGGCAGCTTACGGAAGCTGTCCGCAGGAAACCGTATTCGGTAGTGTTGCTGGACGAAATTGAAAAGGCCCACCCCGATGTGTTCAACATACTGCTTCAGGTCCTGGATGACGGCAGGCTTACGGACAATAAGGGACGTGTGGCCGACTTTAAGAATACCATCCTGATCATGACCTCCAATATGGGGTCTCATCTGATCCAGGACAGCCTGCAGGAAGACCCTGACGATGCCATGGCTTTTGAAAAAGTAAAGCGACAGGTGATGGAATTGCTTCGTCAAACCATACGGCCGGAATTCCTGAACCGTATAGACGAGATCATCATGTTCCATGCCCTGACACCGGAAAATGTACGGGATATCCTCAGGTTGCAACTGAAAATCATTGCAGACATCCTGCTGGCAAAAGGCATAGGCATCGAATTCACTGATAGCGCACTCGATTACCTGCAGGTCAAAGGGTACGAACCGTCTTACGGAGCAAGACCGTTAAAGCGCCTTTTACAGAAGGAGCTTGTTAACGAGCTGGCAATCAAAATACTGGACGGGTCTTTGGATGGAAACCTGACTGTTCTGGTGGATAGCGACGGGAATGGATTGAACCTGCGGAACCTTAATAGGGATCAAACCGTTCAGGGTGCTTCCCGATAACGCCTTTGTCAATATACCATTGTTTGATACGGCGCATATCGGCTTGAACATCATCGGTTATGAGTATCTGTTCAGCCACCCCGACTTCTTTGCGTCCCCAGTCAAAATACCCGTAATACACGGGAATGTCAAGTGCCCTGGAAAGTGTGTGAAAACCTGCTTTCCATTTTTTTGTGGCTTTGCGGGTGCCTTCGGGGGCTATGGCAAGGTGGATGGTTTCCTGGTTACGGATAGCTTCTATCGTTTGCCTGGTAAAAGAGGCGCCTTTTCCACGGTCTACCGGAATGGCTCCGGCCCAGCGCAACAGACCCCTGAGCGGCCATACGAAAACGTCGCTCTTGACCAGTATTTTGGCGTTCCCTCCGATTCCGGTATAAAACAGGAAAGAAATCACAAAATCCCACATGGAAGTATGGGGTACGCCCAGGATTATGCATTTGGGCACGGGAATGGGTTTCCCTATAAGTTTCCATCCCATGATTCGTGTGGCAATGAATGCGCAGATTTTTTGCTTGATCATTGCAACAAAGGTATAAAAAATGAGTAATTTTGGCATCTCTAACGAATTCAAATAATATCACTACTGTGGATGAACTAAAAAAGATAAGCAGGAGAAAAGCCCTGAAGTATTTTGGAGCCAGCGTCCTGGGGGTTGCCGGTGTCTATGCCGCTGTACGTTACACTCCCTTGAAAGCCACACTCAGGGAGTCATTGAAAAAAGGCGACATAAGGCCCATCACTACCAGAAAAGACAGAGTTTATGGTGAAAGCATATCCCTCCTGGCATATGGGTGCATGCGTCTGCCGACCATGCGAAACCAGGAAGGGAACACGGTCATTGACAGGGATAAGTCCCGTGAATTGCTGAAACATGCCTATGAAAACGGGATCAATTACTTTGATACTGCTTACAATTACCATAACGGCGAATCCGAGATTGTCACGGGAGAGATACTGAAGGATTTCCCGCGTGATTCATTCTGCCTGGCTACCAAGATGCCTACCTGGCTGGTAACAAGTCTGGAAAAAGGCAAAGAGCTTTTCAGTGAGCAATTGAATAAATGTCAGGTGGAATACTTTGATTTTTACCTGCTGCACGCCCTTTCATCCATAGATGAGTACAACAAGGCATACCGCGACACGGGAGTACTGGATTACCTGAAGGAAGAAAAGACTGCCGGGCGCATCAGGCGGCTTGGTTTTTCATTTCACGGAAACGAGGAAACCATGGATTATTTGCTGGAACAACACAATTGGGATTTTGTGATGATCCAGATGAATTACCTGGACTGGGAAGTGCAGAATGCCAAATACATGTATGAACAGATAGAGAAAAAAGGCATCCAGTGTCTGGTGATGGAACCCTTGCGCGGCGGTGCACTGGCAACCCTGAACAAAGAGGCAGCCGGCATCCTGGCAGAGGCTGATCCTGACAGCAATCCTGCCAGGTGGGCATTCAGGTATGTGGCATCACATCCTAACGTATTGACCATTTTGAGCGGGATGAATGTCATGGCCCACCTGGAGGAAAACATCAATACTTTCAGGAAATTCAAACCTTTGAGCAAGGCAGAATATGAAGTGTTGGCCAGGGCACTGGAAGCATACCGTAAAATATCCTATGTCCCGTGCACGGCCTGTGCCTATTGTATGCCCTGCCCCTATGGAGTTGATATCCCGCTGGTATTCAGAACCTATAATCAGATGGTGGTAGAGCATATGGTCCCCGATATCAATGGCCCTATAGATGAAGAATTTGCTGCCAAAGGACAGGCTTTTCTGTCACATTTCAATGATTCCATTCCTGCCCAGAACCAGCCACACAACTGTACGGCTTGCGGTGCATGCAAACAACATTGTCCCCAGGAAATTGACATACCCGTGGAGATAAAAAGGATCAACGAGATCATCTGGTACATCAGGAACATGTCCTGATACCTGTTCAGTCCTGTTGCAATATCCGGGAGAGGGCCCTGTCCATTTTGTCCCGGATTTTTTCATTTGCAGGATTGCCCGTGCTGCCCGTATGGGTATGACGTGTATTCTTTTCCGGCTTGTAGGAACCGTCACGGAGAGACGAGGCTACCTGCCGGTAGGCATCCCTGAACGGCATGCCATTGATGACCAGACGGTTTACAGTTTCTACACTAAAAACCGTATTATATCGGGCATCTTCTGCTAGCGCAGGGTTGACTTTCATGTTGTCCACCATCAGGAGAGACATCCGGATACAATCGAGCAGCGAATCTATGGCCGGAAAAAGAAAGTCTTTAAGCAGCTGGTAATCCCTGTGGTACCCATGGGTCAGGTTGGTGCACACCAGGGTGATCTGGTTGGGCAGGCCCTGGATATTGTTGCAATGCGCCCTGATCAGTTCCCAGACATCGAGATTCTTTTTGTGCGGCATGATACTGCTTCCCGTGGTCAGTGATTCTGGAAATTCTATAAAACCATAGTCAGGACCTGAAAACAGGCAACAATCTGCAGCAAGCTTGTTCAGGGTTCCGGCAAGAGAAGCCATGGCATAAGAAAGGGAACGCTCTGTTCTTCCCCGGCTCATCTGTGCTGCAATACTGTTGAATTTCAAGGTGCTGAATCCCAAAAGCCTTGTTGTTTCCTCCCTGTCCAGCGGGAATGAATTCCCGTATCCGGCGGCTGAACCCAGAGGATTCTGGTCACATTGCTCCCATGCCGCGCCCAGCTGGTGCATGTCGTCTACCAGCACCTCGGCATAAGCTCCCAGCCAAAGGCCGAAAGTAGAAGGCATGGCCGGTCTTTCATGGGTGTACCCGGGCATGAAGATATCTTTGTACGACTCGCTTTTCTGCTGCAGACACCGGAAAAGATTCCCGGTAAGAAGGGCAATTTCCCTGCAGACATCCTTAAGGTACAGGTGAATGTCGGTCATCACCTGGTCATTGCGGGAACGTCCCGCATGTATTTTTTTGCCCGTCTCACCCAACTCTCGCGTCAATGCAAGCTCGACCAGGGAATGAATATCCTCGGCTTCCTGCCCGATGACCAGTCTTCCCTGCAGGATTTCCTCCAGGATCCTGTCAAGGGCGGTGATGATTACTTCTGTCTCCTGTTGCGTCAGCAGGCCGGTCTTGCCCAGCATCCTGACGTGTGCCATGGATCCTTTTATGTCATAGGGAGCCAGCCGCATGTCCCAATGAGGATCGTTTCCCACGGTGAACCGGGTGACTTCCCCGGGCGTTTCAATTCCTTTATTCCAGAGTGTTTCCATTATGTTGCAATGTTAGTGACCGGAGCACTTTCGTGTAGGTTTCCACTCCCTGCTCCAGTTCAGATAAGTAAATGAATTCGTCGGACGTATGGGACCTGAGAGAGTCTCCGGGACCCAGTTTTATGGCAGGGCAGGGCAGGCGCATCCAGTCCGACGAGGTAGGGGATATATATGTGCCGAGTCCCGCTTTTTTCACCGCATCGCGCAACGGATTACCCAATGGGGTAAGGGAGGCTTTGTATGAAAGATTCCGTGGGACGAGCTGTCCCGAGACAACCTTGCCCAGCAACTCCACTATCCCGCTGCTGGTATAAGCATCTGTTGTTCTTATATCCACCACATAATGACATGAGTCGGGAATGATGTTGTGTTGTTCCCCGGCTTCAATCTGTGTCACCTGCAGGTGAATCGGACCCATGATTTCGGATTCTTTCTCAAAACGAAAATTTCTTAGGACTGCAATGTCATCCAGGGCTGCATAAAGCGCGTTCACCCCGTCGTTACGGGCAGCATGGGAAGAGCGTCCCCATGTATGTCCGTCCAGCACCAGCAGTCCTTTTTCTCCCACGGCGGCCTGTAGCCCGGTGGGCTCACCCACTATGGCGCAGCTGATTTCGGGAAGAGCTGGCAATACCCGGGTAATACCCGCCGGGTCCGAGGTTTCCTCTCCTGCTGCAAGGACCAGCAAAAGATTGAAGGGCAGCTCCTGCAGGCCACAGAAAGCCCGGATCATGGTTACCACCGCGCCCCCTGCATCGTTGCTTCCCAGACCGTACAGCCGTGTCCTGCCCTGAGGATCGTTTTCAGTCACAGGGACAAAAGGGTCCCTGGAATAACTGGCAGCCGGCCTGACCGTGTCGTGATGGGAACAAAGCAGAACCGTGGGAAGTCCGGCTGAAAAAGAATCTTTCCGGGCTATGACATTATTGCCCATACGTTCTACCCTGATGCCCGGTTGTGCCTGCAGATAATCTGCAAGTAACGCGGCTGTTTTTTCCTCACTGCCCGAAACAGATGGCGTTCCTATCAGCCTGCAGAGCAGATCAGTCATTTCTTTCATAACCGTATACAGGTATTACCTATGAAAACCTCACCCACACCCTGTTCCAGGGCGCATAGCGCATTTTCCACCTTGGGGATCATCCCGTCCGAGATGGTACCCTGATCGCGGAGTTTTTCGTATTGAGCACGGCTCAGCAGGGACAGCGGCTTTTCCGAACCGGGACAGCAAACTCCTTCCCTGTCGAAAACATACCGCAGCCTGACCATATAGAAACCTCTGAATGCAACAGCCAGGGCCGAGGCTATGGTATCGGCGTTGGTGTTGAGCAGTTGTCCCGCATGGTCGCAGGTGATCGGTGAAAAGACCGGTACCAGGCCATTTTCCAGGATACTTTGTATGTAATGCACATTTACGCTTTCTTTTCCCAGGTCCCCCACATAACCATAATCCAGCGGTTCCGGTTTCCTTTTATCAGCCAGAATGCAGCCTGCGTCCGCCCCGCTCAGGCCCATCGCGCGGCAGCCCCTGGCAAGTAACGAGGCCACCAGGTTCTTGTTTATCCACCCGGCATACACCATGACAGCAACACGCAGGGTTATGGGACCAGTGATCCTCCGCCCCTGGTTCATTTCAACGGGTATGCCCAGCTGCCGGCACAGTTCACTGGCCAGGGTGCCTCCGCCGTGAACAAGTATCTTTTTTTCCCGGCAATGGGAAAAAGTGTCCAGGAATACATCCAGCCTTTTGGGGTCATCTACGATGTTGCCTCCAATCTTGAAAATATTCAGGTACATGATGGATTTGCTACTTGAAGTGTTTTCAATATACTGCGAAGTACCACCTGGGCGGCGATCTCACGGTTGGCTGCCTGGGAAATGACAATGGAGCGCGGACTGTCCAGCACCTCATCCGTTACAATCATGTTGCGCCTAACTGGAAGGCAATGCATGAAGAAAGCATTGCTGGTGAGTTCCATTTTCTTCCTGTCCACCATCCAGGAGGGGTCTGTGCTCAGTATCCTGCCATAGTCGGGGTCCCTGTAGGCAGCCCAGTTCTTGGCGTAGATGAAATCTGCCCCGCGGAAAGCCTCCTGCTGGTCGTATGTGATTGTTGCGCCCTGTGTAAAGCGCTCATCCAGCTCATAACCCCTGGGATGGGTTATGGTCAGCGGATATCCGGCAGCTATCATCCATTCGGCAAATGAGTTGGGTACGGCCTGGGGGAGGGCCTTTGGATGCGGTGCCCAGGTCAGGACCACCCGTGGTTTCTCTACCGTCTTGTACTCCTCTATGGTAATGTGGTCTGCAAAGCTTTGCAGCGGATGGCGGGTAGCGGATTCCAGGCTGATGACCGGTTTCCCGGAATACTGGATGAACTGGTTCAGGATAACCTCACCGTAATCCTCTTCTTTGCTTTCAAAACGGGCAAAGGAACGTACCCCTATGATATCTGCATAACATCCCATGACGGGAATGGCTTCCAGCAGGTGTTCCGGCTTGTCCCCGTCCATGATGACACCTTTGCGTGTTTCCAGGTTCCAGGCGCCTTGCTGTATGTCCAGGACAATGACATGCATGCCCAGGTTTTCGGCTGCTTTCTGTGTGCTCAGGCGGGTACGCAGGCTGGAATTGAAAAAAATCAACAGGGCCGTAAGGTTTTTCCCCAGTTCGTTTTCTGTGAATTTATCCTTTTTGATACGTAATGCTTCCTGTATGGCTTTGTCAAGTGGACCGATGTCCTTGACCGAGGTGAAATGTTTCATGGCCGTCTTTTTAAAATACGATTGATTTGAGCTGCAATCCTGTTGTCGCGGGCAACCCCGCAAGCAGGTTCATGTTATGTACTGCCGTTCCCGATGCCCCTTTTAGCAGGTTGTCCAGAATGGAGGTTATGTGCAGCATGTTTCCGTGTTTTTGGATGTGCAGTGTGCATTTATTGGTATTGACCACTTCTTTCATGCTGATCTCCCGGTCAGAGACATGGACGAACGGGTGTTCCCGGTAATATTCCCTGTACCATTGCACTGCCTGCTCCTGTTTCAGGCGGCAGGGCGTATAGACACTGGCAAGGATCCCCCGGGGAAAGTCACCCCGGATGGGAACAAAATGCAGGGGCGGTATCTCACCCTGGCAGGACGCAGATAGCGTCTGGCAAATTTCCGTGACATGCTGGTGGGTGAAAACCTTATAAACGGCCAGGTTGTTATCCCTGTATGGAAAATGTGACGTTTCGGCAGGCCGCCCTCCGGCTCCTGTTGCCCCTGTTATAGCGTGCACATGAATCGCCTCTTCCAGCAGTTTTCCTGCTGCCAGAGGTAACAGGGCAAGCTCGATACAGGCGGCAAAACACCCCGGGTTAGCCACATTGCCTGCATTCCTGAGGTTGGTGGCATATTGCCCGGGAGACTGCCAGGATTCTGGCAATCCGTAGATGAAACGACGGTTGCCTGCCACCTGGTTCCCCGTATGCCTGAAATCCTGGCTCAGGTCAATGATATGACCGATAGATTCAGTGTTGTGCCGACCTAGGTAATCCCTGGAACGTCCGTGTCCCAGGCACAGGAACAACACATCAATGTCCTTGTGGGGAAGCTCCTCCTCAAAGGTGAGATCCGTTTCTTCTTCCAGGTCATGGTGTACCGAGCCCAGGGGCATTCCTGCCCCGGATTGGCTTACTATAGAAACAAGATGCGCCGAAGGGTGATGCAACAGCAAACGGATGAGTTCCCCGCCGGTGTATCCGGCGCCTCCGGCTATGGCTACGTTAATCTTTGTGCTCATGAACAAGACTTTGATAAATTTTCACCGGGAGTGAATAAATGCGTGTAAAACCTGCCACATCTTCCCCGGTGAATGCCGCGGTTCCTTCTCCGTACTGTCCGAAGGCCGGGTTCATCAGATCGAACGGGCTTGTGCAACCTGCCAGGGTAAACGTTCGGGGATGGAGGCGGACCGATACTTCCCCGGTTACACGTTTCTGGGTGTTTTCCAGGAAATCTTCTATGTTTCGCATCACGGGGTCCAGGTATTGGGCCTCGTGCAGCATCATGCCGTACCAGTTGGCAAGTTGCTCTTTCCAGTACAACTGCCATTTTCCCAGGACATGCTTTTCAAGCAGGTGGTGAGCCTTTATCAGGATCATGGGTGCTGCCGCTTCAAAACCCACACGTCCCTTCAGGCCTATGATGGTGTCTCCCACGTGGATGTCCCTGCCAATCCCGTAAGGAGCGGCTATTTCATGTATTTTTTCAATGACCTGGAGGGGATCCATGGCTATCCCGTTCAGTGAAATGGGTTCTCCTCCGGAAAATCCAATGGTCAGTACTTCGGTACCAGTTTTGGTGCATTGCACCGGGTAGGCTTCTTCAGGCAACTCACCCAGGGAGCTGAGCGTTTCGGCGCCCCCGATGCTTGTTCCCCATATTCCCTGGTTGATAGAATACCTCGACTTTTCCCAGCTAAACTCAAAACCCAGGTTCTTCAGGTAATCCATTTCTTCCTTCCTGCTGATCCTTAGTTCCCTGATAGGGGCAATTAGTTGTATTTCCGGTGCCATCACGTGTATGAAATAATCAAAACGAACCTGGTCGTTGCCCGCACCCGTACTGCCATGAGCAATGGCATGGGCTCCGATGCGGCGGGCGTAGTCTGCCACCGTCATGGCCTGGAATGCACGCTCAGAACTTACCGACAAGGGATAGGTGTTGTTTTTCAACACATTTCCAAAGATCAGATAGCGAATACAACGTGTATAATAAGTTTCTCTTATGTCAATGGATTTGTGGGATGCTGCTCCCAGGTCAAGGGCTTTTTGTGACAATGCACTGACCTCTTTCGGGCTGAAACCGCCCGTATTCACAAGCAGGGTATGGACCTCCATCTTTTTTTCCTGTTTCAGATAAGGAATACAGAAAGAGGTGTCCAGTCCGCCGCTGTAAGCCAATACTACTTTACTTTTCATAGATAATCTCTTCTTTTTCTGGTTGTGTTTTCCTGGTTGTTTGCCGTTTCGGGTGCTCTGCCGGATCGTATAGCATCCCTGTACAGAGGCACATGCGTTTGTCATTGCGCATGAGGATGTCATAATTGCGGCAGTCCCTGCATCCGTTCCAGAATGCTTCATCGTGTGTGAGCTCGGAGAAGGGGACGGGCCGGTATCCGAGTTTTGAATTGATCCTCATGACCGCAGCACCTGTTGTGATCCCGAAAATCTTTGCCTGGGGATACAGCTGACGCGATAGATGGAAGATCCTTTTTTTGATTCTGGAGGCAACGCCCAAGTGCCTGTAGTCATGATCCACTATGAGACCTGAATTGGCCACGAATGATTTGTGGCTCCAGGTTTCTATATAGGAGAATCCTACAACTTTTTTGCCGTCAAGTGCGATCACGGCTTTATTGCTGCTCATTTTCTCACCAATGTATTCCGGGGAACGCCGTGCAATACCGGTTCCGCGCTCCAGGGCGGAGATGTACATCAGTTCACAAATACGTTCTGCATAGCCAATATGAGAGGCATTTGCAACAAGAATGCGGACATTCATTGTCTTTTTTAATAATGATTATGGAATGTTTCTGGAAAATTTAAAAAGGGCCCGTCAGGATGCAGAAATGAATTCTGCAGCCTAAGCCCGTCGTCGGATACGTAGAATCTGAAGGATCTTTTTCATTCAGCGGCAAAAGTAATGTAATTTGCATAATTAGGACAAGATTTTTATTAATTATTTCAAATAGTTTTTTTTTAATCGTATACACTTTCATTTTGTAAGTAGAAAAGCTTTTCATCACAAATACTTATATTTGCATTGACTCAGGCACTATGAAAAAATACTATATCTGTTCTGTACTTTTTCTTCTCACATGCGGTGTGATGCATCTCCGGGCGCAGGAAGCCGATGCCTGGACCATGTCCAGGATGAGACTGCGAACACATGTCTCCTTCCTGGCTTCCGATTCGCTTGCCGGAAGGCTGATTGGCACAGAAGGCAATCTGATTGCAGGAGAATACATAGCTGACTGTTTTGCAGATGCAGGTCTTGACGAATACAACGGCACAGGTTATTTTCATTATTTTGATGTGAAACTCCCCTCGGCCGTTCCAGATATTCCGCTTGCTGTCATAGAGGGGTGTAATGTAATTGGGGTCTTGCCGGGAACGGATCCCGTCCTGAAAGCCGAATTCATAGTCATCGGGGCTCACTACGATCACCTCGGAAAGGCGACCAGGGGTTCCGGGGAGAAGCAATCCATATACAATGGAGCGGACGACAATGCTTCTGGAACAGCTGTCCTGATAGAACTGGCCGGAAAGCTTCAGGAAAAGGGGGGATTGGCAAGGACGGTTGTGTTCGCAGCTTTTGACGGAGAAGAACAAGGCTTGCTCGGCTCGAAACAATTCCTGATTGATTCCCTGTTCCCGCGGGAAAGTATACGGATCATGATAAGCCTTGATATGGTGGGATATTACAGGACATCAGGCGTTCTGAAAATACTGGGCACTGGCACGCTGGATGATGCGCGTGCTTTATTGCCCAAAACCAAAGCGCTGAGGGTTCGTTTCATTCCCTATGAAATTTCTCCCTTTTCAGCAACAGATACAAAACCTTTTGCCAGCGCGGGAATCCCTACCTTACACATTACCACGGGAAGCAGCTCTCCTTATCACAAAGAGGAAGATGAGTCTGAAAAAGTTGATTACGAGGGACTTACTGCCGTTACAAATTATGTCCAAAACCTGGTTACTGCCCTGGGAAAGCATACTTCCCTGACTCCGTCAGGTAATTACGCGGTGATCCACCATGTTCCCTCGAGCCTGTTCAGTTGGGGACCTGCATGGGCCCTGGGTACCAACCGCTTTGTACATACGAAGGGGGCACTGGAAGGGAAGACTGCCTTTTATGCATCACTGGGTGCGGATTTCAGATTCCTGTGGAAAGGTTTCCTGGAGCTGAATCCGGGTATCGGGGTGGAATATGTGGGGGCACGCCATGCACCGTATCCCGGGTCGTCTTATATGAACCAGATGCATATGCTTGCCCTGGGCGTACCGTTATCACTGCGGGTATATTTTCCCGAATTCAATAAACTGCCTGTAGGTGTTTATGCCTGGGCAACCACGTATTATAGATATTATCTGGCCGGACAGACCTTTGATCCCGGTTTTGTTTTTACCGATGTATTCAGACGCCACGAATGGGGACTTGGGCTGGGATTGGGGGTACGTGCTTCTGTGTTCCAGGTGGGATTCGAGACCAGGTGGGGGATGACAGGCCTTTTCCGGCCCGGAGTGCTTCAGGGATATAATGTGAAAAACAGCACCCAAACGATCCGGTTCTCTTATTTCTTCTGATGGTTATGAAAAAGAACGTACTCTTTTTAGTGTTTCTTGTTTACCCGTTGATTGCAGCCTCACAGCCGGACAAGGAAATCATGCGTTGTGTTGAAGCAGTTTCTGCAGACAGCATAGCCGGTTATATCGGGACACTCACCGGTTTTCATACGCGCCACAACCTGAGTTCCCTGACCGGTGATGAAAAGGGAATTGGTGCTGCTTCCCGGTGGTTGTATCAAAAGGTTGCCGGATGGATACCTCTGGCCGGAGGAAGACTTTCCGTGGAAAATGTTACTTATACGGCCGGGGGACCCGGGACAAGGCTGGACAGGCAGGTGGAGCTAACCAATGTCATGGCTGTGCTGAAGGGGTCAGACAGCCGTGAGATCCTTCTCCTGGCGCATTATGACAGTCGTGTGGATGACAACAGCGACTCCACATCTTTTGCCCCGGGAGCGAATGACAACGGGAGCGGGGTAGCCTGCCTGCTGGAATGTATCCGGGTCATGGCCGGCATCCCCTTGCAGGCAACTGTGCGTTTCTTGTTCCTTTCAGGAGAGGAGCATGGCCTGTTGGGAGCTGCCTGCATGGCCGACATGGCCCGTTCACAGGGATGGAATGTCACGGCTGTTCTAAATTTTGATATGATTGGCAATTCGCAGGCAGGGGAAACCGGTCATCGTGACAACACCAGGACAAGGGTTTTCTCGGCAGAAGGAACTCACAGGGAATTGGCAAGATATATCAAGGAAACCGCGCTGACATACGCAGACAATGTGGAGGTGGCGCTGGTCTACAGGAATGACAGGTATGGGCGGGGTGGTGACCACACACCTTTCCTTAAGGCCGGGTATACTGCTGTCAGGATTTGTGAGTTTCATGAGAATTACGACAGGACGCACCAGCTGGTTCGGGAGGAAAACGGGGTCCTGTATGGAGATCTTCCTGCAGGTGTTGATTATGAGTACGTTCGTAAAAACACCGGCATTGGTATAGCTGTCATCATGAACCTGGCCAAAGCTCCTGCGGCACCTGCCGGCGTGAAGATGAACACGAGGGTGTTAAGCAATTACACGGAACTGGAGTGGGAACCGTCTTACGGACCCGGTGTGGTTAGGGGATACCACGTAATGATACGTGAAACAGACCAGTCTGTATGGCAAAAAAGAATTTTCACAGAGGACACACGGATCCGGATTCCCTACAGCAAAGACAATTATTTTTTCGGGGTCTGTGCCGTTGGCCCCGGCGGTCATGAAAGCCTGGTATCTGTTTTCGAATGATTATCAGTAGGCCAGGGGATTTGAGACAGCGCCAATGGTAGTGATTATGATCACCCCGTTGGCTCCACGGACCCCGTACAGCGCTCCGTCCTTTTGTACCTGGATTGACTGTATGCTGTGAACGTCAAGGAACGAGTTGACCACGGCAAAAGAATCGTAGGCCATTCCATCAATTACTATGAGAGGTTCTGTGCTGCTGTTGATGGAATTGATGCCCCGGATGTTGGCTGTCATTCCCCGGGGACCTGTAGAAATGAACAAGCCGGGTATCTGGCCGTTTAGAAGCTCTGCCAGGTTCCTTGCCGGATGACGTTTGAGAAATTCCGGAACGTTGTCGATTGTATTGGAGGTATTGGCACGAATGTGTGCCAGTTCCTCCCTGTCCTGAATGCGGAAACGTTTTTTAGACCGCACCATGATCTGGATGGAGTCTGTTCCCATGCAGGGAACGTGGGTTTCACCAATATTTGGCAAATAGATTATGATGGTATCTGAATCGGAAACACCTTCAAATTCTGCCAGACCTTTCTGGTCGGTTATCAAAGCATTCTCCTGTCTATTCAATGAGAGCCTCGAACCAAACTGCAATCTGCCTTTCTGGCCGGTAATCAACTCATTCTCCTGTCTTTTGACTGAAACCACAAGCCCGGGCAAGGGCTTGCCCCTCCTGTCAACTACCTTGACGCTGAAAGGGCGCAGGGTGTCCTGCTGCAATCCTGGCTGTTTCTCCTGTGCAACAGAAGTCATGATAAAACAAAACAGGGTTGTTATGGTAAACAATAATTTCATGACGATTTCATATTAGTATGATAGAGGATTAGAAGAGGCGCCAATGGTGGTAATAATGATAACCCCATTGGAGCCACGCATACCGTACATACCTCCGTCCTTCTGTACCTGTATGGACTGGATGCTGTGAACATCAAGGAATCCGTTCACTTCCGCCAAAGTATCATAAGTCATCCCGTCAACCACAATAAGTGGCTCTGTGTTGCCTGTAATGGTGTTGATCCCGCGTATGCTGGCTGTCAGCCCGGTAGGTCCCATGGTTATGCGAAGTCCCGGTACCACTCCTGTCAGCAGTTCTGCCAGGTCCCGTGCAGGCCGCGTCTTGAGCAATTCCGGAACATTATCGATGTTGTTTGAAGGATTTGTTTTCAGATCTGCCAGCTCTTTTCTGTTCTGGACCAGGTACTTTGTTTTTGACCTGACCGTTATCTGAACAGAATCCAGACCGGCACAGGGGATGTGTGTCTCTCCGATGTTGGGCAGGAATACCACCAGGGAGTCGATATCGGAAATTCCTTCCAGGCTGACTATGCCTTTCCTGTCTGTGAGGAAAGTCACTTTTTCCCTGACAGTGGATACCACCAGGTTGGGCATAGGCCTTCCTTTCCTGTCCACTATCTTGACGCTGAAAGAGCGGATCGCTTCCTTGTCTTGATCATTTACCTGATCCTGTGCCGACAACGGCAGCAGGAAAAATGATAGCATGAGGGTGAGGACTATTTTTTTCATAATTTCAAATATAACAAAAATTATACCTTTGTCGGCATTATTATTGCACATAAGCAATGAATTCATAGATAAACCAGAATGATTTATCCGACATTAAAACACCTATATTCAAATAGCATAGCAAGTTACGCGGACCGTCCCTCTTTTTCCCTTTTAGGGGAAGCACCGGTAACCTATGCAGATTTTGCCCAAAGAGTAGAAAAGGCAAGGACGCATCTGCTCACGGCGGGATTACAGAAAGGGGACAAAGTGGCCCTGCTTTCCACCAGCATGCCCAATTGGAATGCATGCTATTTTGCCACTGTGATATCGGGAATGGTGGCTGTTCCCATACTGCCGGATTTTTCCCCCGATGCGATAGTTGCCATACTGGAACATTCTGAATCAAAAGCACTCTTTGTATCGGACAAGCTTTTTGCAAAAATCCCAGTTCAGGCCAAAGAACGTCTTGATGTCATCATCAGGGCGGTCAACATAAAGGTCATAGACGGCCAAAAAGCAGGTACAACGCCCATGCCGGAAGCAATTCCAGAACCCGGTCCTGAAGACCTGGCCACGATTATATACACCTCGGGGACCACTTCTTCTCCCAAAGGGGTGATGCTGACACATCGTGCGCTGTGCAACCAGTTGCATATGCTGATTTCCATGATTGAAGTGCTTCCCCAGGATGTATTCCTTTCGATACTGCCTCTTTCACATACGTATGAATGTTCCCTGGGGATGTTGTATCCCTTTATGCAGGGAGCTTCCGTAGTGTATCTGGGGACCCCGCCGACACCTACCAGCCTGCTGCCTGCCCTGAAAGAGGTACGGCCTACGATCATGCTGACGGTTCCCCTTATCATGGAAAAAATCTATACAAGGCAGATTTTTGCCCGTTTTACCGGGAACAAGGCAATGAAGACTCTCTACAAGGTGCGTTTTATCCGTCGTAAGCTTCATAGAATTGCAGGAAAACGCCTGTATGAAACTTTCGGAGGAAGGCTGCGTTTCTTTGGCATAGGGGGTTCAAAGATCAATACAGCCACAGAAAAATTCCTGCTGGATGCCCGTTTTCCCTATTCAATTGGATATGGTCTGACAGAAACGGCACCGCTTATTGCCGGAGCAGTCCATCCCAATACTTGCCTCCAATCCATAGGTAAGGTCATGGAGGGTATCAGTATCCGTCTGGGCGACAAGGATCCCGATACCGGTGTAGGAGAGATCCAGGTTAAAACACCCTGTATCATGGAGGGGTATTATAAAAATCCTGAAACCGACAAAGAGGCCTTTACAGACGATGGCTGGTTCCGGACAAAAGACCTTGCCATTATGGACAACCGGGGACGTATCTTTATCAAAGGCCGCCTGAGCAATATGATAGTGGGCTCTTCAGGGGAAAACATATACCCGGAAGAGATCGAAAGCATTATCAACCAGCATGAATTGGTGACTGAATCCCTGGTGGTGCAAAGGGACGGGAAACTGGTGGCTCTTGTTTACATGCAGGACCTGAGCCAGAAACTCAGGGACCAGATTACTGAGGTGCATGCAGATATCATGAACTTTGTCAACAGCAAGGTGGGCAAGATGTCCCGCATTACCCGCATACTGGAACAGGAGAACGGATTCGAAAAAACACCGACTCTCAAGATAAAAAGATACCTTTATTCGGAGATGAGAACCCGTAAAGACAAGAAACAGGCTGTCTGATTTCAGGATGTGAAGCTGACCTGAACCTGGAAAACATTTTTGTCGCCCGTCCTGCCTTCAATATAGCGACCCAGGGGGGCTGTTTCCGCCACAAAAAGATCCAGAGTTTCTGATAGCCTGGATTCTGCATTGAAATTTATACGAAACATTTCCACACTATGTTTTGTGACAAGCTCCGTATCCAGGCAGTCCACGGCCCATTCGATATACCTGGCGTTGTTGGTATGTTGGTTGAAATCTATATCGGAGAAACAAACCTTTTTACTTTCTACGTAGCACAGTTCATTTTTAGGGACAGGTATTTTCTCACAGGGGGTGGCAATGGCATGCCGGGTGGCTTTTTCCTGTAGCAATGAGGCATGTAGGATATGCTGAGGACGCTGGATACGGCGGGTATTGACATGGATGATCAACCAGGAGCTTGTTGCCCGGACCAGGTCCTCTGTTTCATCCCGGTTACGGATAAGAAAATCCCTGAGCCAGAAAATGCCGTCTTCCCCTTTGTGCCAGGTCTCCATGACAACAGGCTCTTTCCATACAGGAGGCCGCACGAACCTGACCTCCACACGGGACAACACCCAGATAGTCTGCTTTTCTATGAGCTGTTCATATCCAAATCCCAATCCAAGGGCATCCTGATTGGCCATTTCCTGGGCCAGGTTCATGAAAGCATAAGGTTTCAGGTTCCTGGCCGCATCTGTTTCGTAACAGGCAATAGTTCTGGATTCTTTGATCATATGCAAATATAAGAAAAACGGGCAGCAATAACCCGTGTCATTTGCTGCCCGTTGCATGGCCTGTAAGTTTTATTGTTCCTGTGCCCTGCGTTTCAATTGCCTGGTTATACGTGCTATAACCTGTTCAATACCGGACTCGGGTTCAATAACGTTGTAATCATCCCAAAATCCCTCGTCCTGAAAATCGGTTACTTTATCCAGGGTGATATCGGTAGAGCGCACCCGTTGCTCGGAGGGAATCTTTATGGATTTGTCACTCCTTTCGGTAATAGCCAGTTCAGATGTTATGGTATACGTGTTCTTGAAAAGTTTCCTGTCCCATTTTGAATCAAACTTGATCTCGGTACGGGAATAGTCAAAAGTCCAGTCACCAGCAATTTCCTTATATTGAACCATATAGGCTGCATAAAGCACTTCGGCCTTGAAACCCAAGGGCCTGCGCGATATGAAGATATTGGTGGCATCGGAACGGCCTTCAACGTTCATATTGAATTCAATACGGCTTATGGCCTCTGACTTCATGTCTATGTATATCTTCCCGCGGAACCAGATATCATCCACATTGTCTTTTTGTTGAAATGCTACAACGTGGTTTATCTTTCCGTCTATCTGAACGGGCTCTTCCATGGTGAAATCATATATCTGGTTGATTTCAGGAACATTTGTTCCCAGGAAAGGATATTTGGCCACGTCAATTTGTAATGCCGAGTTGATACCTCCGCGGAACTTGACGAAGACCGTATCAATACGGGCCCAGTCCACACTGCCCCTTCCTTTGAAAACCCCTACCTGGTCTATGCCGTACATCCTGGAATAGGAAGATTTGTTGATATCCAGCACAGCTTCTGTGAGGGTAACGTAATTACTGCCTTTGCGGATCATTTCCCTGTAGAAACCAGTCATCTGCATGGTCTCCTGTGGGTAGTTGTCGGGAATTTTTTCAATGGCCCGGGCAACAAGCCCGGCAGCATTGATCGGGGTTACCAGGATTGCGGGTAGTTTGGTGGCCACGAAATTCAGGGGAACCACCAGTTTATCACCCTTGTTTATCAAATCCTTCAGGGCAAGTGTCTGCGGGTGGTAACCAAGGAAGGAGATCCGAAGAGAATCGTTGGCAAAAGCTGGTGGAAATTTCAGGGAAAAGTATCCTTCCCCGTTGGTTACATTGCTTATACCCCTGCCGACTATGTAAAGCGACGCAAAAACCAGCGGTTTACGGGTTTGGGCATCTATAACGGTTCCGGACACACTCAGGTACTCAGGTGCTTTGTATGTTAATACAATGTATTGGTTCTCAAATACGTAATTCAGATTGCTGTTGCCAAAAGCCTCTGAAAGAAATGCAGCGACTGTCTTTTTCCCTTCGCGGATAGGAAGAACAGAGTTCACGTTCACATCCTGTTTGCTGTATACAAACAAGTACTCGGTTTGTTTTTCCACCTGGCTGATGAACGATTCCAGTGTTATGCGGTTTCCCGATATGGTTATGACGGCATCCTGCGGAACCGGAATATCGGGTTCTGCGGCCGAAAGCAAAAAAGCACTTATGGAACACAGAATGATTGATAAAAAGATTTTTTTCATAACTTTGTAAAATTAGAAGTTAATACATTTATTGTGTTAGCGGTTCAGCCGGTGGATGTTGCAGCGTCTGCCGGCTTTTTTTATTCAATTTTTATAGTATTGGTTTCCCTGTCTTCATCTATTTTGAAACGGAAAATCTTTTTCATGGTTTTGAGGATGCTCTCCAGCCCGTCATCCTGCCTGAATTTTGCGTTGAAACGATACTGTGCCAGCGTCTCATTGTTGACAATGATGTTCGTATTGTAATAAAGTTCCAGCTTGTTCACTATTTCAATGAATGGCACATCATTGAATACATATATGCCGTCTCTCCAGAGAAGGAATTCGCTGTCTTCAAAAACAGAACGCTGCCAGCCGTCCTGTTCCCAGACGATACTTTCGTAGGGACGGATACGGACAGGCGGTGCTTCTTGTTCAGGATTGACTACTTCCAGGGAACCTTCCACCAGGGATGTCTTGACATTGTGGTCCTTGTAAGCAAAAACGTTGAATTTTGTTCCCAGTACACGGATATCGTATTGGCCCGTGGTGACTATGAAGGGCATTTCCTGATTTTCTGCCACTTCAAAAAAAGCCTCGCCTGTGAGTTCAACACGGCGCTCATTACCTGTAAACTTGTTTGGATATCTCAATACCGATTGTGCATTGAGCCATACGACAGTTCCGTCGCTCAGACGAAAGGATTTGGTCCTGTTTCCGGGCGGAGTGACCTCGATCATATAGGCCGATGGTTCTTCGGGCAGTGACCTGGTGAGTGGCTGTAGCAGCCCCCACAGGGCGAAACCCACTACAAGCATGGCAGCGGCATATACAGCGACCTGTCTGTAGATGGAGCGGTGATTAATTCTTTTCAATGCTGCCAGCTTGCGGGTAGCTGTTTCGGCATCCGAAGAGGCAGGGAAAAGGGAAGAGACAGCCTTCAGATTCTGTATCCGGCAGAATTCTTTTCTGAGCTCAGGATCTTTCTCCACAACTTCAAGCAGTGCCCTCTTTTCCAGGGGAGTGAGCTCATCGGCAAAATATTTGTGAAGCATTTCTTCCATGATTGATTCTCCTTTTCTGACTATAGAACGTTTAACTTGATAAATACCACCAAACGGATTTGAAAAAAATCAGATAAGATGTTCCAGATCTTTCCTCAGTTTTCTGAGCGCGATTCCCATTTGGTTTTCAACAGTATTGACAGAGATTCCCAGAATTTGTGAGATCTTGCTGTATTTTTTACCCTCTACCCGGCTCAGTATGAAAATTTCCCGGCATTTCGGGGGAAGATTGTTTATGGCTTCCATGACGGTCTCCTCAATATCTTCGCCGGGGATCAGACCGGTATCGAGTTGTTCCAGGGCTGCAAGATTCAACGCCTGTTCGGCCCTGTAATCCTTGTCTACTTTCTTATGTCGCAGGTAATCGATGCATTTGTTCTTTACCAATGTATAAAGATAGGCAGACAGGTTGGTACGGATCTGTATGATGCGGTGTTTTTCCCATAGGAACATGAAAACATTCTGGACAATGTTTTCAGCAGCCTCGTCCGAGAGGACATACGTGCGCGCAAAACGACACAGGCGGGAAAAATAGGCAATGTAGATCCCGTCAAAACGCTCTCGCGTAATGCTGATCTCCACCTCTTTACCCGGGATTGCCCAATTCATATTGAGCGATTTTCAGGGCTCTTTCCGCATGACGGCCTTCCTGGAACTTTGCTTCAAGCCATTCCTTTACAATATACCGGGCATATTCCGGGGCTACGATTCTGGATCCGAGAGCCAATATATTGGCGTTGTTGTGTTCACGGGACAGTCGCGCAGAAAAGGGATCGCTGCACGCAGCAGCCCGGATACCCTTGACCTTGTTGGCGCTTATGGAGATCCCTATCCCGGTGCCACACACGACAATGCCTTTATCGCATTCACCACGTGCAACGGCTTCTCCCACAGCAATGCCAAAATCGGGATAATCCACCCTGTCCGGGCTCCCGGTACCAAAATCCCTGACCTTGTAGCCAAGTCCGGCCAGGTATTCCTTGATATTCTCTTTCAGGTGGAAACCAGCGTGGTCGCTTCCAAGAGCAATAACTTCCATGTCCATTAGTTTATCTTACAAATTTATAATATAATTCGTAAATTAGCGGCATTATGAAAACTTACCGTATTGAAGCCCTGATAATAGCAATAGCTTTAGTTATAATGGGCTTGCTGCTTAAACATGGCATAGATGGTTTTTCAGGAAGGGACAGGACCGTCAACGTGAAAGGTTTATCCGAAATGGAAGTGCCGGCAGACAAGGTGACCTGGCCGCTTGTATACAAGGAGATCGGCAACAACCTGCAGGACCTCTATGTGAGGATCAACAGGAACAACAAAACACTGGTTGACTACCTCATATCCAACGGGATATCAGAAGAGGAAATCGGGATCAATGCTCCAGAGATCATTGATATGAGCGCGGAACGCTACAGTACCACACCCGCGCCTTACCGGTACAACGTTACCTCGGTCATCACTGTCAGTTCCACAAAGGTTGACCTGGTTAGAAAACTGATAGCAGACCAGGGCGAATTGCTCAAGCAGGGTATTGCCATCACAGGGGGTGAATACCGCTACAATACAGTGTACTCCTTTACCGGGCTGAACGATATCAAGCCACAGATGATTGAGGAGGCAACGCGCAACGCCCGCGCTGCTGCCATGAAATTCGCCCAGGACTCGGGAAGTAAACTCGGCAAGATCAAGAATGCATCCCAAGGTCAGTTTACCATAAGCGACAGGGATGAAAATACGCCGTACATCAAGAATGTGCGTGTGGTGACCACCGTGAATTATTATTTGAAAGATTAATACTATGAACCAAAGGAAAATTGTAGAAACGACCCTGGCCCCGCCTGCTATAGGCCCTTATTCACAAGCTGTCATTGCCCAGGGCTTTCTTTATATGTCAGGCCAGCTGGGCATAGATCCTGCCACAGGAGCCATGGTTGAATCGGGCAGGGAAGAACAATTCGAGCAAATCTTCAAGAATGCGGGTCATATACTGGAAGCGGCAGGATGCGGATTCAAGGACGTGGTGAAGTGTACCGGTTTTTTGACCGACATGGATGATTTTCCCTTGTTCAACAAGGTTTATTCCAGGTATTTCCAGTTACCATATCCTGCACGGTCGGTTTTTGAGGTATCGGCCCTTCCCAAGAAAGGTGCCTTCGCAGAGTTGGAATTAGTTGCCAAAATGACTGATAATCTGTCATTTTGACCGTTCCAATCACGTTTTTTCCAAGAGGTACGGTATTTGAATAATTGATTGTTGAAATTACAATTGAAGTTTAACAATTAATTACTCAAGGAGGATACAGCTATGTTACCAGCATTAAGACACACACAGAACTGGTGGCCCTCATTGTTCAACGAGTTTTTTGACAATGAAGGATTGGTGAGGTTTGTAGGAACGACTTCTCCTGCCATCAACGTAATTGAAAACGAAAAGGATTACCAGGTCGAGGTAGCCGCTCCCGGCATGTCCAAAGAGGATTTCTGCATCCGTCTGGACCAGGAAAATCGTTTGACCATATGCCTGGAAAAGAAGAATGATGATTCCCAAAAGGATAAGAACGGCAAATACCTCAGGCGTGAATTTTCTTACTCGCACTACGAACAGGCATTCCTGTTGCCCGATGACATTATCAAGGACAAGATAGCAGCTTCCATGGAAAACGGGGTGTTGAGAATATCCATCCCAAAAGACCTGGAGACGCCTGCAGTGCCCAAAGAATACACGATCGAGATCAGGTAATTCAACGGTCAGGTAGCTGACAGTAAAGAACAGGGGAGCTTTGGTACGCCAGGGCTCCCCTTGCTTTTGCTGCCTGTTATCGCTGACACCACAAGGAACGAAGAGCTTTTTGGGGTACGCCGAGGCTCTCCGTTCCTTGTGGTGTCAGCGACTGAGGCGGGCGCCTCTCATACATTGCTCTTTAAACTGTTATTCAATGTGTTATGTAATGCGTACCCCCGGTGGTAAGAAGGAGGTTCCACCTCCTTTGATCTTTTGGGATTGTGGTTGACAGGGAGGTGGTAAGTAGCGATAATTGCGTTCATGACAATAAAACATTTAATAACAGCATGTTACAAGACTTCATGACAAAACCGCTACTTACCACCTCCCCCCAAAATAACGAAAAATCGCAAAAACCGGGGGAGGTAGTAAGTTGCGAAAAGTGCGAATATGCCTCTATTTTACACATTAACGGACTGTTATGCGTTTTTGTAACATAGTTGTTACTTACCACCTCCCGCAAAATATACTGAAAAATTAGTGGTGCTGCGAAGCAGCCTTTTATCAGCGCCAAAAGTCTTTGGCGCACCACCTTGAAGATCACCGTGCGGTTGTTTGAGCAGGAATACTATTCAATGGCAGGGTCGCTACGTTATAAAGAACGGAGAGCCTCGGCTTAAGGAAAAAAGCTCTCCGTTCTTTATGGCGTAGCGACTAAACAGAGCAAAAGCCTCGGCTTAAAGAAAAAGCTTCCCGGGTTTGTGGTGCAGCGCCTTATAGGGCACGCCTATTTGATAAGCATGTAGAGCATCATGGAAATGTAATAGGCAATCCCGCTGTCAAAATGATTATCGTCGGCCCTGATCAGGTTCACGTTGCCTCCCTTTTCCAGGAAGTTGTTGTACATCTTCTCTGCGATTTCAAAGGGAGCCATATTATCATTCACCGTGTGGATTATGGTCATGGGGGCCCTGGGAGCCCATTTTTCGATCACCGAGTGGAGCCTGAGACAGGAATCCACCTTGTTGAACGAAGCATTTTTCTCCGGGGTGAACATGTCGGGATGCATGTATGTTGTAATGTCGGGAGATAAGAATTGAGCCATTTCAACGGCCAGGTATTTCCGCGACAGCCAGTCATCCATGTTTGAAAGCAACGGGTCTATGAAAACCTCGCTGTAGTCGATGTTCAGTCCATACCAATAGTTCATGGCGACATACATGTATGGGATGAACAGGAATGTACTGTAGCGTGTCTTGGTAAGAATATCCACGGCCATGCCAAGGTCATATACACCCCCTCCTGGATAGGACTTCTCTACTACAAATCCATCTGTACCGTATTGCTCAATGTGCCGGTGCAGGGCTACAACACCCATGCCCCCCATGGAATAACCTCCTATGGTTACTTTCCTGGGAAAGGGAAGCCCAATGGATTGAAAGTACTCGGCTGCAGCCAGGTGCATGTCGTAAGCCACCTGTCCCGTATTGTCGGCAAAGAGAAAAGGATATTCCCTGTCGCTGCTTACACCGTATCCTATCATGTCCGGTACTATCACAGTATAACCGAAAAAGCTCAGGATGCCTTCAAAGGTTATCATCAACTCACTGCCGGTCGTGGTTTTGTCAATTTTAGCCGAGGGAAAGAAATGGAGCAGGCCCCTGGACTCTCTGTCCAGGGGCCTGAGAACGATCCCCGATGCCAGGATTTCATTGCCGTTAGGATCTTTGGTCAGGTAGGATATGGCGGTACTATGTACTTTTCCCGTTGTATCCAGCAGGCTCATGAGTTGTTCGAGTTGTCCGCCGTACTGATTGCTGAAGTTGGGATAAATGCTCACCAGGGAAGAGAGCAGGTCTTTGAAAGCAAAGGTGTCTTGCGCCAACACTTCCCTGAAATGCACCGGTTCCCGTTCAGGCATGTCCATGTTCCTTTCACAGGAAGCCAGTACAGGGAAAATGGAAGATGCAAGTGCAAAAACGACTATCTTAGAATAATTGCGAATACCTTTTTGACTCATTATTCGCCGAAAGTACAAAAAAAAACTAAAACAGCTTTTTCAACAGAGCAGGGATTTCCACCGGGGTATTTTTTATTTGCCAGAGCTTTTTCTGTCCTTCCGGGGTGAGCTCAAAGTACATCTTTCTCCGGTCCTCCGAGCACAGGGAACGTATAATCCATTTCCTGGATTCTGCCGATCTGAGCACTTTGGAAGTGTGTGAGGCAGAAAAGCCTGTTTTTTCAGCAATAGCCGAGGCAGAAAGACGTCCGGGTTCCTTTTCGCATTCTCCGAGCAAACAGAGCACCATGGCTTCGTTGAGCGAGAGAGAATGAGCCTGGATCAGGCTTTTTTCAAATTCATTGAAAGCCATCAGGACGTCTTTCATCATGCATATTGAATCCTTCATGCCCCGGATCAGATAAACAGGTTAACATTTGATTGTACGGCCCTGTTCATATAGGTGGCAACTCCTCCTATGATCACATTGTCCATCAGTTCTTCCGCTTTCACTCCCATCACATCCATGGACATCTGGCAGGCAATGAATTCCACCCCGTTTTCAATGGCCTGGCGGCGAAGGTCCTCCAGGGAATCGATACCCCTGATTTTCATGATATGACGCATCATGATCCGTCCCATGCCGAACATGTTCATCTTGGACAATTTCAGTGCGCCGCTGTGCGAAGGCAACATCATCCCGAACATTTTCCCGAAAATATCTTTCTTGACGGCAGGTTTCTTGATTTTCTTGATGACATTAAGTCCCCAGAAAGTAAAGAATATGCTGACTTTTTCCCCGGTGGCGGCTGCTCCGTTTGCCAGCACAAAGGTTGCCAGAGCTTTGTCCAGGTCATCACTGAACATGATCAGGGTTTTCCCTTTGCCTCCTTCAGGGGCTGCAGGAGCTTGAATCCCACGCTCTTTCTTTTCTACAACAGCAGTGAACACTCCTTTGCTGTCTGACTGTTGAACCAGCACATTCCCTGTAGTCTGACACCATGCCTGTATATCACGTGCAAAACCCGGGTCGGTAGCCTGGATTTCCACCCTCTGCCCAGGAACTATGGAATCAATGCTGCTCTTTATTTTCATGATGGGACCGGGACATTGCAGTCCTGTTGCATCAATTTTCAGGGTATTCACCTCAATGGTGGCTGCTTTTGAAGAGGCAGCGGCTTTGTTCTTTGCCAGTGGATCCCCCGAGTCTGAATAAGGTGCAGAGAAAGCCGGAGTGATGGGAATGGATTTCTTTTCCGATTCAGCTGCGGCTTCGTAAGTCTTATATCCTCCACTAAGGTTATAAACGTTATTGAATCCATTCTGTATCAATATATTGGATGCAAGATACCCTCTCAGTCCCACAGCACAGAATACATATACAGGTTTGTCACGGGGAACCTCGTCCAGCCTGTTCCTGAGTTCATCTACGGGAATATTTACGGATCCGGAAATGGTTCCCAGACTATTTTCAGCAGCCGTACGCACATCGAGTTTGGTTACTTCTCCGGGTCCGGTTTTTTGCATTTTTCTCCAGTAAACCGGTTTCATTTTGCCGCTTAAAATATTGGATGCCACATAGCCGGCAATGGCAACAGGATCTTTTGCCGATGAGAAAGGCGGGGCATAGGCGTGTTCCATGGTAATCAGATCGTATATGCTTCCTTGTTTTTTAACTACATGTGCCAACAGATCAATACGCTTGTCTACTCCGTCATAGCCTACTATCTGCCCTCCGTACAGTCGTCCCGTTTCCGGATCGAAAGTAATTTTGGTACTCATCTGCAGGGCATTGGGATAGTATCCTGCATGAGAATTAGAATGTGTAGTGGAAGTAAGATAGGGAATATTGAGCTGTTTGAGTTTTTTGCCCGGAAGCCCGGTAGAAGCCACAGTCAGGTCAAATACCCTGGCTATTGAAGTGCCGATGGAACCTTCGTACTTTATACGGTCCCCGGATACCATATTGTCTGCTACAATCCTGGCCTGTCTGTTGGCCGGTCCCGCCAGGTAATTGAGCCAGGGTTCGCCGCTTACAGGGTGGGGAAATTCTATGGCGTCCCCAATGGCATAAACATTTTCTGCCGAGGTCCGCAGGTATTCGTTCACTTGTATACCTCCAGTACGGCCCAGCGTGATTCCGGCCTGTTTTGCAAGGGTCGTATCTGGTCTGACCCCGATGGAAAGAATGACAATATCGGCCTCAAGTTCGTTCCCGTTTTTAAGATTGATCTTAATGGAAGGATCCGGCCCGGAAACAGGGATGAATCCTTGCACTGCCTGGTTCAAATGCAGATCTACATGTTTCTGGTAAAGATGCTGGTGCACCAGGCCGGCCATGGAAAAATCTATAGGAGTCATAACCTGTTCGGCCATTTCCACAATGGCCACATGAGCGCCTGTTGCATGCAGGTTTTCTGCCATTTCCAGACCAATGAAACCAGCTCCTACGACCACGGCCCTGCGGATGGGGTGGGAACGCATATATTCCTTGATACGATCCGTGTCATCCACGTTCCTGAGGGTAAAGATACCTTCCGAATCTATGCCCGGCAGCGGAGGTTTCACGGGATTGGCCCCGGGTGAAAGAAGAAGTTTGTCATAACTTTCCCTGTATTCGTCTCCTTTTGCATTCCTGACCGTAACAAGTTGTTTTTCAGTATCGATGCCTATCACTTCCGAGTTCACCCTGACGTCCACATTGAAACGTTTCCCAAAACTTTCTGGTGTCTGAACAAAAAGTTTAGCCCGGTCTTTGATCACATCACCTATGTAATAAGGCAAACCACAGTTTGCATAGGAAATGTACTTCCCTTTTTCAAACATGATGATTTCTGCATTTTCATCATTTCTCCTGATGCGGGCTGCAGTTGTAGCTCCTCCGGCCACACCGCCAATGATAACATGTTTCATACGTAAATATTTTGTAATTTAGAAAAGAAATTAATGATTATCGTAAATATTTGACAAAGGTAAATATTTCCCATGGAAAATAAAATTCTTTACCCCTTTTTTTGTATCTTTTTTTCAATTTTCATATCCGGCTGCAGACAATCTGCCCCCGTGAAGGCCCATGGACCGGTTCCCACACCGGAACAATTGGAGTGGCAAAAAATGGAGTATTATATGTTTGTTCACTTCGGTCCCAACACTTTTACGGGGGTGGAATGGGGCAACGGGGCAGAGGATCCGGCCGTTTTCAATCCCAGGGCACTGGATTGCAGGCAGTGGGCCAGGACCGCTAAAAATGCCGGCATGCAGGGTATCATCATCACCGCTAAGCACCACGACGGCTTTTGCCTCTGGCCCAGCCGCTACAGCGATCATACCGTCCGGAACAGTCCCTGGCGCTCGGGCCAGGGCGATGTGCTGGCGGAATTATCCGCTGCTTGCAGGGAATACGGCCTGAAATTCGGGGTTTACCTGTCTCCCTGGGACAGGAACAATCCCGCCTACGGCACGCCGGAATACAACCGGTTGTTTGCAAATACACTCACGGAAGTGCTCACTTCATACGGACCCGTATTCGAGCAATGGTTTGACGGAGCCTGCGGGGACCTGGTTTCTTCACCCTATGACTGGTCCCTGTTCAACAGCACAGTGCAGGAGCATCAGCCCGGAGCGTTGATATTCAGCGATGTGGGGCCAGGTTGCCGATGGGTGGGCAATGAAAGGGGCTTCGCCGGTGAAACAAATTGGTCCACCCTGGACACTTCAGGTTTCACACCGGGAAGGGGAGCGCCGTCCACCATCATTCTCAACTCCGGACAGCGGGGAGCCCCGTACTGGATACCCGTCGAGGCCGATGTCTCCCTCCGGCCAGGATGGTTTTACAACCCCGATACCGATAATTCCCTCAAGAGCGTTGAGGAACTGATGGACATCTATTTCGGCTCGGTGGGCAGGAATGCCAACCTCTTACTGAATGTTCCCCCTGACACCCGGGGTCGCATTCCTGCCGGGGATTCCCTCCGTCTTATGGAATTCAGGCAGAGACGGGACGAAGTCTTTTCCAGGGATCTTGCGCGGGGTGACGCTGCTTTCGCCACTTCTGTCAGGAATGATGGTTCAAGGAAATTCCGTCCGGATAACGTTACAGACGCTGACTATGATACCTACTGGATCCCGGAGGAGGGAATAACCACCGCAGCACTGACCATTGATTTGGGGAAGGAAGAAAATTTCTCGGCACTCATGTTACAGGAATATATACCGCTGGGCCAGCGGATCGCACGTTTTATCGTCGAATATGCCGATCCGGAGGAAGACCGGTGGCTGTTGCTGGCTCAGGGCACCACCATAGGGTACAAGCGCCTGTTCCGGTTCCCGGCCGTCACCTCGGACAAGATCAGGATCAGCATCCTGGAAGCCGATGCCCCACCGCTGCTGAATGCGATTGCCATCTACTGAAAAAATCGTATTTTTGATACAAAATGAACAAACTGGCGAAATATATCATTGCCGTTGCTGCACTGGCCATCATAGTTTTCATAGTTTGGTATTTCCGCAGCATCATCACCTATATCCTGATAGCGGCACTGCTCTCCCTTGTAGGAAGCCCGCTTGTAAGATTATTGTCCCGCATAAGGATAAAGAAATGGCACATTCCCAAGTCGGTATCTTCCATTTTGGTCATTTGTGCCATGTTTGGACTGATATTCCTCTTCTTTTACTATATGGCACCCCTGGTCATAGGCATAGCTTCACGTATTGATACCATTGGGCTGGAGGATGTGCCGGCCATGCTATCCGGCTCATTGGCACAGGCAAACAAATTGATCCATGGCCTTTTTCCTTCACTTGCCCCTTCTATGACTATTGAATCCCTGATCTGGAATGAGATAGAAAAATTCTTGCATCCTGAATTCTTTACCAGGCTATTTGACTCGCTGGCTTCATTTTTTGTGAATTTTGGCGTGGGTTTATTCTCTGTGGTCTTCATTACCTTTTTCTTTCTCCGGGAAGAGAACATGTTTTCAAATATGCTGATGGCCATAGTGCCCGTTAAATACGAAGAGAGGTTCTCCAACGCCATGAAATCGGTGAATGAACTCCTTCTCAGGTATTTCATAGGGATTTTCATAGAAGTCCTTATCATGACCATTCTCATTTCTGCAGGACTGCATTTCGTGGTACGTATAGAATACAAGCTGGCGCTTGTCCTGGGACTTATCTTTGGCATCCTCAATATCGTACCGTATGCCGGTCCGCTCATTGCAGGCAGTATTGGAACGGTTATCGGTATTTTAACTTCTTATGCAACATCCGGTTATTCAAGTATCTTGTGGTTTGTGGTTGCCATGGTTGCCGTCTATGCCGGTATCAACATGCTGGATACATATCTTATTCAGCCGGTGATCTATTCCAGCAGTATCAAGGCACACCCCCTGGAGATCTTCCTGGTAATCCTCATTTCAGGATACATGGGAGGCGCTGTGGGAATGCTGGTGGCCATTCCTGCCTACACCGTGATCAGGGTATTTGCCAGCGAGTTTCTATCGCGCTTTAAAGTTGTCCAGAAATTGACAGCCAAACTTCCGGATCATGGAGATTGAGCCTTCTCAGCTGCTGATTGCATTCGTTCTGACTCTTTTTGCCGGCCTGTCCACAGGGATCGGATCACTGGCCGCTTTACTGGCTAAAAGGACAAATACCAGCTTTCTTTCCGTCACCTTGGGATTTTCGGCAGGGGTAATGGTATACATATCCTTTATGGAGCTAATACCCGGGGCCAGGCAAATATTGACACCGCTGCAAGTGGTGTTGTCTTTCTTTGGAGGGATTGCCCTGATCGCCATCATTGACTTTCTGATACCCAAGGATGAAAATCCACACGAGTTGCATCTGACAGAGGATATGGACAAGAAGAGCCGCCTGAAGAGAATGGGCATAATGATAGCACTGGGCATTGCAATCCATAATTTTCCGGAAGGTATAGCGGCTTTCATAGCAGGTATGAAAAGCCTTGATGTAGGCATACCCATTGCGTTGGCCATAGCCATACATAACATACCCGAAGGGATTGCCGTGTCGGTGCCCATCTTCTATGCTACAGGAAACCGGAAAAAGGCCTTCTGGTACTCTTTACTGTCTGGCCTGGCTGAACCTTTTGGAGCCCTGGTGGCCATACTCATCTTGTTTCAATTCTGGGGTCCTTTGCTTGAGGGGATAGTCATGACAGCCGTTTCCGGGATCATGGTATACATTTCCATTGATGAACTGCTGCCGGGAGCAGAACGCTTCGGCAAGCACCATCTGTCGATCCTCGGTTTTATCGGTGGCATGGCCATCATGGCGTCAAGCTTGCTGCTGATCTGATTTTTAGTAGCTTTGCAATTATGAGTAACGTTGTTCTGAACGAAATTCCTCCCTTGTCCGATAAGGATTGTTTTCACGTGGTGGAACGTTATAAATCTGAGTTCACTTTTCCACTCCACCAGCACAGGGAATACGAGATCAATTTCATTGAACACGGCAAGGGTCTGAAAAGGATAGTAGGTGATAACATTGAATACACAGATGATTACGACCTGATACTTATTTCGGGAGACAGCCTGGAACATGTATGGGACCAGGGTAATTGCAAATCACCGGTGATCCGTGAGATCACCATCCAGTTTTCTCCCGATCTGCTGCCAACCTGTTTGCTGGAAAAGAACCAGTTCAATTCCATCCGCAAAATGCTGATCAAGGCCGAGCATGGGCTCGCCTTCCCCCTGGAAACCATCATGAAGGTCTATAATCTTATTGATACCATTGCCAGGGAAGGAAAAGGATTTGAGCAATTCCTGAGGTTGCTCAAACTGCTGAACGAGCTTTCCCTGTGCGTTAACAGCAGGAGCCTGGCCAGCAGTTCTTTTGCGCATGCCGAGAGAAATATGGAAAGCCGGCGGGTCAGCAAGGTGAAAGATTACATCAACCAGAACTACACAAAGAAACTCAGCCTGGATCTTCTTTCGGAAATGGTGGGAATGTCGCCGGTCGCATTCAGCCGTTTTTTCAAATTACGAACCGGGAAGACGCTTTCGGATTATATCATTGATATCCGCCTGGGATACGCCTCACGTATGCTGGTTGATTCCAATAGGACGATTTCTGAGATCTGTTTTGAATGTGGTTTCAACAACCTTTCCAACTTCAACAGGATTTTCAAGAAAAAGAAGCATATGACCCCCAAGCTGTTCAGGGCCCATTACCGGAAGAGCAAATCAACGATATAAAGGATAATGCAGGCAAGGTCAGCATAAATGCTTCTCCTGTTGTGGTTATCTTTTCTATCTCTTTCATTCCGTCATTTTCATTTGTAACATAAACTACAGCCTTACCGGCCGGGATTCCTTCAAGGGTTGCCTCCCTTACAGCCCCGTTGTTCACTATGTGTATAGCATAGTCCCCGGTGCCGGGATTTCCAAAGGCGGCACAGTTGATCAGATCCCTGTCACTTTGAACGGGCATAGAAAAAACGTTTTCAGGTGTGGAAGCCAGCTGCTTCAAGTTCCAGAAACGTTGTGTGGGGCGTAAAAGCCCGGAAGAACCATATATTCCGTCTCCCCATAGAATGGAATAATCAGAAGTGAGTTGCCATTGTAGTATGGATAATGGCTGGCATATGGCACAAATCCTTATATAGAGATTGATTTCATAGAATGCGAATGTGGACTCCGCAAATATTGCCGGGTATCGGTGGGCAGCTGCATCGGTACTGCCTTCACCTATGATCAGCGGAACGTTTAGCCTGCGTGCTGCACCAGCCCATTTTTCAAGGGTTGCCTGGTCGCATCCCCTCCAGGAGTGAAATGATACCGCAGCTATATACTTATGTGTAGAAAGGTCTTCCATAGCAGGCAGAATAAAATCAAAGGTGGTGGCATCTGAATTGTCTCCCAGTAGAATTTTTGTTGCCAATCCCCGTGATGCAAGAACCTGCCCCAGTTCCCGTATGAAGACGGCATGTTCCCGGGGGGTATGGAACACGTCAATCCCTATGTCCGATTCGTTGAATGAAAAAGCATAGGCTTCTACGCCATACCACTTTTTCAGGTAATCCAGGTAATCGGCTAGTGAATTGTAAATGGCTTCCTTTTTTTCAGGATCCAGGCGATAGGCTCTCACGCCTCCTCCCCGGCGCCAGTATTCACTAATGTCTCCCTGAACAGCCCATGCGGGAGGGAACCAGGCGCTGACGATCACTGGCATGCCCCGGGCTGACAGACGTCGTGCCATTTCCATAGCATCCTGCACACGCTGGTCAGGAGCAGGGGCCTTGTCTTCGAACGGTTGCCAGTTGGCCCACGGCATTTCAACCCGGCCCCATGCGACACGCATGTTATCCAGACAGTATTGTATCACTTTTGGATCCATTTGCGGATTCTGTAGCCTGAAATTGCCTCCGAATCCGTCAAAACGCCTGCCCGGAGAGGTGAAATCGGCACGTATTGTTACCGGGTCCTTGTCTATGAGACCCCTGGCACAAAGGTTGAATTCCAGGGTGGCTGATCTTCCTTTTTTTAGCTCTGAAAGCAAGAGTATGAAGATAAGATCCCCTTTGCTTACCAACGTTGGTCTACGGGTAAAGGAAAGAGTCAGGGTTACTTCCTGATTTTTCAGGACCAGGTTTCTTCCTGAAATGTGGTAACTGCAATTATCCAGTTTAATAGCCAACCATGCATTATGGGAAGGAGTGGCCGTGTCACAGGTGGACGTTATCCTGACTTGAACTGTGCCCGGTCCCGTATCGGTTACTTCCTGTTTAAAATTCACCCCGCGTAGATCGGTGGTAACAATCTGCTTAAGACCTTCCCTGTGGTATAACGGATGTGGCTGTTTTTCTTTTCCGGAAAAAGAAGTCTTATCCATGTTCTTATCTCCGACAGTCAGGAATGATTCGAATGCCATCAGGTGCCCGTCAACGCGGATGCCGGTAATGTTTCCCCAAGCCATCACTTCTGTCTGGGCCCTGAGCGAAAGGGGGATCATACTTAAGAATAATAGAAGCAGGGAAGTATATCTGTTCATGTGCTTATTTTTTAAAAACCTTAAAAGTATGGGGTTCCAGGGTGATTGAAAATTTGTCGGATTCAACGGAATACGCTTTATTCTCTGTCAATTCCGTTACTTTTTCCTGTTCCCCGGAAAGAACCACATGGACAGATACCGGTTCGTCCCGGAAAGATTCCACAATGAAAGTTCCGTTATCGTAGACGAATAAACCCACCATGGAAGGGCCTTCAATGCGTACATCCAGGTCCCTGCTCATGAAAAACCGGATCATGTTCAGGGCGTTGTCCGGAAATGCATAAAGGTCGGCAACATTGTCCGGGATGGTGAGTATGTACATGTTCCCTTTGGCAAAAGGGCACCTGAGCAGGATGGGATAACCTATGACACCTTGTGTCAGGGGCTTGCCGGCAGAAACAATCTCCCATGCATCATTGGTCAGGTAATGTACCTGTGGAATGAGCATGTCTTTGGAAGCCTTCCCATTCCAACCAAAATCGTCTATAAGTGCTTTCAGGTCTGAGCACCTTACTTCTGCAACAGAGGCGATCTGGTCCGGGATGGCTTTCAAAAGGCCAGTGGTAACGACTACATCGCCCCCACGCATCAGTTGCTGCCGGATCTTGTCGGCTATGGCGGGATCAGATTTTGCCTGTTCGGTCAGCAGGACCACCTTCTTGTCGGTAGGGAAATAGGGGAGCATGTCCATAGGCAGGCCTATCATACCCAGGTAATTCTGCAGGAAATCTTCTCCGGTTGCATGGAAAGGTTTATAGGAAGCAATACCCTGCGGTTTTCCCAGTTCTCCCAAAAACTGATCTGTCAGCAGGAAGGTTTCTGTAGCTGTCTTACCCAGTTCTGGCTGCCGGATCAGCTGGTTATAGGCAAAAAGGGTGATTTCAGGCGCTTTGGCAAACAGAGTCAGCCATAGCTGTTCTGCGTAACGGTACATTCCCATATGGGAACCGCCACTATCCACCCAGCCGCCCAAGTTGTATCCCGGTCGCAGGTTGTCAAGGTACCTGAAAACGTTATAACTTAAATAGTTTTGCAGGTGCTGCGCAAAGGAAGGGTCCCTGGTCTCTGTTCCTGTCCACACCCCGTCAAATAAAGAAGGGCCGTGTTCCAGGTCAAATCCAAGACCCTGGAAATGATCGTACCAGTTGGGATACTTTATGATAACGCGTACGTTGGGATTCACCTTGCGGGCCGGGTCCAGAACCAGGCTTTTTCCGGCTTCTGTCATGAGCCGGAGGCGGTATTCTGTCCAGCTCATGCTGCCTTTGGCCTCTATGCAAAGAGGACATTTGCAGCTGGTAAAAAAGAAATCGTCCAGGATAAAATCATCAAAGTAACGGGCTGTGTGTTCAGCAATTTCCTGTACTTTTTTACGGTGTTCCGGGTTGGTATAACAAAAAGTCTCGAAACTGTTGGATTCATCTATGGTATAGGTTATACCGCCGCCGACTTCCAGTCCTTTTTCCCTGAAAAAGCGAATGGCTTTACGCAGGGTGGCATCCGGAACAATCAGCAGGTCCCGGTGGGTCTCCAGGTAGATCTTGTCGGGCTGTACCTGGGCAGCAATGATCCTCCAGGTGGAATCCAGCCAGTGGCTGTCTTTCATTTTCTCGACTTCGTAGGCACGTGTATAGACCGAAACCTTAAAATTCTTGTATTGTTGCGCCCCGGCATGACAAAAAAACAACAGGCACAACAATGACAGTATGATTTTCTTCATAGCAAAAGTGTATTGATTTGTTATTTATTACCTGCGGACCTCCACCTTGTCCCTTTGGCCTGTATTCAGGGCTTTTTCAACTTTTTTCAGATCCCAGTCCACCTTTTCGGTAATGAATTCGGGGACATTGTATGAGTACAGGTTCATATTGTAGAATTCCAGGGGTTTGCACTGTGGCAGCAGGAAAGGTTTGGTAATATTTCCCTCTTTGTCAATGCTTGCAAAGAAAGGTCTTGTATAGAGCCCGTCAAGACGCCGGCTGCTGAAGACAAACCAGGTGCCTTCCGAGGACCAGCTGTGGTAACTTTCCACATCGTCGCTGTTCACCTCTTTCATTTCCCGTAACGATCCGTCTTTCAGGTCATAGAGCCATAAATCAGCTTCTTTGTGCCAAATGGAGAAGTTGCCATAATCAGACAGCGTAAACATGATGTATTTGCCATCCGGAGATGGCCTGGCGAAGGAAATGCTTTTGCCCATAGCAGCGGCATGTATCAGGGTATCGACATGATCACCAAACGCTCCGGTTTGGGGATCGAAGGCGATGGAACACAGGTCATAGCGGATCTTCTCGTAAGCCTCGGGAATGTTCTGAAATTGTGAGGAGCTGAAATACAAGGTTCTGCCGTCAGGAGAAAAGGATGGGAAAGTTTCAAAGGCATCTGTCCGGAGCAGATCAGGAGTCAGGATTTGTTTGCTTTGCGGGTGGTAAACTACAATATCTGAGGCCAAATCGATGACTTCTATACGACGTTCCCTGATGGAATGAAATGCCTGGATGGTCTGGTTGACCGAATAAACGACATACTCTCCAGAAGGATGCCAGTATGGATATACGCAATTACCTCCGGTTTCATCTGTCTTGGTATTCAACATTTCTATCTTGTCACCTGTTTTGAGAATTGTTCCTCCCAGTTCGCCACGGACATGGATGCTCATCTTCTCAGGATGATTTCCGGAAAAAGAATGACAATTCATGCAATTGCCCGGAATAAGCGTGTTTTCCAGCAGGGGTGTCTCCCGGAAAGAAGTAAGGTCGCGCTGGTAGATGCCCATCTTGCTGTACACCTCATACCCGGGCGCGATCAGGCGGTATACCAGGTAATCGTTTATGGGTACTGGACTGACATGAATGGTAAATGGCTCGTAGCGGACCCAGCCCTCTTCCCTGTATTTTGCATGGACTGTGACCTTGATACCTGACCCGGCACTGGAGGCGACCAGATCCTTCCAGGCTGATTGCCCAAAAGTCACTACTTTTTTGGTCTTTACCTGTATAACACAGCCGTCTGCACCTTCTGCCGTCACCAGCATTTGGATGGCATTGTCGCTCATCTGGAAATGCATGGGGGCAATATTGCAGGGAACGGTCACCTCGCAATAATCAGGGAAAATTTGAGGGGGGGCTGTCCTGAGCTCCGCCTTGGAAATATCTGCGGTACATCCGCTCCACAGGATAGCGGCTAATGCTGGTATGATCAGTATCTTTCTCATTTTCTAAAGTGTAAGTAATACCAATAGGTGCCCGAATGATTCTTTTTAAGTACTTCTTCCGGATTGGATGAGTTCAAATACAGGTTCTGGTAGGTTGCCATATTGCGCATGACATCTTCACTTATAGGATAAGGCACGGTACGGAATGGATCCTCATGGCTCAAGGACCAGTGGTAGAGCAAGGCTTCCTGGTAACTGTATGGCAGGCGTTCATAACGCAGTTCGGAGCCCAGTGGGAAATACTGTACGAAACGTTCCAGATCTTTTGTCAGGAGGCAATAAGCGAGCAGGTATTCGTATGCCATGTAATGCGTAAGGTCTTGCTGAAGCAGGATTCCCAGCATCATGTCTTTTTCCTGTTCCGAATCAAAGAAATCGGTCTTGGTACGATGTTTTCTAAGATTCCCCCATTCCGGATGCCCGCCTATGAGCGCTTCATCTTCCAGGTATGGTATCACATGATTGGCCCAGGCCTTGTAGAACAACGTATGCTGGAGGATTTCCAGGTATTTGCGGGCTACCGCGTACTGACCGTTGATCAGGTTGGTTTCAGCCAGCCTTTTGAGGGCGCGCCCGCTTTTCCAGTAATTGGGCAATGATTCCATGGCTTCAAAGGCAAACCTTTGGGCTGTATTGATGAATCCCAAGTGGTAATAGACCTCGCCTGTAACCATAGGTAAGGTGAAATCCCTGGCAAAGGTGGGTATCAGCCCTTCCGGACCGTTCTGGTAATACCGGAACATGTAATCGGACATCATGCCGCTCTTGCACAGGGAAAGGTTTAGACAGGCAACTGACAGCGGTGAAGAAGGGGCTTTCCGGTCTGCCCTGGCTATCGCCTTGTCCCATTGCTGCATCCTCACATAATGGTCGTAGGCCATAATATCTTCTTTAGCCGTGTCGGTGTTGATGGATATCATATAAGCACCCGGGCCAGCCACGGCAATCAATGTGACGATCCCTGCCAAAGCCAGGTTTCTTGTTTTTTTGAAAACGGCCGGCAACATGAGATGCGACAGGGGAACGACCAGGCAGAAAAGCCACATGACCCAGACGCCGGAAGGATAGGTTTTTGGAAAGCGGAAAAAGTCTGCTCCATAAATCAGGCGGGCAAACGGATATTGGGGCAGGATTACTTTGGCCGTAAACAGGCATAATCCCATGATAAGGATGGAGAGCCCTGTTGTCATAATACGACCTCTGGAGGATTCATCCCTTAACCATTCCACAGCCAGGCATCCAAATGTGAAAATAAAGGCCGAACCCCCTGCTAACCAATATATTACGGGAATGGCTAACATGACGTACAGCCTCCGTGTGGTGGTATTTTTGAGATAAAAATATGCCAGCCATGCACCCAGCGCCACAAGAATGGAAACGATACCCCCTGTAAGAAAATTCTCATTGCACAGCAGGATCCAGTAAAAGATTGGAGGAATGAAGGAGAGGGCAAACCATGCCCGGGCAGGGCGGATTTTATGGGCAATTGTATGTATAAGCCATTGCAGGGACATGATAAGCAGGGCTGTTATAGCCGCTCCGGCCCAGGAAAACAGGAAGAATTGCGTCAGGAACATACCCAGGTAATCCGATATGCCTCCTGGTTTTGCCGCTATCTCCAGAAAAAAGTCAGGCGTGGTCAGAAATAGCTGGAATTGTTCATGGTAGTGCATATGGTGCGGGTATACCAGGCCAAAAAACAGTAAAACGCAAAATCCAAAAACAAAGGGCAGCGACTTCTCAAGGATATTAAAAATTTTATTCATGATCTACGCTTTGTTTGATACTGACCTTTTCTGCCGGCACTTTGAAATAGAGGCGCTCTATGTCTGATGCTCCAAAGGGCAGTTTTCCCCGGGATATTTCGGGGATATTATACGATTTGAGGGTGTTGTGATATTTTTGCGGATTCCTCTGAGGGAGCACAAAAGGTTTGTGTGCATTTCCCTGAAAATCCACATAACAGTAATACGGTTTGCCGTATAGTCCGTCATCCCGTTTACTGGCAAAGACAAACCAGCGGCTGTTGGAAGACCAGCTGTGGTAGGTATCGGAGTAAGGAGAGTTGACTTCTTCCAGTCTGTCAGTTGTTCCGGTATCCAGGTCCAGCAGCCAGAGATCTGTTTCCTGGTGCCAGATGGGAAAGGTCCCGTAATGGGCCATTGAATAGAGTATATACCGGCCGTCGGGGGATGTTTTGGGATGGCAGACAGACAACCCCATGGCCGAGGCCCTTACCACTGTATCGACTTTGTTTCCCCAGGTCCCTGTTTCAGCATCAAAGGAGATCTTCAGCAAATCATACCGCAGGTGGTAAATACTGTCGGGAACTGTCATTTTTGGCGCATTGCAATAGTAAACGGCGTCCCCTGTAGCCGAGAATACTGGAAATGTCCGGAATTCAGGGGGAAAGCCTTCAGGAAACGGTATCACCTGGTTCTGTTCAAGATCCACTATCACCAGGTCGGAATCGCTGTCATAAACCTCCAGCCGTTCTCCCTTCTGCGTATGGAAACCGGGCAAGACCAGGTTGGTGGAATACACGGCATAACGTCCCGATGGGTGAAAATTGCCGTAAACCACACCCGACAGCATTCCCGGTGCAAACAGGTCAATTTTCCTGAGTTCACCGTTCCTGTTGAGGATTGTACCACCACCGGGGCCACGCAGGTGGAAAAACGACAGACCTTGATCCTGGTTGCCATAAGTGTGGCAATTCATGCAACTGTTCTCTGTAAGCTGGTTGTCTGCTATGATCCTTTCACGAAAAGTCCCGATATGTCTTTCTGCCAGTTGTATGGTATTCCAAACTTCGTATCCCGGCTCGATCAGGCGGTAGCTCAGGTAGGGATCGGGGGTGTCCGGGGTAACATGCCACGGGAAGGGGAGGTATTGGTGCCACTGTCCTTGCATTTTAACCAGTACGGTAACCGTTATGTCTTCTCCCAGGGAAGCAGCACTGGCCAGCAGGCTGTGCCACCTGCGCAGAGGTATTCGAATCCTTCCGGGTCCCGCCAGGTACAGGTTCATATCACCAACCGACAGGTTGACCCTCAGCCGGGTGGCTCCGTCAACCATGAAGTTTAGGGGGGCTATGTTCACAGGGATGGTAACTCCCGTGTAATCCGGATAGATGGGTGGCGGGACCTGTTCTTTGACAGGTTCCCCAGGACCACGGCACGCGCCAAGGATGAACAGTGCCAACAGGATTCTTATGTCAAGCAGCTTCTTCATCTATTCAAGCATCGCAAAATGATAATAAAACCAGAATGTGTTCCCGAAACGTTCCTGCAGGGGGGCAGACAGGCCTTTGGCTTGTTCATATGCCCGGGTGTAATCCATGAACTCACTGATCACAGGTACAGGAATGTTGTATTCTTTTAGTGTTTCATTGTCGGCTCCTTCCTGATATAGAGATACAATAAGCGCCTGGGCGTACACTCCAGGCATTCTTTCACCGGCAGAGTAACCCCACGTGTTGTACGCATCGCGAAAGGAGGGAATATCCTTGTTCAAGAGATGGTAACATAGCAGGTAATCCAGGGCCGTCTTGTTCTCCGGATTGCTCTGCAGGAGTATTTCCAGGGAGGTCAGATAATCATCCGCCAGCCGCACGGTATCTATGGATGGGATTTTTTTGCGTAGTGGCATATCTTCCCCGGCGGTCAATGCACGTGCCTGCCGGGCCCATTTCCTGTAAAACAGGGTTTTATCCAGAAGCCCCAGGTATTTTTCTGCTGCCGGTCCGTCGCCAATGGCGATATGTATCTCGGCCAGTCTTTTCACAAGACGCGCGCTCCTGTGGTATGGTGAGAAGATCATTCCCAGCATGGCGGCATGTTGTGCCATGTTCAGGTCTCCCAGGTAAAAAAACGCCTCGTTGCTGAAGGTTATCATCAACGGGGTGGAATACTGCGTTGCAGGCAGGAAAAGTCCTGCAGGACCGGGCTGGTAAAAATGAAACAGCCATTCTCCCATCAGACCGGTCTGAGATAGGGCCAGGTTGGTGTAATATGAAGCAATCCTGTTCTGCAGGGCGTAATCCCGGGAAAGGACCAATACCCTGGGCCAGTTCTGTTGCTGGCTTTCATAATCCAGTTCAAGGATCTTTTTCCAGGTCATGTCCACACTAAGGGTAAGGGGTTCCCTGACAGGGTACCTGTATGCCTGAACTGGGGATAAGAGAAACGTTGCACGGAGAAGCAAGGGAAGTGCCAGTGAGCAGAGAGCAGGCAGAGCCATGGAGTACCAGCGCCTGCGTCTGCCAAGTATCCCGATTATCATCCAGCCAGCTATAAACAGGATGATCCCGTGTCCGGCCAGCAGGTACATCATGGCGGCTGCGGGAAAAGCCAGCCAAAAATAAAGGGAATTGGAGCGCAACCGCATAAAGGCGATCAGAGTGACCAGGGCAATCAGGGTAGAGAAAGTGCTGCTCAAAGGATAATGCAGTCCGCAATGGAGCAGAAACTCTATGATTACAGGTACTAATGCTGACAGAGAGGAATAAAGGGAACGCATGCCGGATTTCCGGAAAACCCGCCTGAATAAAAACCACTCTGCCAGTAATGATACAGTCACCAGTAAAGCACCACCTGCCGGGTATATGTAAAACTGCGTGAGCAGGTCTCCTGCAGCTGATGACAGCCAGGCCGGTTTGGTAAGGTAAGATAGAAAATGTTCAGCAGAATGAAGGAAGAGGGTCATTTGTTCCTTCAGCAGGTTGTGGTAAGGATAGAGCAGCCAAAAGAACAGGAAGCATCCTGCAGCAATGATGCCGGCGATCAGTGTGGTTATGCTTGTTCCTTTGCGCATGATGAATACCAGCGGATGGTGTTACTGCGAGCCACCGGTCATGTCGCTGACAAAGCGGCCCACGGCAGTTCCCCGGTTCTCTTCAATGAATTGAAGGCTGTATTTTTTAAAGTCGGCCTGAATTTTTTCCCACTGTTCCGAGATACGCCCGGCGGTTTCCTGATCCACGTCTATCTGGCTCATTCTCTTGAGCAGGTTCATGGTCTCATCGGATTGCATTTTCACTTCTTTCCAGGCTTGCAATTTCTCATTTTGCGGAGTACCTCCCGCTGCACTTACCGTATCCAGCCTGACCCATATGTTCCCGGGTTCAACCACCACCAGGAGTTCCTGGATATCCAGCCGTAACAAGTGTCGCATACGTATGATCTTCATCTGTGCCGAGTCGGCTTTACCGGTAAAGACGAATGACCGGTCCTTAACCTGCACGGAGTCTATGATACGGGGCATTACACCGTCCAAAGGCAAGAGAAACACGTATTCACCATCGTATTTTTCATTCTCAAAGGTGCCCTCGATCACATAGTTCTTGTTTTCCGAGCACGATAAGATCATCATGCATACAAGGGATAATGATAAGATTCTTTTCATGCTTGCAAATATAGCAAAAAAGGGTGGCTCGTGCGAGTCACCCTTTTTTCATGCTCAGATAGTTTACTGCTTTTTGAACATCCAGAACCAGGCAGTGCCCCATGAGCCGACACCCGGCTCGGGATAGGACAATACCATGTTGTTTTCTGTAAGTTTCAGGATGTCATAGCTGTTAACAGGTGCTCCGCCTTCGTTGGGGGATTTTCCACAAAGCACGGTGATGTTCTTTGTGTTCAATTTTCCCTTGGCCCATACGTTGCCACCGTCATCCAGGATGATCTTGGACATGTCAAATGTGAAAGATCCCTGAACAGAAGTACCATCGTTGTAGTTCTTGATCAGACGCGCACCCGCAATGGTAAATGTCATGCTGGCACCGGCACCTTCACCGGGAGCCTGTCCGTTGATGTCACCAAGAGAGACAACCCACCAGCAGGGAGCAGCACAACCTTTGAAACCGCCGTTACCCCAGACACCGGGTCCGGTAACATTGTCCCATACCCAGGTCTTTTCCCCGGTTGCACCGCAGAAAAGAGCCCATTCAGGTTCCACGTCATACAAGGCATCAACCTGCACGGTCAGTGTTTTGGTAATCTTTGTGCCATCTGCGTTCAGTCCGGTGAAAATAATGTCGTTGGGTCCTTTCATCATTACCTTGACAGTACCCTTGGTTCCCACGAACAAGCCAACGCCGAAATCCCAGGAAGAGAGGCAGGCGTTGCCGTCGCTGTTCAGGTCAATATAATTGGAGTTCTTACCGTCCCTGATTTGCGGAACCGCAGAGATATTGAGCTCGCTTTCCGTTATTCCTCCCTTGAGATCCTGTCTGATCTCGACGGGCTGACAAGCGGAAAGAAGTACAAAAACGGCAAAAATCGCAAGGATTAAACTTTTTTTCATATCGTGAGTTTTTTAATCGTTTAAAATACTAGTTCCAGCTTCCAAAAACGGCTTCCGGACCCCAGCCAGGATTCTGTTTCAATACACCATCGGAAAGATCCACTTCGGAAGAAGGAATGGGCAGGAATCCGCGGGTTGCCTGGTAACGTGCGGAATAGCCAGCTCCCTGGTCTTTCATTATAGTTTGTACGCCACGGTTCCAGATCGTATGACCAAGTTGTCCGGTAAGGGCGCTGATGGCATAGTTGTCACCCCAGCGGCGCATATCTCCCCAGCGAAGACCTTCAAAGGCAAGTTCAAAACGGCGCTCCTTTTGCAGGGCCGGGAATGAATAGCTTACAGCAGGCAGACCCACTCGGGCACGTACCTGGTTCATACCAGTGGCTGTTTCGGTCAGCTCGGAATGCATGAGCAATACATCGGCAAAACGGATAAGGATGACATCGGTCTCGTGTCCCAGCTGGAAGTCGTCTGATTCTCCGTCACCGTAGTATTCGGTAGAAGAGGTAAAGCTGTTGTAGAGCGTTTTGATGCTTCCGTCTGCTTCGTATTCCTTGGCACCAGTGATGGCAATCACTTTCTTTTGCCACAGTGTGGTTTCTTCCATCAGGGCGTCTGCGCCATAGACATAGTTGGGTCTGTCAGCAGCAGCCAGAATGGAGCCCTTGCGGCGCTTGTCGGTAGGTTCCTGGGTTGCCCAGTCTTCCCAAAGTTTTGGATTGACCGGCCCTGCGCCCCAACCTTGTCCGAAAGGAAACACGTTCTTGTACTGGTCACCGGTTCCAGCATTACGGATGGCAAAGAACAGCAGGTACTGGTTTGAATATCCGGTTGTCGTACTCCAGCTTGCCAGGTGTGAACACTTGATGGCAAAAACTGTTTCCGGGTTGGTCCCGTCCTTGAGCCAGTACTCACCCTTGTTCTTGAGATCTTCTACATAGTAGTAGTCTTTGGCACTCAGGGAATTGCTGTAGGGCCACAACCTGCGGAAATCGTTGGCCAGCGTGTGACCGCTGTTATTGATACAATCTTCCAGGCCGGCGATAACCTCGGCTTTTGTAACCTTACCGGTTATATTGAATTCCTCGTCCATCATGGGAAGTTCAGTCTTGCCGTAGAATCCGGTGTAGAACAGGAAGACACGGGCCAGCAGGGCCTGTGCAGCCCAGCGTGTGGCATGGCCTTCCCCGGAAACGGTGGCATTCCATTTGTCGTTAGGCATGATATCGGAAGCTTTCTTGAGGTCGGCTGCAATGAAGGCGTAGATCTCTTCCTGTGTAGACTGTGCAGGATATTCTGCAACTTCCGATACACTCTGGGGAACCTGGGTGATCAGGGGAACATCCCCGAACATCTGCACCAGTTCAAAATAGAACAGGGCACGCAGGAACAGGGTTTCTCCCATCAGCTGGTTACGGAGTTTTTCGTCTTCCACTTTATCCAGGTTTGCAATGGCCATGTTGGCGCGGCTGATACCTGAATACCTGTCAGACCAGAAACTATTGTATTGGTTCAGGTCAACATACATCAGGTGCTCCAGACTGGTCCAGTGCTTGTCGTTCTCTCCGCCACCTGCGAACATGTCGTCAGACAGGAGCTGGGCTGCAAAATAGTAGGAGTTTCCACAGTTTGCAAGCACCCTGTTGAGGGTGGCGTACACCCCGGTGACCATCTGGATGGCATCGTCTGCCGTCTTAGGATAGTTACCGGTGTTTTTCTTGGTGTAGCTCTCTGTGTCAAGGAAAGCTTCACAACTCGAAAACAGCAGGGCAGCTAGTGCTATGAATAATATCTTTTTCATACTGTAAATCAATTAAAATTTAAGATTTAAACCTACCATATACGTACGTGGTGCTGGGTAGTAACCAAGGTCGATTCCCTGTACCCAGCCCTGATCATATCCGTATCCGATCTCGGGATCAAGTCCGGAATATTTGGTGAAGGTATAAAGGTTCTGTGCAGAAACATACAAACGGACCTGTCCGAAAGGCAATTTGCGGAAAGCTTGTTTGAAATCGTATCCGATCTGTACATTCTGGATCTTTACGTAGTCTCCTTTTTCAATATAAATGTCAGAGATATTCTGCCAGTTCAGGTTACTGCCTGTAGTCAGGCGTGGCAGCTTGTTGGAAGTGCCTTCACCGGTCCAGCGTCCGAAAATGTCGGTTGTGAAGTTTTGCAGGGGAGAGTCAGCAAATGAACGGTATGATTTTGCGATCTCCTGTCCAAAGGCACCAGCACCGGTTATACTGAAGTCCAGTCCTTTCCAGGCAAAATAAAGATTGAATCCCATCAGGAAGTCAGGATGTCCGCTACCGATCATGGTGCGGTCATCTTCGGTGATCTTGCCGTCTTTGTTGGTGTCAACAAAGATCAGGTCTCCGGGTTTGGCTCCGTCGTATTTGGCAGCCGTGTTGTTTACCTGATCCCAGTTCTGGAAGACGCCGGCAGTTTTGTATCCGAAGAAATATCCCAGGGGATAGCCGACCTGGGCACGGTACATTTCCGTGGTACCCTGGCTCAGCACGTTGGCAGCCCCGTGTATGATGCCTTCTGTATTGGCAATACGGGTAACTTCGTTCTTGTTGTAAGAACCGTTTAGTGAAATGCCATAGCGGAAGTCACCTACAAAATCGTCCCATGTGAGGGATAGTTCCACACCGGAGTTCTTTACGTCTCCACCGTTAACAGCAGGGGCGTTAAGGCCGTAAACGCCTGGAATCGGGGCGGTAAGCAGCCAGTCGCGGGTCATCTTCTGATACCAGTCAAATGCCAGTCCAAGACGGCCCCTGGCAAAGCGTGCATCCAGACCGATGTTCAGCTGTTCGGAAGTTTCCCATGTAACATCGGGGTTAGCCAGAATGTCTGCATAACCTCCCACGGTCTGGGTCTTCTTGTCGGCAGCAAAATAATAACCGTTGCTTACGTCAAAGGCTATGGTGGACAGGTACTGGAAGTTGCCAATGCTGCAGTTCCCGTTTTGTCCCCAGCTGGCGCGTATCTTAAGGAAGTCGATGATATCAGCGGCACCGGCCATGAAATCTTCGTTAGAGATAGTCCATCCAATCGAAGCCGAGGGGAAGTATCCCCAGCGTTTACCGCGGGCAAAGTTGGAAGAGCCATCAGCGCGGAAGATCACCGTAGCCATGTACTTTTCCTTATAGTTGTAGTTGATACGGCCAAAGAACGAAGCTATCCCGCCTTCGCCCCAGACAGAGCCGCCGGCTCCGCGTTGAGACAATTCGGTGGGTTTGGTGTTGTCCACCCAGGCGTAGTCCATCACATCATTAATATTGGTGTTGGGAGAGATATAGCCCGGGAATATGGAGTTTGCACCCGATGCATTCAGACTCTGTCCCATACCCCATTTTTCAGCCGATTGACCTATAAGAATATCAAACTGATTGTCATTCAAGTTGAAAGAATAGGACAAGGTGTTGTCAATTTTCCAATCGTGTCCCATACTGCCACTCTGACTGACATTGTCAAGAGTCGTCCTGGCGTTATTCGACCAGGCAGAAATGGCTGTGTAGGAACGATAAGTGTTTGCGCTCATATTATAGCCGAACTGCGAACGGAAAACCAGGTTCTTGATGGGCTGGATTTCCAGGTAAGCGGTTGTGCGAAGCGAATAACTCTTGCTTTGATTGAGTCCCTGGCCGTTGTTGGAGAATGCCCCTATGGGGTTGCCGGTATTACCATCAAACTTCCAACCAGTGGATTGTTTGTCGTAATAATTGAACCAGTCGCCTTCCTCATTATAAATAGGAAGAAGAGGGTTGGCCACCAACAGGTTGTGGATTGCGTTCCAGTAAATGTCACCGGTAGCTACACCGTTGTTGCTGATGTAGTTGTAGTATAAGGTTTCGCCAAATTTGATGATGTCAAAATCGCGGCCTTTGAGGATCACGTGTTCCGAGTTGATCCTGGCGGTGTAGCGCTCAAATTGGGATTGAACGGGTTTCCCGAGGATACCCTCTGTCCCGGAATAGGAGAATCCGATTGAGAATCTGGACAGCTCGCTGCCGCCGGTAATCCCAACGGCGTGATTCTGGGTGGGAGCTCCTTCGTTGTAGGCTTCCTTGAACCAGTTGGTTCCCTTCCAGGATCCGTTCATCACGGACTGGTAGAGGTCGGCAGGAAGAAGGTTTGCCCAGTCGTAAGAGGGATTTCCTTCGTTAAAACGAATCTCATCCTGCAAGACCATATACTCCTGTGCCGTGAGCAGATCAGGAGTCTTGGCCAGGTATTGCTGTCCGTAGAAACCGTCGTAGGTAACCGTTGTTTTTCCCAGTTTTCCCTGCTTGGTGGTAACCATGATAACGCCGTTGGCGGCACGGGCACCATAAATGGCAGCCGAAGCTGCGTCTTTAAGCACGTCAATAGATTCGATGTCATTTGGATTGATGTTATCCAGGTTACCCCCGACCACACCGTCAATAACATACAAGGGAGAAGATGCTCCAATCGTACCCAGCCCGCGGATTGTGACCTTGAATCCAGAGCCCGGCTGACCGTTGTTTTGTACAATAGTTACACCGGGTGCCTGGCTTTGCAGTGCTGTGAACGGGCTGATGGTGTTCAGCTTGGCAATGTCGTCACCCCTTACCTGGACCGTAGCCCCGGTTACGAGTTTCTTTTTCTGAACGCCGTAACCCACAACCACTACTTCTTCCAGAGCCTGTGCGTCTTCCTGAAGCAGGATTTCCACATAGGTCTGATTGTTCATGAGAGCAATCTCCTGGGTAACGTAGCCAAGGAATGTAACTACTAGAGTAGTGTTGTCCGGCACATTGTTCAGAACAACACGTCCATCTGCGTCAGTACTGCCTCCGTTCATGGTTCCCCTGATAACGACATAGGCACCAATCACCGGGCCCGCATTGTCAGAAACCACGCATGTAACCGTACGACCTGACTGCTGCAGATCACCGTATGCAGCAAAGGATGTACCTGATGCTAAAAGCAGCAGGAAAATCCCCGCAAACAGACGTTTCCAAAGATAGTTTTTCATACGTTAAGTTTTTTGGTTAATAGATAGTTATAAATATAGTTTATGAATTTGGTTTAGTTTTTTTGAATACCGTTTATTCAACTTTCAAATATACTAGCTATACGGAGAAAAAATAAGTATTATTTTATCTGAAAATGACACTTTTTTGTCATAAATCAACAAGTAAAGTACACTGGGTACGAAAAACCAAGGTAACAAAACCAACTAACAAAAGAGTTACAAGATAATAAAATTTTCATTCATTTGTCCCGAATGGATTTCAAAAAAGGTACAATTTTTGATAAAATAATACTTGATTACCTCTTTTTGTGGAATTACTTTTGTCAAGTAAAAGTAAGACTTGTTGTATTTAGGTTTAAAATTAGGTTAGGTGGGTCAGGAGAGTCGTCAGGTGCATGGTTAAGAAATCGTTGCATGGCGACTCTTTCTGGTAATAGTAATTATGGTCGTTTTTGAAGATAAGTTGCGCATTCTCAAAAAAAAGCATGAAACACTGCTGTTACACGCAAATGTTCCGGCTGAAGATCCTTCAGGCTGGTATAACCGCTATCAGTATCCTGTCCTCACTCCGGACCATATACCCCTTAACTGGCGTTACGATCTGAATCCCGGGACGAATCCACGTTTGTTGCTACGATACGGCATCAACGCGGTTTTCAATGCGGGGGCCATCCTTTGGGAGGGACGTTACCTGCTGGTTGCCAGGGTGGAAGGCTTTGACAGGAAATCGTTCTTTGCCATAGCCGAGAGCCCCAATGGCACCGATAACTTCCGGTTTTGGGAAAGACCTGTTTTCATGCCCGAATGGGGTGAACCGACCACCAATGTTTATGACATGCGCCTGGTAGCGCATCAGGACGGGTGGATTTACGGGATTTTCTGCGCCGAAAGGAAAGATCCCGCAGCCCTCCCCGGTGACCTGTCATCGGCCATTGCCTCGGCGGGGATTGCCAGGACCAGGGATCTGGTAAACTGGGAAAGGCTTCCGGACCTGGAATCAGTAAGTCAGCAGCGGAATGTGGTGTTGCACCCCGAGTTCATAGACGGGAAATATGCCTTGTACACAAGGCCCCAGGACGGATTCATTGAAGCCGGGAACGGCGGGGGTATAGGATGGGCGCTGGTAGATGATATCACACATGCGCGTGTTTCCCGGGAAACCATTGCCAACAAAAGGCATTACCATACCATTAAAGAATTGAAGAACGGGGAAGGCCCTGCGCCCCTGAAAACCTCAAAAGGCTGGCTGCACCTGGCGCACGGCGTCAGGAACTGTGCCGCAGGTCTACGTTATGTGTTATACCTTTATATGACCTCCCTGGATGAGCCCTGGCGTGTAATCGCGGAGCCTGCCGGTTACTTCATGGCCCCGCAAGGTGAAGAACGCATCGGGGATGTTTCCAATGTGCTCTTTTCCAACGGCTGGATCCGAAAGGAAGACGGGACTGTATTGATCTATTATGCATCTAGCGATTCACGCACGCATGTGGCCTCCACAAGTGAGGATATACTGCTTGATTACTGTTTCAATACGGCGCCGGACGGTATGACCAGCGCCGCATCAGTTGGTGTTATCAACGATATCATAAACAGGAACAGTCAAATCTGACCTGCGCCCCTATTAAACGCTTCCCCCGTCAATGGTTATAATGCTGCCGTCCTGGTTGTAATCCAGCCCTGTCACTTTCAGACTTCGCAACCATGTCTTTCCTCCTGAAGGAACGCTGTCGTGAAAGAACAGGTACCAGCGGTTTTTGAATTCTATGATGCAATGGTGTGTCGTCCAGCCTACAACAGGAGTAAGTATCACTCCCTGGTAGATGAATGGCCCGTACGGGTTATCACCTGTGGCATAACAAAGTTTGTGCGTATTGCCGGTTGAATAGGAAAAATAGTAGTTTCCCTTGTATTTGTGCATCCAGGAAGCTTCGAAAAAACGCCTGTCGTGATCACCCGCTTTCAGCACATCCCCGTTCCTGTCCAACAGGACCACTTCTTTGGGGTCCTCGGCAAACCTAAGCATGTCGTCACCCAGCCGGGCCACCCTTGAGGGAAGTGCCTGCTGGTCATCATCAGGCTCGTGACCACACTCAATAGCCTTGTTATTGCGGTAACGCTGCAACTGTCCGCCCCAGAGTCCTCCGAAGTACATATAATGTGATCCGTCATCGTCCCGGAAGACACAAGGGTCAATGGAATAGCTTCCGTTGATGGGAGCATCCATGGGTTTGAAAGGTCCTTCAGGCTTACGGCTTACCGCCACTCCTATGCGAAAAATGTCGGTTTTATCTTTCAGAGGGAAATACAGGTAATAGACACCGTTCCTGGAAGCAACGTCACAATCCCATAACTGGCGTCCGGCCCAGGGTATATCTTTCACGTCCAGGGCCACACCGTGGTCGGTCACTTCGCTTTCAGGAGATTCCATGGAGAATACATGATAATCGCGCATGTCAAAGTGATCCCCGTTATCGTTTTCGGGAATGCCCGATTCGATATCGTGCGAGGGATAAATATAGAGCCTTCCGTCAAAGAGGTGAACGGAAGGATCTGCCGTAAATAAATGGGGTATAAGGTATCTTGGTTTTTTCATGATTATTTTGTTTTCAATGCTTCTTCAATGATTTTTGATACAACCGGTTTGGGTTTGTTCTGGCGGTCGAATAACAGAGGATAGTCGGTTCTTCCCGGAATGGGCCAGTTATTCCTCCATGACTGCTGATCGCTGACGCCCCAGAGTGTTACCCTGGAAATCATATCTTTATGCCTTAAGAAAATGGAAAAGAAATCTAAGTACCTTTTTTCAAACAAAGTATTCACAGAATCGGGCAATCCCTGTGCGTACGGATTCATTTCCCGCTGGTATTCGAACGAGACGTTCATATCGGCTCCTGCGGTCTGATCAGGGAACGGTAATAAAGTAATATCCATTTCCGTGATCATTATCTTAACGCCCAGGGCCGCAAAAACTTCCATGCTTTTTTCGTATTCGGCCAGGTCCGGGTAATCCATGCCCACGTGGGTTTGCATGCCGATACCGTCTATCCTGAGCCCCGCTGCCTGAAGCTTTTTCACCATAGCCACCACGCCTTCGCGTCTGCCGGGAAGGGCCATGGAATAATCGTTGTAGTAGAGTTCGGAATCGGGATCGGCCTCCCGGGCAAACTGAAACGCCAGTCGAATATAATCCTCGCCAATAATTTCGTAGAATTTGGTTTTGCGGAAGGTTCCGTCATCCATAATGGCCTCATTCACCACTTCCCATTCTTTTACCCGGCCTTTATAATGTTCCATTACCGTCTGAATGTGTGTTTTCATACGCTCTATCATGACTTCCCGGGTCACGTCGTTTCCCTTGCTGTCGGTGAAGAACCACGCAGGTGCCTGGGAATGCCATATAAGAACATGACCGTACATGATCATATTATTCCTTTCGCCGAATTCGACAAATTTATCGGCCAGAGTAAAATCAAATACGCCTTCCTTTGGCTGAAGCCACATGCTTTTCATACAATTTTCAGCCACAATGGCATTGAAATGCTCTTTGATCACCCTGACAGAGGCAGTATCTGTTTCATTAATCTGAGCGGCTTTCATGGCCGTACCTATCAGAAATTTACCGGAAAAAGCCTCTTTAAGCGAAGGCTGTGTTTCCTGATGTGCCTGAGTGTACGCGCCCGCCGACAACGTGGCCAGCCCAAGGAGCATGGTTTTGAAAGATATATTCATAAATCGGTCCTCTGGTTATTTCTTAATTTTCGTTATCTGAACGGCGTGCGGCCAGATCTTCCTGAATCCGTAGTTCCATTTTTTTATTGATCTCATAAAAGAACAGACAGGCAACGCTTACAAAAAATGTGAGGGTAGGGTAAATGCTCAGTGACAGCTTGATCCCGTTTACAGTCTCTGCAGACTGAACGGCAAGTTGTTCGTTGTAACCATAACTTGCCAGGATACCGGCAACAAGGGCTCCGCCAATGCTCAGGCCGGCTTTCAGACCAAATATCATGGCCGAGAATATGATGGCTGTGGCTCTGCGTGAATTCTTCCATTCGGAATAATCGGCCACATCGGCAATCATGGCCCAAAGTAAAGGAGTGGAAATGCCGTAGAAGAATCCGTGTAACATTTGCGTGGCAAAAACGGGCACGATGGCACGGGGGCTGTAAAAGTAGAACATAAGCAGACACAGGGCGGAGAGAAAGAGACTGGTCCCGAACACATCGCGTTTGCCATACCGGTCCGCCAGGGGCTTGGAAATGGCTATTCCAACAAGTGTCATTACAATTCCCATGGCATTGAACAGGCTGAATCCCGATGTGGCCGGATCGGAAGGCCATCCCAGACCGGACAGTTTGCTTATGCCCACCTTTTCAAGGAAATTCGCCAGATGCTCCTGACTCAGGTAGTTTTCAAAATAGTACACGTACATGCCGCCTTTAAGCGACAGGGTAATGAAAATGAAAACAGTCACTATGAGCATGATTATCCAGGGTTTGTTCCTTATCAGGTCATGCAGGTCTTCTTTTATGCTTGATTTTTGTTCAGGTTTGGGAATGATCCTTTCTTTTGTGGTCAGGAAAGTGATGATAAAGAATACTACACCAATGGCTGCAAAAAGCATCATCGTATTCTCGAATCCTTTGGTCCTGTCTCCGTCGCCAAGGAGAAGTGCCAGCGGAAGCAAAAAGCTCTGAACAATCAGCTGGGCAATGGTTACGGCCACGAACCGGTAAGAGGAGAGACTGTTCCGTTCGGACATGTTACCTGTTATCACCCCGCTCAGTGATGCGTAGGGAAGGTTGTTTGCCGAGTAAACAACAACCAGCAACAAGTAAGTGACGAAAGCGTAAACAACTTTTCCGGAAGGACTGAAATCGGGCGTACTGAAGGCCAGTATGGCCATGGCACCAAAAGGCACGGCCGTCCAAAGTATCCAGGGGCGGAATTTACCCCAGCGTGTAGTGGTTCGGTCTGCAATAATGCCCATGATGGGATTGAAGAAAGCTCCGAACATACCACCGAAGAAAATGATGAATGAAGCGGTGCCTGGGGGAATTTTGTATACATCGGTATAAAAAAAGGCGAGAAACGTCATAAGGGTTTGGAAAATCAGGTTAGCCGACAGATCACCCAAACTGTATCCTATTTTTTCTATGACGGAGATCTTTTGTGTAGAATTGCTCATAATCAATAATTAAGGTTTAGATTACTTCAAAATCCAGCGCCTTGAGATCTGAGCCTTTGGAAGAAGAACCATAGAGGATCTGATATTTTCCTGCACGGGGAGCCAGTTCATCAGCCGATTCATCATAGAATTCAAAGGCTTTGGAGTCCAGCTCTATGGAAACAGTGGCAGTTGTTCCTGCAGCTATATTGACCCGTTTGAATCCCTTGAGAGACTTGATGGGTGCTTCGGGGTTGTCCAGACTTTTGACATATACCTGGACAACTTCGTCTCCATCGTACGTGCCGCTGTTGGTCACCGGGATGGATATCTTAACGCCATTGCCGGCCTTGACGCTTTTCCTGGAGAGGGTGGCGTTCCCATAGTCGAAAGTGGTGTATGAAAGACCGTAGCCGAAAGCATACAAAGGTTCTCCGCGAAAGTACCTGTAGGTGCGTCCTTCCATGTCATAATTTTCAAAATCAGGCAGTTGGTCTGTGGACTTGTAAAAAGTCACCGGTAGTCTGCCGGCAGGGTTGTAGTCACCAAAGAGCACGTCGGCAACAGCAAGTCCTGTAGCCTGTCCTCCGTACCATGCCTGCAGCAATGCATTGTATTGGGTTTCAACATCCCCGAAACCGATAGCACTCCCCGAGCAATTCACCAGGATGACCGGCTTGCCGGTTTTGTGCATGGCTGCAAGAAGTTCCTTCTGCACGTCAGGAAGCTCGATCCTGGTGCGGTCCCCGCCGTTGAATCCATCCAGGGAAACGGGCATTTGTTCACCTTCCAGCCTGGCAGAAATTCCTCCTACCACAATGATGGCGTCCGCATTCTTCACCCTTTGGGCAAGAGCGCTAAACTCGGCCAGATTCCTTTCTGTAAGGCTGAAGCTAAGGAATGCAAAGCCCTGTCCACCCTTGGTGAAATCCACCTGGATATTGTAAGTCTGCCCCTTGACCACAGGGAAGGTGGTGGAAGGAACTGTTGATCTGAACCAACCGAATCCCCTGGCAGGTTCTTTCTGTTGAGCAACAGTCCTGCCGTTCACTGTGAACTTGTATGTGTCGCTTCCAAGCAGGGAATAGTACATATTCCCGGTAAAACCGGCAACGAATTTACCTGTCAGTCGGGCAGAAATGTCAGTCTGGTTGACATTGTCTGCAAAGCGATAATCGCCGAAGGTACGCATGTTCACTGTCTTGTAATAACCAGAATTGGCCGGTGTCCCTTCGAATTCCTGGTTGTTGAAAAACTCGGCATACAAACCCTGGCCTTCGTTGATGTCTCCCATATGGTCTGTGGTCAGGTATATGTCAACGAGTTCGCAGGCCTTGTCGTAAATGATCTCGGTCCCAGGTACAGCCTTTCTGATTGCGTCCACTATGGAGATTGTGTTCTCTGCTGTTGGAATGCCGTTATAATTGCCGTTATGCATGGATACGTCGTTTGCGTTAGGTCCGACAACTGCGATTGTCCTGATATCTTTGGAAAGTGGGAGTACTCCGTCATTTTTCAGCAGTACCATGGATTCCCTGGCAGCTTCCAGGGCGAGCCGGGTATTGGCAGGGCTGCTCAGGACGCTTTCATCAAGATCCTTCCACGGAATCATGTCTTCAGGATCGAACATGCCAAGCTCAATACGTGAACGCAGGATGCGCCTGAGTGCTATATCAAGGTCTGTTTCATTGATAAGTCCTTTGTTGAGGCTTTCGATCAGCGCTTCATAGCTGGTACCGCACTCCAGGTCGGTTCCGGCAAGAACAGCCGCAGCACTGGCCGTTGCAGCGTCGGGGTGGGTTTCGTGCTGTCCCTTGGTATAGAAATTGTTAATGGCACTGCAGTCAGAAAGGACCAGTGATTTGTAGCCCCACTTGTCGCGGAGAATGTCCTGGAGAAGTCTGTCGCTGCCACAACAGGGTTCACCTTCATACCTGTTGTAAGCGCACATTACCTCCTGAACGTTCCCTACCTGTACAATTTCTTTGAATGCAGGAAGATAGGTTTCCCAAAGGTCTCTCATGGAGACTGTTGCGTCAAAGCTGTGCCTGAGAGGTTCCGGTCCGCTGTGCACAGCATAGTGCTTTACGCAGGCATGCGTCTTGAAATAATCCTTATGATCACCCTGCATTCCCTGTACTGTGGCTGTGCCCATCACGCCCGCCAGATACGGGTCTTCTCCACTCGTTTCCTGGCCGCGGCCCCATCTTGGATCACGGAAGATGTTGATATTCGGACACCAAAACGAGAGACCCTGATGCCATATGCCTCCGGTTGCCTTAGTCTTTCCGAACTCGTTGTGATCGGTAGTGTTCCATACGGCACGCGCCTCATCTGATACGGCAGAGTATATTTCATACTGTTGTGCGGCATCGAATGTTGCAGCCAGTGCAATGGACTGGGGAAATACGGTGACATTATCATAGCAGATTCCATGGCAGGCCTCGTTCCACCAGTTGTAGGCGGGGATCCCGAGCCGGTCCACAGAGATGGAACCGTTCATCATGAGTCCGACTTTTTCTTCCGGAGTCAACAGGGTGATGAGATTCTCCACACGTTTGTCTACTGAAAGACGCGGATTTAAAAATGGATACTCGTAGCTCTTGTTGTTGCATGAAACAAGAATGCTCAGCGCAGCTGCGACTGCAAGTACTTTAAAATGTTTCATTTATCAGAAAATTAAGTTAATATGTCAATCATTATATTTAAATTGGATTTCTCTCATGGGCCGTGCAGGATCGTTTGTTACAAGGAAAACGCTGAACTGAGCCGCACGTGATTTTGCCTTGATTTTCTTGCGTTGACCCGGAGGAATCACTTTTCCATTATTGATATTGGCACATGCAGAGCTTTCAGTCTCCACCGAACGAATATGGAGATCTGCATTGCCTCTGTTAAGGATTATGAAACTTCCTTCAAAGCGGCGGGTGATCATGTTCCTGTCAAGTGCGACCATGGAAGGAGAGATCACCATATCAGGGGTCTCCCGGCACGAAGCATTAAAATGATCAATGCCTATGAAAGAAGTAGATAACGTAAAGGAATTCCTAGCCCCATCCACCCATATTTCAACTATATCCTTTTTTATCCCATAGGCATCGGGACTATCGGGAATTGAAAAGTCAATGCCAATCATTGCTGTTGTGCCGGGAGCAAGTGATGGCGGGCAATCAAAAACTGCATGGAAAGACTGTTCAATCGGGTTAAGATGTAATGCTACCGTATCGGACGATGTATTGATTACGGACAAGCTTTGCGTAGCATGTCCTCCAATCGTTATGTATCCCATATTGATTTTGTCCGTGGTGGCATATACGTGGTCAGTGATCCTGTACCTGAACTGTTCATCCCGGCTTCGGACTTCCGGGATCACATCTGCTGTCAGGCTGAGTGAAACCAGCAATGCTCCCTCAAATTCATAGATGTCCACATATCTGTAAACTTTACCCATAGTTCCGGCAGGGTTGAACCCGATGATTATTTCTCCCGTTTCCCCGCTTTCATATGAATCCGCGGTAAATAGAGCGTTAATACAGCTGCAGCTGGGAGCAATGCGTCCGAATTTCAACGTCCGCGAAGATGTGTTGACAAAATGGAAGGTATGAAAAACCGTGCCGTCGGACTCCTTTATGCTGCCCAGATCACTGGAAACCGAATCGAACCTGAGCGGGGATGAAATTCCCTTATCATGTCCGAACAGGAGTGGACTTATAAGCATATATGAAAGCAGGCAATAAACGATCCTATACATTTAAACAAACATAGAATAAAAAGAGGCTGTTCGCAATAAGATGAACTCTTATCAGAAGAAATGGTCTGTTTTTTAAATATGAGATCATGCAATTACAACCTAGTATTTGTCGTGTGAATTGATTCTGCAACATTTTGGCAGAATACGTCAATGGTTTGGGATTGCGTTATTATTTTTTTGTAGAAGCCAATAATCCAAATCGTGTGGAAATGAAACGTAATCTATTAGTCCTTCTGGTCTTTTTTTCTTCAGTTACGTTAGCTCATGCGCAAACTCCCTCCCGATACAATTTGTCCGGAAAGACGTATCCCCTTGTCAACAAGGACAATTCTGTCACATTCACATTCTACGCTCCATCAGCCAATGCAGTGGTGCTGTCATTTGGGCGGGATTATATGATGACCAGGGATAAAAACGGTATCTGGAGCGTCACCTCTGACCCGCTGGCGGAAGGGTTCCATTATTATTCCCTGAAAGTGGGAGGACTTTCGTTTGCTGATCCTTCAGTGTACACATTCTATGGCACCGGCCGCTACTCCGGTGCCATGGAAGTGCCAGAGAATGAGGAAGATAGAAATTGGTATATATGCCTGGAAAACATATTCCCCGCGGAGCGGTGCGTTCTGTTAAATACTGGTCCGAGGTATGTAGGGAGTATCGGCGCATGTATGTTTACACGCCTGCGTGTTACGAGAAAAATCCGGATAGGCGTTATCCGGTACTCTACCTTCAGCACGGGGGCGGGGAAGATGAAACAGCCTGGTCAAATCAAGGTAGGATGGACAATATTCTGGATAACCTAATAGCTGCCGGGCAGGCAGTTCCAGTGATAGTAGTAATGGACAAGGGATATGCTTCCATGACCGACTTTCAGAACACGGAAAGAAATAGTGACATGTTTGATTTCACAGCTTTTGAGCGTTTGATGGTGGAAGAACTTATCCCCATGATAGATGCCGGGTACAGAACCCACGCCAACAGGAATAGCAGGGCTATCGCCGGACTATCCATAGGAGGATTCCAAAGCTGGAGCATAGGTCTTTCACATATGAATCTTTTCTCTTATATAGGAGGTTTCAGCGGATCAGGCATGACCGATTCTCCCGGGAACTATCCCTCCTCTTTGAATGAACAGATGAGGCTGCTTTTTGTAAGTATCGGGACCGAAGAGCCTGAACAGATGTTTGCAGGGGTGAAAGCATTTCACGATATACTGGATGAACAGGGTGTCAGGCATATTTATTATGAGTCTCCGGGGACAGCTCATGAATGGCTCACATGGCGCCGTTCACTAAACCTGTTCACTGAATTGTTGTTCAAATGATCTGAATGAAATGGACCGGATTAATCAGGTAGTATGTTCTTCTGCTCTCAGATCCTTTACAAAGGAGGAAGGAGAAATATTGAACTGCTTCTGGAAACAGGTCGTGAAATACGAAGGAGAAGAAAAACCAACCAGGTAAGCTACTTCATTGATCCTGTATTCCTGGGTCGATAACATTTCTGCCGCTTTTTTCAATCTGCACAGGCGAATATACTCATTGGTGTTCAACCCGGTATTGGCCTTGATCTTGCGATAAAGCGTTGACTTACTTGTTCCGAGCAATGTGGTGAGCGTATCAATTCCCAGATCTTGTTCTGCCATATGCTTCATGATAGTATTATGTAGTTTTTCCATGAATACTTTCTCGGTGGTGCTAAAGGAAAGACTGTTGAAATGGGAAAGAGGGGAATTGGCGAATTGTCTGTAAGCTATTTCCTTATTCTTGAAGAGATTTGAGATGTTTGCCAACAAAAGCTCAATAGAGAAAGGCTTTTCTATGTATCCGTCTGCACCCACTTCAAGGGTTTCAATATGCGTTTCTACGCCAACGGCTGCTGTCAGAAGTATTACCGGAATGTGGCTGTACTCCATGTTTTTCTTTATGAAGTTGCAAAACTGGCAACCATTCATTACAGGCATCATAAGGTCAGTGACCACCAGGTCTATCTTCTGTTCCTTTATGATTTTCATTCCTTCCTCACCGTTTGAAGCTGTATAGACATTGTATTCAGTTGAGAGTTCTTTGGAAAGGTAACGTCTCATTTCTGCCGCGTCTTCCACTATTAAAATTGTATGTCTGCTGCTATCCGAATCGTTGTCGGTGTCGGAAAGATAAGCCCCTGCTTCATCCTGGGCATCATCTTGATTCTGAATGAGAGAGGGTTGAACCAGTGGCAGAGCCAGAACAAATGAGTTCTTATCTTTCACTTCAGGGTCCAGTATCAGGGTGCCTTTGTGAAGGTTGGTGAGTGTTCTGGCATATGGAAGACCCAATCCTGTACCGTTGCTTCCTTTTAGCTGGGCTGATACAGTCTTGATCTGATAAAACGGACTGAAAATCTTCTCTCTGTCATCGCCCTGGATGAGGTCTCCGTTGTTGGTAATGCGGATAACCACTTTCTGATCAATTTCAGACACACTAAGGGTCAATGCTATGCTGTCCTTACAATATTTGACAGCATTTGAAAGCATGTTGCTGACGATCTTTTTGATCATATCGGCAGAGCACATGACCATGACAGGCTGGTCAGGGATATTGACCGAGTAGGAAATATGTTGTTCTTTTGCGGCTTTGGCAAAGTATTCCCAAGTCTTACGCACGATAGTACAAATATCTTCTTTGAAAAATTGGAGAGAGAGCTGGTTTTTCTCCATCTTTCTTATGTCCAAAAGTTGGTTGGTAAGTTCCAAAAGCCTGTTTGTGTTGGACTTGATGGTCATTATGTCATCTTTTGATGCCTCGGTATATTCATTATTAAGAATGATTTTCTCAATAGGCATCTTGATAAGTGACAGTGGTGTGCGGATTTCATGAGTGATATTGGTAAAAAAATTGATTTTCGCATCGTATATCTCTTTTTGTTTCAACGCTTCCATCTGCTCAAGCTTACTTGTTTCCTCGATTTTTCTTTTCTTGAATATAAGGAAAAGAACATAGGCGGCAGCGGATGCAACTAATAGCACATATACTATATAGGCAAATACTGACTTGTGGAAAGGAGGAATGACAATGATGGACAGGCTTTTGTACGATTCCGGAGAATCATTGCCAATGACTCGTACATCAAAGCTGTAGCGTCCGGGATTCATGTCCGTTAATACGACCGTGTTATCAGAAGTGACTTTCCTGATGGATTTGCGGCTTCCGCTTGATAGGACATACTCGTACTGGGGGGCACTGATGTTTGAGAAGCTAAGAGTAGAAAATGAAATGGAAAGATAAGCGGCATCGGCTTGCCTGATCCGGATCCTGTCGGAGATAATGGCAGATTTACCGTCAAACCTGGTATCACTAAGTGTTTCATCAATTCCGGTGTGGATATTCTGGATGTAAAGAGGAGAAGAAGTAATAGGATCCCAAAGGTTGGCAGGATTGAAAGTTATCATACCATTGATGGTGCCAAGGAAGATCTGGCCGGAGGGAAACTGATTACAGGAGCCGTAGGAGAATTGGTTGCCAACAAAGTCGTTGTTATCCAAATAGATCTTCAACACAGTGCCCGTCACGGGATCGACGGTGGCAAGACCTTTGGTCGTGGAAACCCATAACAAACCTTTTTGATCCTGGGTAATGGCACAGGCGATATTGGAAGGAAGACCATCCTGGCGGGTGATATGTTTAAAGGATATCGTGCCTTCCAGAGATGTCCTGCATAAACCTCCGCCTTCGGTAGCCACCCATAACATATGTGTGGAATCTTCAAAGAAATGTGTGATGTAATTTGATTCAAGCCCAAAACCAGGAGTTGCCTTATTGATTGTTGCAAAAGTTTTCAGGCCGTCTTTACTGAAAAAAATGCCGGCACCATAAGTTCCGACCCATATGGTACCAAAACTGTCCTGATACAGGGTATGAATGAAACGGTGACCGGGGCCATCAACAAAAACAAAGGTTTCTGTGGACCTGTCATACCGGTACAAGCCATATATGGTACCAAGCAAGATAGTATCATCGCCGGTCTTGATAATGCAAACACATTGGTTTGAAGGAAGTTCCACTTTCCCGGATATTTTTTCAGTGTCAAGGTCAAATAAATAAAGACCGTCATTGAATGTGGCAATCCAAAGCATTTTTCCTTCCTGGAGCAAACCGTGGATATTGAGTCCCGCAGGGAATTCTTCATTCTTTGAAACACATATCACCCGCCTTTCCTTGATAATCAATTTGTTCAGATTGCCGTCTTCTGTCCCTACCCACAGATTGCCACGGTCATCGGAGACCAGGGCATGAACCAGCTTTCCGTAAAGGGTCCCTTCTTTTCCCGTATAGAATAATTGGGAGAAATTGTTTCTTCTGTTATGCCAAAGATTCAATCCTCCGTAAAAGGTTCCCATCCATACATTCCCTTCATTATCTTCCAGCATGGTTAATACATTGGTATTGCTCAATGCCATTACACCCGAATCGTCAACCAGTGTGGCATATCCTTCATCGTCATTGTAGACTACCAGTCCGGCCATTGTACCTATCCAGTATTCGGACTCTGTCCTTGGCAACAGACAATTGATCGTGTATCCTGCATTGGTCAGATAGTCACAGTTCCCGCTATCGATATCCAGTCTGATAAGGTCATAATGGTTGGTTGATATCAATAGTTTTGTATCGTTTATCGCCTCAATGTATACGGGGTATGTGTCGGAAGTCATTGTTTTTTCAGTGATCACCGGAAATACCTCAAAATAATCGGTACGGGGATTGTACCTACGAACGTCTCCCTCATAGGTTGTGAACCATATATTCCCTTCTTTATCAATGCATGAGTGCAATGCGGTAAAATTTCTTTCAGAGGAATACCGTACATAGGAACCTGTACTTCTGTCCAACTTGAAGATTGAATTGGATGAGATGAACCATACGTTGTTGTCCTTGTCCACATCGATATCAAAAAAACGGTGCCCGTCAAGCTCTTTCACACTGGTGATCTTATCGGTGTATGGATCATAGAAACCGGTCCCGTTGGTCGAATAATACCATAGCAAGCCATCATGATCTTCACACAGGGCAAGAGTCATCGAGTTAATACTGCTTCTGAGATCAGGATCGTCAATAACAGTGAAATCATTGCCATTGAAACGACAGATTCCATCCTTGGTACCAAACCAGAGGAATCCGAAATGATCCTGGATGGAGCAAGTGACCGTATTATTCGGCAGACCATCTTCACTCTTGTAGTGTTTGAAGTAATATTGCTCGATACCACTTGCTTTTAGGCATACGGCAGCCAGAAGGCAAACCGTCAGTATGAACTGTTTCATATATTAAATGACCAAAAATTCAATGTTACGAAGATACTCAAACTCATGTAATAAATCGTTCAAATACTTGCAATATTGGGTCTTGTTAAGTGCTGTACTTTCTTGTTCAACAATGTTAAAGCGGTAATCCGAAGATTCAGGAATGAGAAAAAAAGGGTCTTGGAGGCAAATTGCACCCATTGATTCTATTATCGTTCATATACTTTGAGTTTTGATTCATCTCAATGGATATTAGCGTCACTTGGTACCTAATGACTGATTAACAAACCAATATGAATCCATTTTGAAATTTGGTTCCTCGGCAGATTAGTAATTTTAAAATCAAAACTGTTTTACCTAATTTCATTTAACCTATTAACTAATTATGATTAAAAAATTGCTAAATGTAGTCAAAATCGCATTGATTTTAGCCGCATGTGTTACGAGTATAGGCTCCTATGCCCAGACTCGAGCAATTAGCGGTAAAGTCATCGATGCTGAAGGTAATCCAATTATTGGAGCCTCAGTGGTTGTTGTCGGCAATGACCGAATTTATACGGTTACCGACCTGGATGGTCAATTTTCGCTGCAAGTTCCGACCGGAGCGAATTTGAGGATCTCATTCATTGGTTATGTATCGCAGGTGATCCCCATAGGTGACCAACGAACTTTTGAAATAGCGATGGTCGAGGATATGGAACTCCTTGAGGAAGTCGTGGTGGTCGGGTATGGTGTCCAAAGAAAAAGCGATGTTACCGGAGCCGTATCATCTGTCAGGGAAGTTGACCTTGCAAACCGTACTACTTCCGATGCAGCCAGTGCTTTACAAGGAAAGGCAGCAGGTGTTCAGATCCTGAATTATTCAGCAGCTCCCGGCGCAGGCTCACAAATCCGGGTCCGCGGGTATTCTTCCAATTCATCCTCAGGCCTGGGGCCACTGCTTATTGTTGATGGTCTTCAGGTAGACAACATTCAGTATCTGGACCCCCAGATGATCGAATCCATGGAGGTTCTGAAGGATGCGGCATCAGCTGCTATTTATGGTGCCCAGGCGGGTAACGGAGTGGTGCTGATCACTACCAAGACCGGCAGAAAAATGGGTGGCGGTCAGGTCTTCTATAATTTCCAGAATGTATGGAATTCACTGGGCAAGGCGCCTGAAGTAATGAATGCAGAGCAGTATATTGACTATAAAATTGCTGAAGGTGTTCTTACACAACAACGTCTGAATGAGCTTGGGTATGACGGTACAGATACCAATTGGGCTAAAGAGGTGTTTACTACCAGTCTGACCAAACGTCACACCGTTGGCTTTATGGGAGGAAATGACCGGGGCCAGTTTTATACTGCACTCAGCTATGTCAGTGATGACGGTATAGTAAAGGGAGACAAGGATCTTTATGAACGTCTTTCAGCCCAGATCAACGCTGATTATAAAATCAAGGATTGGCTTACAGTCGGGACAAACACTTCTATTGAAAAGTGGAAAACCAGATCGGTCAGCCAGCACACTGAGTATGGATCCTTCATGATGGGAACACTGACACAGGATCCTCTAACACCTGTGTATTTTCCTACTTATAATGACCTTACCCAGGATTTGAAGAATCACTATGACGCCGGTGACAACATCCTGGGTGATGAAAACGGATTTTATGCCGTTTCAAGGTACGCCGAGACTGACTCGGGTCACCCGTTCGTACAGAGAGATAAGGAAGATGTTGAGAATCAGGGGATAAGTGTACGTGGTACGCTATTCGCCAACTTAACTCCCATCAAGGGTCTGACGATCACCTCACGGTTTGGATACCGAATTTATCAGAGTTATTACACTAGGTATGCCCCTCCGTATTATGCCAACTCAATGGCTTATAAAACTAATTATGATATCCAGGCCAATGCGAACCACGGATTCTACTACCAGTGGGAAAACTTCGCCAACTATACTTTCAATGTTCTGAAGAATACATTCACCCTCATGGGAGGTATGTCTTATATACAGAACAACACTTTTGGTGTCAACGGAACGGGTACCGGTCCTAATCCTCTTCAGGGATATGCTCCGAACTTCCGCTATTTGTCTTATCTGAACAACAATCCGGATACATCAAAAACTGTGACAAGTTCTCCCGGAGTATCCTCCAATCTTTCTTACTTCGGACGTATCCACTGGAATTATGCAGACAAGTATAATATCCAGGTAAACTTCCGTGCAGATGCGTTTGATTCATCAAAACTACCAGTTGATGCCCGCTGGGGATACTTCCCTTCAGTATCGGCAGGTTGGGTGCTTACCAATGAATCATTCATGCAAGGGATCAGCAAAGAGGCCCTCTCCTTTCTTAAGATCCGCGGATCCTGGGGTGTGAACGGTAATATTGCCGTATTGAACAATTATCCTTATGCAACTACCATTTCCTACAATGCCAACTATTATCAGTATGATCCCGCCTCTCCTAATGTAACTTACGGATCCAGTCCCTCCGGACTTGCGAACCCTAACCTTAGGTGGGAAACTTCTGTTCAATGGAATGTTGGTTTGGAGGCACGTTTCCTGAACAACCGACTTTCCCTGGCTGCTGACTATTACGAAAAGAGAACCGATGACCTTCTTGTCAGTATTGCTCCAGTTGCCGAGGTGGGAGTGGGATCTTCTACCATCAATGCCGGAGAGGTTATGAACAAAGGGGTAGAGCTCGAACTGGAATGGAAAGATTCAAAAGGAGACTTCTTTTATTCAATCAATGCAAACATGGCATACCTTAATAATAAGGTAACATTTCTTGATCCCACCATTTCCAGGATTACGGGTATGTCAGCACCTCAGGGGTATGAGACGTTCTCGGCGTTTGAGGTGGGATACCCGGTTTGGTATATGAGAGGTTATCAATACGAAGGGGTGGATAGCGCAACAGGTAAACCGATCATAGCAGATCTGAACGGGGACGGTCAAATTAATAACCTTGACCATACGATGATCGGTTGCGGTATTCCTGACCTGACTTATGGTCTGACCATCAAACTTGCATGGAAGGGTATTGACTTTACATTATTCGGTACGGGTACTTATGGTAATGAGATCTTTGCCATACATCATAGAACTGACCGTCTGTTCTACAACTCATTGGAGTATTTCCACAAGAATGCCTGGACAGAATCCAATAAAAATGCCTCCATGCCCAGTGCTATCAGTGTGGCTACTGACGCACAATTCTGGGGCTCAAGTGCCTCGATATTCGACGGATCATACTTCAAGATCAAACAGATCCAGCTAGGTTACACGCTTCCCCGCAAGTGGACACAGAAGATCTTCATTAGCAGTTTGAGAATCTATGCTTCTCTGGATGATTATTTCACTTTCTCAAAGTATCCCGGTATGGATCCTGAAACAGCACACGCCGGAAATGCCAATTCCATGGGCTATGACAAGGGGTCCTATCCTACCAGGAAGAAAGCTGTGATAGGTATTAACATTGCATTCTAATAACCCAATTTAGATTATTATGAAAAAATATATCATTCCCATTTTGTTACTAACCTTAGGTTTGAGTTCTTGTAACAAACTCCTTGAGATCGATCAGAAGGGAGTCATTTCCACGGACTCCTTCTACCAAACCGATGCCGATGCCGAATCTGCGTTGGTTGCTGCTTACGAGAATGCGAGTTATGGATTAGTCAGACATAACGATTATATCTACTCTCCATACAATGCATTGCTTACTTACCCGTCTGACGATATCTACGCTGCCGGAGCCTTTTACGGTGACAACGATTTTCTTGCGCAGCTGACTGAGTTCCGTTATGACATAAACAACCAGGCCATTAGTAATCAATACAAAGGTTTTTATAAAGTGATCTACGGGGCAAACCTGGTAATTGATAATTTTGAATATGGCGCAAGTGCAGTAAAGGACAGGTGTATTTCAGAAGCAAGGGTTCTTCGTGCTTTCAGTCACATGATGCTTGCCATTCTCTGGGGCACTCCCCCCATAGTTGACCATGTACTGACCGGTGCGGACCGGCCTGGAAATTCCGAGAGCCAGGAAGCCGTTCTCAGATGGGCTGCCGCCGAGTGTATTGACGCTGCCAAATATCTGGATGAAAGACAAAGCACAGCAGATAAAAAAGGAACTGCCAAGATCACCAAAGGTGCTGCCTATGCCTTTGCCGGTAAGGCACTTATGTTTGCTAAAGATTACTCTGCCGCTAAGACTGAATTGAAAAAAGTTATTTCTTCCGGCAAGTATGCCCTTGTTCCCGGAAACAGGATTGGCGAGAATTTCCATGTTGCAGGTGACGGCAATGAAGAAAAGATCTTTGAATTAAACCACGTGTACAATTCCAACATAGGGACCTGGAGTGGTCGTATACAGCGTTCCACCTGGATGCAGATAAATCTTTGGAACTGGCGTGCTGACAGATTGGGAGGCACACCGACCCACCTCTTTGGTGGAGGCTGGGGAATGATCCATCCTACCGCTGCGTTTGCCGAAGCACTCATAGCCAATGACGGTTATGATTCGTATCGCCGCAAGGCATGGCTCTTAACTTATGATGAGGTTCTTTATGATATGCCTTATCTTAGCGATAGTGATAATCCCACACGTGAGGATAAGGAGAAAGATCCCCGTCGCGGTATCGTAGAACCTGTGGGTCTGTATGGATGTGAAGGTTATTTCCATCTTAAAATGATTGCTCTTGCATCTGATGTCATACAAGGTTCGTATTCAGACGTTAACTTTCTGATTATGAGGTATGCAGAGGTGCTTCTGATGTATGCAGAATGTTGTGCCCAGACAAACGATAACGATGGACTCCAATATCTGAACATGGTGCAGCAGAGAGCAGGTTCTCAAACCATAAGTACTGCCCTTACCCTTGATGCGGTTAAGAAGGAGAAACAGTTTGAAATGTGGATGGAAGGTTGCCGTTTCATTGACCTGCTACGTTGGGGCGAAGCCGCTGCAAAACTTGCCAAGAACGGGGACAGCATTCCTACGTTCAAAGACAAATTCGCTACAGAAAACAGTGGCAAGCACGAAGGTTTCGTTGATTGGTCAAATTCGAATGTGAATCAGGGAAAAGAACACGGTTTCAAGGCAGGAAAGCATGAACTGTATCCTTTCCCCTTCAGCGAAACGTCTATCAATGAAAACATAGTACAAAATCCTGGTTGGTAAGTTTAAGTTTTGGTTAGGTTTCCAATAGGTTTTTTTGTGCGGGAGTGGATTCCATCACCGGGGTCCACTCCATTTATATCTGATTTAATGATACCATAATAATATTACAAACACAATTATCCCATGAGATTATCAGCATTGTCAGTTATAGGGGCCGTATTCCTTATGCTTACCGCATGCAATTCCAATCCACGGCCGGGAGAAAGAATACGTGAAGTGATCCAGCCGGGAGAACAAGCGCCGTTTGCCGATCCCGGACAGAGGAATTTTGGTGGTTTCCAGAGGAGAGATACAACCGGCAAGGCTCCTGCGCCACGTCCAAGATTCAAGATGCCTGAAGTCAGTATAGTACATTTCAACGACCTGGTCATGAGCGATCCGTTCATTTATCCGCATCCGGAAACGAAGACTTATTACCTAACCAGTTCCGGTGGATGGATGTATAAAAGTCAGGACCTAAAAATGTGGACGGGCCCTTTTAAAATTATTGACATCGAAGGATTATGGCTGGAAAAAGCCGGATTTGCCGCAGCAGCGGAGGTTCACAGGATAGGAGACTTCTATTATTATGCCGGCACATGGAGTGACCACAGTGATCTTATAGAGCAAGTCCCCAGAAGATACAATGTTCCTCACAACCAAACCTATCTGCTCAGGTCAGATAATCCCGAAGGTCCGTATACCTCTTTTGCCATTGAACCCGGTTATGACTACCAGCCTCGTGACTGGGATTGTATAGATGGGACTCTCTATGAAGAGAACGGGAAGATCTATATGATCTTTGTACACGAATGGACACAGCTTATTGACGGTACAATGGATTACATTGAACTCGCTCCTGACCTGAGTTATACCGTTTCCAGGAAACCGGTTACCATGTTCCGTGCATCAGAGGCTCCTTGGTCGATGGAAATGAATTCCATTGGTGAAGCCACTTTTGGTCTGAAAATGCCGGGTTGGGTCACAGACGGGCCCCAGATGTTCCGGACACAAACCGGTAAGCTGGGGATGCTCTGGTCCAGCTGGGGCAAAGAAAGATATGTACAGGGAATTGCTTATTCGGAATCCGGGACCATTGCCGGTCCCTGGTTGCAGGAAGAAGACCCGTTCCTGTCCAACAATTCCGGACATGGAATGTTGTTCAGAACATTTGAAGGCAAGCTTGTTTTCCTGGTTCATCACGCTGCAGAAAACGGCCCCAGGAAACCGCAATACTGGAATGTGGATGATTCCGGAGATAAACTCGTTTTAGGCAACCGTATAAATATCTGATCTTATGAAAAGACTGTTTTTAGTTCTTTCCCTCTTTTTTATAGTCTTCCTGGCAAAGGCGCAGGACAAAAACTTCCATATTTTTCTGTGTCTGGGACAGTCCAACATGGAAGGAGCTGCCAGAATTGAAGCTCAGGACACGGTGAATGTAAGCGAACGTTTTCTGATGATGGCCGCAGTGGACGATCCGTCCCGGGGACATGTAAAAGGCCAATGGTACAAGGCCGTCCCTCCTCTTTGCAGAGAGAAAACGGGCCTTACTCCGGTAGATTATTTTGGCCGTACTTTGGCAGAACAGCTTCCTGAAGATCATTCTATTGGCGTAATAAATGTTTCTATTGGCGGATGCAAGATAGAAGCTTTCATGAAAGATCAGATTGCAGAGTATGCAAAAACAGCCCCGGAATGGATGATCCCTATGCTCAAGGCATATGACAACGATCCCTATAAGTGGCTGGTTGATCTTGCTAAAAGAGCACAGAAAGACGGAGTCATTTCTGGGATTCTGCTTCACCAGGGTGAGTCAAACATCGGCGAAGAGGATTGGCCGCTCAAAGTGAAGAGTCTATATGAGAATCTCCTTAAAGACCTGGATCTTGAAGCTGAAAATGTTCCTCTTATTGCCGGAGAAGTTGTTAATGCGGACAGGGGAGGAAGATCTGCCAGTATGAACACCATAATTGACAAGTTGCCGGAGACCATTCCCACGGCTCATGTGGTATCATCAAGCGGTTGCACACAGTTTTTTGACCAGATACATTTTGATGCAGCCGGCTATCGTGATATGGGCAGACGTTATGCTGCCGTCATGCTCCCTCTTATGGGATACGAAGCGCCGGTTTCCCGTATGTATCATGTGCCCGTGGAATCTCCCATCATCCATCGTTTTGGAGGCGGAGTGACATTCAATATCAGAGCCCCTCATGCCAAATCGGTTCTTTTATCTTCACAGTTCCTGAAGGAAAACGTTTCGTTGACTATGAACAGGGAGGGCATCTGGAGTGTAACACTTAGGGTAGAGAATCCTGATATTTATCCTTATAATTTTATTGTAGACGGTGTAACCGTTTCTGATCCCTCCAATACAGAATTATTCCCTAACGAAGGGTTCAAAGCCAGCCTGCTTACCGTTCCTGATGAAAAGGCTTTGTATCACGTTAACGATGTTCCGCACGGACGCGTGACATGGTGCACCTATAAATCTGACGTTCTTGGCACATACCGCCCCTTATTGGTTTACACTCCGGCAGGATACGAAACCGGGGATAGATCGTATCCCGTTTTCTATCTGGTCAGTGGAACCACAGATACAGAGGAAACATGGTTCAAGGTGGGTAAAGTCAATACGATTCTTGACAACCTTATTGCCCAGGGACAGGCCAATCCCATGATCGTGGTAATGCCATACGGCAATATGATGATAGGGACGCCAATGCCTTCGTCGCTTCAGGCAGCAGAGATGTACGGTGTATTTGCAAAAGAAATGACTGAATGCATAATGCCCTATGTCGAGAAAGAGTTTCGTACGCTCCCGGGACGCGATAACAATGCTATTGCCGGATTCTCGCGTGGAGGCGGCCAATCATTATTCACTGCCTTCTCCCATATGGATCAATTCGCCTGGGTCTGTTCCTATAGCGCTTATCTTACTCCCGAAGTCATGGACCTCTATTTCCCGTTCTTCACTAAATCTCCCGATGACATTAATGCTCAATTCAAACTCATGTGGTTTGGAGTGGGAGAAGATGATTTCCTTTACAGGGACGTTGTAAAGAACAGGGAGTATTTCGATACCAGGGGAATCTCCTACCAGTCGCTGACAACAAAAGGCGGTCATACATGGATGAACGCGAGAACATATCTGTCCACCACACTGCAATTACTTTTTAAATAAATATTTCCACCTATGAAAAACCGCCCGTTATGAAACCCAAATTTCTATTAGTATCCTTTCTGATCCTCTCTGTATTTTTCCCGAAAGCACAGGCACAGAATTTTCATATCAACGATCTGGAGTATTTCGAGGAAAGAGGTGTTAATTTACTGGTTTACAGTAATAAATATGCCGGCATGTTTTGCGATGAAAAACTTGCAGCTATTGAATTAATTCAACGTGGCGAGAGAATCAGTACCGGGGGCGGCATCCGCCTTATGAACACTCCGGAGCAATGGGATATTTTCCCGGAGCTGGTCAACAGAACCGTAGATCGTACAGAGAATTCTATTGAAGTGGAGCTTTGCTACAAAGAATATGATTTTACTTCTAAAGTGAAAGTAACCTCTTCAGGCAAAGGGTTCAAGATCGCTGTGTATCTGGACCGGCCTGTCCCGGAAATATTGGTTGGCCGTGCCGGTCTCAACTGGGAGTTTTTTCCCGCGACTTTCTTTGGCAAAACGTATATGATGGACGGGATTCCGGGAATATTGCCCAAATACCCGGCAGACAATACCTACATGCTTCCCAGAAGCGAAAAGATTGAGCAATTCTACAAACTTTCAACTTTCGATGACAGAGGACGTAATGAGTTCATTGTTCCCCATCCTTTCTCAAAGGGAAACAAACTGGTTCTCGCTCCTGAAGACGCCGATGTTCGCGTATCCATTTCTTCCGAATCTGAAATAAACCTTTTCGACGGCAGAAATCTTGCCCAGAACGGCACTTATGTGGTCCGGTCATATATTCCTGCCAACAAAACCGGAAAGGTCCTTGAATGGTACGTTGAGCCTTCTTACGACGCCGCCTGGGTACGTGAACCCAATGTGGGCTTCTCGCAGATTGGCTATACTCCGGCTCAGAAGAAAGTAGCCGTTGTGGAACTTGACAAGAATGCAGCTCCCGTAGAGACAGCAGATATTATCCGTATTTCCGACAAGGGAGATGAAGTGGTGGCTTACAAAGCTCCGGTCAAGCCATGGGGCGTATTCAACAACCGGTACAATTATGCTACTATTGATTTCACCGCTGTACAGGAATCAGGTCTTTATTGCATTTGTTTTGACGGTTTCAGGACCAATGTATTTCCCATAAACAAGGATGTATACAATGGTAAATGGCATGCGTCCATGGATGTATTTCTTCCGGTTCAGATGGACCATATGGAAGTGAACGAAGGATATCGTACCTGGCACGGACGTTCTCACATGGATGACGCCCTTCAGGCTCCGGTCAATTATGAACAGTTCGACGGTTACAGGCAGGGTGCTGAAACCAATACAAAATATAAATCATGGGAACATATCCCGGGACTTGCTGTTGGTGGCTGGTACGATGCAGGTGACTTTGACATTCAGAGCAGAACTGTCGTTTCAATGGCTGCTGACCTGATCACTTTATGGGATCTTTTCAAGCCGGAGAGGGACCAGACGTTCATTGACCAGGATACCAAATTTGTAGACATACATCGTCCGGACGGAACGCCCGACGTAATTCAGCAGATTCAGCATGGTGTACTTAACATCATTGCACAGGTAGAAAACATAGGTTTTGTAGCTCAGGGCATAGTTCAAAGCAACATGTACCAGTATCATCATCTGGGTGATGCCTCTACAATAACAGACGGCCTTGTCTATAATCCTTCTCTGAAACCCTATGAGACAGATGGCCTTACTTCAGGCACCCGTGATGACCGTGTCGCATTTACCGGAAACTTCAGTGCTGCCGGTACCATGTCCACTGTCGCATCCCTTGCCTCGGCAGCCCGGGTTCTTAAACCCTATTATCCTGAGGTCGCAGACCGGGCACTCAGGAATGCCATCATGCTTTGGGAGAAATATTCAGAAGATGCCGATCCTGCCAAAATCAAGAATCCAATGATGAGACGGTTTGGCGGTGACGGCAGGGTTAACGCTTCCATAGAACTTTGGAGGACAACAGGTGATAACAGTTATGTGAAATTTTTCGAAGAGGCTGTTCTCAAGCAACTTGAACCCATTGAAATGAACTTCCCCGGAGCACCCGCAGGCAAATTCTACAACCTCGGCACGGCCCTAAGCCTCTATCCTCTCATGGACAAGGAGTTCCAGGATAAAGTGAAGGCCGCTATTCCCGGATACGTGGAATCTCTTAAAGAAACTGCTTCCCAGAATCCTTACGGTGTACCCATTTCGGGTCGTGGATGGGGCGGAAATGACCAGGTAATCAGGTGGGCTTATAATAACTACCTGGTTTGGAAATACTTTCCCGATATGATTGATCCGGAACTGGTATTACTTGGTCTGAATTACCTGTATGGATGCCATCCGTACTCGAATGTATCTTTTATTACGGATATAGGCGTCAATACTAAGAACGTTTCTTATGGAAATAATCGCGCCGACTATACGGTAATCCCCGGCGGAGTCGTTCCGGGTCTTCTTCTTCTTGCACCGGATTACATGGAAAACAAGGATGATTATCCGTTCCTCTGGGGCGAAAATGAGTGCTGTACCAACTCAATTCCCAATTTCGTGATGTTGTCCCTTGCCAGTGAAGAAGTAGCTGCCGCACTCAATAAATAAGATTATTACTAACATTACACCTATCATATAATGGTCAAAAGAATAATACAAAGAACACTCATGACAATGGCAGCCCTGATGCTTGTCATATCTGCCTTTGCTCAGAGTAGAACATTTTGTAATCCCATTGATCTGCTCGCCGGAAATCAGCGGGCCAGCCGCGGTGGGGAACCGGTGGTGCTGATCTATCAGGACGACTACTATCTTTTTGTCACAGGGACCAGGGGATATTGGTATTCCCCGGATTTCCTGGATTGGAAATACATAGATTCACCTACCTTTCCGGGAGGGGTGATCTCTGTGATCGAGAAGGACGGCATTCTCTATGCCTGTTCCATGAATAATAAGAACGTTTACAAATGCGAAGAACCAAAGAAAGGGGAGTGGACGCTTACGGCTACTTTTGACAGTGATCGCTACGGTGATGCCAACATGTTCCTGGATGATGACGGGAAACTCTATGTTTTCTACGGCTGGTCACAGATTATGCCATTTAAGGTAGTTGAACTGGACGTGAACACCTTTAAGGAAATTGGTGATCCCCGGGTTCTATTCTTTGGGGATTATAAGAATCACGGATTCGAGAATAGAAGGAACAAAGATGTGATCTTCTCCATTTTCAACGGGAGAAGGGAATATTTTGATGAAGAGTTTCCCTGGATTGAAGGTCCATGGGTTACCAAGCACCAGGGAAAGTATTATTTGCAGTATGCGGCCATAGGGCTTGAATTCCTGTCTTATTCACATGGGGTATATGTGGCCGACAACCCTATGGGTCCTTACACCTATTCCGAGCACAATCCATTGACTTTCAAAACCACAGGTTTTGCCGTAGGTGCTGGTCATGGGAGCACATTCCACGATAAGAACGGTCAGCTATGGACTATATGCATGATCCCTGCCTGGTATGCAGGCAACGGTGGAGCTGAACTTGCCATTTATCCTACCGCAGTTGATGATGATGGCGTGATGTATTCCAATACGGCTTATGGTGATTACCCGCAATACTGGCCCGGTATCAGGACAGATGCCGTTGATAGTAACCAAGCTGGCTGGCTGTTGCTTTCTCATAAGAAACGTATTGAAGTTTCTTCAACATATGATAACTATGTAGCTGCCAATGCAGCCGATGAGGACTTTATGACATGCTGGTCAGCACAGACGGGGGATCCTGGTGAGTATCTTACCGTTGACCTTGGAAAAGTAAGTGACATTCATGCTATCCAATGCAACTTTGACCACATAGGCTCCACAGTAAATGTCGGACGCGGATTCAGACCGTCTCCGGCTCCGGACCATTACCAGTGCTATACGGTTGAAGTATCGAACGATAATGCCACCTGGAAGACTGTAATTGACAAGAGTGACAATAAATTTAATCGCAGGCACGATTACACAGAGTTCTCCAATCCGGTGAAGGCCCGTTATGTGAAGGTCACCAATGTAGCCACTCACGATGGTGCCAAATTTGCTGTCAAGGACCTCCGGGTATTCGGTAATCCCAATGCAGCCGAACGTGTTGTAGTTGATGATTTCAAAGCTATACGGAATCAGGAAGACCGGCGCGAGGCAACCCTTCTCTGGGAACCTGTCAAAGGGGCTGACGGGTATGTGGTGCGTTACGGCATAGAGCCTGGAAAGCTATACAACAGTTATATGGTTTACGACAAGAATTTCCTTACTATCCACAGTCTGAATACATCCCCTGAATATTATTACGAAATAGAGGCATTTGACTCGGGCCTTAATTACTATAAGGAAATATCTGAGGTAGTAAACGGTACCGGTGCTGAAATCGAACTTACCAAAATCAAGCCCGGTGAACGCCCTGCCTGGGGATGGGGAGGAGCAGACGTCCCGCGTCTGATGATTCATCAGGGGCAGAATGATTATGTGTTTGAAGACATAGAGCCGGGTTATAATTATACACTCAGACATTCTTACTGTCCTGTTCTCTGGCAGGAAGAATTGACTCAAAAGGAACTCATCGGGGACAGCACCAAACCTACGGTAACCGTCAATTTGACAGAACTTGGCGTAGGAACCCGAACAACAGGCATGCTTGAACTCAGGGTTTATCCGGGAAAGGAAAAAGGAAAGATCGTGGTCACTACCAATTACAACCGGAGAATGTCCTTTGCCCCGTCCCCTGTTGTGAATGAAGATAACACCGTAACCTTCAATCTGAATGCACCTAATGCAAAGAACGTTCAGATCAATGCCCAGTTTGCCGAGAGACAGAACATGGACAAAAATGCGGACGGGATATGGACTATCACACTGGGCCCTGTGGCAGCTGATATCTATCCTTACAGTTTCATAGTTGACGGGGTTACCATCATGGATCCTCAGAATCCTGAATGGTTCCCCAATGAAAAATTCAAGAACAGCCTGGTAGAAGTAAGGGGGAAAGAGCCTCTGAACCATGAAGTTACTAACGTGCTTCACGGAAGCGTTGACTATACCCTTTATTATTCAAAAACGCTTGGGATGTATGCACCTGTAATGGTTTATACACCTCCGTGCTACGATCAGTCAAAGAAGAATTATCCTGTATTCTATCTTATCAGCGGTACAACGGATACAGAGGAAACATTCTTCAAGGTCGGACGGGTCAACTTCATCCTGGATAACCTGATTGCACAGGGAAAAGCAAAGGAGATGATCATAGTCATGCCCTACGGCAATCCCGGCTTTTACCTTACCGAGCCGAAATTCATGGACTACTTTTCCGGGGATTTCACGGGTGACCTCATGCCTTTCATAGAGAGCAATTATCGTACAATCAACGATCGTGACCATCGTGCCATCGCCGGTTTTTCCCGGGGTGGTGGACAGTCACTTCGCTGTGGCCTCGGCAATTTTGACAAATTTTCCCATATCATTTCCTACAGCTCTTACATTGGCACCGAAGAGTTTGAAAAAAACTACAGGTTCCTATATGAGGATCCCGCCAGGACCAACAAAATGATGAAATTGTACTGGCTGGGAGTCGATAAGGCAGATTTCCTGTACGGAGGTGCAACCGAATTCATGGAACTTATGGACAAATACGGAATTCAAACGGTCCGGCTCGAGACGGAAGGCCTGCGCGGACACACGTGGATGGCTGTGAAACGTTTTCTCAATGAAACCCTTCCCCTGCTGTTTAATTAAAGGACAATACCAAATGAACAATCATATGAAAAAGATATTTCTGATCATTGCTTTATCGGCGTTTGTATTGCCCGGTAATGTAACGTATGCCCAGAACCCCCGCCGCGCCCTTACCGGCAGGCAACTGGCCGCCATGTTTCCCCCGGGGGTGAAGTCTCCCGAATGCAATCCGGATGGAACAGTTACGTTCCGTTTCCAGGCAGAAAATGCTTCTGTTGTCGAACTCAATTGCCAGATGTTTGACAAAAACAAAGCCATGACAAAGGATGAAAAAGGATTATGGAGCATCACTGTAACTCCACCGGCCCCCGACATATATCCTTATTGCTTTGTGGTAGACGGGATCCAGGTGACAGACCCCAACAATGTGCTTATTTTCCCAAACGAAAATTTCAAGAATAGTCTTGTGGACGTCCGCGGACCGGCCCCGGACTTCCAGGACATGCAGGATGTACCGCACGGAAAGATATCCTACAGATACTATCATTCCGTGATTCTGGGTTTTGACAGGCCCATGTGTGTATACACCCCTGCCGGGTATGACCCCAAAGGCAAAGAGAAGTATCCTGTTCTTTACCTGATACATGGCATGACCGATACCTATGAGACCTGGTTCAGGGTGGGCAGGATCAATATGATCCTGGACAATCTGATCGCCCGGGGACTGGCAAAAAAAATGATAGTTATCATGCCCTATGCAAATCCGTATCCCGAGATGATGCGCCGTGGAGTTGCCCGGAGACAGGATGTGATGGGCACCGATATATTCACCAAAGAAATACTGGAGGAGGTTATCCCGTTTATAGAAAAGAACTACCGGGTCAGGCCGGATGCCGGCAGCAGGGCCATTGCCGGTTTCTCGCTGGGTGGGAGACAGTCTCTTGCCTGCGGTCTGGGCAACCCGGATACATTCCATTATGTATGCGCCTTTGCGCCTGCCGTTTTTGGTGACGAAGTATCAACGAACTTTGATAATGGCATTTACGCGAAACCTTCAGTCATCAGCTCCAGGCTCAAACTCATGTGGTTGTGTTGCGGGACCTCCGATTTCCTGTACCAGGCATCGCTGGTTCTGCACCAGTCGCTCCAGGAGCGTGGCATTGAGCACAAGACCATGTTCCCCGGAGGTGGCCATACCTGGATGAATTGCCGGGATTACATAACCGAAGTAGCACAACATCTTTTTAAATAATTGAATATGCATAAAATTGTAATTGTTTCATTGTTGTTATCATTATTCCTATGTGGGAAGCTGAATGCCCAGGAGGCCAGGATAAAGATTGACACGGACCGCAGGATAGGTCAGATTGACAACAACATATACGGCAACTTTGTGGAGCATCTTGGAAGGTGCGTGTACGGTGGCATTTTCGATCCTGCCTCTTCCAAGTCAGATCAGGACGGTTTGCGTACCGACGTACTTGATGCGATCAGGGGCCTGAGCGTTTCCTTAACCCGTTACCCCGGAGGAAACTTTGTATCGAATTATCATTGGCTTGATGGTGTTGGGCCCGAGAGGACCCCACGCATGGAACTTGCTTGGTCGCACCTGGAAACCAATGAATTCGGCACGAACGAATTCGTGGCCTTTGCAAGAAAAGTAGGGACCGAGCCCTATTTTGCCGTCAACCTGGGAACGGGATCAATAGTAGAGGCACAGTCATGGGTAGAGTACTGTAATGTCAAAGAAGGCCCTTATTATGCCGAGCTTCGCAGGAAACACGGTTATCCGGAACCTCACAACATCAAGTATTGGGGTCTTGGCAATGAGATGGACGGTGACTGGCAAATGGGTCAGCTTAGCGCCGAAGATTACGTGAAAAAGGCCAGGGAAGCTTCAAAGCTCATGAGGAGCACTTCTCCCGATATCAAGCTGATTGCCTCGGGTTCTTCCAACTATTCGGGCGGAGCCGATCCCTACCATTGGAATGCGACGATTCTTGCCGGCCTTAAAGGCTATATAGATTACATCGCACTTCACATGTATGTGGGAAATTACCGGGACAACTACTACGATTTCCTGGCCACCCCGCTCCAGATGGATGAGCGTACCCAGATAGTCAAGGGAATGATATTGAGGGAAAAGTCGTATCGTCCCGTGTATATTGCCTGGGATGAATACAATGTCTGGTACAGGGCACGCAGTGGCGATGACGTTGTAGGAACACGGGCTCTCGAGGAAAGATACAACCTTGAGGATGCCTTGGTGATCACGGGATTCCTGAATTGTTTCGTCAGGAACGCCGACATTGTCAAAATGGCCAATATGGCTCAGCTGGTGAATGTGATAGCTCCCATATTTACGGAAGGTGACGATCTCTTCCTTCAGACCATATATTATCCCCTTCAGATGTTCTCCAACAACATGAAAGGCGAATCTCTGGATGTATTCGTGGATAGTCCCGTGTACAACACTTCGCCAAGGTTTTCATTGGGAGACAACGAACAGAGCACTTACCTCAAGGATGTTCCCTACCTTGACGTGACGGCTGCCCTGGACGGTGACCAGTTGGTGGTATGTGTTCTCAACCGCCATAAGGATAACGCCATTTCCGCTGAAGTCATATTACAGCAAGGCGCATTCACAGGTCCGGTCGAAATTTATGAGATCAACGGTCCTAATATCAAATCAGAGAATGATTTCGGCAAAACAAATGTGCAAACCGTAAGGAAAAATGACCTGAAGAAGCCTGGTACTTCCTTCACGTACCCGTTCCCTGCACATTCTGTTACCATGTTCAAAGGCAAGATTAAATGACAACTCATTAAAATACTTATTATGAAAAAAACATCTCTTCATTCATTGATGACCCTGGCAGCAGCAGTTTTCATGTCGGTCAACTCCTTCGCCCAGGTAGTCGAGGATTTCAAGCCTTCCAGTGCAAACCAGCCTGGAAAAGAGTATCCCATGGTAAACTCGGAAGGACGGGTGCGCGTACAAATTTCCGCACCGGAAGCCAAGTTTGTGCAACTTGACATCGGTGCCGTCAAGTACGATCTTGTTAAGGACGAAAACGGGGTGTGGACAGGCGAGTCAGCTCCGCAAGACGAAGGATTCCACTATTACCAGTTGAATATTGACGGCGCATCTGTGCCCGATCCTGCAAGCCTTTATTACTATGGGGCAAGCCGGTGGGGTAGCGGGATTGAGATCCCGGCTCACGACCAGGACTTCTATGCACTGAAAAATGTCCCTCATGGACAGGTACGCGAGGTTTATTACTTTTCCGCTACAAACAATACCATGCGACATTGTTTCATATACACTCCCCCCGGATATGAAACAGAACTTTCAAAACGTTACCCTGTACTCTATCTGCAGCACGGTGGAGGTGAAAATGAGTATGGCTGGCCTTCACAAGGCAGGACCGCTCTTATCATGGACAACCTTATCGCCGATGGCAAGGCCCGTCCATTCATCATAGTCATGGACAACGGCAGCTGGACCATGGACAGACCAGGCCAGCAACGTCCTGCCCAGGGAGAAACATGGCCTCCCAGAAATTGGGCGGAAGGTTTCATGAATACCCTGGTCAATGATATTATTCCCATGGTGGATAAGAGTTTTCGCACATTGCCGGACGGCATGCATCGTGCTATGGCAGGTCTTTCCATGGGAGGGATGCAGACAAAAGCCATCACCCTGGCAAAGCCTAACGTGTTCTCATACATAGGTATTTTCAGCGGTGGTTCCATAACCGTTGAAGATGTACAAAATACACCCGGTTTTCGCGAAAACAACAAACTAGTATTCGTAAGTTTCGGAAGCCGTGAATTGGAAAACCGCAGGCCCGGCTTTGGTGGGGATCCAAGGGAAGAAACCGAAAAACTGAAAGCATCCGGAATGAATGCTCATTTTTATGTTTCACCGGACACGGCACACGAGTGGCAGAGCTGGAGAAGAAGCCTGTATCAATTTGCACCACTGTTATTTAAAGATTAATTTTTATGAAAAAGATTGTTACTCTAATAAGTGCCGTTATATTAATGGTAAGTTTGGGCTATGCCCAGGAGAGCACCACAGAAGTAAAAGAAGACTTTAAACCTTCAACCCTTAACCAACCCGGAAAAGAGTATCCAATGGTCAATTCCCAGGGATATGCCCGGTTTCTTATTAAAGCTCCTGACGCACAGGCTGTTAGTGTGAGCCTGGGCTTGGGGGGGCGTGGAGGTACGGTACTGCAAAAGACAGAGGACGGATTTTGGACTGGAACTACTGCCGGTCCGCTGGATGAAGGATTCCACTACTATCATCTGACAGTGGACGGGGGTGTGTTCAACGATCCGGGAACGTTGAATTTCTATGGTTCTACACGTTGGGAAAGCGGGATAGAGATACCCGCCCATGATCAGGATTTTTATGCCCTGAAGAACGTTCCCCACGGCAAGGTGCAGCAGGTGCTTTTCTATTCACCTAGCACTGAAACTGTACGGCGCGCTTTTGTATATACACCTCCATGCTACGGTAAAGAACCCGGCAAGAAATATCCGGTCTTATACCTTCAACATGGCTGGGGTGAGGATGAGACCGCCTGGTCAAACCAGGGACACGCAAACCTGATCATGGACAACCTGATTGCAGCAGGCAAGATAGATCCTTTCATCATAGTGATGACTTACGGGATGACCAATGAGATCAAGTTCGGCAGCGGGCTCAGGAATTTCGATATCAAACCGTTCCAGACGGTATTGGTGGATGAGTTGATCCCTTACATTGACGCACATTTCAGTACTCTTGCCGATAAGGATCACCGTGCCATGGCCGGTCTTTCAATGGGTGGCATGGAAACCAAAATGATCACCCTGAACCGTCCCGAAACCTTTTCTTACTATGCCTTGTTCAGCGGAGGTGTTTATGCACCGGAGGACATTAAAGACAAAAACCAGGTAAAACTCATCTTTTTAAGTTGCGGGAGCAAAGAACGCCCCGAGGGGATCATAAAATCAACGTCTGACCTTAAGAATGCAGGATTCAATGCCGTCGGGTATGTATCGGAAAACACGGCACATGAGTTCCTGAGCTGGCGAAGAAGTTTGTACCAGCTTGCTCCGTTACTTTTTAAATAGTCGTTACCCGATTCCGATATGAAAAATACAATATTGACATTCGTATTTTCCCTGTGTACCATTGTCGTAACGGCACAGGGATTCCAGATGCCGGAAGGACCAGGTGAAGGTACTTATTCCAGGAGTTGGAAGGACGTAAATTACGCCTCAGATGACCAGGAATGCCACAATCTGGACATATACCTGCCTAAAGAACAAAAAAACATCTATCAGGCGGTAATTGTGATTTACGGCAGCGCATGGTTTTCCAACAATGCCAAGACAATGGCATCTGCATCCATAGGTACTCCTCTTCTGCAGGCGGGTTTTGCGGTTGTCTCTATTAATCACCGTTCCAGCATCCAGGCGATCTGGCCGGCACAAATTCAGGACGTGAAAGCAGCCATCCGCTACGTTCGCGCAAATGCTGCCAGCTATGACATAGATCCTTCGTCTATTGGGATCACCGGATTCTCATCCGGCGGACACCTTGCCACTTTTGCCGGTGTAACAAACGATGTTAAGACACTTGCATCAGGTGATGTTACAGTAGATATTGAAGGTTCTGTGGGCAATTATGTATCAACAAGCAGCCGGGTCCAGGCAGTGGTTGACTGGTTTGGTCCCGTGGAGATGGCCCGTATGTCAAACTGCGAGGCTCCCAATGATGAATCTTCACCGGAAGCTATGCTTATAGGAAAGAAGGATCCTCGCCGGGAACCTGATTGGATCAAACTAATCAGCCCCATCAACTTTGTGGACAAAGATGATCCGGAAATCCTTATCATTCATGGGGATGCAGATAATGTGGTGCCTCATTGCCAAAGCGTTTACCTGAAAAGCGCTTATGACAATGCCGGAGGTAAAGCTACTTTCATATCTGTGCCCGGTGGCGGACATGGACCCGTATGTTTTGATACAGAATATTTTAAGAAGATGACAGACTTCTTCAATAAATTACTTTAATGAATTACTAATGTTTAGAAAAATTACATTATCAGTAACTCTATTGTTGCTTGGAGGGGCAGCCATGGCCCAGAACCCTATCATAAGGGATCAGTTCACGGCTGACCCTTCTGCACTTGTGGTAGGGGACAGAATCTATGTTTTCCCGTCTCACGACATTCCCGCACCTGATGATTTTCCCCGCAAGGACTGGTTCTGTATGGGAGATTATCACGTTTTCTCATCAGAGAACCTGACCGACTGGACAGACCACGGGGTGATCCTGGACCAGAAAGATGTCCCGTGGGGGAATCCGAAAGGCTATTCTATGTGGGCTCCGGACTGTGCAGAGAAGAACGGGAAATATTATTTTTTCTTCCCTGACTTCATGAAGAGTGACGGCAAGCCCGGACGTTTTAGCCCTTTCCGTGCAGGGGTAGCTGTGGCTGACCGGCCAGAAGGTCCTTATACTCCCCGGGAAACGCCAATCGAAGGGGTCTTTGGAATTGACCCGTGCATTTTTGTGGATGATGACGGTCAGGGATACCTGGTATGGCCCGCCAGAGGGATCAATATCGCAAAGCTCAACGATGACTGGTCCCAGCTGGCCGAAGAGCCTACACCTGTCGGGAACCTGCCTTCTCCAGGTCTTATTGAAGGCCCGTACCTGTTCAAGGCGAACGGAAAATACTATATGACCTTTCCCTGGGCACGTAAGGATACGGAAGTCCTGGCATATTCCATGGCAGATAATATCTACGGCCCCTATGAGTTCAAGGGTGTCTTTTTTGAAGAATGGCCGAACAAATGCTGGACAAACCACCATTCCATCGTCAATTTCAAGGATCAGTGGTACATCTTCTACCACCATAACGCCTATTCCCCTGATTTCGACAAGAACCGCTCCGCATGTGCCGACAGTCTTTTCTTTGAAGCTGACGGAAGCATCCGCATGGTTAAGCCGACCCTGCGAGGCATAGGAATCACCCGGGCAGAATCTGATATCCAGATAGACCGTTATTCAGCAATCAGTGAAGCAGGTGCTGCCATAGCATACCTGGATACCACCTATTATTTTGCCGGATGGAAGACTGTTTTCACCAGTCCTGACGCATGGGTACAATACAATACCGTTCAATTTGATGGTGACTGCCGCGGGGCCGTCCTCCGGGTCAATGCTCCCAAGGGAGGAATGCTGCTTTTACAGAGCGGGAATAAGACGATTGCAAAAGTCAAGGTGCCCGTGACAGAAGGGTGGAAAGAGATCCCGGTGCGCATCCGGGGGATTGAGAAAGGCATTCATCATTTGACTGTCAGTTCTTTGAGTCCCAATGTGACGCATGTTGACTGGCTCAGGTTTTCAAAAAAGGCAAAGCCATGAAAAAATTGTTGCTACTGTTTTTTACCTTCTCGCTGTTCGGATGCGCCGGCTCGAATCCGGTACTTACCATTGAAGGCGGCAAGGTTCAGGGAGTCAAAGCCGATGTCAGGGGAGTTTATGTTTACCGGGGTATTCCTTATGCAGCCCCTCCCATCAGGGAGCTCCGGTGGAAAGCTCCGCAGCCGGTGATTCCCTGGGAAGGAATAAAGATCGCCGATACCTTCGGGCACCCAGGTTTCCAGGCAACACATTATCCCGGAGGTTATACCACGGAGTGGGGCTATGGTGAAGAGTCAGCCTACAGCGAGGATTGCCTTTACCTGAATGTATGGACCAAAGCTCCCGGACAAACTGACAGGAAGCTTCCCGTCGCCCTGTGGATCTTTGGAGGCGGCCTGAGGGAAGGATGGGGGTCCGAGCCCGAGTTTGACGGACAAGAGTGGGCAGGCAAGGACGTTGTGCTGGTTTCTTTCAATTACCGTCTGGGTGTTTTCGGCTTCCTGACACACCCCGGACTTTCAGCAGAGAGTCCTGATCATGTTTCAGGCAACTATGGTATTCTTGACCAGATAGAAGCCCTCAAATGGGTGAAGGAAAACATAGCGCAGTTTGGAGGCGATCCCGATAATGTTACCATTTTCGGACAGAGTGCCGGAGGTCGCAGTGTAAAAACCCTTAGTGCATCTCCCCTGGCCAGGGGTTTGTTCAGCAAAGCCATCATCATGAGTGCCAGTGGTCTGGCCACTGCTTCTCCATCCTCTTCCATGTCAGCCTATATGAGTGCATTTGCGCCGTTAACGCTGGAAGAGTCAGAGCAGCAGACAAAGGAAGTAATGGATTGGGCGGGCCTTACCGACCTAGACAAGATGCGGGCCGCTTCCACCGAATTTATTTTTAGCCTGGGAAGTATCTATCAATCAGTTACCGGAAAGCGTACATGGATGACAACGGGAGCGGTCTCACCCATGGTAGACGGATATGTCTTGCATGAGAGTTTTGACGATGCCGCTCTCAACAACAATCTGGCGAATGTGCCTTATATGATCGGATTCACCCTGAACGACATGGGCAACATGGCTCCCGGAATAGCTGATTTCTGCCTTAACCGCGAGCAGGCAGGGGATAAGGCGTATGCTTATCAGTTTGCGCGCCCTCTGCCGACCGATGGCAGGGAAAACGTGCTGAAAGGGGCATTCCACTCCTCCGATCTCTGGTATGTGTTCAAGTCTTTCAAAAACAGCTGGAGACCCTGGACGGAAGGTGATTGGGACCTTTCTGAAGTGATGCTTACCGCCTGGACGAACTTTGCCAGGTTCGGGGATCCCAACGGGCAGCAAGGAGGTCAATGGGCCCCATACACCAGTGAAAATCCCCGGTTCATGATCTTCAGGCTGGATGATAACGATGCGGTAAATTCGGAAATGGGAGAACCCTTGCGTCCATGAAGATAAAAGTACGTGTATCCGTCTTTTTTTTAATTGTTGTATTGTTCGCCCCCGCAGACTGTTTCGGGCAATTCTTCGGTGACAGGAATATAAACCGGGACAGTCTGATGAGGGTAAGAGACAGCCTGCATTCAATCACGGTGGCCGATCATGCAGACATGATGGCCCGGCTGGGTATAAAAGAGGTACGTCCCGGACGTGATCCCAATTCTCCAGATCCCGCCAGGCAGCCAAACTACGATGAGCTGATGGCAAATCCGTATTGTTTCTACCCGGACGCACTGACTGCATTCAGCGGACAACAGGTGAAGAATGCCAGGATGTGGAACAGGGTCAGGAGACCTGAACTTGTCAAGGTATTTGAAGATGAGGTTTACGGACGGATTCCGGACAATGTTCATGCCGTTGCATGGCATGTAACCAGCGAAGAGAAAGCAAGCCTGGGAGGCACCCCGGTAGTGATACGTCATTTGACCGGGATCGTGGATAATGCTGCCTGCCCCGAAATATCTGTGGAGATCCTTGCCCAGGTCATTTGGCCGGATAACGGCCGGAAAAACATGCCGGTCATCCTGGAGTTATCCTGGATGATGACAGATCCCCTCCATCCCTTCGGGCAGGGAATCCCCTGGCAACAGCAAGTGGTTGAGCGCGGCTGGGCTGCCGCCCAAATTGTTCCCGGATCCATCCAGGCTGACGGAGGATACGGTCTAAGGGAAGGTATCATTGGTTTATGCAACCAGGGACAATACCGTAAGCCAACTGACTGGGGAACGCTCCGGGCGTGGGGATGGGGAGTATCCGTATTGATTGATTATTTCCAGGGCGATGACCTTTTTGATGCCGCCAAAGTGGCGGTTGAAGGGGTGTCAAGATATGGAAAGGCTGCTCTTGTTGCCATGGCTTTTGACCAGAGGATTGCAGCCGGTTTCATCTGTTCTTCGGGAAAGGGCGGGGCAGCCCCGTGGCGCCGGTACTGTGGCGAGAGCCTCGAAAACCTTACCTCTGACGGTGAATACCATTGGATGGCCGGGAATTTCATCAAATATGGGGCCGGGTCGCTTACCGCTGATGACCTTCCCGTGGATCAGCATGAACTGATCGCCTTATGTGCACCGCGTCCTTGTTTCATTTCGGCGGGGAGCTTCCAGACCGACAAGTGGGTAGATATTGCCGGCATGTTCATGGCTGCTTTAAAAGCTTCGCCTGTTTATGAGCTTTTGGGCAGGAAAGGACTGGGTACAGACGTTCTTCCGGTGGCGGGCTTTGGATTGCTGGACGCTGACCTGGCATACAGGCAGCATCACGGCGGTCACGAAGCCGGTCCCAATTGGCCGTTCTTTTTGGATTTCTTTGCCCGTTATATTGACTGATAACTGGGTGAATGGGTCAAGCAAAGGCTTGTCCCGCGAAGGGAGGGACCCGTTTGGTTCACCAAATGGGAGGTCCTTCGCGGATCCATTCACCCAGTTATTTTATTAGATGGAATCTTCGCAGTAACGTCCCAGTTCAAGATATCTCTGGTATGCCTTGTCATATGCTTCTGCCATTTCTTTGCGGGGATGGTATGTCATGGCAAAGCCCGAGGTCATGGCCTGTTGTGCTTCCTCCACCTTTGTGTAGATACCTGCAGCCGTGGCAGCGAACATGGCGGCCCCCAGCGCACAGGCCTGGTCGGTACGGCAAACGTCAATGGGCATATTCAGCACATCGCTCAGGGTTTGCATCACGAAGGGCGACTTCAGTGCAATGCCTCCGATCCCGATCACATTATCAATCCGGACGCCCTCGTTCCGGAAACGTTCCACAATGGCCCTGGAACCATAAGCGGTAGCCTCGACCAAAGCCCTGAAGATATGCGGAGCCGAAGTGCCCAGGGTAATTCCCGCAATAGCCCCTTTGAGCAACTGATTGGCATCGGGGGTGCGACGGCCGTTCATCCAGTCGGTAGCTATGAGAGTGCTTTCTCCCACAGGAATTTTCTCAGCTTCGGCCGTTAGCGCCGGAATGATCTTTTCGGAAAGCTCATTGACCTGTTCTCCTTCCGGCAACAGTTGCCTGAGGGGAAACTCAAGCACTTGTCTGAACCAGGCATAAACATCTCCGAAACCCGATTGACCGGCCTCGAGACCAATCATCCCGGGGATCACTGAACCGTCAACCTGTCCGCAAATGCCACGAATGAGAGAAGACCCTATTTCCTCATAGGGAGCTACCATGATATCACAGGTAGATGTCCCGATGACCCTGACAAAAGTGTTTGGCGTTATTCCTGCTCCCACGGCTCCCATATGGCAGTCAAAGGCGCCTCCTGCGACCACTACACCTGTACCAAGGCCCAGGCGTCCAGCCCACTCCGGGGTGAGCGTACCCACCGGCTTGTCGGCCGTATGGGTGTCTTCGAAAAGCCTGCTCCTGAAACCAGCCAGCAGGGGGTCAAGCGCGACAAGGAAATCCTCTCCGGGCAAGCCTCCCCAGCGGGGGTGCCACATGGCCTTGTGGCCCTGTGCGCAGCGGCTTCTGACAATGTCTGAAGATTTTTTCACCCCGGTCAGCAATGCAGGCATCCATTCGCAATGTTCTACAATGGAGTAGGCTTTTTCCCTTACTGCCCTGTCTTCCCGGAGGATATGCAATGCCTTGGCCCAGAACCATTCAGATGAATAGATGCCTCCCACGTAAGCACTGTAATCAATGCTCCAGGAGCTGCACAGCTTGTTGATCTCCGCAGCCTCGGCGATGGCCGTGTGGTCTTTCCAGAGCACGAACATGGCGTTGGGATTATCTTCAAAGCCTGGCAGAAAGGCCAGCGGCGTGCCTGTTTCATCAGTGAAGACAGGTGTGCTCCCTGTTGTATCGAAAGCTATGCCGGCTACCCGTGAGGCAGTGCCTGCAGGAGCCAGCGAAAGGGCTTCCTTTACCGAGGCTTCAAGCACTTCAATATAATCCAGGGGGTGTTGGCGGTACCTGTTGACAGAGGGCAAACAGTACTTGCCTTCCGCCCAACGGGGATAATATTTTACCGAGGTGGCGACCGTTTCACCGGTACGGGCGTTTACAACCACAGCACGGATCGAATCGGTTCCGTAATCGAGCCCAATAACGTATTTATCCATGCTAACACAACGCTTTGTTCAACAGGTAATAGATCTCGTTCAGTTTCAACTCTTTCTTAAGCGAATTGATGGTGGTATTCTCATCTATGACCACCAGTTCTATACCGGCCATTTCCGCATAATCCTGCATATATTCCACAGTCAGGTCATACGAAAAAGCGGTGTGGTGGGTACCCCCGGCGAGGATCCAGCTGCTGGCTCCCACTTCAAAATCGGGACGGGGGATCCACAGGGTAGAAGCAACGGGGAGTTTGGGTAGCGATTTGGATCTGATGCAATCCACCTTGTTCACTATCAGGCGGAAACGGTTACCCATGTCAATGACGGTAGCAGCAATGCCTTCGCCTTCCTTTGAGGTGAACACCAGGCGGGCCGGGTCATTCTTGCCTCCGATGCCCAGTGGATGAACTTCGAGCCGGGGCTTTTTGTCTGCCAGCAAAGGAGATACTTCCAGCATGTGAGCCTGGAGGATAGCACTCTTTTTACCGTCAAAATGAATGGTATAGTCTTCCATGAAGGAACACCCCTTAGTCATGCCCTGGCTCATGAACCACACCGTCCTTGTCAGGGCGGCCGTCTTCCAGTCACCTTCAGCGCCAAAACCATAGCCTTCAGCCATGAGACGCTGGCAGGCAAGTCCGGGTAGCTGGTCCAGCCCGGCCAGATCGTCAAAATTTGTGGTAAAAGCCTTGGCTCCCTTTTCCTGCAGGAACCTGCGCAGAGCAATCTCTTCGCGGGCGGCCCTCAGAACCTGGGCACGGTCTTTTCCCCCAGCCTGGCAATTTTCGGCCACCTTGTATTGCATTTCATATTCAGCCACCAGGGCATCCACTTCTGCATCGGTAACCTGTGACTGCACGGCCACCAGTTCGGCAATCGGGCAATAATCTACATGATATCCCAGGCGTATCTCAGCTTCCACCTTGTCTCCGTCTGTCACGGCCACATTGTTCATCTGGTCACCAAAGCGGATGATCCTCATATCATGAGCATCGGCCCAGGCGGTGGCAACCCGCATCCAGACGGCAATCTGAGCCTGTGCTTTTTCATCCTGCCAGTGACCGGCGACTACTTTCCGGTTTTTGCGCATCCGGGTCACCATATGTCCGAATTCCCGGTCTCCGTGCGCACTTTGGTTGAGGTTCATGAAATCCATATCCATGGTGTCCCAGGGAATCTCTTTATTGAACTGCGTATGGAAATGCAGCAACGGCTTGTCAAGCGCCTGCAATCCATGGATCCACATTTTGGCAGGGGAGAAAGTGTGCATCCAGGTTATCACCCCGATGCATTTTTCACAATTATTGGCTTCCTTGAAAGTGGCGGTTACCTCTTTCTCTGAATTCACCGTTCCTTTATAAACGACTTTTACGGGCAGATTACCCGAATCGTTCAATCCCTGTACCATTTGGGTGGAATGAGCATCCACGGCAATTACCGCATCTCCTCCGTAAAGAAGCTGTGCTCCTGTTACAAACCATACTTCAAAATTTTCAAATGCCATAACGTAACTATTATTTGATTTATACAAAGTAAAGAAAAATGGGCAGGTTGTTAATGTGTAAAAGAATTCATTTTCATATAAAATTAGACCATACCCGGGGAGAAAAAAGATATTTTCATCATATTTGAATTCCTAAAATAGCAATAATTATGATAAAACTATGGATTATTCCTTTTCTTTCGCTTGTGCTACATGTCTATCCCATTGATCCGGTGCCTTTTACATCTGTCAAAGTAACCGATGCTTTCTGGGGTCAACGCCTGAAAGCCAGCCGCGAGGTCACTATTCCTCTTGCTTTCAGTAAATGCGAAGAAACCGGCCGCTATGATAACTTCGTCAAGGCTGCCCATCCCGGCTTGGAAAATGAGGTTACAGGCTTTTCCTTTGATGATACAGATGTATACAAAACCATTGAAGGAGCCAGTTACCTGCTGCAGACTTATCCTGATGAAAAGCTGGAAATTTATATTGACAGCGTTCTGGCACTTGTGGCTGCTGCCCAGGAGCCCGACGGGTACCTGTATACGGCCCGCACCATGAATCCCCAACAGCCCCACGAATGGGCCGGAAGTAAAAGATGGGAAAAAGTGGAGGAATTGAGCCATGAGTTTTACAACCTGGGACACATGGTGGAAGGTGCCATTGCTCATTTCCAGGCTACCGGAAAAAGGACATTCCTGGATATTGCCATACGCTATGCAGATTGTGTCTGCAGTGAGATAGGGGAGGGTCCCGGACAGGTAGTTGCAGTACCAGGCCACCAGATAGCCGAAATGGCCCTGGCAAAACTCTACCTGGTTACGGGAGATGAGAAATACCTGAAACAAGCCAAATTCTTTCTTGACAAACGCGGATATACTTCCCGCAAAGACCTATACAGCCAGGCACATATACCCGTCATTCAGCAGGACGAAGCGGTCGGTCACTCCGTACGTGCCACTTACATGTACTCCGGCATGGCAGATGTAGCGGCCCTTACCGGGGACAAATCCTATATCGCTGCCATAGACCGTATCTGGGAGAACATTGTAACAAAGAAATTATACATCACCGGAGGGATTGGGGCAACCCACCAGGGTGAAGCCTTCGGTGAGAATTATGAGTTGCCCAATATGACCGCCTATTGTGAAACCTGTGCAGCCATAGGGAACGTGTACGTGAATCACCGCCTTTTCCTGCTGCACGGCAAGGCGGGGTATTATGACGTTTTGGAACGTACGCTATACAACGGGCTTATTTCGGGGGTTTCCCTGGACGGTGGCAGTTTCTTCTATCCCAATCCACTGGAATCCGCAGGTCAGCACCAACGCCAACCCTGGTTTGGCTGTGCCTGCTGTCCCTCCAATATTGCGCGGTTCATACCATCTCTCCCCGGATATATTTATGCCGTGAAGGATAACAGCCTTTATGTAAATCTCTTCATATCCAACACACTAACCACCAAAATTTTGGATAATGATATAGTTCTGCGCCAGCAGACGGATTATCCCTGGGATGGCGATATCACTATCACCATAGACAAAGCACCGGGAAACAACGTGATCATCAAGGTACGTATTCCGGGCTGGGTGCAGAACCAGCCGGTTCCCGGAGATCTGTATTCATATGCCGACGGCAAAACACCCGCTTATAGCATCAAAGTGAACGGGAAGACAGCAGACGGAACACTTTGTGACGGATATTTTTGTATGGAAAGGAAATGGAAAAAGGACGATTCCATAGAAGTGGCTTTCCAGATGGAAGCCCGGACCGTTACAGCCAAAGAAGAAGTGGAAGCAAACAGAGGCCGTCTGGCTGTTGAAAGGGGTCCGGTGGTTTACTGTGCCGAATGGCCCGATAATGACTTTGACCTGCAAAGCTTGCTCCTGCCGCCTGCACCGGAGTTCAAGGCAGTACCCGTCCCGGATAAACTGTATGGTATAGTACAGCTGGAAACACCCGCCAGGGTACAGGCCGCTGGTGACGACTATATTCCGGTTGCCAAAGAGGTTTTGCTGACCCTCATTCCCTACTATGCGTGGGCTCACAGGGGGGCAGGATCTATGATGGTATGGCTGCCAAGGGATAAAGTGTCACAATGATCATATAACAATATATAATAACCTACCTATGAAGAGAATACTAGTTACCGGATGCGTTACCCTGGTCTGCATGTTTATTTTCTGCGCATGTTCACAGACCCCGTCATCATCGGTTTCGGGATTGTATCCCAACGACTTCAAAGCAGAAAAAGACGGGCAGCAGACCGGACTGTATATACTTAAAAACAGCCTGGGCATGGAAGTGTGTATCACGAATTTCGGAGGACGTGTTGTATCCATAATGGTTCCCGACAGGGAAGACAAGCTGCGTGACGTGGTCCTGGGCTTCAGCAATGCGACCGATTATATGGAAATTCCCTCGGATTTCGGGGCCTCCATCGGCAGGTATGCAAACAGGATAGGCCAGGGACTTTTTACTCTGGATAGCACAGATTATCAACTCCCCAAAAACAATTTCGGACATTGCCTGCACGGCGGCCCGAAAGGATGGCAATACAAGATATATGAAGTGGAAAAGGTCTCAGACAATTCCATTACACTTGTGCGGAACTCGCCTGACGGGGACGAATCTTTCCCCGGAAACGTTACGGCCAAAGTTACATTCACCGTCACAACGGACAATGCACTGGAGATCGCATACCAGGCGACCACAGACAAACCTACGGTCATCAACATGACAAACCATTCGTATTTCAACCTGAGCGGAGACGCGGCGAACAGTATTCTTGATCATGTTCTGTATGTGAATGCTCAATACTTTACACCCGTTGGAAGAACACTCATACCCACCGGTGAGATAGTGCCGGTAGCAGGTACCCCAATGGATTTCACCATACCAAAGGTCATAGGGAAAGATATTGACAGTACAGGGTACGAGCAGATCAGGTTCGGTAACGGGTATGATCATAATTGGATACTCGACACCAAAGGTGACATGGGCGCCGTGGCCGCCACTCTTTTCTCCCCGGAGAGCGGTATAAAACTGGATGTCTATACAGACGAGCCGGGGATACAGGTCTATTCGGGCAACTTCCTGGATGGAAAGGTTACGGGAAAAAACGGGATCGTTTATCAAAAACGTGCTGCTATATGTCTTGAAACACAGCATTATCCCGATTCTCCCAATAAGCCTGAATGGCCTACCACGGTATTGCGTCCGGGAGAGACCTATACCAGTCACTGCACTTATAAATTCAGTACAATAACCGATTAATCGTTTTTTTATGCAATTACTGGATTGGATTGTTATCGGACTTTTTTTCCTGGTATTGGTAGGGATCGTAATATGGGTGTTAAGCAAGAAATCGAAAGATTCTAAAGATTATTTTCTGGGTGGCCGCGATGTGACCTGGCTGGCCATAGGGGCTTCTATTTTTGCTTCCAATATAGGGTCTGAACACCTGATTGGTCTGGCAGGAGCCGGAGCTTCCAGCGGTATGGCTATGGCACACTGGGAGATCCAGGGATGGATAATCCTCCTGTTAGGCTGGGTTTTTGTTCCTTTCTATTCACGAAGCATGGTCCTTACCATGCCCGAGTTCCTGGAAAAACGTTATAATAAGGAATCACGTACCATACTGTCTTTTATCTCCCTGGTTAGTTATGTACTTACTAAAGTGGCTGTTACTGTTTATGCGGGAGGACTTGTTTTCCAACAGGTATTCGGCATAGAGGAACTCTGGGGCATAGATTTTTTCTGGATCTCTGCTATTGGCCTGGTCTTGTTCACTGCCCTGTACACGGTGCTGGGCGGCATGAAATCCATACTGTACACTTCGGTCCTGCAAACTCCCATCATCCTTATAGGGTCCCTGGTCATCCTTGTGCTGGGATTCAGAGCTGTAGGAGGCTGGGAAGAGGTGCTGGCTGTCTGTGGGGCAACCCCCGTAAATGAATACGGAGATACCATGGTTAATCTTATACGGAACAATAGCGATCCCGATTTCCCCTGGCTGGGTGCCTTGCTGGGTTCATCCATCATCGGGTTTTGGTATTGGTGTACAGATCAGTACATCGTACAACGTGTTCTTTCAGGCCGGAACCAGAAAGAATCGCGCAGGGGGGCAATTTTTGGTGCATACCTCAAATTGACGCCCGTATTCCTTTTCCTTATTCCCGGTATGATAGCATATGCCATGTCACAAAAAGGCGTGACCATTAACGGACAGCTTTTTGTACTCAACACAGCAGATACCGCTTTTCCGCAATTGGTAGCCACCTTGCTGCCTGCAGGTGTCAAGGGAATGGTGGTTTGCGGCATCCTGGCTGCGCTCATGAGTTCCCTGGCATCGTTGTTCAATTCCTCTGCCATGCTGTTCACCATAGATTTCTATAAACGTTTCAAGCCGCAGACACCTGAAAAGAAACTGGTCCGCATAGGTCAGATCGCTACCGTTGTGATCGTAATCCTGGGCATTTTATGGATACCGGTCATGAGAAGCATTGGGGATGTTCTCTACGCCTATTTGCAGGACGTTCAATCTGTTCTTGCCCCGGGTATTGCCGCCGCATTCCTTATGGGGATCATCTGGAAACGTGCCAGTGCCAAGGGGGGCATGTGGGGACTGATAACTGGATTTGTGATCGGACTTACCCGGCTAGGGGCCAAAGTGTATTATACCAGCGTTGAAACAGCAACTCAATCGGGCATTTTCTATCGTGTTTTCTATGAAACGAACTGGTTGTTCTTCTGCGGCTGGATGTTCCTCTTCTGTGTTATTGTTATCATACTGGTGAGCCTATTCACCAAAGCTCCACAGCCGGCCATGATACAGGGCCTGGTATTCGGGACAGCCACAGCTGCAGAGAAAGCCGAGACAAGAGCCAGCTGGAATCACTGGGATGTTATCCACACATTGATCATCCTGGGCATCACATCAGCGTTCTATTGGTATTTTTGGTAATTTAGCAACATGTTAACATTTTTAAAAGAAAAAGTATTCCAGGCCAATCTCATGTTGGTGGAACATGGTTTGGTGATTTTTACCTGGGGAAATGTTTCGGCCATAGACCATGAAACGGGCCTTGTGGTCATCAAACCCTCGGGAGTAAGTTACCGTACCATGACCGCCGGCCAGATGGTGGTTGTTGACAAGGATGGAAAAGTCGTGGAAGGAGATCTGAGGCCATCCTCGGATACCCCCACGCATCTTGCCTTATACCGTGCTTTTGAAGGTATCGGGGGCATTGTCCATACCCATTCCGTCTATGCTACTTCATGGGCACAGGCAGGTGTTGACCTGCCCAATATCGGTACAACCCATGCAGATTATTTTCATGGTGCCATTCCCTGTACCGCTGCCATGAACAAAAAACAGATCAACAGGAATTATGAATGGGAGACGGGAAATATGATCATAGAGCGTTTCAGGGATATGGATCCCATGCATACTCCTGCAGTGCTTGTGAAGAATCACGGACCATTCACCTGGGGAGCAGATCCGTTCCAAGCGGTGGAGAACGCCGTTGTCCTGGAACAGGTGGCCAAAATGGCAGCTGTGGCTTATTCCATTAATCCTTCACTGGAAATGAATCAATTGCTGATTGACAAGCACTTTGAACGCAAACACGGACCGGATGCCTATTACGGACAAAAATAGTTCAGCATCTGCTTTATTTGCCATGAAAAGAGTTGCCATTTTATCTATCTTATGCCTGTTGATTCTGGCCCCCATGTGTGGATTGCGGACGCGAAAATTTCACAGCGACAATGGAGACGGTACCTATACCAATCCTCTTATTCCCGCCGATTTTCCCGATCCCGATGTCATCAGGGTGGGAGACGCTTATTATATGGTTTCCACCACCATGTTCGTGTTCCCCGGGGTCACGATACTGAGGTCATTCGACCTGGTGAACTGGGAATATTGCAGCAATGCAGTGCCGCGATTCGATTTCAGTCCCTGCTATGACCTGGACGGCTGCAACCGATACGGACATGGACAATGGGCCACCAGCATCCGGTATCACAACAGTACCTTTTATTTGCTTTTTATCACTCTGGACGAGGGGGGTTTTCTTTGTTCTGCGGCAAATGCCGAAGGCCCTTGGGAGATCAGACAATTACCGAAGGGATTTTATGATCCCGGCCTGTTTTTCGATGATGACGGGAAAATTTATGTTGCTCATGGCTATGGTGACATAAGCATTACCCCGCTGGATGAGCATTTTGCACCTGCGGGTCCAGATTCTTTGGTATATACCGGCACCATCCGCCACGGACTTGAAGGAACGCATGTATACAAGATTGACGGTTATTATTACCTCTATTGCACCTACGGCGGGAGGGACGGGATCCAGGTGGCGTTGCGTTCCAGGAACATCTACGGACCTTATGAAGAGAAAATAGTAATAAGAGACACCGTTCCCGGTGTGACTTTTGGCATACACCAGGGAGCCCTCATCCAGACGCAGACCGGAGAGTGGTGGACCATACTGTTTGTCGACAGCGGACCTTTTGGCCGTTTTCCGTCATTACAGCCTATCTCATGGGTAGATGGTTGGCCGGTGGCCGGCGTGGACGGCAGGGGCGTTATAACGTATAAAAAGCCCGATGTTGGGAAAGTTCATCCTGTAAGACAATTTCCCGCTTCCGATACATTTGATGATGATGTCTTAGGCATGCAATGGGGATGGAACCATAACCCCAATCCTGGAAAATGGTCCTTGACCCAACATCCCGGCCACCTTCGCTTAATAGCAGGTAAGGTTGTTGAAAACCTGAGGGAAGCACCCAATATGCTTACCCAACGACCTTTTGCCCATTACGACCAGGCTGTTCCGACCATGGGTACCGTCAAGATGGAAGTGGAGGCCATGAAAGATGGTGATATTGCAGGTCTTGCAGTTTTCCAGGATCCTTATGCCTACATAGCCGTAAAGCGGGAAAAAGGAGGAATGAATCTGATCATGGTCAATAACGGGGAACTGGTCGCCTCTGTTCCGTTACGGTCAACAATCATATACCTGAGGAGCATACTGTCAAACTCCACCGAAAAGGCAAACTTTGCATACAGTTATGACAACAGGGTGTTCCAGCGGTTAGGGAATGAACTGAAAATGAGATTTAGTCTGAAAGTCTTTACAGGGAATAAATTCGGATTATTCAATTATGCAACCCAGGAATCGGGGGGGTATGTTGATTTTGACTGGTTCACAATGAATTGAAATCGGGAATGAAAAAAACATGTCCGATAATATGTGTTGCTTTTCTTTTTTTGCTCAATAATACTCCGGCCAATGCGCAGCAAAGTTCAGGTTTGAAACTGTGGTATGACAAACCGGCAGGACAGTGGATTGAAGCTTTACCCATAGGGAACGGCCGCCTGGGAGCGATGGTGTATGGGGACCCCTGCCTGGAAACATGGCAGTTAAACGAGAATACTGTCTGGGCCGGCCAACCCAATCATAACGACAATCCGGAAGCCAGGGAGGCCTTGCCTGAGGTCAGGAAGTTGATCTTCCAGGAAAAATACCAGGAGGCACAGGCTCTGACAGATCAGAAATTTGTGAGCAAATCATCGCACGGCATGCCTTATCAAACAGTGGGCAATCTGAAAATCTTTTTCCCGGGACACGACAAGTACTCAGATTATTACCGCGAACTTGACCTGGAGAATGCCACCGTCTCTTCACGTTACAAGGTGGATGACGTTACCTATCAAACACGTGTGTTTTCTTCTTTTCCACATCAGGTGATCGTGGGCCGGATCACATCGGACAAACCCGGAGCCCTGCATTTTTCTGTGACAGCCGCTCCTGTTCCGGGTGCGCATGTGACCACAAACGGGGATGACGAACTTGTCCTGACCGGAACGACCAGTGATTTTGAAGGAGTAACAGGAGCCGTTACCTATTGTGCACGTATTAGAATCCTGACGAGTGGAGGATCAGTGAGCGCCTGTGATACCGTGTTGCATGTTACGGAAGCCGACACAGCCACCGTTTATGTTTCCATAACCTCGAATTTCATAAATTACAATGAACTTGGAGGGAACGCCGAAGAAAAGTCGGCCTCATACCTGGACCAGGCTTTGGGTACGAGTTATGAACGTATCCTGAATGAACATTGTGCGGATTATCAGCAGTATTTTAACCGGGTGCACCTTGATCTTGGAGTAACTTCAGCGGAAAATAGGCCAACGGATCTACGGCTGGAAAGGTTCAACACAGATAATGATCCGCATCTTGTCACCTTGTATTTCCAGTATGGGCGTTATTTGCTGATCTCTTCCTCCAGGCCCGGAGGCCAGCCGGCCAATTTGCAGGGTTTATGGAACGACCGGTTGTTTCCTCCTTGGGACAGCAAGTATACGGTAAACATTAATACCGAAATGAATTACTGGCCTTCCGAGATCACCAGCCTTCCCGAGATGCACGAGCCGCTGATACGCATGACAAGCGAACTGGCACAGACAGGAAAGCAGACAGCCCGGGACATGTATGGTGCACGGGGATGGGTACTTCACCACAATACCGATATCTGGAGAATCAACGGTCCGGTTGACGGCTCTTTCTGGGGCATGTGGCCTTTGGGGGGAGCCTGGCTTTCGCAGCATGTATTCGACAAATACCTGTACAGCGGGGATACGGAGTACCTGGAACAGGCATATCCGGTTATCCGGGAGGCTTCCCGCTTTTTTCTTGATTTTTTGACTGAAGAACCAGAAAACCACTGGCTGGTAGTTTGTCCTTCTGTCTCCCCGGAAAATGCGCCCTGGACACATCCGGAATATTCCATAACGGCAGGAGCAACCATGGACAACCAACTGGTATTTGATCTGTTTGTAAAAGCCATGGAAGCTGCGCGTATCCTGAAAAAGGACAAAGGTCTGGCAGACAGCATTCTAATGGCCCTTGACCGTCTGCCACCCATGCAGATCGGTAAATGGGGACAATTGCAGGAATGGCTCTATGACTGGGACAGTCCTGATGACAAGCATAGACATGTTTCACATTTGTACGGGCTATATCCTTCCAACCAGATATCACCCTTCAGAACGCCGGAGTTGTTTTCGGCCGCAAAAACCTCTTTAGCAGCCAGGGGAGATGCATCCACGGGCTGGTCCATGGGGTGGAAAGTAAATTTATGGGCCAGGCTGCTGGACGGGGATCATGCGTATAAACTGATTATGGATCAGCTGTCTCCTGCTGTTCAAGCCGATGGAAGACCACGTGGAGGAACTTATCCTAACCTTTTTGATGCCCATCCACCATTTCAAATTGACGGCAATTTTGGCTGTACAGCCGGTATTGCCGAAATGCTTCTCCAGAGCCACGACGGAGCGGTTCATTTGTTACCCGCACTTCCAGGTGTCTGGAAAACCGGCTCTATCACGGGATTGAGGGCACGCGGGGGATTCGTGGTAGATATAACATGGAAAAACGGGATCCTGTACTCGGCACTTATCAGGTCTTCTCAGGGAGGTATTTGCCGCTTACGATCCTATGTCCCGTTGACGGCAAAAGGCTTGGAAAAGGCACACGGCACAAATCCCAATCCGTTCTTTTTTGTGAAGCAGGTAAAAGCCCCATTGACACACATAATCCAAAGTGACTCTGAACCATTGCACAAAAGGGTATATGAGTATGATATCCTTACAAAAAAAGGAGATGTCATTAAAATTAATTGTCAATAAACCATGAAGAAGTTATTCAAGGTGAATAATATCCTGTTGGTAGCAGGAGGACTGCTGACCCTGTTGTCCGCATGCAATACTTCAGCTCCATGCCATGAAAAGATCCGGGAGGTTCCTTTTACAAATATTCATTTTAATGATATTTTCTGGGCTCCCAGAATCGAGATAAACAGGATTGTTTCCATACCTTCTGCATTCAACCAATGTGAAATAAACGGACGTTTTGACAACTTTGCTATTGCCGGTGGATTGACAGAAGGAGAGCATCGCGGTGATTTTTCCTTTGACGATACCGATCCATATAAAGTGATTGAAGGGGCATCGTACTCCCTGGCCGCCAGATATGATCCCAGGCTGGACCGTTACCTGGACAGCGTCATACAGATAATAGCCGCTGCCCAGGAACCTGATGGGTACCTAACCACCTGTGTAACCAACAAAGTGGAAAGGTTGTCGGGGTGGTGGGGGTCCTCCCGCTGGGAGAAGATCAACAGCCATGAATTGTATAACAGCGGACACATGTACGAGTCTGCTGTGGCTCACTATCTTGCAACAGGAAAAAGAACTTTCCTGGATGTAGCCATTAAAAATGCCGACTTGATTTGTGAAGTTTTCGGTCCGGGGGAAGGACAAAAACATGTTCCCTCGGGACATCCCATAGTAGAAATGGCACTGGCCAAACTGTATAAGGTAACGGGAGAGAAAAAATACCTTGACCTGGCCAGATATTTCATAGACGAAACAGGGCGGGGAACCGACGGACACAAACTTAACGCTTACAGCCAGGACCACATGCCCATCCTGCAGCAGGAAGAGATCGTCGGTCACGCAGTTCGTGCAGGATACCTGTATTCCGGGGTAGCCGACGTGGCATCGCTTACAAACGACCAGGAATACTTTAAGGCTTTGTGTCGTATCTGGGATAATATGGCAGGTAAAAAGCTTTATATCACAGGAGGAATTGGCTCTCGCTCACAGGGAGAAGGATTCGGTCCCGGTTATGAGTTACACAACCATAATGCCTATTGTGAAACATGCGCTTCCATTGCCAACGTGTACTGGAATTACCGTATGTTCCTGGCTACAGGGGATGCCAAATACGTGGATGTACTGGAACGTGCTTTGTACAACGGCGTAATTTCCGGGGTCTCACTAGGAGGAGACAATTTTTTCTATGACAATCCGCTGGAATCCATGGGGCAACACTTGCGTCAGACCTGGTTCGGGTGTGCCTGCTGCCCGGGGAATATTACCCGCTTTATGGCTTCTGTTCCCGGTTATTTGTATGCCGTGCAGGGAAAAGACATTTATGTGAACCTCTACGTTCAGGGGACTGCACAGGTAGAGACATCGGCAGGAGAGATTATTCTTGAACAGGTGACCAAACATCCCTGGGAAGGCAATATCAAACTTATCGTAAATCCTGCTGTAAAAACAGAATTCACACTGAAACTCCGTATACCGGGGTGGGCTCAGGATGCTCCCGTTCCTACCGATCTCTACTCCTTTGTAAACGGAAAAGGAGAGTACGCGGTTACCATAAATGGAAAGAAGGTGACCGGGAAACCCCAAAATGGTTATGTAAACATTGAAAGGACATGGTCTAAGGGGGATCTGGTTGAAATTGAGTTTCCCATGGAAGTACGTCAGATCAGGGCACATGAAGCAGTGGCTGATGACAGGGGAAAACTTGCAATCCAGCGCGGTCCCGTTGTATTTTGCATAGAAGGACAAGACCAGCATGACCACACGGTGTTCAACAAATACATACCTGAAAACACTCTTTTTACGACACATTACGACGATCAACTGCTCAATGGCGTTACAGTGCTTACAGGTACTGCAATGCAGGTAGGACCAGACGGTATGGAAGAAAAAGTGCCTTTTACCGCCATTCCTTATGCTACCTGGAATAACCGCGGCGCAGATGAAATGGCCGTCTGGATCCCCCAGGCTGCCGAATATGCCCGTCCTGTACCGGAACCTACCATTGCATCCCGTGCTTTTGCTGCAACCGCAGGACGCAGAAGCGACCAGGATGGTTTTTCCACTCAGACAGGAGCTATTGAAGAACTATCTGTCCCAGAGTTCGGGTTTAACGACCAGTGGGATCCCATCAACTCGGCAGACCGTTCCAAGCCGTATTTCTACTGGTGGTTGCGCTATGGAAGTGAAGAATCTGTAGGTTATGTGTTCGAAAAACCTGAGAAGGTTGGTAGTGTGGAAGTTTATTGGCTGGATTTTGACCACTATGACGGCAATTACCGTGTACCTGAAAGCTGGAAATTATACTATGAAAAAGACAACAGGTGGTTTCCGGTAGAAGCCCTGACCGAATATACTGTTGCTAAAGACCGTTATAATAAACTTGAGTTCAATCCCTTGATTACCCGTGCCTTAAAGCTTTCCGTAAAATTACAGGAAGGAGCATCCGGAGGGATCATTGAATGGAAAGTCAAATAATTGCAACTCTTTTTCTACTTTTGTGCTCGCATGAAAGGAGAAACTATTGCTATCGGGGTTGCTGTCCTGTGGACACTCAGTGCCCTTTTTTTTGAATATGCAGGAAAGAGGATCGGATCCATCAACCTGAACCTGATCCGTCTTGTCTGTGCTTTCTTAATGCTGGGATTCACCATGTTGCTGATAAACGGCAGTTTCATACCGGTGGGGGCCGACAAAGCCACCTGGTTCTGGATGTCTTTGTCGGGACTCGTGGGATTCGTGCTGGGAGATTATTTCCTGTTCGCCTCCTATACCATTATCATGGCCCGTTTCTCGCAGCTAATTATGACCCTTGCTCCTCCTTTTGCCGCCATCTTCGGATTCATACTGCTGGGAGAGAAAATGTCCTGGATTTCAGTGGCAGGCATGTTAGTGACTATTACCGGGATATCCATATCAATACTTAAAAAGCAGAATGGAACCCAGAACCGCCGGTTCCAGATGCAACTGCCGGTAAAAGGGGTGATTTTTGCCCTGATGGGTGCCCTGGGGCAGGGAGTAGGCATAGTGTTGAGCAAGCAAGGCATGCTCGCTTACCAGGAGGTATACACAGCGGGGAATGCCCTTTACATTCCCCTGGCTGCGACACAGATCAGGACCATCGTAGGGATGATATCCTTTGCCCTGATCATCCTGCTGAAAGGAGACCTGAAACGTTTCCTGCTTGTATTCAAGGACAAGAAAGCTATCAGGTCTGTGGTCAGCGGCTCGGTCTTCGGACCCTACCTGGGAGTGACTTTTTCCCTTATGGCCGTACAGCATGCCAACACAGCCGTGGCATCCACCATCATGGCAACCGTTCCCATATTGATCCTGTTGCCGGAATACCTTTTCCTAAAACGCAAAGTTACCTGGCAGCAGGTGGCCGGTGCCGTATTGAGCGTTGGGGGAGTGACCTTGTTTTTTATCTGATAACGCTTAACCGATCATGAAATATTCAATCATTCTTCTTGGTTTATTATTTATGGCATCACCTTTACAGGCACAGGAAAAAACAACGGTAAGCCACCTGACCGTCTTCGATATAACCACCAATCAGCAGACGGTGATCAAAACCTTCCCGTACCTGATAGAAGCGCCCAACTGGACTCCCGACGGCCGCTGGCTGGTATACAACTCGGGCGGCAAACTGTACAAAATATCTCCCGACGGGCAGGATGGTCCTTATGAAATTTCCACCGGGACAATCACCCGTTGCAACAACGACCATGTGATATCTGCCGATGGAAAGCAGATTTCTCTGAGCAGCAGCACTTCCCGTGACTGGCGTTCCCGCATTTACACCGTGCCTTTTGAAGGAGGCGAGCCGAGGCTGGTAACCCCCTCCGGCCCCAGTTACCTGCATGGATGGAGCCCCGATCTGGGTACGTTGGCCTACTGTGCCGAGAGGAACGGCGAATACGATATCTACATCATACCGGTGTCAGGAGGGGAGGAGATCCGCCTTACCAGCGCTCCCGGCCTGGATGACGGTCCTGAATATTCCCCGTGCGGAGTGTACATCTGGTTCAACTCGGTCCGCTCCGGACTGATGCAGCTCTGGCGCATGCGCGCAGACGGCTCGGCACAGGAACAAATGACTTTCCACACACAGATAAACTCCTGGTTCCCGCACGTCTCTCCCAATGGAGAGTATGTGGTCTACATTGCTTATTATGTGGGCGATCTGGAGCCCGGCGAGCACCTGCCAAACAAGAATGTGGAACTCCGCCTGATGCCTGCTTCCGGCGGCCCTTCACGCCTGCTGACCAAACTCTTTGGCGGTCAGGGTACCATCAATGTAAACTCCTGGGCACCGGACAGCCAGCGTTTTGCATTCGTCTTTTTTCCCTAACTTTATAACATGGGATTGTTGCACTTATTTACCGGATTGTTTTTTATAGTGCTGGGCTTTCTGGTCCGGGCTTTCCCCGATCTGATTGCCGGATACAATACCATGCCGCCGGAAAGGAAGAAGCATATTGACATGGACGGATTGTCGAGGTTCATTCGTAATGGTCTTATCATCATGGGCCTTGCCATGATGGTCGGCTACCTTTTGTTCAATTGGGCGGGCTGGACCTTTATGGCCAATATGGTGCTCATCATAGTGGTTTTTGTAGGCGCCGCTGTTCTCATGCTGGCTTCTGCCAGGTTCGACCACTATCCCGGTAAGAAAAGCAAATCCCAGTATATCATTTTCGGGATCATTGTCATAATTATAACAAGCGTGTTGTTCATGGGTTTCATGACTTCCAGGACACAGTTCAGCGATGATACCATTCGTTTTACTGGCATGTTTGCCACGAAAATGAAGATTTCTGATATTGAAAAGGTAGAACTGACAGATACCATTCCCGCCATCCGTTTCAAAAATAACGGTTTCAGCCTGAGAACAGTGCACAAGGGGATCTTTACGTTAAAGGAATTCGGCAGGTGCCGCCTGTATATCAATTCAAGCAAAGGGCAGTACCTGATTATTACCGAAAAAACAGGTTTCAGAACCATTCTCAGATACAAGGATAACAATGAAAGCCAGGCAATTTACGAGAGGATAGAGGAGATGCTGTAGAAAACCTTTTAAGAAAACCCTGAAAAAAGTAATGTTTATATAGGGGAAAGGTGTTATATTTGGCTTTTGTAATAAGAATCTAAAAATCCAAAAACTATGAAAGGTTTGTTCCGAATGCTGGCAACAGCAGTTGTTGCTATTTTACTCATTGTATCCTGCACAAAAGACCCGTATATCACCCCCGGCCCAGGTGCCGGGAATTCCATCTCGTTAGGGTCGGCTGCTTTTTCAGCAGAATACGTATTCAGTACCAATTATGACTGGACTGCCAGGTCTTCCGGACCCTGGCTGACAGTATCCCCCTCCTCCGGTATGCCTGGAGATAACATCATCCTGAAGTTGTCAGCCGGAGAGAATGCCAATTATGATAACAGGACTGCAACTGTAACCATAACGGCAGGTGAGATAACCCGTACATTTACTGTTGATCAGGCTCAGAATGAGGGTTTTGAGCTTACCAAAACTGACTATTCGGTAGGAAAAGACGGAGGCAATATTACTATTCCCATAAGTGCCAATGTTACTTATACATGCACAGTATCGGAGAGTGCAAGATCATGGCTGGCGGTTACCCAGACAAAAGCATTATCAAATTATAATATTGTTCTTACCGTTTCAAAAAATGAAACATATGGTTCAAGAACAGGTACAGTAACCATTGCCTATGGGAATCAGGAATCAGTTATTACCATAACGCAGTCTGAGAATGAGGGTTTTGAGGTTACCACAACCGACTATTCGGTAGGCAAAGACGGAGGCAATATTACTATTCCGGTAAGAGCCAATGTTACCTATACATGCACAGTTTCAGAAAGTGCCAAATCATGGCTTTCGGTTATCCAGACTAAAGCATTATCAAATTACAATGTTGTTCTTTCGGCTTCAAAAAATGAAACATATGATTCAAGAACAGGTACAGTAACCATTGCCTATGGAAATCAGGAATCAATTATTACTGTAACGCAGAGCCAGAATGATGAGCTGATTGTGACTCAAAAAGAATTCAATACAGGGGGTGAGGCAAGCCAGTTAAAGATCCCTGTGAAAACAAATATACAGTATGAGTGCAGTGTTCAGGGGAATGCCGGCGAATGGATCACGGTCTTCGAAACACAAACCAAAGGTTTGGAAGAGTACTTCCTAATACTGGAGATTGCCCAAAACAATAACTACACAGAAAGGGTAGGTCAGGTCAAAATTACAGGGGCCGGGAAAGAGAGCTATATCACCATCACACAGGACATGCGTGATGAGATAAAAATAATGTATCAGAAGCAAAGGGCATCCCTTTCGGCATTATTCAAGTCATTAAACGGGAACCAGTGGAAGAAAAAAGATAACTGGGATTCTGACAAGCCTCTTGACCAATGGTTTGGTTTGACAGTAGATGAACATGGATTTGTCACCAAACTGGAACTGCCTGAAAACAACCTCAAAGGGACTTTGCCTGCCGAAATCGGAGATTTGGTGAAGCTTCAATCGCTTTATCTGGGATATAACTATGGAATTGGTGGTAGTATTCCCTCAGAAATAGGGAATCTGAAGGAACTGGGGTTTCTGAATCTGTTTGGGAACGAACTGACCGGAGAGATACCGGAAGAACTGTATTCCCTGTCTGAATTGTTCCATTTGGACCTGGGCGTAAACAAGCTTTCCGGCGGATTGTCATCAGGAATTGCCCGATTAAGTAAGCTGTTGGCGTTATGGCTGCATTACAATAATTTTTCGGGACCACTGCCAAAAGAACTGGGACAGATGAATCTTACACAGCTCGCCCTGTACAATAATTCATTCTCCGGTTCACTGCCCGATGAACTGGGAAGTTTGAATAATCTTGATTTTTTCAGCGTTGGCTCCAATAAATTATCAGGCTTCATACCAATCTCTATTCTTAATAATCCCAATATCTGGGAAAAATTCTGGATTAATATTACAGCCTTTAATGATTTTGATCTTTCCAACCTGACATACTATCCTGCTCCCGATTACACGTTAACTGACGTTGAAGGCAACAGTATCGATTTAGGTGAAGAGTATGCATCACACCAGTACACGGTCTTGTATTCATGGACTACATGGTGCCCGTATGCCAGCGGTTTTCACCCGACACTTATTTCTCTTTACAACCAGTATAAGTCCAAGGGACTTGAAGTGATTGGTTATTATGCTCAGGATCAAGTGGCTGACGAAATTGGAATGACAGATCAGAAGCTGAAGGAAGCTGCAGATTATATAGGTATGCCCTGGAGTACAGTTTATCTGACCACGAAGTATAAGGCATTTGGCTCGGCGTTAATACAAGGTGGGTCACCAACCATCCACGTTGTAGACAAATTAGGCAACATTGTATTTTCTACCTTTGCATTTGCAGATAGTCGCAATGACCTTGGTAAATTCCTCGAAGAAAGACTGGGTGAAGGTTCAGACTATAGCTACTATGCTTCAACGGACTATTCTGCAGATGGGAAAGTCAGGACATACCAGACACATACAACCGGAGACGGCATCAAACTCATTTTCACCGGAGATGCTTTTACCGACAGGGACCATGCAGACGGCACATTTGACAGGAGAATGAACCAGGCCGTGGAAGCTTTCTTCAGTGAAGAACCCTATGCCTCTTTACGTAACCGTTTTGATGTCTACTCCGTTGCAGCAGTTTCTAAGAACCGCGAGATTGCAGATGACTCGGAAACTGCCTTCGGTACCTATTTCGGAAGTGGAACATTGGTAGGAGGAGATGATGAAGAAGTATTCAAATATGCATTGAAAGTTCCGGGCGTTGACATGACAACATCCCTGGTTACCGTTGTGGTCAACTCGCCCAACTATTCAGGTACATGCTATATGTATGAAGATAACGCTGCCGTTTGTTATTCGGCTATCACGGGATTTTCAGAAGGTGAATTTGCCAAGCTCATAAGGCATGAAAGCGGTGGGCACGGATTTGGGAAACTCCTGGATGAATATGCCTATTCAGGAACCATTACAGACAGCAAGAAGAGTGATTTCATCTACAAGAGAGATGTGCTGCACTGGGGAGGGAATGTGGATGTGACTTCAGACCCGTCCAAGATACAATGGTCTGTCATGTTGAGCGATGCACGTTATAAAGATCTTGTGGAAATCTATGAAGGCGCTTTGACATTTGCCAAAGGAGCCTGGAGGCCGACCTACAATAGTATTATGCACCTGAATACAGAAGGCTATAACGCACCATCCAGATTTTCCATTTACAAGCGGATAATACTACTATCCGAGAACAGGGAAGCCACTTTTGACGAATTTGCCGAATTCGATGCGCCCAACCTATCTAAGACTACAGCCAGACCGGCAACTACAGAAAGGACCGAACCACTGGCACCCCCGGTATTTATCAGGGGAAGCTGGAAGGATGCGGGGAAGCGAAATATTGAGAAATAACCCGGCGGTTGCTGCTACAATAAATATCCAGGAGCTTTTTGGTACGCCGAGGTTTCTGGATATTTTTTAAACGTTGGAGGCAAACCCGGAGTGCCGCGCAAGAGGGATTTGGCATTTTATAGATCGTTTATATTCAGACATTTATATTTTTGCAAACAGGCGTTGCGCGGTAAACCGGGTTTACCTCCAAAAAAATGTGTGCAAGGCACTCAACTCTGAGCTGCTGCTGTCGTTGCCACCACAAAGAACCGGGAGCCTCGGCGTTCCCAAAAAGCTCCCGGGGCTTTGTGGTGCAGCGACTCTATAACGCTGTCTTTCAGAATGGTGCGCCAAGCGCATTTGGCGCTTATAATATGCTGCGCAGCAGCACCTTCCTGATTTGCTGTAAGTCTGCCATTAAGCAGCATTGCTGCACAAACGACCGTCCGGTGGTCTTATATAAAAGTGGGGGTAACTACTTATTAGTCACCCCCCCCCCTTATGCTTGTGATCCGGTTGATCTTTATACATTAGTGGTAGTATTTTTCTGTTCTATTCTTCAAAAATTCCATAAATTCATTACAAAACAAAAACGTACCATTATTCTTTGCGGCAAGGTTATACAACGTATAGAATTTGTAAGGGTTATAAAAATTTATTACCATTTCGTCTTCAAACCCTGCTTTTACAATTTGGCTTGACATATAAAATCCGATAGCATGACCATTAAACTTATATACTTCAAGCAATTTATCAATCATTTCATCTTCCGATATTTGGTTTACAGTATAGCTCATGACAACGTTATGTATTTTCTCTAAATCTGTTTCAGCTTGATTATACAACTGTATCATAATCTCAGATATTGGATCTTTACAGACTTCCGAAAAGTAATAATCATAGCCTTTTGATTTATCTATTTGGTCAGCAATTCCCTCATTTTGAATCATGTCAAGCATAAAATTTAGATCATTTTTGTAATTGAAATCATGGTTTTCAAAGTAACGTCTATAGCTGTGAAAAAACTCATGAGCAATAAAATTAACACGTTGTTGTTCTGTCATGTTATAAATGAGATTCAAGTCGATATACAGAGCATCCTCTGCATCTTTTCCGTCACTACTAAGAAAAACGAAACGAATAGGTTTAAACTGAATGGTTGTATCTATTGATGTTTTAAGGAAAGAGCTTAATCTTTGTATAGCTTTGGTATGCAAAGAATCAAAATCGTATTTTTCCCGGAACAACTTAAGATTTGAATAGTTTTGATTGATTTCTAAATAATTGATCAAGACTAGTTTCTCTATCATTAATGCTTTGTTTTCGGATATTTCTTCTTGTGAAAGGTTCATGATTCGATTCTTTTCATTTTCCAGATTGTTACCGAATGCCATTTGTATAGACGCTTTTATTGTCTGAATGAGAAATTTATTCTCTTGTTCTGCGAAATCTTTATAGCCCTTCGATTGTTCAAACTGTTGCCACTGTTCTTCAGAAATATCTTTTCCTTGTTTTATCAAACAACTTATTTTGAAAAATTCATCTATGGAAGTAAAATCCATATTCTGTCCAAATATCACTTGGGCATTCAATACTAATAACACGATTAGAAAGATTTTATTCATTATTTTTTTATTAACGTAATTTCTTCACATTACCGCTAACTTGGATATAGATTCAATCGTCTAGTCACCATTTACCAGGTCATTTGCTTTTCCCAGTTTCTCAGCCTCCCCGATTGTAAACAGGAACAAGAAGTGCAGTGATTTCGGGAAAAAGAACTACAGTGGAAACGGGAACAGTCTATGCAGTAATTTCGGGAACAAGAGTGCAGTGACTGTTGTGCTAAATTAGGTATATTTTTAATATCAAAGTTCATTTTAAAATATGGTTTGCCTGTTTTGCATTCTATAACTTGGTCCTGTGAACTGTATTAGTTGGCATTTATAGAGTAATCTGTCAAGAAGTGCTGTGGCAAGTGTTTCGTCGTCTAATGATTTGGCCCATTCAGCCGGGGATTTGTTTGTAGTTATGATAAATGAAGTAGTTTCATAAATCTGGTTTATAAATACAAAGAAACGGTTTCCGTCATCTCTGTTTAATGGTAAATTCATTACGTCGTCAATAATAACCAACTGGGCCTCACTAAGTCGTT